>Ga0335074_10000572_pt1 | contig 51472 bp, 44 predicted proteins | sample Lox_Sample_23_FD_206715 | JGI IMG/M metagenome (GOLD analysis project Ga0335074, IMG submission 206715) | Soil microbial communities from Loxahatchee National Wildlife Refuge, Florida, United States - Lox_Sample_2.3 | ecosystem: Environmental > Terrestrial > Soil > Wetlands | place: USA...
CAGCGAGGCAGCGATGGAAGACCGCAAGCGCGAGGGGTACTTCTGATGGGCTCGGCCAGCTCCGGGGGGGCGACCCCCCGCGCCCCCCGGATGGACATTATGCGGTTCGCCACGGCCGGATCGGTGGATGACGGCAAGTCGACGCTGATCGGGCGGCTGCTGTACGACTCCAAGTCGATCTTCGCCGATCAGCTGGAGGCGGTCGAGCGGACCAGCCGGGACCGGGGCGAGGACTACACCAACCTGGCCCTGCTCACCGACGGGCTGCGCGCCGAGCGCGAGCAGGGGATCACGATCGACGTCGCCTACCGGTACTTCGCCACGCCGCGGCGGAAGTTCATCATCGCCGACACCCCGGGCCACATCCAGTACACGCGCAACATGGTGACCGGGGCGTCCACGGCCGACCTGGCCGTGGTGCTGGTCGACGCGCGCAACGGGCTGACCGAGCAGTCCCGCCGGCACGCGTTCCTGACCACGCTGCTGCGGGTGCCGCACATGGTGCTCGCGGTGAACAAGATGGACCTGGTCGACTACCAGGCCGAGGTGTTCGAGCGGATCTGCGAGGAATTCTCGGCGTTCGCGGCCCGGCTGGACATCGGCGACCTGACCTTCGTGCCGATCTCCGCCCTGCACGGGGACAACGTGGTGGACCGGTCGGCCAACATGCCCTGGTACGACGGCCCCTCGCTGCTGCACCACCTGGAGCACGTGCACATCGCCTCGGACCGCAACCTGATCGACGTCCGGTTCCCGGTGCAGTACGTCATCCGGCCGCACGCCGCCACCGACGCCGCGCTGCACGACTACCGCGGCTACGCCGGCCAGGTCGCGGGCGGCGTGCTCAAGCCGGGCGACGAGGTGCTGCACCTGCCGTCCGGCTTCACGACCAGGATCCGCGCGGTGGAGACGGCCGGGGTGCCCGTCGCCGAGGCGTTCTCGCCCATGTCGGTGACGCTCCTGCTCGACGACGACGTGGACATCTCCCGGGGCGACATGATCTGCCGCCCGAACAACCGGCCCGCCGCCGCCCAGGACATCGAGGCCATGCTGTGCTGGATGTCCTCGGATCAGGTCCTGGCCGAGCGCAGCAGGCTGGTCGTCAAGCACACCTCGCGCACGGTCAAGGCCATCGTCACCGACCTGCACTACCGGATCGACGTCAACACCTTGCACCGCGACGAAGCCGCCACCCGGCTCGGCCTGAACGAGGTCGGCCGGGCCCGGCTCCGCCTCACCCAGCCGATCTTCTGCGACCCTTACACCAGGAACCGCACCACCGGCGGCCTGATCCTCATCGACGAGGCCACCAACGCCACCGTCGGCGCGGCCATGATCACCGACGCCAGCTAGCCGCGTCTCGTCCTGCTCCCGGCGCCCGCGCAGCTTATCGTGGACAGTTAGCGGTGTCATGGCACCGGTTTCTGTCCACGATGATGGGTCGGGCCGAGGCCGGGGTATGGTCCGGGTCGGCGGCGAGGCTGGAGGTTCGGTGAGCACTGGGACGGGCGAGGATGACGGCGGGGCAGCCACCGCATTTGGCGACCTGGCGGACTTCGTCGCGATCCCGCGGGTGACGGCGCTGCGGCTGGCGCCGGACGGGAGCTGGCTGGCGGCGGCGGTGCAGACGCTCAGCGCGGACCGGAAGAAGTACCTGACCAGCCTGTGGCGGATCGAGGCCGGCGGCGGGCCGCCGCGGCGGCTGACCCGGTCGGCCGAGGGCGAGGCCAGCCCGCGGTTCCTGCCGGACGGGTCGCTGCTGTTCACCTCCAAGCGGCCCGACCCCGGAGCCGGCCAGGACGGCGCGTCCGCCGAGGTCGCGGCGCTGTGGCTGCTTCCGCCCGGCGGCGGTGAGGCCAGGGTCATCGCCGCCCTGCCCGGCGGGGTCACGGCCGCCGCGGCGGCCCGGGATGCCGGGACCATCGTGCTGAGCTCGCCGGTGCTGCCGGCCGCGGGCGCCTCGGGTGCGGGCAGCGCGGCGGACGACGCCAGGTTGCGCAAGGAGCGCGGCGAGGCCGGGGTGACCGCCATCTTGCACGAGTCGGCGCCGGTCAGGTACTGGGATCACGACCTCGGCCCGGACCAGGTCCGGTTGTTCGCGGTCGACCCGGGCCAGCTCCGGGAGCCGGCCGGGCCGGCCGGGGAGTTCGCCGGCTTGCGCGACCTGACCCCCGAGCCAGGCCGCGCGCTCGACGACGAGGCGTTCGAGCTGACCCCCGACGGCACCTCGGTGATCACCGGGTGGCAGCTGTGGCATCCCGCCGGGCAGTCCCACGCCGAGCTGGCCATGATCGACGTCGCCACCGGGAAACGCCGGGTCCTGCTCAGCGTGCCGGAGTACAGCTTCTCCGGCCCCCGGGTCTCGCCCGACGGGCGGTTCATCGCGTGCCAGCGCGAGACGCAGAACACCCCGGAACGCCCGGCCGGCTTCACCCTGGTCGTGCTCGGCGTCAACGGCGCGGGCGAGGCGGGGGAAGCCGGCCGCGACCTGCTGCCCGGCCTGGACAAGTGGCCCGCCGAGCCCGCCTGGTCGCACGATTCGCGGACCGTGTACTTCGCCGCCGACGACGGCGGCCGGCGGCCGGTGTTCCGGGTCGACGTGGCGACCGGCGCGGTGACCCGCGTGACCGGTGACGATGGCGCGTACACCGACCTGAACCCGGCACCGGACGGGCGCTACCTGTACGCGCTGCGGTCGGCGGTGGATTCCCCGCCGACCCCGGTCCGGATCGACCTGGACCCCGAAGCCGCGGCGGCCGGGCCGGTCGCCCTGGACAGCCCCGGCGCGCCGCTGGCCGTGCCGGGCCGGCTGGCCGAGGTCGCGGCCGCCGCCGACGACGGCCAGCCGGTCCGGGCCTGGCTCGTGCTGCCGGAGGGTGCGTCGGCCGAGCGCCAGGCGCCGTTGCTGCTCTGGGTGCACGGCGGCCCGATGAGCAGCTGGAACGCCTGGTCCTGGCGGTGGAATCCGTGGCTGATGGCGGCCCGCGGCTATGCGGTGCTGCTGCCGGACCCGGCGCTGTCCACCGGCTACGGGCAGGAGTTCATCGCGCGCGGCTATCACGACTGGGGCGCCCGGCCGTTCGCCGACATCATGGCCGTGACCGAGTCCGTGCTGGCCCGCCCGGACATCGACGCGGACCGGGCCGGCATGATGGGCGGCTCCTACGGCGGTTACATGGCCAACTGGATGGCCGGCCACACCGACCGCTTCAAGGCCATCGTGAGCCACGCCGGGCTGTGGGTGCTGGACCAGATGTTCGGCACCACGGACCATCCGATGTTCTGGCGGCCGCAGTTCGGGGATCCGCTCACCCAGCCCGGGATGTACCAGGCGAACTCGCCGCACCGGCACATCGAGCAGATCCGGACGCCGATGCTGGTCATCCACGGCAACAAGGACTACCGGGTGCCGGTGTCCGAGGCGCTGCGGCTGTGGTGGGACCTGTCCCGGTACGGGGTGCAGGCCAAGTTCCTGTACTTCCCGGACGAGAACCACTGGATCCTGACCCCGGGCAACGCGCGGATCTGGTACGAGACCGTCTTCGCCTTCCTGGCCGAGCACGTCCTCGGCCGGGAGTGGCAGCGTCCCGCTCTGCTGTGACCGCCCCGTAGGGTGGGGATATGACCCGTGCCGATCTGGACAAGCAGCCTGGGGAAGTCGCGGCGATGTTCGACGCCATCGCCGGCCGTTATGACCTGCTGAACGACATCCTGTCCGCGGGCCAGGTCCGGCTGTGGCGCCGGGCCGTGGCCCGGATCACCGGCGCGGGGCTGGGCAACCGGGTGCTGGACCTGGCGGCCGGCACGGGCACCTCCTCCCTGTCGTTCACCGCGGCCGGCGCCGACTGCGTGGCCTGCGACTTCTCCCTGGGGATGCTCCAGGCCGGCCAGTCGCGGCTGGCCGGGCGCGAGCAGCCCGGCGGCGGGCGCCTCGCGCTGGTAGCGGGGGACGCGCTGCGGCTGCCGTTCCGGGACGGGGCGTTCGACGCGGTGACGATCTCCTTCGGGCTGCGCAACGTGGCCGACCCGGGCGCGGCCCTGGCCGAGATGCACCGGGTCACCCGGCCCGGCGGCCGGCTGGTGGTGTGCGAGTTCGGCACGATCACCATCGCCCCGCTGGATATGCTGTACCGGCGTTACCTGGTCAGCGTCCTGCCGGCCATCGCGCGGCGGACGGCCCGCAATCCGGAGGCCTACGCCTATCTCGCCGAGTCGATCACGGACTGGCCGGCTCAGCGTGAACTGGCCGGCCTGATCGAGGCGGCCGGCTGGTCGGCAGTGCGCTGGCGCGACCTGAGCCTGGGCGTGGTCGCGGTGCACGTCGCCCGGCGCGCCCCCCAGGCGGGCGGCGGATAGAACTGACCCGGCGTATGGCCGAACCCATGGGGGTCTAAACTGAAGGCCAAGAATTTGTGAAGCGGTTCACAAGACGTTCAGGATCTCATTCGTGACCGAGCACACTCTCCCCGCCACCCAGACCGGCAACGGGACCCGTACGGGCCGGCCCGGCGATGACGCGGACGTCATCGTGGTCGGCGCCGGGCCGGCCGGCTCGACGACCGCTTACTACCTGGCGCAGGCCGGGCTCGACGTGCTGCTGCTGGAGAAGTCCAGGTTCCCGCGCGAGAAGGTGTGCGGGGACGGGCTGACCCCGCGCGGGGTCAAGGCGCTGGTGGCCATGGGCATCAGCGTCAGCGAGCAGGACGGCTGGGTCCGTAACAAGGGCCTGCGCGTGATCGGCGCGGGCCAGCGGCTGGAACTGCCCTGGCCCGAGCTGTCCAGCTACCCGGATTACGGCCTGGTCCGGCCCCGGACCGACCTGGACCAGATGCTGGCCCGCCGGGCCCAGCAGGCCGGCGCCCGGCTGCTCGAGGGCCTCACCGTGACCGGCCCCGTGCTCCACGAGCGCACCGGCCGGATCACCGGCGTGACGGCCAAGCCCGCGGACGGCGATGGCGAGCGGACCTACCGGGCCCGCGTCATCGTGGCCGCGGACGGCAACTCCTCCCGGCTGTCGGTGGCCATGGGGCTGCGCAAGCGCGACGACCGGCCGCTCGGGGTCGCGGTGCGCACCTACTACCGCAGCCCGCGGCACGACGACGACCACCTGGAGTCCTGGCTGGACCTGTGGGACGGCGACCGGCTGCTGCCCGGGTACGGCTGGATCTTCGGCATGGGCGACGGGACGTCCAACGTCGGCCTCGGGCTGCTGAACACCAGCGCCGCGTTCGGCCACACCGATTACCACGCCCTGCTGCGCAGGTGGCTGCAGGGGATGCCGGCCGAGTGGGGCTTCACCGAGGAGAACCGGACCCAGCCGATCCGGGGCGCGGCGCTGCCGATGGGCTTCAACCGGACCCCGCCCTACTACCGCGGGCTGCTGCTGGTCGGCGACTCCGGCGGCATGGTCAACCCGTTCAACGGCGAGGGGATCGCCTACGCGATGGAGACGGGGGAGATCCTGGCCCGGACCATCACGCAGGCCCTGGCCCGGGCCCGGCGAACCGAGACCGAGCGGGTCCTGGCCGGGTACCCGCGCGCGCTCAGCCAGGCCTACGGCGGGTACTACGCCGCGGGCCGGGTGTTCGTGAAGGCGATCGGCCGGCCCGGCCTGATGCGGTTCGCGACCAAGCACGCCATGACCCGGCCGGCCCTGATGGCGTTCGCGCTCAAACTGCTCGCCAACCTGACTGACCCGCGCGGAGATGCGGCAGACCGGCTGGTCAGCGGCCTGTCCAAGCTCGCAGCTAACCCTAAGTGAGGGGTCATGCAGGTGGTCCCTAGGATAAGGGGTTGGCATCCGGCCCGTGAAGGGAGGAAACATCGATGAGGCTGTACGTTCCGATCTTCGTGCTGGCCCTGCTGGCCCTCGGCTTCGCCGCCTTCTCCGTCACCTTCGGCGCCATCGCCGGGCCCAAGCGGTGGAACCGGGCCAAGCTGGAAAGCTATGAGTGCGGCATCGAGCCGACGCCGCACCCGCCGGGCGGGGGCAGGATCCCGGTCAAGTACTACCTGACCGCGATGTTGTTCATCGTGTTCGACATCGAGATCATTTTCCTGTATCCCTGGGCGGTCACCTTTAACAAGCTCGGCGCCTTCGGCCTGGTCGAGATGGTGACCTTCGTGATCACCGTGCTGGTCGCCTACGCCTACGTCTGGCGGCGCGGCGGCCTGGAGTGGGATTAGCCATGGGCATAGAAGAGAAGCTGCCGAGCGGCATACTGCTGACCTCGGTCGAGAAGGTGGCCGGCTGGGCCCGGGCCCGGTCGGTGTGGCCCGCCACGTTCGGCCTGGCCTGCTGCGCCATCGAGCTGTTCCAGACCGGCAGCCCCAAGCACGACCTGGCCCGGTTCGGCATGGAGCGGGCGTCCAACACCCCGCGGCAGGCCGACCTGATGATCGTGGCCGGGCGGCTCAGCCAGAAGATGGCCCCGGTGACGAGGCAGATCTACGACCAGATGTCCGATCCCAAGTGGGTCATCTCGATGGGCGTGTGCGCCTCCAGCGGCGGCATGTTCAACAACTACGCCATCGTGCAGGGCGTCGACCACGTCATCCCGGTCGACATCTACCTGCCCGGCTGCCCGCCGCGCCCGGAGATGCTGCTCGACGCGATCCTCAAGCTGCACGACAAGATCATGAACTCCAAGCTCGGCAAGGACCGGGACCGCGAGATCACCGAACTGGAGAACGCCCGGCTCGGCCTGCGGCCGGTACACCTGGCCGAGCCGACCGAGGCCGAGCTGTGAGCGAGTCCGGGGAGGGCTCGAAGGCCGGTCCGGAGGAAACGCAGGGCTCGCTGGCGCCGCAGGGTCCCACGCCCCCCGCGGCGGCGGACAGTACCGAGACGGGCAGCAACCTGCCGGCCCGCCTGGGCGAGGAGCGGCTGAACGCGCCGGTCGCGCGCATGGGCATGTTCGGCGTCCAGGGCACCCCGGACACCTCCGGGTTCGGGCTGCTCCGGGTGCACCAGGCGCCCGCCCTCGACAGCCCGCGCCCGTACGGCTCCTACTTCGACGAGGTCGCCGACGCGCTCGGCCTCTCCGACGCCATCGAGCGCGTCGTGGTGGACCGGGGCGAGATCACCTTCCACGTCCGCCGGGAGCGGCTGCTCGAGGTGGCGGCGAAGCTGCGCGACGACCCCGAGCTCCGCTTCGAGCTGTGCAGCGGGGTATCCGGTGTGCACTACCCGGAGGACGCCGGGCGCGAACTGCACGCGGTCTACCACATGCTGTCCATCACGCACAACCGCCGGGTGCGGCTGGAGGTGAGCGTGCCGGACGCCGACCCGCACGTTCCGTCCCTGGTCGGCGTGTATCCCACGTGCAACTGGCACGAGCGGGAGACCTGGGACTTCTTCGGCCTCATCTTCGACGGGCATCCCGCGCTGACCAGGATCGAGATGCCGGACGACTGGAAGGGCCACCCGCAGCGCAAGGACTACCCGCTCGGCGGCATCCCGGTCGAGTACCGCGGCGCGAAGATCCCCGCGCCGGACGAGCGGAGGCACTACCAGTGAGCGAGATGCCGCACGCGGCGGCGGGAGCGAGCGACGCCGAAGCCGCCGAGGGCCGCGTCTACACGGTCTCCGGCGAGGACTGGGACGAGATCATCGCCGCCGCGAACGAGGCCGGTGACTTCGAGAGCGGCGAGCGGATCGTGATCAACATGGGCCCCCAGCACCCGTCCACCCACGGCGTGCTGCGGCTGGTCCTGACGCTCGAAGGCGAGACGGTGGCCGAGATCCGCCCGGCCATCGGGTACCTGCACACCGGCATCGAGAAGAACATGGAGTACCGGACCTGGACGCAGGGCGTCACGTTCTGCACCCGGGCGGACTACCTGATGCCGATCTTCAACGAGACCGCCTACTGCCTGGCGGTCGAGCGCCTGCTCGGCATCGAGGACCGGATTCCCGAACGCGCGCAGATCATCAGGGTCCTGATGCTGGAGCTCAACCGGATCTCCTCGCACCTGGGCGGGATCGCCCCGATGGGCCTGGAACTGGGCGCGACCACGATCTACACGCAGGGCGCGCGGCTGCGCGAACGCTCTCTTGACCTGCTGGAGCTGATCACCGGCCTGCGGATGAACCACGCCTTCATCAGGCCCGGCGGGGTGGCGCAGGACCTGCCCCCGGGCGCGCTTGAGGCCATCCGGGTGTTCCTGGACGAGACCCCGCGGCTGATGCAGCAGCTGCACACGCTGATCGACGCGAACCCGATCTTCATCGGCCGGAACAAGGGCGTGGCCTACCTCGACCTGGAAGGCTGCATGGCCCTCGGGGTGACCGGTCCCATGCTGCGGGCCACCGGGCTGCCCTGGGACCTGCGCAAGTCTCAGCCGTACTGCGGCTACGAGACCTACGACTTCGACGTGCCGGTCAGGGACACGTGCGACGCGTACGGCCGGTACCTGATCCGGATGGACGAGATCGATGAGTCGCTGAAGATCATCCGGCAGTGCGTTGACCGGGTGGCGGCCCGCGGATCGGTCGACTCCGATCCGGTGATGATCCGCGACGCCAAGATCGGCTGGCCGGCCCAGCTGTCCCTCGGACCCGACGGCCTCGGCCCGTCGCCGCAGCACATCGCGCACATCATGGGCCAGTCCATGGAGGCCCTCATCCACCACTTCAAGCTGATCACCGAGGGGTTCCGGGTGCCGGCCGGGCAGGCGTACGCGACGATCGAGTCCCCTCGCGGCGAACTGGCCGCGCACGTGGTAAGCGACGGCGGGACCCGGCCGTACCGGGTGCACCTGCGCGATCCGTCGTTCACCCACCTGCAGTCGGTCGCCGCCATGTGCGAGGGCGGCTTCGTGGCCGACCTCATCCCCGCGATCGCGAGCATCGATCCCGTGATGGGAGGCGTGGACCGGTAATGCCGTTCAGCGACCAGGTGCGCGCCCGCCTCGACGCGGACGCGGACCACATTATCGGCCTGTACCCAGGCTCGAGGTCGGCGCTGCTGCCGCTGCTGCACCTCGTCCAGTCCGAGGAGGGCTACGTCTCCGAGGACGGCATCGGGTACTGCGCGGGCAAGCTCGGCCTGACCGAGACCGAGGTCACCGGGGTGGTCAGCTTCTACACCATGTACAAGCGCCGCCCGGTCGGGAAGTACCACGTCGGCGTGTGCACCAACACGGTGTGCGGGGTCCTGGGCGGCAACCAGATCCTGGCCGAACTGCACGAGCACCTCGGCGTGGACGACGACGAGACCACGCCCGACGGCCAGGTCAGCCTCGAGCACCTGGAGTGCAACGCCGCCTGCGAGTACGCGCCGGTCGTGATGGTGAACTGGGAGTTCTTCGACAACATGACTCCGCAGTCGGCCCGCCAGCTGACCGACGACCTGCGGGCCGGGAACCAGGTCGCGCCGACCCGCGGCCCGGGACGGCTGGTCACCTGGCGCGAGGCGGCCCGCATCCTGGCCGGCTTCAACGACGACCAGGCCACCGACGGGCCGGCCGCCGGACCCGCCGACCTGGTCGGCCTCAAGATCGCCAACGAGCACGGCTGGACCGCGCCGGAGCCGGGCCCGCCGGGTGACAAAGCAGCGGGCGACCAAGCGCCCGCCGCCGCAGGCGGCCAGACGAACAAGGAGCCGCGGTGACCGACACCCTGACCCCGGTGCTGACCGCGCACTGGGACCAGCCCGACATCTTCACCCTCGACGGGTACCGGCGGGCGGGCGGCTACCAGGCGCTGCCCAAGGCGCTCGGCATGGCGCGCGACGAGGTCATCGGCGCGGTGAAGAACTCCGGGCTGCGCGGCCGCGGCGGGGCCGGCTTCCCGACCGGCGTGAAGTGGGGCTTCCTGCCGCAGGGCGACACCAAGCCGCACTTCCTGGTGATCAACGCCGACGAGTCCGAACCCGGCGCCTGCAAGGACATCCCGCTGATGATGGCCACCCCGCACACGCTCGTCGAGGGCGCGGCCATCGCCTCGTACGCGATCGGGGCCAGCCACGCGTTCATCTACGTCCGGGGCGAGGTCCTGCACGTGATCCGCCGGCTGCGGCACGCGGTGCAGGAGGCGTACGCGGCCGGCTACCTGGGCCGGAACATCCTCGGCTCCGGGTTCGACCTCGACGTCATCGTGCACGCCGGGGCCGGCGCCTACATCTGCGGTGAGGAGACCGCGCTGCTGGACTCGCTGGAGGGCAAGCGCGGGCTGCCGCGGAACAAGCCGCCGTTCCCCGCCGTGGCCGGCGTATACGCCCTCCCGACGAACGTGAACAACGTGGAGTCGATCGCCAGCGCGGTCCCCATCATCTTGAACGGAGCCGACTGGTTCGCGGGCATGGGGACGGAGAAGTCCAAGGGCTGCGGGATCTTCAACCTCTCCGGCCACGTGACCGTCCCGGGCACGTACGAGGCTCCGCTCGGCATCACGCTGCGTGAACTGCTGGACCTGTCCGGCGGCATGCGCGGCGGCCACCGGCTCAAGTTCTGGACGGCCGGCGGCTCCTCGGCCGGGATCCTCACCGACCAGCACCTGGACATGCCGATGGACTTCGAGTCGGTCGCCGCCGCCGGATCCGGGCTCGGCACCAGGTCGGTGATGATCTTCGACGAGACCACCTGCGTCGTCGGCGCGGTGCTCCGCTGGACCGAGTTCTACCAGCACGAGTCGTGCGGGAAGTGCACGCCGTGCCGGGAAGGCACGTTCTGGCTGGTCCGCATTCTGGACCGGCTGGAACACGGCCAAGGCACCGACGAAGACATCTCCAAACTCCTCGACATCTGCGACAACATCACCGGCCGCGCGTTCTGCGCGCTCGGCGACAGTGCGACGCCCCCGATCACCTCGGCCGTCAAATACTTCAGGGACGAGTTCATGCAGCACCACAAGGAGGGCGGCTGCCCGTTCGATCCGGTGGCGACTACCGCCTGGAGCGAGTCGTGACCGTGCCGACCGCCCAGGACACGGTGACCGTCACCATCGACGGGTTCGAGATCTCGGTGCCCAAGGGCACCTGGATCATCCGGGCCGCCGAACTGCTCGGCATCGCGATCCCGCGGTTCTGCGAGCACCCGCTGCTCGAACCGATCGGCGCCTGCCGCCAGTGCCTGGTCGAGGTCGAGGGCCAGCGCAAGCCGCTGGCCTCGTGCATCACCGCGTGCTCCGAGGGCATGGTGGTGCACACCCAGCTCACCTCGGCGGTGGCGGACAAGGCGCAGCAGGGCGTGATGGAGCTGCTGCTCATCAACCACCCCCTCGACTGCCCGATGTGCGACAAGGGCGGCGAGTGCCCGCTGCAGAACCAGGCCATGTCCAACGGGCGGGGCGAGACCCGGTTCAGCTTCGACAAGCGGACCTTCGACAAGCCGGTCCCCATCTCCACCCAGGTGCTGCTGGACCGCGAGCGGTGCATTTCGTGCACCCGGTGCACCAGGACGTCGGAGGAGATCGCCGGCGACCCGTTCATCGAGTTCATCGGGCGCGGCCCGGCCCAGATGATCGGCACCGCCGAGGGCAAGCCGTTCAACTCCTACTTCTCCGGCAACACCGTGCAGGTCTGCCCGGTCGGCGCGCTCACCGGCGCGGCGTACCGGTTCCGGTCCCGGCCGTACGACCTGGTGTCGGTGCCGAGCGTGTGCGAGCACTGCGCCTCGGGGTGCCGGCAGCGGACCGACATCCGGCGCGGGCGGGTGCTCCGCCGGCTGGCGGGTGAGGAGCCGGCGGTCAACGAGGAGTGGAACTGCGACAAGGGCCGCTGGGCCTTCACCTACGCGACCCAGCCCGACCGGCTGACCGCGCCGCTGGTCCGGGACGCCTCCGGGGTGCTCGTGCCGGCCTCCTGGCCGCACGCGCTCGCGACGGCCGCGGCCGGGTTGGCCGCGGCGCGCAACGCGGAGGGCGGGCGGGCGCGCGGCGTCGGGGTGCTGGCCGGCGGGCGGCTCACGCTGGAGGACTCCTACGCGTACGCCAAGTTCGCCCGGATCGCCCTCGGCACCAACGACGTGGACATGCGGGCCCGCCCGCACTCGGCCGAGGAAGAGGAGTTCCTGGCCGCCTGCGTGGCCGGGCGGGACATCGCGGTCAGCTACGCCGACCTGGAGCAGGCGCCCGCCGTGCTGCTGGCCGGATTCGAGCCGGAAGATGAGTCGCCCATCGTCTTCCTGCGGCTGCGCAAGGCGGTGCGGCATCACCAGCTGAAGGTGTTCTCCATCGCGGCACTGGCCAGCCCCGGGCTGGCCAAGCTGTCCGGTGAGCTGCTGACCACCGTGCCCGGCGACGAGGCCGCCGCGCTCACCGCGCTCACGGCCGGAGGTTCGGGCGGGCGGAACGACGAGGCGTGGCGCCGGGCGGGTCAGGCGCTGACCGAGACCGGCGCGGTGATCCTGGTCGGCGAGCGGCTCGCCGCCGTCCCGGGCGCGCTGGCCGCCGCGGCCAGGCTCGCGTTCGCGTCGGGCGCGCGGCTGGCCTGGGTCCCGCGCCGGGCGGGCGAGCGGGGTGCCGTCGAGGCGGGAGCGCTGCCGGGGCTGCTGCCCATCGGGCGCCCGGTCACCGACGCGGCGGCCCGCACCGAGGTGGCCAGGGTCTGGGGCCAGGGCTCACTGCCCGGCACGCCGGGACGCGACACCACGGCGATACTGGCCGCCGCGGCCGACGGCGAACTCGGCGCCCTGCTGATCGCCGGGGTGGACCCGGCCGACCTGCCCGACCCGGGGGCCGCGCTGAGCGCGATCGAGATGGCGCCGTTCGTGGTCAGCCTCGAACTGCGGGCCAGCGCGGTTACCGACCGGGCCGACGTGGTGTTCCCGGTCGCCGCCGTGGCCGAGAAGGCCGGCACGTTCGTGAACTGGGAAGGACGCGGCGGCTCCTTCGCCGAGGCGCTGAAGGTCCCGGAGGTCCGCACCGACCTGTACGTGCTCGGCGCGATCGCCGACCAGATGGATATCCACCTGGGCCTGCCCGACGCGGCGGCCGCCCGGGCGGAGCTCGCCTCGCTCGGCAGCTGGCGCGGCACGCGTCCCGAGCCGCCCATGGTGACGACGGCCTGGCCCGGCGGGCCGCCGGCGCACCGCATCGACGGCTCTGGCGTCCTGGACGTGCGGCTCGCGAGCTGGCATCAGCTGCTGGACAGCGGCCGGATGCAGGACGGCGAGCCGTCGCTCGCGGGTACCGCGCGCCCGGCCGTGGCCAGGATGTCCGCGGCCACCGCGGCGCAAGCCGGCGTGGCCGACGGCGATAAGGTGACCGTGGCCACCGACCATGGCTCGGTGACCGTTCCCGCCGAGATCGTGCCGATGGCTGATGACGTGGTCTGGCTGCCGGCGGCGGGCCTGCCCGGAGGGTCCACCATCCGCGCCGAGCTCCGCGCGGGCCACGGTGCCATGGTCACGCTGAGGAGGCCGGGATGACGGTCCAGATCGCGCTGCAGCACGTGATCGCGGCGCCAGCACCGCCATATCAGCCGACGCTGCTCGACTTCTACCCGCTCATCTGGTGGATGGTGCTGCTGAAGGTCGCGGCCGTCTTCATCTTCCTGCTGCTTACGACCATGTTCATGATCTGGGCGGAGCGCCGCGCCATCGGTCGCATGCAGAACCGGCCGGGCCCGAACCGGGCCGGGCCGTTCGGCCTGCTGCAGCCGATCGCGGATGCGCTCAAGCTGCCGCTCAAGGAAGACATCATCCCCACGACCGCGGACAAGCTGATCTTCGTGGTCGCGCCCGTGCTGTCGGCGGCGGTGGCGTTCGTCGGCTTCTCGATCATCCCGGTCGGGGGGAACGTCTCGATCTTCCACCACTACACCCCGCTGCAGCTGGCCGACCTGCCGGTGGCGGTGCTGCTGGTGCTGGCCATGAGCTCGATCGGGGTGTACGGGATCGTGCTGGCCGGCTGGGCCTCGGGATCACCGTACTCGCTGCTCGGCGCGCTGCGCTCGGCCGCGCAGGTGATCAGCTACGAGATCGCGATGGCCCTGGCCTTCGTGGCCGTGTTCCTGTATGCGGGCTCGCTGTCCACCACCGCGATCGTCACGGCCCAGCAGCACGAGTGGTACGCCTGGCTGCTGCCGGTCTCGTTCGTGATCTACCTGTTCACCATGGTGGGCGAGACCAACCGGCTGCCGTTCGACCTGCCCGAGGGGGAGGGCGAGCTGGTGGCCGGCTACCACACCGAATACTCGTCGATGAAGTTCGCGATGTTCTACCTCGCCGAGTACATCAACATGACGACGGTGGCCGCCCTGGCCACCACGCTGTTCCTCGGCGGCTGGCGGGCGCCGTGGCCGATCTCGCTGTGGTCGGGCGCGAACACCGGCTGGTGGCCGGTGCTGTGGTTCCTGATCAAGGTCTTCATCCTGCTGTTCTGCTACATCTGGCTGCGCGGCACCCTGCCCCGGGTCCGCTACGACCAGCTGATGGCCATCGGCTGGAAGATCCTGATCCCGGTTTCCATCGTCTGGATCCTGCTGATCGCCACCGTGCGCGCCTGGCGGCTCGACACGCACAACACGATCCCGTACGTGATCGGCGGGCTGGTCCTGGTCATCATCATCGTGCTGGCCTCGATGTGGGACAGCGCCGCGCAGCAGCGGGCCGCCCGGTACGCAGCAGCGGACTCCGCCAGTGCCGGCGAGGCCGGCCGGGACGTGCCCCTGGGCACGAGCTCGTTCCCGGTACCGCCGCTCGACCTGCCGCACTATCACGGCGTCGGCCTGGACAGTTCCCCCACCCGGCAAACCTCCACCCGGGAGGTCACAGGTGCTTGATTTCCTCAACCCGATCAAGGGATTCGGGGTCACCTTCCACGAGATGTTCCGGAAGGTCGAGACCATCGAGTACCCCGAGGTCAAAAAGCCCACCGCGCCCCGGTTCCACGGCCACCACCAGCTCAACCGGTGGCCGGACGGGCTGGAGAAGTGCATCGGCTGCGAGCTGTGCGCCTGGGCCTGCCCGGCCGACGCCATCTACGTCGAGGGCCGGGACAACACGCCCGACGCGCGGTTCTCCCCCGGCGAGCGGTACGGCTACGTCTACCAGATCAACTACCTGCGCTGCATCTTGTGCGGCATGTGCATCGAGGCCTGCCCGACGCGCGCGCTGACCATGACCAACGAGTACGAGATCGCCGACGACAGCCGGGAAAACCTGATCTGGACCAAGGAGCAGCTGCTGGCGCCGCTGCTGCCGGACATGGAGGCGCCGCCGCATCCGATGCGGCTCGGCGACGACGAGAAGGACTACTACCGTCTCGGCGCGGCCGGCCTGACCGTCGGCCCCCGCGCGCCCGGCATGTCGGGGCCGGACGGGCCGTCGGGCCCGGCCGTGTTCGCCGGATCCCCGGACGCCTCGCTGTCCTGGATCCCGCGCGAAGAGCGCGCGGCGGCAGAGGATGCGGACAGGGGTGAGGGCACGTGAGCGGAGTCCTCGCGGCCGGTGGCACCAACACCGACTTCGTCGCCGAGGAGACCATCTTCTGGATCCTCGCCGTCGGCGCGGTGGGTGCCGCGCTGGCCATGATCCTGGTCCGGCGGGCGGTGCACTGTGCCATCATGCTCGCCGTCGTGATGCTCTGCCTGGCCACCATGTACGCCATGCAGGGCGCGCCGTTCCTGGCCTTCGTCCAGATCATCGTGTACACCGGCGCGGTCCTGATGCTGTTCCTGTTCGTCCTGATGCTCATCGGCATCAGCTCGGCGGACTCGATCGTGGAGACCATCAAGGGCCAGCGGATGGCCGCGGGCCTGCTCGCGATCGGGCTGCTCGTGCTGCTGGCCCTGGGCATCGGGCACGCGGCCATCGGCCCGGCCCCGCCGCCCAGCGCGGACAACGGCGCCACCAACCTCACCGGGCTCTCGCAGCTGATCTTCACCACCTACGTGTTCCCGTTCGAGGTCACCGGCGCGCTGCTGATCACCGCGGCGGTCGGCGCCATGGTGCTCGCGCATCGCGAGCGCACCTCGCCCCGGCCCACGCAGCGGGAACTGGCCGCCCGGAGAGTGACCAGCGGCCACCTCGCACCGGACCCGCCGTCGGGTGTCTACGCGCTGCACGACGCCGCGGACCGTCCGGCCCTGCTGCCGGACGGCACTACGTCGGAGTTGTCGGTCAGCTCGGCGCTGTCTCCGCGTGACCCGAGCCAGGAACCACGCTTCGTTCCTCCCGAAGAAACAGTGCAGATCACGGCGGAAGGCGGCGAGCGGGAGATCGGCCCTGTGACCCCGTCCGGGAGGGCCGACTCGTGAGCCCCGTGCACTACGTAGGCCTTTCGGTGATCCTGTTCGTGATCGGCGGCGTCGGCGTGCTGGTACGGCGCAACGCCATCGTCGTGTTCATGTGCATCGAGCTGATGCTGAACGCCTGCAACCTGGCCTTCGTCGCGTTCGCGCGGCTGCACGGCAACCTGGACGGGCAGGTCATCGCGTTCTTCGTCATGGTCGTGGCCGCGGCCGAGGTCGTGGTCGGCCTCGCGATCCTGATGGCGATCTACCGGGCCCGCAGGTCCGCGTCGGTGGACGACGCTAACCTGCTCAAGTACTGAGCGGCCGCGCGGCGGCTTGCCCGACGCGCGCGCTCCCGACGGAACTGAGGGGATGACGACGTTGACCACCGTTGCGGCCACCGGCGCGCTGAAGCTGTCGTGGCTGCTGCTCGCCTTCCCGCTCTTCGGCGCGATCGTGCTGCTGGTCGGCGGCCGCCGCACCGACCGGTGGGGACACCTGCTCGGGTGCGTGATGCCGGTCGCCGCGTTCGTCTACGGCGTGATCGCCTTCTTCAGCCTGCTCGGGGACACCAACCGGGAGCAGGACCGGCACCTGTACACGTACATCCTGGTGGGGCACTTCCAGGCCAGCGTGAACCTGCTGGTCGACCCGCTGTCGATCTGTTTCGTGCTGCTGATCACCGGAGTCGGGTCGCTGATCATCATCTACTCGGTCGGCTACATGGCGCACGACCCCGGCCGGCGCCGGTTCTTCGGCTACATGGACCTGTTCCTCGCGTCCATGCTCCTGCTCGTGCTGGCCGACAACTACCTGGTGCTCTACGTGGGGTGGGAGGGCGTCGGCCTGGCCTCCTACCTGCTGATCGGGTTCTGGCAGGAAAGGAACTCGGCGGCGGTGGCGGCGAAGAAGGCGTTCATCGTCAACCGGGTCGGCGACGCCGGCCTCACCGTGGCCATCTTCCTGATGTTCAGCGCGTTCGGCACGGTGTCCTTCACCGGGGTGTTCGGTCAGGTCCGGTCCGGCGGGAGCGGGGTGGCCACCGCGCTCGGTTTCCTGCTGCTGCTCGGGGCGTGCGGGAAGTCCGCGCAGGTGCCGCTGCAGTCCTGGCTGCTGGACGCGATGGAGGGCCCCACGCCCGTGTCGGCGCTGATCCACGCGGCCACCATGGTCACCGCCGGGGTCTACCTGCTGGTGCGGTCCAACCCGATCCTGGCCGTGGCGCCGGACGCGCGGATCGCGATCGCCGTGGTCGGCACGGTCACGCTGCTGGTCGGCGGCATCATCGCCTCGGCCCGGGACGACATCAAGAAGTCGCTGGCCGGGTCCACCATGAGCCAGATCGGCTACATGACGCTCGGCGCGGGACTCGGGCCCGAGGGGTACGTGTTCGCGATCGCGCTCCTGCTCTCGCACGGGTTCTACAAGGCCGGGCTGTTCCTCGGCGCGGGCTCGGTGATCCACGGCATGGACGACGAGCAGAACATGCGGAAGTACGGCGGGCTGGCCCGCTTCCTGCCGGTCACCTACGTCACGTTCGGCCTGGCGTACCTGGCCATCGCCGGCATCCCGCCGCTCTCCGGGTTCTTCGCCAAGGACCCCATCATCGAGGGCGACTTCACCGAGCACGGCGCGGGCGGCTGGGTCCTGGGCATCTGCGCGCTGATCGGGGCCGGCCTGACCGCGTTCTACATGACCCGGATGATGCTCATGACCTGGCACGGGAAGCGGCGCTGGCGGGCCGAGGCGCATCCGCACGAATCACCGCCGGTGATGACCTGGCCGATGGTCGTGATCGCGATCGGCTCGGTCGGCGCGGGCGGATTCCTCATCATCGACGACCGGCTGGAGAAGTTCCTGGCCCCGGTCGTCGGGGTGCCGCCCGTCTCGCACGGGTTCCTCACGCCCGCCGGGATCGTGGCCTTCGTGCTCGCCCTGGCCGGCATCGCCCTGGGCTGGGTCATGTACGGGCGGGTCCCGGTCCCTGATACGGCGCCGCGGGGAAACCCGCTGGTCGTCGCGGCCCGCAAGGACCTGTACGGCGACACGATCAACGAGTCGGTCGTCATGCGCCCCGGCCAGTGGCTGACCCGGCTGTCGGTGTACTTCGACAACCGCGGCGTGGACGGCCTGGTGAACAGCCTGGCCGCGCTGGTGGGCGGGACGTCGGGCCGGTGGCGCCGGATGCAGACCGGGTTCGTGCGCTCCTACGCGCTGTCCATGTTCTTCGGCGCCGTGGTCGTGGTCGCCCTGCTCCTGGCGGTGAGGCTGTAGATGAACGGCTTTCCCTGGCTGACGATCGCGGGCGCGCTCCCGCTGGCCGGTGCCCTGGTGATCTCGCTGATTCCGGGCCTGCCGGCCGACAGCGCCGAGGCCGACCGGCGAGCGCGTGACGCGCTGGCCAAGATGCTCGCCCTGGCCTTCTCGCTGGCCACGCTCGTCGTGGTGATCATCATCGCGGTCAGGTTCCAGGTCGGCGGGCCGGACTACCAGTTCACCGAGGTCTACTCGTGGATCCCGGCGTTCGGCGTGCACTACGCGCTGGGCGTGGACGGCATCGCGCTGGTCCTCATCGCCATGACCGCGGTACTGGTACCGGTGGTGATCCTGGCCGCGTGGAACGAAGCTGACACCGGCAAGCACAGCGTCAAGACGTACTTCGCGCTGATGCTGACGCTCGAGACGATGCTCATCGGCGTCTTCGCGGCCACCGACGTCTTCCTGTTCTACGTGTTCTTCGAGGCCATGCTGGTGCCGATGTACTTCCTGATCGGCAGCTACGGGGTCGGGAAGCGACAGTACGCGGCGGTCAAGTTCCTGCTCTACAGCCTGCTCGGCGGGCTGCTCATGCTGGTCGCGGTCATCGCGCTGTACGTGTACTCCGCCGACAGCGCGGTCACCGGGCACCACGGCACGTTCCTGTTCAACGTCCTGATCCACGTGCCGCTGAGCTCGACCGTGCAGAAGTGGCTGTTCCTCGGGTTCTTCATCGCGTTCGCGATCAAGGCGCCGCTGTGGCCGTTCCACACCTGGCTGCCGGACGCGGCCGACTCGGCGCAGCCCGGCGCGGCGGTGCTGATGCTCGGCACGATGGACAAGGTCGGGACGTTCGGCATGCTCCGGTACTGCTGGGAGCTGTTCCCGGCCGGGGCCAGGTACTTCACCCCGCTGGTGATCACGCTGGCGGTGATCGCGACGCTGTACGGGGCCATCGTGGCCATCGGCCAGGCCGGCCTGAAGCGTCTGCTGGGCTACGTCTCCATCTCCCACTTCGGGCTCATCACGCTCGGCATCTTCGCGATGACCAGCCAGGGAGTGTCCGGCGCGACCCTGTACATGGTCAACCACGCGTTCGTCACCGGCGCGCTGTTCATCGTGGCCGGGTTCCTGATCATCCGCCGCGGGTCGGACCGGATCGAGGACTTCGGCGGCGTGCAGCAGACCGCGCCGGTGCTGGCCGGGCTGTTCCTGATCTCCGGCCTGGCCGGGCTCTCGCTGCCCGGGCTGTCCAGCTTCGTCAGCGAGTTCCTGGTCCTGCTCGGCACCTTCTCCCGGTACAAGGTGGCCGCGGTGTTCGCCACGGTGAACATCATCCTGGCCGCCGTCTACATCCTGTGGATGTACCAGCGCGTGGCGGGCGGGCCGGTCCGGGACCGGGTGGCCGGCATGAAGGACCTGCGGCCCCGCGAGTTGCTGGCTGTCTCGCCGCTGATCGCCGCGATCATATTCGTCGGCGTCTATCCCCAGCCGGTGCTCGACATCATCAACCCCGCCGTGCGCGTGACCATGGCGCAGGTGCACGAGACCGACCCGGTGCCCGCCCATCCCGCGCCCGGGTACACCACCACCGCGGTCTATACCACCGCCGGGCAGAAGGGAACCGTGCCGTGACCGGGGTTCTCCCCGCGGCGGCAGCCGCCTTGGCCAGCAGAGCGGCGCTAGCCGCGTCGACCAGCGGCACGATCGCGGCGCCGCACTTCGAGTGGGGCCAGCTCTCGCCGATGCTGGTGGTGTTCGGCGCGGCGGTGGTCGGCATCCTGGTCGAGGCCTTCGCCTCCCGCCCGCGGCGCCGCGCCATCCAGCTGGTGCTCACCCTGGGCTCGCTGACCGCCGCGTTCGTGCTGACCATCGTGACCGCGTCCGACTCGATCTTCGACCACGGCAGCCCCGGCCACATCGCCGCCGCGGGCGCGGTCGCCGTGGACCGGCCCACCCTGTTCATCCAGGGCACGATCCTGGTGCTGGCCTTCGTCAGCGTGCTGCTCATCGCCGACACCAGCAACAGCCCGTTCGCCGCCCAGGCCGCCGCGCCGCCCGGCAGCCAGGAGGAGCGCGAGGGACTGGTCACCGGGGCCATGCACACCGAGATCTTCCCGCTGACCCTGTTCGCGGTGGGCGGGATGCTGCTGTTCCCCGCCGCCAACGACCTGCTCACCATGTTCGTCGCGCTCGAGGTGCTGTCGCTGCCGCTGTACCTGCTGTGCGGGCTGGCCCGGCGCCGCCGCCTGCTGTCGCACGAGGCGGCCATGAAGTACTTCCTGCTCGGCGCGTTCTCCTCGGCCTTCTTCCTGTTCGGCATCGCGATGCTCTACGGGTTCTCCGGATCGGTCTCGCTGTCGGCCATCGCGACCGCGGCGGCCAGCAACACCTCGAACGCGACCCTGCTGTACGCCGGGATCGCGCTGACCGGGACCGGCCTGCTGTTCAAGATCGGGGCGGTGCCGTTCCACGGCTGGAAACCCGACGTGTACCAGGGCGCGCCGACGCCGATCACCGCGCTGATGGCGTCCTGCACCGTGGTCTCGGCCTTCGGCGCGCTGCTGCGCGTCTTCTACGTCGCGTTCGGCGACCTGACCTGGTCCTGGCGCCCGGCGATGTGGGTGGTCGCGGTCTTCACCATGGTCGTGGGCGCGGTCATCGCCGTCACCCAGACGGACGTGAAGCGGCTGCTCGCCTACTCCTCGATCGCGCACGCCGGGTTCGTGCTGACCGCGGTCATCGCGGTCAGCACGGCGGGGCTGTCCAGCAGCCTGTTCTACCTGGCCACCTACGGGCTGACCACGGTGGGCGCGTTCGCGGTCATCACCCTGGTCCGGGACGCCGGCGGTGAGGCCGGGCACCTGTCCCGGTGGGCGGGCCTGGGCCGGCGCTCGCCGCTGGTGGCGGGCATCTTCGCGCTGTTCCTGCTGGCCTTCGCGGGTATCCCGCTGACCAGTGGCTTCATCGGGAAGTTCGCCGTCTTCCAGGCCGCGATCGGGTCCGGCGAGACGGCGCTGGTGATCGTCGGCGTGCTGTCCAGCGCGATCGCCGCGTTCTTCTACGTCCGCGTGATCGTCCTGATGTTCTTCAGCGACCCGGTGCCGGACGGGCCGGAGGTGGTCGTGCCGAACGTGTTCACCGGCACCGCCGTGGGGGTCGGCGTCGCGGCCACGATCGTGTTCGGCATCGTGCCCGAGCCGCTCCTGAGCCTGGCCACCCACGCCGCCAACCATTTGTTCGTGAGCTGATCGCGCCGGCCGCGGGGCCCGGCGGGCCCCCGGCGGCGCGATACCACGGCGAGTACCGCAGCGGGAATGCGGGGGGTCCGGGGGGTCGCCCCCCCGGACCAATAAGGCATACTCGGAAATTCGAGGCGTTCGCGCGTGCCGATGACCTGGAGAGTGTGTGATCCCCGCAGTTCCGGTAGATTTCCCGGACTCCGCCCTGGCGGCGGAGATTCTTGACGACCTGGCCCGGGTCGAGGCGGCGCTGATGGAAACGGCGCACCCCGGCGACGAACTGTTCACCGAGGCCTCCAGGCATTCCATCACGGCGGGCGGCAAGCGGTTCCGGGCCCTGCTGGTCCTGCTGGCCGCGCAGTTCGGCGACCCGAAGGACCCGCGCGTCATCCAGGCCGCGCTGGCCATCGAGCTGACCCACCTGGCCACGCTGTTCCACGACGACGTCATGGACGAGGCCGACGTGCGGCGCGGCCATCCCTCGGTCAACTCCCGGTGGAGCAACTCGGTCGCCATCTTGACCGGGGACTTCCTGTTCGCGCAGGCCTCCAGCATCCTGGCCGATCTCGGCCCGCAGGCGGTCAGGATCCAGGCCGAGACGTTCGGCCGGCTGGTCGCCGGGCAGATGGCCGAGACCATCGGCCCGCGCCCCGGCCAGGACCCGCTCGACCACTACATGCACGTGATCACGGAGAAGACCGGCTCGCTGATCGCCACCTCCGGCCAGTTCGGCGCGCTGTTCTCCGGGGCTCCCGCCGGGGTCGCGGACCGGATCGCGGCGGCCTGCGAGCAACTCGGCGTGGCCTGGCAGCTTTCCGACGACGTGATCGACATCGCGAGCGACTCGGCGCAGTCGGGCAAGACACCCGGCACCGACCTGCGCCAGGGCGTGCGGACCCTGCCGGTCCTGTACGCGCTGCGCTCACCGGTGCCTGCGGCGGGCCAGTCCGATGCGGACCAGCGGCTGCGGTGGCTGCTCGCCGAGGCCGACCTGGCCGATGACGCCCTGCTGACCGAGGCGCTGGCCCTGCTGCGCGGTCATCCCGCCCTGGCCGAGTCCCGCGCGCACGTGCTGAGCTGGGCGCAGGGCGCCAGGAACGACATCATGGCCCTGCCCGACGTGCCGGCCCGGGCGGCGTTCCTCGCCTTGTGCGACTTCGTCGAGAAGAGGACCGGCTGAGGCTCGTCCGGGTCGCCCGCGGTCGCGCGCGGCCCAGGGATGCACCAGGGTGTCTCCCTGGTGCGGCCCCGGCGGTAAGGAAGCTAGCGTCATCCTCGACACTACCCAGGAGGCGACGATGAGCAGCACCGAAGACCGCGGCCGCGACGTGACCATCGACATGAAGCTCGAGGTGATCGTCATCCCGGTAGCGGATGTCGACCGGGCGAAGGAGTTCTACGCCAGCCTCGGGTGGCGGCTCGACGCCGACGTGGCCCGCGACGACTTCCGCCTGGTCCAGTTCACCCCTCCGGGCTCCGGATGCTCGGTGCAATTCGGCCGGAACCTCACCTCGGCCGCACCCGGCTCAGCCCAGGACCTGTACCTGGTCGTCGCCGACCTCGACGCCGTGCGGGACCGGCTGGTCAAGATCGGCGTCGAGGTCGGGGAGGTGTTCCACTGCTCGCCGGGGGCCAATTGCCGGTTCCGGGCCACCGACCCGGCCGGCCGGGTCAGCGGGCCCGCGCCCGATCGCGGCAGTTACGCCTCCTTCGCGTGGTTCGGCGACCCCGACGGCAACGGCTGGCTGCTCCAGGAAGTCACCACCCGGTTGCCCGGCCGGATCGACCCGGCCGCCACGTCGTTCGGCTCCGCCAGCGACCTGGCCAGCGCGCTCCGGCGGGCGGAGGCCGCCCACGGCGAGCACGAGAAGCGCATCGGCCACGCCGACCCGGACTGGCCCGACTGGTACGCCGAGTACATGGTGCGTGAGCAGGCCGGAGAGGAACTACCGTCATGAGCGACTACGACGTGATCGTGCTGGGCGGCGGGGCGCCCGGCGAGCACTGCGCCGGCGCCCTGGCCGGGCACGGGCTGCGGGTGGCCGTCGTCGAGCGTGAACTGGTGGGCGGCGAGTGCTCGTACTGGGCGTGCATCCCGTCCAAGTCGCTGCTCCGCCCGGGCGAGGCGGTCCAGGGCGCACTCGACGTGGGCGCGACCGCGCAGGTCGACGTGCAGGCCGCGCTGGCCTGGCGGGACTACATGGTGTCGGACTGGTCCGACGCCGGCCAGCAGAGCTGGCTGGCCAGCCGCGGCATCGCCCTGCTGCGCGGCACCGGCCGGCTGGCCGGCACCGGCGTGGTCGAGGTCGACGGCGTCCGCCACACCGCCGGCCACGTCGTGGTGGCGACCGGCTCCGATCCGGTCGTGCCGCCGATCCCGGGGCTGCGCGAGCTCGAGGGCGTCTGGGGGACCCGGGAGGCGACCAGCATGAAGGCCGTCCCGCACCGCCTGCTGGTCCTGGGCGGCGGCGCGGCGGGTGTCGAGATCGCGCAGATCGTCCGGCGGCTGGGCGGCGAGGCGGTGCTCGTCGAGGGCGCGGACCGCCTGCTGCCCCGCGAGGCCGCGCCGCTGGGCCAGGCGCTCGGCGACGCCCTGCGCAAGGACGGCATCGAGGTGCTGACCGGCACGCGCGCCACCGGCGCGCGGCGGGACGGCGCGGACTACGTCCTGCTGGTCGACGGCGGTACGGAGCTGCGGGGCGATCACCTGCTGGTGGCGACCGGCCGGCGCCCGCGGGTCGAGGGGATCGGCCTGGAGACGATCGGCGTGCAGGCCGGCCCGCACGGCATCCCGGTCGATGAGTACCTGCGCGTCGCCGAGCGCGTGTGGGCGATCGGCGACGTGAACGGCATCTGGCCGCTGACCCACGTCGGCGAGTACGAGGGCGAGGTGGTCACGTCGAACATCACCGGCCAGCCGCGCCCGGCGAACTACGAGGCCGTGCCGCGCGTCACCTACACCGATCCGCAGGCCGCGGCGGTGGGCGCGCTGGAGGCGCCGTACAGCGGCACCGCGCTCCTGTCCGAGGTGCCGAAGACCGCCACCTACACCCACGCCTACGCGCAGTCCAACGGGTTCATGACCCTGCTCAGCGACGGTAAGCGGCTGACCGGCGCCTACGCGCTCGGGCCCGAGGCCGGCGAGTGGCTGCAGCAGGCCACGCTGGCCATCCGCGCCCGCGTCCCGGTCGAGGTGCTGACCGACACGATCCAGCCCTTCCCGAGCTTCTCGGGGATCTACAACACGGCGCTGCAGGAACTCAGCATGAAGATCGCGGACATGCCGCCGCCCCACCGGCCGATGGACGCGCAGATGGCGCGCCTGCCCGGGTAGCGGGTCAGCTGACGGCCCAGGTGTCGTGGCCGGCCAGCAGCGCGCTCAGGTCGCCCGGGCCGCTGCGGGCCCGGGCCGCGGCGATCTGCTCGGCCATCAGCCGGTCGTAGCTCGGCTGCTCCACCTGGCGGAACACCCCGACCGGGGTGTGCCGGAAGTCGGCCGCATCCAGCCGGGACAGCGCGAACGCGTAGGACGGGTCGGCGCGGTGCGCGTCGTGGGTGAGCAGCGTGTCCGGGTCGGCGCCGTCGACGTCGACCGCCTCGAGCTGCCCGTACCGGCCGAACCGCAGGCCCGTTGCGGACCCGGGCCCGAACCGGACCGGCTGCCCGTGCTCCAGCTTGACCAGCTTCTCGCTGGCCGAGGCGGGCTGCTTGAGCGGCTCGAACGCGTCGTCGTTGAAGATGGGGCAGTTCTGGTAGATCTCGATGAACGCGGCACCCTGATGATCGGCGGCGGCCCGCAGCACCGAGGTCAGGTGCTTGCGGTCCGAGTCGATGGTCCGGGCCACGAAGCTCGCGTCGGCCCCCAGGGCCAGCGACACCGGGTTGAACGGGTGGTCCAGCGACCCGAACGGGGTCGACTTGGTGACCTTGCCCTGCTCGGAGGTGGGCGAATACTGGCCCTTGGTCAGCCCGTAGATCCGGTTGTTGAACAGCAGGATCTTGATGTTGACGTTGCGGCGCAGCGCGTGGATCAGGTGGTTGCCGCCGATCGACAGCGCGTCGCCGTCGCCGGTGATGACCCAGACCGACAGGTCGGGCCGCGACGCGGCCAGCCCGGTGGCGATGGCCGGCGCCCGGCCGTGGATCGAGTGCATCCCGTAGGTGTCCACGTAGTACGGCAGCCGGGACGAACAGCCGATCCCGGAGATGACGACCACGTTCTCCCGCGGCACGTCCAGCTCGGGGAGGAAGGCCTGGAAGGCGGCCAGGATGGCGTAATCGCCGCACCCAGGGCACCACCGTACTTCCTGATCGGATTTAAAATCTTTTGTCGCAGAACGGGCCGTGGCTTTAGGCACCAGGGTCAGCGAGGCCAGCCGGCGGCTGTGCTCCGCTCCGGCGCCGCCGGCCGCGGTGCCGTCGCCGTTCGGTCCGGTGCCGTTTACCTCAGACATGCCCGATCACATCCTCGATCACGCCGGCGAGCTCGGCGGCCTGGAACGGCAGGCCGCGCACCCGGTTGTAGGAGATCACGTCGACCAGGTAACGCCCGCGCAGCAGCAGGGCGAGCTGGCCGAGGTTGATTTCCGGCACCAGAACCTGGTCGTAGCGGCGGAGCACCTCGCCCAGGTTCGGCGGGAACGGATTGAGGTGCCGCAGGTGGGCCTGGGCCACGGCGTGCCCGGCGTTGCGGGCCCGGCGGACCGCCGCGCCGATGGAACCGAAGGTCGACCCCCAGCCGAGCACCAGGACCCGCGCCGCTCCGTCCGGGTCGTCGACGGCCAGCGGCTCGATGTCGGCCGCGATGCCGTCGATCTTGGCCTGGCGCAGCCGGACCATGCGGTCGTGGTTACCGGGGTCGTAGGAGATCTCCCCGGTGATGTCGGCCTTCTCGATGCCGCCGATGCGGTGCTCCAGGCCCGGGGTGCCGGGGACGGCCCAGGGCCGGGCCAGGGTCACCGGGTCCCGCCGGAACGGCTCGAACTCGCCGCCGTCATCCGGGCCATCCGGCCCGGCCGGCCCGGCGAACGCGAACTCGGCGCTCAGATCGGGCAGGCCGGCCACCTCCGGGATCCGCCACGGCTCCGAGCCGTTGGCCAGGTAACCGTCGGACAGCAGGATCACCGGGGTGCGGTATTTCACCGCGATCCGGGCCGCCTCGATCGCCGCGTTGAAGCAGTCGGCCGGGCTGGCCGGCGCGACGATCGGCACGGGCGACTCGCCGTTGCGGCCGAACATCGCCTGCAGCAGGTCGGCCTGCTCGGTCTTGGTCGGCATCCCGGTGGACGGCCCGGCCCGCTGGATATCGCAGATGATCACGGGCAGCTCGACCGACACGGCCAGGCCGATGGTCTCGGCCTTCAGCAGCATCCCGGGCCCCGACGTGCTGGTCACGCTCAGCGAGCCGCCGAAGGACGCGCCGAGCGCCGCGCCGATCGCGGCGATCTCGTCCTCGGCCTGGAACGTCCGGACCCCGAACCGCTTGTGCTTGGCCAGCTCGTGCAGGATGTCCGAGGCTGGCGTGATCGGGTAGGAGCCGAGGAACAGTGGCAGCCCGGCCAGCTGGGAGGCCGCGATGAGCCCGTAGGCCAGCGCGGTGTTCCCGCTGATGTTGCGGTACGTGCCCGGGGCCAGCGGCGCCGGCTTGACCTCGTACCGGACCGAGAACGCCTCGGTCGTCTCGCCGAAGTTCCACCCGGCCTGGAAGGCGGCCAGGTTCGCGGCCATGATCTCGGGCTTGCTCGCGAATTTGGCCTTGAGGAAGCTGAGCGTGCCGTCCGCCGGCCGGTCGTACAGCCACGACAGCATGCCCAGCGCGAACATGTTCTTGGCCCGCTCGGCGTCCTTGCGGGTGATGTCGAACGCCTCCAGGGCCTTGACCGTCATCGAGGTGATCGGCACGGCGTGCACGTGGTACTGCTCCAGCGAGCCGTCCTCGAGCGGGCTGCCGTCATAGCCGACCTTGGTCAGGTTGCGCTTGGTGAACTCGTCGGTGTTGACGATCAGGTCACCGCCACGCGGCAGGTCCTTAATGTTCGCCTTCAGGGCGGCCGGGTTCATCGCGATCAGCACGTCCGGGGCGTCACCGGGCGTGAGGATGTCGTGATCGGCGAAATGAAGCTGGAAACTCGATACGCCCGGCAGGGTGCCGGCCGGAGCCCGGATTTCGGCCGGGAAATTCGGCAGCGTCGACAGGTCATTGCCGAAGATCGCCGTCTCCGCGGTGAACCTGTCCCCGGCGAGCTGCATGCCGTCCCCGGAGTCGCCGGCGAACCTGATGATGACGTGATCGAGCTGCTGGACCTGCTTGGTCACAGTTGGAAGACCTCCTCGGCATGCCGCGGCCGAACGCACTCGCAGCACCACCCCACGGCCGGGGGCATGAGTTAGGACGGTACAAATCTTACGCCGACTCGGGCCCAGCAACGTTCATCTGCGCGTTGATATTCCCAGGCCCGTGGCGACCTGGCGGTACCAATGTAGTTTGTGACAGATTCCGGTAAGAACCGGTAGCCAGGTTTGTGCATAACGTGCCTGGCTCCGCGGCCGAGGCTCGGGTCACATACCGTCATCATGACGTGCGGGCCGAACGTGGGCCCCCGGGAGGTGCATGGGCGTGCGCGGTGACCGGCGGCGAGCGGCCGGGCTGGCCGGCGTGGCCGTCCGGCTGGTGGCGGTCGCGACCCCGCTGATCGCCATCTGCGCCGGGATCGGCGCCGCCGTCGCGGGTTCGGGCGGCGCGGTCGTGGGGGTGGCGGCGGCCGCCCTGGTGCTGGCCGCCGTCGGCGCGTACTGCGACCGGCTGGCGCTGTCCGCGATGCTGGCCCGGCCGGTGAGCGAGGTCGAGCATCCCGAGCTCTACCGCCTGGTGCGGGAGCTGAGCAAGGGCGGCCGGCTCCCGGTGCCGCGGCTGTTCCTGTCCCCGGCCGAGCAGCCGAACGCGTTCGCCGTCGGCCGCAATCCCCGCACCGCGGCCATCTGCTGCACGGAGGGCCTGCTGGCCGCGCTCGACGAAGCCGAGCTGCGCGGTGTGCTCGGGCACGAGCTCGCGCACGTGTCCGGCCGGGACATCCTGCCCGCTACGCTGTCGGCGGGCCTGGCCACCGTCATCACGTTCCCGGCCGGCATCGCCAGCTTCCTGCCCGCGCGGGCCGGAACCGGCACGGCCGGTTCCCCGGCGGCTCGAAGCCGCCCGGCCGCGGGCCTCGGCCTGGTCGAGGCGTCGCTGCTGCTGGTGCTCGGGCCGGTCGCCGCGCTCGTCATCCGGCTGTCGGTGGCCCGGGACCGCGAGTACCGGGCCGACGCGGCGGGCGCCCTGCTGACCGGCGACCCGGTGGCCCTGGCCCGCGCCCTGCGCAAGATCGAGGCCGGCACGGCGGAACTGGCGCTGGCCCCCGACGCGCGGCTGAGCTCAGTCGGCCACCTGATGATCGCCAGCCCGTTCCACGCCGAGGGGTTCGCCCGGCTGTTCGCCACCCAGCCGCCCGCCGGCGAGCGGATCCGCCGCCTGGAGGCCCTGGCCGGCTACCGTCGCTGACCCCGCTGCCGCCTGCCTCGCCAGGCAGCGCCGCCGACCTCCGCGCAGTGTGATGAAGCCGGGGTTTCACTACGTTCTGGTGTGATGAAACTGGGGTTTCACTCCGTAACCGCAGCGGCCGCGGAGGGCATGGCTCAGCCGGAACCGGAACGTTACCGGTAGTTGACGAACTGGAGGGCGAAGTCGAACTCCTTGCCCTTCAGCAGGGCGATGACGGCCTGCAGGTCGTCCTTCTTCTTGGCCGAGACGCGCAGCTCCTCGCCCTGGACCTGAGCCCGGACGCCCTTCGGCCCCTCGTCCCGGATGATCTTCGACAGCTTCTTGGCGTTGTCCTGGCTGATGCCCTCCTTGAGGGCGACCGCCATCCGGTATTCCTTCCCGGACAGCCGGGGATCGGCCGGCTCCAGGGTCTTGAGCGACACGCCGCGCTTGACCAGCTTGTCCTTGAACACGTCGAGGACGGCCTTGGCGCGCTCCTCACTGTTGGCGCGGATGTCCACGGCCTGATCGCCGGACCAGGCGATGGACGCGCCGACGCCGCGGAAGTCGAACCGCGTGCCTATCTCCTTGGCCGCCTGGTTGAGCGCGTTGTCAACTTCCTGGCGGTCGAGCTTGGACACGATGTCAAAGGAAGACTCTTGTGCTGCCACAGGTCCCAGGCTAGACGCGCCAGCCGCGGGCCGTCACGCCGGACGCGCCGACCGCCGGTCAGCCGGTAGGGGCCGGTACGGGCCAGCGCAGATCGCCGCAGCCCGAACCGGCCATCGGCTAACCGTCTCGCCGCGTCTTGGGCTATCCTTGCGATGCCGCCCAGCGCGGACGGCGCATGGCAGGTTGCCCGAGTGGCCAAAGGGAGCGGTCTGTAAAACCGTCGGCTCAGCCTACGTTGGTTCGAACCCAACACCTGCCACACGCTGCGAAAACGCCCCACTAGCTGCGAATTCTCGTGCTGGCGGGGCGTTTTTCTGTGGGCCAGTTGTGGGCCAGCTTGTGTCGCTGTGCACCGTCATGTTGCGCTGTCCACGGACGCATAGCGGACGGGTGTCCGGGCCGTTAGGACGGTCGGTGTGCACAGTTACGACGGTCGGTGTGCACCGTCGGCGTTTCCACGGACGGCCACGGACGGGCCGCACGGGCGGCCTGGCTCCGGCTTGACCTGGGCGTTCGAGTCCGGCGTGCGTCCTTTCTGTGTAGTGCCGCCTCGTGGCTGCCGGGGATGAGGCCGGCGGGAAGCGGGTTGCCCGCTGACCGGGCTGGCGGCTTTGGATCGCAAGGCGGCGGGTGCTCACGAGGCGGGTCAGGGCAGCTCGGCGGCCGGCGCTGCTGTCGCTGGCCGCCTGCTTCTGCGGTCGGCTGCGTCTCGCACGCGGGCCATCTGGCTTGCGAGGGCCGGGCGGGCGACGACCCGGATGCCGGTCCTTGCGGCCAGCTGCCCGGCGGGCGGGGTCAGCCGGCTGGTCGTGACGATCATCCCCAGGCGGTTCGCGTGCTCATGGGCCAGCGCGCCGTTCAGTTCCCGCACGTCGCCGATGGCGACCGCCTTGGCGGGCGCGTACCGCTTGCACTGGATGGCGAAGTCGCGGTTGCGGGGGTCGGTCGCGAGGATGTCGGCGCCGCCGTCGCCGCCCGACTTTTCGCCGATCACCTGGATGCGGGTCCATCCCAGGCATTCCAGCAGCCGGGCGTAATAGAACTCGAACTGATGGCCCGTCATGGCGTCGACGGCCTCCAGGCATGACTGCGCGTGCAGTTCCAGCCGCAGCGCTGTCCGCGCGCCGCCCAGCCGCCGGTCGTAGTCCCAGGCCCAGGCTCCTGCGTGCGCGGCGAGCAGCAGGAAGAACAGGAACCATCCGGTGCCCATGCCGTGGGCGTGGCCTGCGTCGGCGATCATTGCCGACAAGATGAGGAACACCACGAGCAGGGGTATGAAGCCCCACTCCTTAACCCACTGGGGGATCGCGGGAACGGCGGCCTGGGCCATGCCTGCTTCACCTGCGCCGGGCGCGGGCCGGCCCGGCTGGTTTGTCTTGGGGGTGGTCATGGCGGGAAACGTACGGCGTTGTGTGACATTCCAGCCCCTCTCCGTAACCAGGGATGCCCGTGAGAGGAACGAGCAGGAAAAGGCAAAGCCGGATTTCCGGGTCGGAGTATCGCAGGCAGGGCTGCTGGTCGGCCTTGGGCACTAGACGTACGGCGGGGTAGCGCGGATCTGAGTGCCTTGGGTCATTGCCCGGGAGGAAGCCGAATGACCGCCGCGCAAACAAGAAACCCGGACGGCGAGGTTCGGAATTCTCCTCGCCGTCCGGGTTTCTTCTTGTGGTATGAAGGGAAATTTGCTTCCGGTGCCGGGAATGTCAGGCGTCTTCTCGTTCCGGCGGCTGGACTTGTCCCGGGAGCCCGCCGGCACCATGGTTCGCGGGAGGAGGGGTGCCGCCTATTTCCCGGTCGCCGCTTCGTACTGTGCCGCGACCGGGGCAGGGATCCGGCCGCGGTCGTTGACGTCCAGGCCCTTTTCCCTGGCCCAGTTGCGTATCTCCTTGTTCCTGGCGTCATCGCTCCTGCGGTTCCGTGGCCGTCCCGCGGGCGCGCTGACCCTACGTGCCGCCTTGACGAAGGGCTCCAGCGCCTTCCGCAGCTCCTGGGCGTGACCAGTGTTCAAGTCGATCTCGTAGCGAGTGCCGTCGAGGCCGAATGGGATTGTCTCGGCTGCGTCGCTGCCGTCGATGTCATCGACGAGGAGCACATTTACCCTCTGTGCCATTTAATCCTCCGTTTCGTTGTTAGCCGGCATTTGTTCCCGCAGTATATGTTATCGCCATTATGAAATTAATGGCATGTTTAAACATTTCTCGGGCGATGGGGAATTTGCTGTCCGGCAGGGTTCCTGCTCAGGGATCGCGCTTCATGTCCGGCTGCCTGGCTTTCGCCGGCTGCAGGTGCGGCGGATGTGCCCGGTTGCCTTTCCGGGCTGCCGCCGGCGCTGTGCATTCGGCTTGACGGTCGCGGCAGAGGTGCGCGTGAATCCCCGTGCGTCCGTTCGGATCCTTGCGGGTCTTCCGGGGCGGACGGGAAGGCGGTGCGCTGATGACTGGGGCGACGGTTCGCGAGAGCGTGAAGGTTGCCGGGCTGGCGGAGCGGACGAGGATTGTCCGCTCGTTCGTGGGTGCCGTCCTCGGCCCGGGGCATCCATGCGGGGATGACGCGGTACTTCTTGTGAGCGAGCTTTTCGCCAATAGTCTCCGGCACGGCGGCTCGGGTGTTCCCGGGGAGACGGTCACGGTCACGGTAACTTCCCGCGCCGGCGCCGTCCGGGTGGAGGTCGCTGATCGCGGCGGCCCGGGGGTGCCGGAGTTGCGTCAGGCCGACCGGGACGCGGAAGACGGGCGGGGGCTCGGGCTCGTGGCCAGGCTGGCCGCGCGGTGGGGATGGCGGCGGCGTGGCGGGCAGATGGTCACCTGGTTCGAACTGCGACTCGGCTTACCTATTTGCCCAGGACGCTTCGCCCGGAGGACGTTAGCGTGATAGTGGTGACTATCCATCAAATGTCCTCATCTGAATCGTCAACAACTTTCTGTAGTTGCGGCAAGAGGACTTCGCGATCGGAAGGCTGTTCCTGATAAATGTGGCGAGCATGCTCCAGTAGGTGCCCGACTCGCGGGCAGCTCCGCTGAACACCAGACCGTGGCCGACTCCGGCGACGGCGGCCGCCAGCGCGCAGAGCACCGCGGAGGCGGCCGCAGCTGCCCCCGCGAGGATGCCCGGCCCGGCGACGAGCGGGACGAGTCCGAAGATCTGCGGGGGCCGCGACCGATGCCTGCGTCCGCCGAGCTGGGCGAGGGTGGAGCAGGCCAGCATCAGGGCCTGGATGCCGCCGGACACCACGCTGTTGTCCGTATGGAGGTATGTCCTGAGCGAGGATGGCGCCAGGGCAAGGAGAAGGGCCGCGACGACCCAAGCGAGCACTGCCGAGCTGTCGGCCCGGACGAAGGCCGCCCGGATGCTCGCGGGAACCAACGGCCAGCTGATCTTGACGCGCCGCCCGGTGCTGTCTTCGCAGCCGGGAAGCCGACGGAGAGCCCCGCCAGAGCGAGGGCTGTCCGCAAGCCCGGCAGCGATCAGCCCATCCCGGTCACGCTTTTTGACGGTGAGGTTGACGCCGTCGACACCTACGCCGCCGCAGGCGTCGGCCGGGTGCTGTTCTTTGTCCGGCCTCTGGGCACTGTCGAGATGACCGGGCTCGTGGACCAGATCGCCCTGCGCCTTGGGAACCGACTGAAGTGAGGTACCGATGACCGTGTCGCACCACAGTGCGCTGATAACGGTGAACGAACTCTCGGACGCTCTACGTGACCCGCGGCTCGCGTCCTTGACGCCTCGACGTCGGCGGCGAACCCGGCGTTCAGGGCCGGGGATGGCGACGCGAGAAGCTCCCTGTTGACCCAGCGTTGGCTAACGTTCGACCGAATCGGGACTGGCCTTGGCTCTCGCCCCACTCTGCGGTCAGGTCAGCTGGGCGAAGGTTGCCCGGATGTCGCGGACGAGGGTCTCCGGCTGTTCGAGGGCGAAGAAGTGCCCGCCGGCGGCGGGCTCGTTGAAGAAGACGACGTTGGAATAGCGGCGTTCGAGTTGCCGACGTGATTTCCTGACGGCTTCTTTGGGCGGCATGGTGAACCCGACCGGGACAGTGATGGGGTCGTCGATGGTTGCGGGTGATGACCATCCGTTTTGGTTCATTTCCCAGTAGAGGCGGGCGGAGGATGCGCCGGAGTTGGGGAGCCAGTACATCATGATGTCGTCGAGGATCTCGTCGAGGGTGAAGGAGGCCTCGGCGTCGCCGGGCGTGCCGCAGGTGTCCTGGAACATGGCGTAGATCCAGGCTGCCTGGCCGGCGGGGGAGTCGGCGAGTGAGTAGCCGATCGTCTGCGGCCTGGTCTGCTGCTCTTTGGCGTAGCCGGACAGGTTGTCCCAGAAGTACTTGGCGTCGCCGAGCGCTTCCCGTTCCTCCGGTGTCGCGTTCTGGATCTCGTCGGGGGTCGGGGGGAACATCGCGAAGTTCAGGTGCGTGCCGATCAGGCCGGCCGGCTTGCGCTTGGCGATCTCGTCGGTGACGGCGCAGCCGAGGTCGCCGCCCTGGGCGCCCCAGCGCTGGTAGCCGAGGCGGCTCATCAGGGTGATCCAGGCGCGGGCGATGCGGGGGATGGTCCACCCGGCCTCCTGCGGCTTGGCCGAGAACCCGAAGCCCGGCAGCACCGGGATGACCAGGTGGAACGCCTGGCTCGTGTCTGCGCCGTGCGCGGCAGGGTCGGTCAGCGGCCCGATGACCTTGCGGAACTCCAGCACGGACCCGGGCCACCCGTGGGTCATGACCAGGGGCGTCGCGTTGGCCTCGGGGGACTGGATGTGGAGGAAGTCGATGTCCAGGCCGTCGATCGTGGTCCGGTGCAGTCCCCACTCGTTGAGTTCGGCCTCGACGTTGCGCCAGTCGTAGGAGTCGCGCCAGTAGTCGGTGAGGGCCTTGAGCTTTTCCGGCGTGGGTCCCTGGCTGGTGTCGGTGACCGTGCGGCCTGCGGGCCAGCGGATCCGGCTCAGCCGCTCGCGCAGGTCCTTCAGGTCGGTGTCGGGGACGGCGAGGTGAACGGATTCGATGTGCTGTGACATTGGATTGCCTTTCGTAGTGGGTTAGCTTGCCGCGTGGGTGTCGGGCAGGTCGTCGCGGCCGGCCCGGATGAGCAGGAAAGAGGCCACCCCGCCGGCGGCGAGCACGACGGCGCTGACCGCGAAGGCCAGCCGGTAACCGTGCACCAGGCCAGCCTGGACGGCCCCGTGGCGGGTGATGAGGTCGTTAGCGGTGGAGGTGGCGGCGATGGTGTTGAGCAGCGCGGTCCCCAGTGATCCGCCGACCTGCTGGCTGGTGTTGACCAGCGCGCTGGCGACGCCGGCGTCCCGGTCGGCGACCCCGACGAGGGCGGTGCTGGCGACGGTGACGAAGACCAGGCCCATCCCGATGCTGACGACGATCTCGGCGGGCAGCACATGCAGGGCGTAGCTGGCGCTCACGCCGATGCGGGTGAACCACAGCAGTCCGGCCGCGGCGAGCAGCAGTCCAGGGGCCAGCAGATTGCGCGGGCCGAACCGGGGCAGCAGCTGGCTGGTCAGCCCGGCGCCGATGACGATGCCGATCGAGAACGGCAGGAACGCGAATCCGGTCTTCAGCGGGGAATAGTGCAGCGTGCCCTGGAGGTAGTAGGTCAGGAACAGGAACATGCCGAACAGGCCCGTCCCGGACAGCAGCGCGGCGAGGAACGCGCCGCCCCGGTTGCGTTCGAGGACAACGCGCAGCGGCAGCAGCGGGTGCTGGCTGCGGGCTTCGATGGCCACGAACGCCGCCAGCACCAAGACGGCCGCGACGAGGAAGGCCAGCGTGGCGGGGGAGCCCCAGCCGTCGGTTTCTGCTTCAGTTAAGCCGTAGACCAGGCCGGCCAGGCCCAGGGTGACGGTGACCGCGCCCGGGATGTCGTAGTGGGCGGTGCCCTCGGCGCGGCTCTCGCGCACCAGGCGCAGCGCGCACGCGGCGGTGATGAGCGCGACCGGGACGTTGACCAGCAGGCACCAGCGCCAGGAGGCGTACTGCGTCAGCACCCCGCCGAGGATCAGCCCGATCGCCGCGCCGCCGCCCGAGATGCCGCCGTAGACGCTGAACGCCGTCGCCCGCTCTTTCCTCTCGGTGAACGTGACCGCAAGCAGCGACAGCGCGGCGGGGGCCATGAGGGCAGCGAACCCGCCCTGCAATGCCCGGGCGCCGAACAGCACCGCGGAGTCGGGGGCCAGGCCGCCCAGGGCCGAGGCCAGCGCGAAGCCGGCCAGCCCGGTGATGAAGACCCGCTTGCGGCCGAGGAAGTCCGCCAGCCGGCCGCCGAGCAACAGCAGCCCGCCGAACGTGAGGGTGTAAGCAGTGACAACCCACTGCCGGTCGGCGTCGGAGATGTCCAGCGCGTGCTGGGCCTGCGGCAGGGCGATGTTCACGATCGAGGCGTCGAGGACGGTCATCAGCTGGCAGACCGCGATCACGGCCAGCACCAGCCAGCGTTTCGGGTCCGGCTGCGGCGGCTGGTACGCGGCGCCTAGTCCGCCGTCACCATCTGATACTCGCCGGGCTCGATTTTGGGCATGGGTCATGACGACTCCTTGCTGGGTCTGAGTAAGAATGAGAGCGAGGCGGGCGTGCGCTTGCGGGACTCAGCGCGGCTAAGCCGGGGCGTTCATCAGGGGCAGCAGAATCTGCTCGACGAAGTCCCGCTGCTCGGCCTCGCCCGGCGGCTCGCCGCCCAGCAGTGTGCGCACGAACAGGTGAGCCAGGGCCAGCCCGACGACCGCGGGACCACGGGACGCATCCACCTGCTCGCCCCGCGCCGCCGCGCGGGCGCACACCAGCGCGCCGTCACGCCGGCTGCGCTCCTGGATCTGAGCGTCGACGACCTGGCGCAGGACTGGGTCCGCCCGGATCGCCTCCACCAGGCTGACAAGCGACGGGCCGCCGTCAGTACTGGTAAAGGTCTGCGCGATGCTCGCGACGATCCACAGCAGGTCGCCGCGCACGCTGCCCGTGTCCGGCAGTTCAGCGGACTGGCTCACAGCCTGGCGCCGCAGGGCGTCGGCCACCAGCTCGGCCTTGCCCGGCCACTTGCGGTACATCGTGGCCTTCGAGGCGCGGGCCCGGGCGGCGATCGCGTCCACCGTGACCCGCTCGTACCCGATCTCGGCGACTAGCTCCGCGGCAGCGGACAGGATCGCCTGCTCGCGTGCTGCGCTGTGCGAACCCGGCCTGGGCCCGGCCTTCGGCGGCCGGGGTTCGGAGACTGTGGTGGCGTCGATCTTGCTCATAAAAAAAACTGTACCGTACAGTTTCTTCTAGGTCAATGCAGGCTCAGCCAGCATCGCCGGCCGCAAGGCAACTCATCCGTGTCCGGCGCGTCGCGCGGTGACGTCGGTCGCCCACGTACAGAGCAGATGCACCTCAGGTACAAGAAAGGACCACGGGAGGGCGATCGAACCTCCTGCAACGGCCGGTCATGCCTGCCTACCCCGGCCGCTCGCCCGCACGGCCCGTCGCGCCCCAGACCCTGACCCTCAGACTCCGCCAGCACGGAATCGAGCCCCGGCAAGCCCGCAACTCCGCGCTCGCCGCATGGGCAACCGACCTGCCCCCCGCGGTCCTGGCCAGTCTCCTCGGCGCCCACATCCAGACCGTCGTCAACTGGGCCAGCCACATCCGCCGCGACTGGACCCGCTACGTCGCCGAACGGGTCAGCACCCCCGCACCAGGGAATACCGCACGGTCCGAATAAGTGCTCTCCGCCAGTACTGTCCCTCGGCTGACATCGCCTTGGAAGTACCTGGCGTGTACCCCGTAGGTGGAAGAGCATCAGTGTCTTGCCGCTGCGCCTCACAGGTCCCGGGGTTGGATGCCGGGCCAAGGTATCACGGGTGCATCGGAGGTCAACTTGGGACCACGGCTGGCGCATGGCTGCTGAGCGGTCAGTCGCGCAGCGCGGATTTGAGACGGGTCGCGGCTCAGGCTCAGGGCATCGCCTGCTGGCGCAAGCTGCACTGCGCGGGCGCAGGTCAGGTCCGAGGGTGGCTGCTCATGGGCCTGGCGCTGCAGGAGCAGGCGGGTTTGACAGGAGATCCGCGCTAACGCATTATATGAAGTGTTGTTCATGTGACACCTCGTTCGGTGAGGCGTCTCCACGGACACAGGCCACTGATCCCACCGGTCGAGAGACCCTCCGGATCAGGACACCTTTTCCCGGCTTAAGGGGAAAGGCCAGGTGGCTGCGCAGACGGGTCCCGCCTTTCACGGGGCACCGCGCTACGCCGTGGGGTGCCAAAGCTCTGACGAGTCAGGGGTGTCCGGCCATGGCGCCGTGCGCCTGGCATCCCTGGGGTTGCGCATGTGCAGCACCGCGCAGGCAGCATGCGCGGTGGCCCGGCGCCCGCGCGTGCCACGACCGGAGGGAGGCGACACACGATGGATTCCGGTTCCAGTAGTCCGGGCCGATCACGGCCCCGCATCCGTATGTGCCTGCTCTCCTGCTCTGGCCCGCAGTAGCCGCATCCCCTTCCCGCCTCGCCCGCCGGCTCCCCGATCCGGCGTGCCCGCCCGCGGGCGCGGACAGCGCTGCGTGCCTCCCTTAACGACGATCACCGGCCCCGGTCCAGGGGCGAGGGAGGAATGATCATGACGACGAATGTGACCGGGACTCGCCTGGCGGTCCTGGACGAAATGCACGCCGGGGACATCCGCGGCGCGCTCGGCACCATCCGCGCCGATGACACCGCGCCGCGGCTGGGCCTGCCGGCGAAGCTGAAGACGCTGCTGGCCATCGTCGGGCCGGGGCTGATCGTGATGGTGGGCGACAACGACGCCGGCGCGTTCGCCACCTACGGGCAGGCCGGGCAGGACTACGGCACCCGGCTGCTGTGGACGCTCCTGCTGCTGGTGCCGGTGCTGTACGTGAACCAGGAGATGGTGCTGCGGCTCGGCGCTGTGACCGGGGTCGGGCACGCCCGGCTGATCCTGGAGCGGTTCGGGAAGTTCTGGGGCGCGTTCAGCGTGATCGACCTGTTCATCTTGAACGCGCTGACGATCGTGACGGAGTTCATCGGCATCACGCTGGCCGCCGGGTACCTCGGCCTGCCGAAGGTGCCGTCGGTGCTGCTAGCGGCGGCGGTGGTCGTCGCGGCGGCGTTCACCGGGAGCTTCCGCCGCTTCGAGCGGATCGCGGTGGCGTTCTGCGCCGGGTCGCTGCTGCTGATCCCGGTCTACCTGCTGGCGCACCCGTCCGGCGCGTCGATGGCCCGCGGCTTCCTGGTACTGGGCCTGCCCGGGGGGTCCGGTCAGCTGGCCACGGTGATGCTGCTGGTGATCGGGATCGTCGGCACCACGGTCGCGCCGTGGCAGCTGTTCTTCCAGCAGTCGTACGTGATCGACAAGCGGATAACCCCCCGGTTCATGCGGTACGAGAAGGCTGACCTGTGGATCGGCATCGTGGTCGTGGTGACCGGCGCGGCGGCCATCATGGGCGCGACCGCCGCCGCGTTCGCCGGCACCAGCGGCTTCGGGAACTTCACCGACTCGGCCGGCCTGGCCGCGGGCCTGGCCGCCGAGGCTGGGAAGGCCGCCGGGGCGCTGTTCGCGGTCGCGCTGCTTGACGCCGCGGTGATCGGCGCGTTCGCCGTGTCGCTGGCCACGTCCTACGCCCTGGGCGACGTGCTGGGCCTGAAGCACTCGCTGCACCGCGGCGTCACCCAGGCAAAGGGGTTCTACGCGGTGTACGGGCTGCTGATCGCCGCGGCCGCGGCCCTGGTGCTGATCCCCGGTGTCCCGCTCGGCCTGCTGACCGAGGGGGTGCAGGTCCTGGCCGGGGTGCTGCTGCCGTCGGCGTCGGTGTTCCTCCTGCTGCTGTGCAACGACCGGGACGTGCTCGGCCCCTGGGTTAACGGCAAGGCGCTCAACGCGTTCACCAGTGTCGTGGTCGCGGTCCTGGTCACCCTGTCCGTCATCTTGACCGCCTCGGTGCTGTTCCCCGCCATTACGGCGGCCCAGATCGCCGCTATCGCCTGCGGATGTGGTGCCGCGGGCATGGCTGCGCTCGGCTACTCCGTGATCGTCGGCCGCCGGGCGGCAGGTGAGCCGGTCAGCAGGGGCGGGAGGGAGACCTGGCGGATGCCGCCGCTGGGCGAGCTCCGCCGCGCCCGCATGTCACTCGGCCGGCGGATCGGGATGGGCGCGCTGCGCCTGTACCTGCTGGCGGCGATGATCCTCGTCATCGTGAAGATCGTCCAGGTCGCACTCGGCCGCTGACCGCCAGCCGCCCAGGCCCTGCCCTGCCCCCGGCGCAGGGCAGGGCCTGGGCGGCCTGCCGGAAGAGAAAAGAGGTGCCCGGCATGCAGACGCTGACTACCCTCGAGTTCTTCACAAGGCTGGCCGTGGGGCTTGGCTGCGGGGCGCTAATCGGCGCCGAGCGGCAATGGCGCGCCCGGATGGCCGGGCTGCGCACCAACGCCCTGGTCGCCGCCGGAGCCACCCTGTTCGTCCTGTACTCCGACATCAACGGCAGCCCCAACTCCACCCAGGTCGCCGCCTACGTGGTATCGGGCATCGGGTTCCTCGGCGGTGGGGTGATCCTGCGCGACGGGTTCCACGTCCGCGGCCTGAACACCGCCGCGACCTTGTGGTGCTCGGCCGCCGTCGGCGTGCTCGCCGCCTCGGGGCACCTGGCTTTCGCCGCGATCGGCACCGCCACCGTGATAGCCGTGCACCTGCTCGGCCGCCCGCTCGGCCGGCTGATCGACCACGACAACCCGACCGGGGAAGACGAGGACCTGCAGCCCTACGACCTGCACCTCGCCTGCAAGCCCAAGAGCGAGCCGCACATCCGCGCCCTGATCGTGAACAACACCGCCGGCAGCGACGTCATCCTCCGCGGCATCGACACCACCCGCACCGAGGACGGCACCGAAACCAGGCTCACCGCCCGCCTCCTCCTCAACGGGGACGCGGCCACCCGCTTGGAGCAGCTGGTGGCCCGGCTGTCGCTGGAGCCGGGCATCCACGCCGTGCACTGGCATGCCGCCGGTGACCCGGCCGCGCTGCCGGCACCGGTTCCATCGCCAGGCGGATCTGACGATGAGGGCTAGTCCCGCCGTGTGCCCCGTAGCCGCCCGAGCGGCTCGGTGGTCGGCGCGGGCTTATTATGTGGTCCTGATCCGCCCGGTCGCGGCGGGAGGCAGGAGCTGCGGGAGGATGACGCGAGCGCGGGGCCAGGCTAGGCAGCCGGGTGGCGCGGCGCGGCTGGACGCGGCCCTGGCCGGGCGGCTGGCCGACACGATGTTCGCGCTGTCGACGCCGAGCCGGGTGCTGATCCTGGGGTGCCTGCTGGCCGGGCCCCGTTCGGTCGGCGACATCACCGAGGCGTTGGGCATGGAGCAGTCGGCGGTCTCCCACCAGCTGCGGGTGCTGCGGGAGCATGAGCTCGTGCGGGCTGAGCGCGCGGGCCGCAGCCGACTCTACGCGCTGTACGACGAGCATGTGAGCGTCCTGCTGGAGGCGGCCCTGCGGCATGTCGACCCGCGCCGCGACGTTCCGGAGGCCGGCCGCCCCGTCCCCGCCGAGGGGGCTGGAGGGGCGTCGTGACGCCGACCCCGGCCGGGCCGGCGTCCAGCAACCGGGCGCGGGTCACGCGGGCCGTGTTCACGCCGTCGGAGGACCGGCGGTCGGTGCTGGACCGGGCGCACCGCGGGGACGTCACCGGCGCGCTGGGCCGGATTCCGTCGCAGGACACCGGCCCGAGGCGCTCACTCCGCAGCCGTGCGGCGACGCTGCTGGCAGTCATGGGACCTGGCGTGGTCGTGCTGGCGGCCGACAACGACGCGGGCGGGATCTCGACCTACGCCCAGGTGGGGCAGGATTACGGGCTGCGGTTCCTGTGGCTGCTGGCGGTGCTGGCGGGCGTGCTGCTGGTCAACCAGGAGATGGTGGCCCGGCTGGGAGCGGTGACCGGCGCCGGGCACGCGCGGCTGATCTACGAGCGGTTCGGCCGCCGCTGGGGCGCGTTCGCGCTGGGTGACCTGCTGGCGGTCAACTTCCTGGTCATCGTCACCGAGTTCACCGGGATCGGCTTCGGCCTGGGCTACTTCGGGGTCAGCCGGTACTTGTCGGTCCCGCTGGCCGCGCTGGTCCTGATCGCGCTGCCGGCCGGCGGCAGCTTCCGCCGCTGGGAACGGGCGGTGTACCTGCTGGTGGCCGCCGGCCTCGCCGCGGTACCGCTCGCCGTCCTCGCGCACCACCCCGGGCCGCTGCCGGCCCTTCCCGCCTCGCACCAGGCGCACCCCGAGGGCGCCGCTCTGGTGGTGACCGCCGTGATCGGCACCACCGTCGCCCCGTGGCAGCTGTTCTTCCAGCAGTCCAGCGTGGTCGACAAGCGGATCACCGCCCGGTGGCTCGGCTACGAGCGGGCCGACACCGCGATCGGCACGCTGCTGTTCGCCCTGGGCGCGGTGGCCGTGCTGGCCGCCTGCGCGCTGGCGTTCTCCGGGACCTCCTGGCACGGGGCCTACACCGACGCCGGCGCGGTCGCGGCCGGCCTGGCGCACCGCAGCGGGTGGGCGGGGGCACTGTTCGCCGTGGTGCTAGCCAGCGGGTCGGTGCTCGGCGCAGGGGCGGTGACCCTGTCAGCCTCCTACGCCATCGGTGACGTGGCCGGCACCAGGCACTCCCTGCACCGCCCCTGGCGCGAGGCGCGCGTCTTCCACGGCAGCTACGCCGCCCTCGTCGCCCTCGCCGCTGCGGTAACGCTCATTCCCGGGGTGCCGCTGGGGATCGTCACCACCGGCGTACAGGCCCTGGCCGGGGTGCTGCTGCCCAGCGCCCTGGTGTTCCTGCTGCTGCTGTGCAACGACCGGGCCGTGCTCGGCCCGTGGGTCAACCCCCGCTGGCTCAACGTCATCGCCGCCGCCGTCACCGTCACCTTCCTGGTCCTGTCCGCGCTGCTCGTCACGGGCACTCTCTTCCCGTACCTGACGGTCAGCTGGCGCACGGCCGCGCTGGTCCTGCTGCCCGCAGTGATACTCGGTGCCCTCCTGGGTGCCCGGCTCTGCCCGGAGGGCCCGCCCGGCCCGCCCCGCAGGCTGCGAACGGGGCCGCCGGCCTGGACGATGCCGCCCATCGAGACCCTGCCGCCCCCGCCCGCCTCACGAGCCCGCCTGCTCGGGCTGATCGCCCTGCGCGCCTACCTCCTGCTGGCCGCCGCGGTGGTCATCGTCAAGGTCGCCCAGCTGATCTGACCACCCGGACGGCATGCCGTCCGTTACGAGACAGGACCAGGGCGCCTGCGGCCTGCGGTGCGGCCCCGTCCGCGGCGCGCGGTCTCTCGGGTCAGCGTGCCGGGCCGGGCCGCCCTCGGAGGCCGCCCCTCATGTCACATGAATAATCTTTCATGTTAATCTGGCTGCGGCCTGGCAGCCGTGCATGCCGGGCCGCAGCTTCACTTCCGGGCGAGCGCAGGGGAGGCCGGGCATGCCGCTTCCTGGAGATTCTGCGGGCCGCGGCCGGCGCCCGCAGTGGCCGCTGGCGGCGGCGTGGGCAGCCTCGGTCGCCAGCCTGCTGGCCGTTGCGCTGCTTCCGCGCGCCGCGGCGCACGCCTACGGCACGTTGCTGCTGGCTGGCAGCGCGGGCGCGCTGATCACGGTCCTGGTGTACGCGCGGCTGCTGCGCCGGAGCATGGCGCCGCCGCTCACGGTGCTGCTGGTCGGCGGCCCGTGGGATGGCCAGATGCTGCTGGCCCGTGCCGGGCCTATGCCGGAAGAGATACAGCTGGCCGGCCCCGGGGCGCCGCCGTGCAGTTACCGCCGCCGCGCCGGAGACCGTGACCGGCCGCAGCTGCGCGTGCTGCGCTACGAGCCAGACGACGGCACCGGCCCCGGTGGCCGGTCTCTGGCGGCCGGCGCACCGCGGTAGCCCGCGGGTATCAGGGAAGCACTCAGGGTCTAGGCAAGGAGGCGGTGTAGATGACGATGACGCCAGCGTCTGGTCCGGCCGGGCCGGGCGCCGCGACTGATCACCGGGCGACGCTGCGGTTGTCCCAGCTGCTGCGGCGTCCGCTGGCCGACCGCACCGGGGAATCGCTCGGGCGGCTGGAGGACGTGATCGTGCGGCTGCGCGGGGCAGACTACCCGCTGGTCACCGGCTTGGTGGCGGCGGTGGGCAGCCGGCGGGTGTTCGTGCCCGCCGAGCAGCTAAGCGACCTGGAAGCCGATCCGCTGCGGCTGTCGAGCGCGAAGCTGGACCTGCGGCGCTTCGAGCGGCGCGACGGCGAGGTGCTGCTGCGCGCCGACGTGCTCGGGCACCGGCTGATCGACGTGGCCAACGCCCGCCTGGTCCGCGCGGCCGACCTCGAACTGGCCCGGGACAAGGGCGGCTGGGCGCTGGCCGGCGTGGACACCAGGCACCGTCCGCGCCGTCTGCTCGGCCTGCTCGGTCCGGAGGCGGAGCGGGCGAACGTGCAGTTCCGGGACTGGCATGACTTCGAGTGGCTGATCGGGCATTCCGGCAGCGCGCTGCTGCGGGGCCCGTTCGCCCGGGTGCGCAGGCTCAAGCCCGCCCAGATCGCCGACCTGCTCGAAGAGGCGTCCAGGGAGGAGGAGAGCGAAATCCTCGGTCGGGTGCACGCCGACCCGGAACTGGAGGCCGACGTCTTCGAGGAACTCGACGAGGAGCAGGCCACCCGGCTGCTCGGCGCCCGCACCGACCCGGAGATCGCCGCCGTGCTGTCCCGGATGCGCGCCGACGACGCGGCGGACGCCATCGGGGAACTGCCGCAGTCACGCCGGCAGCCGGTGCTGGACCTGCTGCCCGCCGCGCAGCGGACCAAGGTGCTGATGCTGATGGGCTACAACCCGACCAGCGCGGGCGGGCTGATGGGCGTCGAATACGTCACCGCGCCCACGATGGCGACCGTCGCCGAGGCACTGGATAAGGTCCGCCAGGCCGCCGCCCTGCAGCCGGAGGCGCTGACCAGCGTGCACGCCGTCGACGCCGACGGCGGCCTGCGCGGCGTCGCACACGTGGTGAAACTGCTCCAGTCCCCGCCGGACGCGGCCCTGATCGAGGTCAGCGACACCGACCCGGTGCGGGTCGGGGCGGAGGCCGACGTGATGGATGTGGCCGTGCTGATGACCGACTACAACCTGATCACCATCCCGGTCGTCAATGATCAGCGTCGGCTGCTCGGCGTCATCACCGTCGATGACGTGCTGGAGGTCACCCTGCCCGAGGACTGGCGGCGCCGCGAGGCCGCCGAGCCGCCGGACGCCCGCTACGGGGACCAGCGGTGACCAGGCGCGAAGACCAGCACGCGCCCGCGACCCCAGGCCAGCCGGCACACGACGGACAGGCCGGCATCCCGCCGGCGCCCGGAGCCCGGGCCGCGGGGCCGCCCGGCGGCCAGCCGGCGAAGGAGCCGGCCCGTGCCCCGGGACCGCAGCTGTCCCGGCCGTCAGCGGTGCTGGACGAGGCGCACCTGGGCGACATCGAGGGCGCGCTCGGTCGGATCAAGGTCGACGCGGCGCAGGCCAGCGGGTTCCGCCGCAAGCTGATCACGTTCGCCGCGATCGTCGGCCCCGGTCTGATCGTGATGGTCGGCGACAACGACGCCGGCGGAGTATCGACCTACTCCGAGGCCGGCCAGAACTACGGCTACACCCTCCTGTGGACGCTGCTGCTGCTGATCCCGGTGCTGATCGTCAACCAGGAGATGGTGGTCCGGCTCGGCGCGGTCACCGGCGTCGGGCACGCTCGGCTGATCAACGAGCGGTTCGGCCGGTTCTGGGGCTGGTTCAGCGTCGGCGACCTGTTCATCCTCAACTTCCTGACCATCGTGACGGAGTTCATCGGCGTCTCCCTGGCCTTGCGCTACTTCGGCGTCAGCCCCTACATCTCCGTCCCGGTCGCCGCCGTCCTGCTGGTCGCCATCACCGCCAGCGGCAGCTTCCGCCGCTGGGAACAGGCGATGTTCCTCTTCATCGCGGCCAGCCTGGTCCTGGTCCCGCTCGTCTTCCTGTCCAGCCCGCACTGGGGCCAGATCGGCTACCACTTCGTCGTACCGGGAGTCCAGGGCGGGGTGAGCTCGGACGCGGTGCTGCTCATCATCGCGATTGTCGGCACCACCGTCGCCCCCTGGCAGCTGTTCTTCCAGCAGTCCAACGTCATCGACAAGCGGATCACCCCCCGGTTCATCGGCTACGAGCGGGCCGACACCACCATGGGTGCCTTCGTCGTCGTCGGCGGCGCCGCCGCGATCATGATCGTGGCCGTCTACGCCGTCCGCGGCACCAGCCTGGCCGGGAACTTCACCGATGCCCTCGGCGTCGCGCACGCCCTCGGCAGCCACAGCTACGCCCTCGGAGCGCTGTTCGCCATTGTGCTGCTCGACGCCAGCATCATCGGCGCGTCCGCCGTAACCCTGTCCACCAGCTACGCGTTCGGCGACGTGTTCGGGATCAAGCACTCCCTGCACCGCAAGTTCACTGAGGCCAAGCCGTTCTACGCCAGCTACACCGCGATGATCGCGGTCGCAGCCGGGATCGTCCTGATCCCCGGCGCACCCCTCGGCCTGTTCACCACCTCTGTGCAGGCCCTGGCCGGCATCCTGCTGCCCAGCGCCAGCGTCTTCCTGCTGCTGCTGTGCAACGACCGCGAGGTCCTCGGCCCGTGGATGAACCCGCCCTGGCTCAACGTCGTCGCCACCGTCATCGTCAGCGCGCTGCTGGTCCTGTCCGGCACCCTGGTCATCGACACCATCTTCTCCGGCCTGAACGCCGCGCAGACCGCCCTGTGGCTCGCCGCCGCCCTCCTCCTGGGCGCCCTGGTCGCCGGAGCGTGGATGCGGCTCACCCGCGACCGGCGGCCCGCACGGCCGCCTAGCCCGCGGGAAACGATGACCGCCGCCGAGCGGATGACCTGGCGGATGCCGCCCTTGGCCCTCCTCAAGCCGGTGCAGTGGTCAGCCGGCACCAAGCTCGCCATGCTGGTACTGCGCGGCTACCTGGTCATCTCCGTCCTGCTGATGATCGTCAAGGCAATCCAGATCGGCCAGGGATGACAAGGGCCTTCACCAAGCCACTGGCGGCGCACCGGACTCACAGCGGGCTGCCCAGACGGCCTACTCGACCAGGCGAGCGGTCGGGCGGACAGGCCCCGGTGGCCGGAGACCACACTGCGGTGCATGCAGCTGGGCCTGGCGGAAACTAGCCCTCGAAGTCCGGGACGCGGTGTCGCGCCCTGTGCACGCCGACCTCATGAAGAGTCGCCGGGAGGCGGGAGCTGCTTGACGAGGACGTCGAATAGCGGCGATCCGGGTAGCGGGTTGCGTTTCTGGGCGACCCGGTGCCAGCCCCACTTGCGGTAGGCGGCCTGGGCGGGGTCGGCGGCGGGGAGGACGGTGAGGGTGGCGCGTTCCGGGCCGCCCGCCAGCCTCCGCCCCGGCGCGCAGACCGCCTGCGGGACCTTTCCTGTTTCCCTGTTCTTCCGGGCCGACGACCCGGGCTGCGGCCGGCCGCGGTCGGCCGGGCGGGGGCCCGACTTGACACGGCGGGCGGAGCGGAGCGTCCGTCGTGGCGGACCCACGGACGGGTCGCCCCCGGGAACGGTGACCGCTCCCGGCCAGCCCCCCGCCACCCCGGGTGCAGGCCCCGGCACCGCCGATGACCCGCTGCTGACGATCGATGAGATGACCGCCGAGCTGCGGGTGTCGCGGGCCGCGTTCTACCGCTGGCGTCGGCAGGGAGCCGGCCCGCCGGTGGTGCGGCTGCCGGGCGGCGGGGTGCGGGTCCGGCGCAGCGCGCTGACGGCGTGGCTGCGCCGCCTCGAACAGGACACGCAAGAGGGACAGGAGCAGACAGGTGGACAGTTACGACGTCAGGTTCTGGGACACCAGGAAGATCGCCGACAATGCCAGCGGCGGCCGGTACCGGGTCCGGTGGGCCGTCGACGGGCAGGAGCACTGCAAGTCGTTCCGGAACAAGACCCTCGCCGACGCCTTCCTCGACGGCCTCAAGGACGCCGCCCGCGACCGGCGGCCGTTCAGCCCCCGCACCGGCCTGCCCGCCGCCGAGACCGACGGCGGGGAGACGGTCACCTGGTACGAGCACGCCCGCGCCTACGCGGAGGCCAAGTGGGCGGGCCTGGCCCCGGTCTCCCGCCGGTCGGTCGCCGAGGCGCTGGTCACCGTGACCGTCGCGCTGACGGGCAAGGAGAAGGGCGCGCCCCAGCCCAGGGTGCTGCGGCAGGCATTGTTCGCGTGGGCGTTCAACCCAGCCACCCGCGAGAGCGACCCGCCGCGCGAGATCGCCCTCGCCCTGGGCTGGATGGCCCGCGCCTCGCTGCCGGTCAGCGCGCTGGACGACCCGGCGGTGGTGCGGCTCGCGCTCGGCGCGTGCGCCAAGACCCTGGACGGCAAGCCGGCCGCCGGGTCGACGCAGCGGGCTGACCTGTCCTGGGCTGGCCACGACGGCGGGGTTGAGGGCTACTGACGACTGCGGTACGCGCCAGGCCATGCTGTCGAGCGGGTTGTCCGGTAGCAGACCGGCCGCGGCCGCGTAGCCGAGCGCGCCGTGCAGGACGATGGTGTTGGCGGCGGCCCGGCTGCCGTCTAGCCGGAACGTCAGCGCCTCCAGCGCGGTGCGTAGCACCGCCGGGTCGCTGAGGCAGCAGACGGGCAGGGACGCCTGCTGCGCCCAGTCGAGGACCTGCGCGGCGGGGCGAGGTTGAAGGCGTGCTGGTACAAGGCCGTGCGCAGCTCGCGTGGATCAGGCCGGTTACGTGCGCCTGGCCGGGTCAAAGCCGGCGTTACCGTGGCGGGCGCTTCGGCGAGGCTGGCCCGGGAGTGCGCGGCCACTCCATCACCGCGTACTCGGTGGCTTCCTCCTACCAGGTGACGATCGCGGGTTCCGGGAGGTTCCACGCCGTCGGCTCACCGGTCGGCGGATCGAAGTCCAGGCCCATCCGGGCGGCGCGGACCAGTTCGGCCCGGTAGCTGTCGGCGAGCCCCCTGGTGATGAACGACTTTGATTGCCGCGCCCGGCCGCCCGCCAGCGGACCTCGAACGGCTTGCGGCGCCCGGGTCGGCGCCGGATCGCGTAGACGCTTACATCGAACCTGTTCACGTTTGCCCCTGTCTCGCACCGAGGCCCCCGATGCGCGAAGCCGGCCTGATCACCCCGCTCCGCTCGCAGGGCGGCCACCGCCGCTACTCCCGCTTCTCCCGGGGCTTCGCGGCTGCCGCCCTCGCCGGCTGCCCCGGGGCGCAAAGCCGGGATGTGCCTTCACCGCGGCTGGTGCAGGGGCGGGGCGGTGATGGTGCCGTGCGCCGCTTACCTGTCCGCGAGCGGTGCGAGCTGCCCCATGGCTCCGGTGCGGTACCGGGTGACCGCGGCCCTGACTTGCGACGGCTGGTTCATGATGAACGGCCCCTCGGTGACCACGGGTTCACGGATCTGCGCCCCGGAAAGGACGAGCAGGTGCGCTCGCTCGGCGGCCTCGAGGATCACGCGGCCGCTGGCCGGCGGCGATGACCGGCGAGAACTGGATCGTCATGGTGATCAACTCCTGTGTGGTCTGGGTTCGCGGCGCTGCCGTCCGCAGCGCCGCCAGTGCTTCATGCCCGGGGGACGGGCCGCGCGGCCCCCGGCTCCGCGCGCTCGCGCGTGACCGCCTCGCGCAGGGCGGGCGCGGCCTCACGGCCCCACCGCTCGATCGTCCGGGGATCGTCCCCGGCCAAGATGAACACGCTGACCCCGTGCTCGATCGCGAGCGGCAGCAGCTGCTCGGCCCATTGCCCCGGGAAGCCGTGGGCGAAGCCGCGGCCGTCTGCCCCGGAGGTGCCGGCGAAGTCGAACACGCGCCGGATCTGGCGTGGGTCGCGCCCGTTCTCGGCTGCGGCCTGGTCGATGACGCGGTTGCCGTGCGCCAGTTCGCGGGGCACGTCGGTCATCCACAGCCCGCCGCTGATCCAGCCGTCGGCCTTGCGCCCGGCCAGGTGCCGCATGCGGGGTCCGGCGGCGGGCACCCAGATGGAGATGTCGTGGGCGGGCCGCGGGCCGCGCTGAGCGCCGCTGATGCGGTAGTGCTCGCCGTCCAGGCGGAACAGGCCCGGGGCGGAGGCGTCCCAGATCCCGCGGATGATGTCGATCGCCTCGCCGAGCGCCGTCACCGCCTGCGCCGGGGTGCGCTGGGCGCCGCCGGACGCCGCGACCGCTTCGGCGGCAAAGGTGTCCCCGGGGCCGAGGCCGAGCTCGACCCGTCCGGAGGACAGCAGGTCCAGGCTGGCCGCCGACCGGGCCAGGACCGCTGGCGGCCGGGACGGCAGGTTGAGCACGTAGCCGGAAAGGCGCACCCGCTCGGTCCGTGCCGCCAGGTAGGACAGCAGCGTCCAGGCGTCAAGGAGCTCCGGCTGGTAAGGGTGGTCCATCACCGTGACCAGGTCCAGGCCGGCCCGCTCGGTGAGCTGGGCCAGCCCGACCACGTCGCGGGCGTGCCGGCTCGGCGGGGTGATGAACGTGCCGAAGATGAGGTCGTGCCCGTAGTCGGTCATGGTCGCTTCCCTCAGCGGCGAGCGTCTTGCACCAGCCGGTAGACCGGCGAGATGACCGGCTGACCGGGACCGAGCCCCATCTCGGCGATGATGGGCAGCAGCACTTCGCCGAACGCCCGGAAGTCTTCCTCGGACTCCCAGATCTCGTACACCCTGACGCCCCGGCCGGCTCCGGTCACGGAGTGCTGGACCATGCCCTTGGGCTCGCCACCGCCGAGGGCCTCATGGATGCGGCGGTCGATCTCGTCGAACTTCTCGAGGGCGAGATCCGGGTGATGTGAGTACATCGCGATCTGCATCGCAGGTTCCCTCCCGATCGGGCCGGCGGCCCTTCAGGCCACGGCGGCGGCCCGCCGGTGGCGAGCAGCGCCCGTGACCCACGAAGCAAGGGAGTGACTGCGTCCCGTACCTGCCGCCGCAGGCGCAGCGCCTGGCCGGTCCGTTCGCCGAACCAGACGGATAGGGTGTCCGCCGCGTCCTGGTTGCCCTGCGCGATCGCTTGGACGGTTTCCTCGGCGGCAGTCGCGTCGACTCCGGAGAGGGCCATGGCCCGCCAGTCTTCATCAGTGACGATCTGCCTTAGCCGACTAAGGGCTTCCCTGATGCGCGGGCTATAGGTATCGACGCCAGCGCCCCAGACAGTGACATAGGCGATAAGGGTCTCACGCAGTCGGCTCATCTTGTCCGCATCCGGGGTTCCGGCCAGCGCCGACGCCATGCGTGACTGCCAGATTGACGCCGCCTCGGCCATGTCCTTCAACGTGGTGCGCACCTGAGCCCAGGCTTGGGCCGCCTGGCCAAGATCCCGCTGCCCGATAGCGTCGATCGTGTCGTCGAGCCGCTCGGCGATAATGGCCGGCGCGAACGCCGCCGCGCTCGTTGAGACCGCGTCCTCATCGATCTTCCGGCGCAGCCAGCGGTGCAGGTCCGCGGCCTCGCTGGTCAGCTGGTAGCGGTCCCGGGTCCGGATAAAGTCGGCTTCGGTCTTCGCCTTGTCCTGCCAGCGGATGACGACTTTCCAGTCCTGGAGCGCGCGCATCCGCGCGTCCAGATCGAAGGCTTCTGGGCGGGTCAGGCGTTCAGCAGTCATTGCGTCGGTGGCGTCAGTGA
>Ga0335074_10000573_pt1 | contig 51418 bp, 48 predicted proteins | sample Lox_Sample_23_FD_206715 | JGI IMG/M metagenome (GOLD analysis project Ga0335074, IMG submission 206715) | Soil microbial communities from Loxahatchee National Wildlife Refuge, Florida, United States - Lox_Sample_2.3 | ecosystem: Environmental > Terrestrial > Soil > Wetlands | place: USA...
GGGCCCTGGGCCGCGGCCATGAAAGGCGAATGAAATGCCCCGCCCACCTGCAACCCGATCACTCGTTTCGCCCCGAGCCCGAGGGCCGCCTGTCCTGCCTGCTCCACACCCGGAGCGCTGCCTGCTAACACTACCTGGCCGGGGGCGTTGTCGTTGGCGACCCAAGCAGACGAACTGTTTGCGCACGCTGAGGCCACCTCTTCCAGGCCGAGGCCGATCACGGCCGCCATGGTCCCTGGCTGGGCCTTCGCGGCCGCCTGCATCGCCTCGCCACGGGCGCGCACGAGCCTGGCGCCCTCTATCGCCTCAAGGGCCCCGGCTGCGTGGAGAGCGGTGTACTCGCCGAGGCTGTGGCCGGCGGTCGCCGTCAACTGCGCCGCCTCGAGGGAGGCAGCAGAGAGGTCCCTCCGGACGGCATCGAGGATCATCGCGCTCAAGGTGTACGTGGCCAGCTGCGCGTTTGCCGTCGCCCGCAGCTCTTCGGGCCCCGCCCCTACGAGGAGCCTGGCCACGTCAACTCCGAGAGCTTCACCCAGGCTCACTACGAGCTCCCAGGAGGGGTGGCTCACCCAGGCAGCTCCCATGTTTGGGCGCTGCGAACCCTGGCCTGGGAACATGAGGACCAGCACGAGTCACGTATGCTACGTCCTTGAAGACTGCGGCGCCGGGGTTCGGGGTCTATGTGCACGTTCCCTTTTGCAACCGGCGGTGCGACTATTGCGCTTTTGCCACTTGGGCTGACCGCCACCACCTCTGGGAGCGTTACATAGCGGCTTGCAGGAACGAAGCCGGCTCGCTCAGTGGTGGCACCTGGGAGGGGCGTGGCCCCGTAACGTCTGTTTTTTTCGGCGGGGGGACCCCGTCACTGTTACCCGCAGAGCTGCTTGCGGGCACCTTGGGAACGCTCCGGGAGCACGTCGATTTTGCAGGAGGCGCCGAGGTCACGGTCGAGTGCAACCCCGAGACAGTCACGGCGCAAAAGCTCGCCGAATACCGCCGAGCTGGTGTCACAAGGCTCTCTTTTGGCGTCCAATCGATGGTGCCTTCGGTCCTTGCGGCCTTGGGACGCGAGCACGACCCCGCGAGCGTGCGCCGCGCGAGCGAGCTGGCTGGCGAGGAAGGCTTCGCTGACGCCTACAACGTCGACCTCATTTTCGGGGCGGCGGGCGAAACGATGGACGATTGGCAGGCGACCTTGGGTGCTGCCCTCGCGCTGGAGCCCGCGCCGAGCCATGTGAGCGCGTACGCCTTGACAGTTGAACGCGGGACGCCGCTCGCCCGGAGCCCACAGCGCCACCCCGACGACGAGGACCAAGCGGAAAAGTACTTGCGGGCAGAGGCGCTGCTCTCAGCGCACGGCTATGAGTGGTACGAGATCTCCAACTGGGCGCTTCCGGGGAAGCGCTGCGCGCACAACCTTCTTTACTGGTCCCAGGGCGAGTACGCGGGTATTGGTTGCGCGGCTCATTCTCACCGCTCCTCTCCGGGGGGAGTGGCCCGCAGGTGGTGGAACGTGACGCTCCCCGAGCGCTTTTGCGCGGCTGTCGAACAAGGCACGAGCCCCATCGCAGGGGGAGAAGATCTGCAAGAAGACCAAAGGCACTTCGAGGCGCTGGCGCTGAGCCTTCGCACGTTTGAAGGTGTGCCCGCAGAAGTTGTGCCCGAAGAGCTCTTCGAGCACGGCTTGGTCAGCTTGAGGGCCGGTGCCTCCCCCGATGGCGCGGGCTCCCCCCGTGCCGTGCTCACCGTGAAAGGGAGGCTTCTCGCAAACGAAGTTGCAAGCCGCCTGCGGCGGTAATGTTTGTCCCTCGAGGAGAATTGACTTTGCCAGAGCGCGCGGGGCCCGGTGGGAGCGGCCATGGGCCGGGGGACGAGCCGACCCCTCCGAGTGGGATTGGGCCGGCTTGGGCCGAAGAAATGCCTACCATGCCCCCTCCTACCCGCGCGGGCGCACCCACCTTGCGTTGGGCGACGGCACCGCTGCCCGCTGCCCAGCTGCCGACAGCGCAACTACCAGTTACCGAGGCAGGCGACGAGCACTTTGTCGGAGAGCCGCTACCAGGCGCAGGTCCCGGGTACGGGCCCGGCCCGGCCGGTGCCCCCAAGCGGGGTGGCAGGCGCAAAAAGTTGGCACTGATCGGGCTCCTCGCGGTGCTCCTGGTCGGCGGGGGGACAAGTGCCTACCTGCTCGCCAGCCCTGCTAGCGCGCCGAGGAAGGAGGGTTCGGGCTTGGCGGCACTGCCGAGCCTGCGCGGGCTCGAGAGCGAGAGGCCCCAAGTCGCCTTTGAAGAGCTCGACCGGGCGTACTCACAGGCGGAGAAGTACCAGCTTGCGGCTGTCGCGGACGCGTGCGCGACTCAACCTCCGGGCACGGCGCCCCGGTCGGTGACGCAGCGGCAGCTTTCGGCCGCCGTGGTAGCACAACAGGAGATCCTGGCCCTTGTGCGCGGCGCCTCGCTGCGCCTGTCTTCGATGCCCCAGGGGACCGCAGTCGTAGGGCTTCTCGAGAGCCTCCTCGCCGCTTCGTTGCGAGCAGGCTCGAACTACCTCGCCTGGGTTACGGACCTGCAGGCGACGGGTTGCTACAGCGCCCCCAATAACAACCTGCACTACCTGCAGGCTCTGCCCGAGGCGGCGACGGCTAGGAGGCTCTCGGCGCTGCTCTCGGCGACTCTGGGGCGCCTGGCGAAATAAATCACATGAAAAACACCGAGAACCTGCGCGGACACACGGCGCGGTAGGATCACAAACGTGACAGAGCCCATCGAGTGGATCGGGACGCCGGAGGCCTGTGCCCGCCTGGGGGTGACGCTTCGCACCCTGTACCGCTTCATCGACGAGGGCCAGCTGCCTGCCTACAAAATGGGGCGCGTCATCCGGCTACAGGCACACGAGGTCGATGCTTTCATCCAAAATGCTCGGATCGTCCCGGGCACGCTAGAACACCTTTACCCCGACCCACGCGGGCAGAAGAGCTCCCGTCAGGGTGACCCAAACGACGATGTCCAAACCGAGGGCGCAGGATGAGCGAGGGCGGGCAGTGCATCTTTTGCCGCATCGTGAGGGGCGAGGTCCCCAGACGGGAGGCATACTCGGGGCCGCTCACGTACGCTTTCCACGACCTGCACCCCGTCGCACCGCTGCACGTCCTCGTCGTACCGCGAGAGCACCTCGAGGACGCTTCCGAGGTGGGCCCCCAGCACGGCCCGGTCCTTGCCGAAATGGCTGGCGCGGCGCATGCGATCGCTGAGCGCGAAGGCGTCGCCAAGACGGGTTACCGGCTCGTGTTCAACGTGGGACGCGATTCGGGCTCGGAGGTCGCGCACCTGCACATGCACGTGATCGGAGGGCGCAAGCTGACCTGGCCGCCCGGCTGAATTGCCTAATTGAAGGGCCACCTGCGGGGCGCCCCCGCGCGACCAAGCCCCCATCTCGACGTTTGCGGGCGCTACTCTGGTTGAGCACCCGTGTCTGTAACTGTTACCGTACCCAACCACCTCATGGCTGGTTTGGTCGGCCCCCTCAATGAAAACCTGCGGTCCCTCCAGGACGCCTTCGGGGGGGCGAGGATCATCGCCAGGGGCAACGAGTTCAATATCGAGGGGGACGAAGCCGCAGTCGTCGCCCGCCTTGTCGAGGAGCTGAGCGTCCTCCTCGAGCGCGGCCAGGTCGTCGACCCGGGCGTTGTCGCACGGACCATCGACATCATCCGGGCGGACGAAAAGCCCTCGGAGGTCCTCACCGCGGAGATCCTGCGCTCGGCGCGCGGGCGTTCGGTCCGGCCCAAATCGAGCGGCCAAAAACGCTATGTCGACGCCATCCGGGACAACATCGTCACCTTTGGCATCGGGCCGGCTGGTACGGGCAAGAGCTACCTGGCCGTCGCCCTAGCCGTGCAGGCGCTCCAGGCCAAGACCGTTGAAAGGATCATCATGACCCGCCCCGCCGTAGAGGCGGGGGAGCGCCTCGGGTTCCTCCCCGGCGACCTAATGGCCAAGATCGACCCCTACCTGCGCCCGCTTTACGACGCGCTCTATGACATGCTCGGCACTGAGGGGGCACGACGCCTGCTCGAGAACGGGACGATAGAGGTCGCACCGCTCGCCTATATGCGGGGGAGGACGTTGAACCGGAGCTTCATCATCCTGGACGAAGCACAAAACGCTACGCCTGAACAGTTGAAGATGTTCTTGACGCGGATCGGGTTTGGCTCGAAGGTGGTCGTCAATGGCGACGTCACCCAGGTAGACCTGCCTGGGGGGCGCTCTGCCCTCGCTGACCTCGACCGCGTGCTAACTGGCATAGCGGGGATCGAGTTCGTACGCTTGGGCAGCCGCGACGTCGTGCGCCACCGGATCGTCGCCGAGATCGTGTCCGCTTACGACGCTTACGAGACAGCAGCCGCCAATGGCGGCCGGCGCTCTATCGGACGTGACCTCCCAGACCAGGCGGCTCCGGCGACGTTGGGCCGCTGAGGCAGCCATGGGTGTGGAAGTGTTTGCTGCCGACGAGCAGAGCGACCACCCCGTCGACACGTTACGTTGGGCGCGCCTCGCTGAGGCGGTCCTGGAGGAGGAAGAACTTGGCGGCGACGCGGAACTGTCCGTGCTCTTTGTGGACGAGCGCTCGATCGCGGAGCTCAATTCGAGGTTCCTCGGCAGGGACGGCCCGACAGATGTGCTTGCTTTCCCGATCGACGAAGAACCAATCGAGAGCGGCCGCTCTCCTGACTCCGGCGGCACCGGCCCTGGCATGCCTTCGGAGCCCGAAGACGTGCCCGTGCTCCTTGGGGACATCGTGATCTGCCCGGCAGTCGCTTTTCGCAACGCGCCCGAGCACGCCGGAGCCTATGACGACGAGCTCGCGCTCCTTGTAGTCCATGGCCTGCTCCACCTAATGGGCATGGACCACGAAGAAGACGACGAGGCCGAGGAAATGGAGGCGAAAGAAAGAGAGCTGTTGGCCCGCCACTATGCGCCTCTTCGCGCCGAGGCGTGGCCGTCCCGGTTGTCACCAGAGCTTGTTCCCGACGAGCGAGGAGATGGCGCCGGGGGAGCGCTCGAGCCGCGCCCGGCGCAAGCGCCCGCCGAGGAAGGCCCGACTCTCTCCTTCTAGGACAAATGCTTGCCGCCAGCCGCCTTCCAGGCGGGCCCACTCATCATTTTAGCGGGGTCGACTCCGCGCTCATAGTAGCTGTGGTCATCCTCATCATCTTCTCTGCTTTGTTCGCCCTCTCCGAGACTGCCCTTACGCGGATGTCCAAAGTCAAGGCCATTGCTTTGGTCGAAAGCCGCCGCCGGGGAGCGGCATCGCTCCTCAAATTGGTCGCGCATCCCGAGCGCAACCTCCCAGTCGTGCTTTTTGCCCTGCAAATCTGCACACTTGTTGCCGCGACGATGGTCGGAGTGGTGGCTGACCGGGTCTTCGGCCCCTGGGGTGTCGTCATAGCGACGGTGTTTGAGATTGTCGTCATTTTTGTTTTTGCTGAACTTGCGCCCAAGATCTGGGCCGTCCAGCATTCTGAGCGCGCCGCGCTTTTTATGGCGCCTTTCTTGGTGGGGCTCGTCTCGTTCCCGCCGCTGCGCTGGTCGACGCACGCCCTGATCGCGGTGGCCAACCTTATCCTCCCCGGCAAGGGCCTCAAGGAAGGCCCCTACGTGACAGAAGGTGAGCTCCTCGCGATGGCGGACACCGCGGCGGAAGAAGAGGTCATCGAGCGTGAGGAGAGAAAGCTCATACATTCGATCATCGACTTCGGGGACACCGTCGCCCGGGAGGTCATGGTCCCGAGGCCCGATATGGTCACCATCGCGGCAACGGCTGCCGCCCACGAAGCTGCAGACGTGGCATCGGGCGCGGGCTTCAGCCGCATACCTGTTTACGGGCAGGGCATCGACGACATCGTCGGGATTGCCTACGTAAAAGACTTGATGCGGGCCGAGCGGGAGGGGCACGCAGACGACCCGGTGACACAAGTCATGCGCCAAGCCCAGTTCGTCCCCGACAGCAAGCGGGTCGCAGAAGTTATGCGGGAAATGCAGGCGGGAAAGAACCATATGGCGATAGTCGTAGACGAGTACGGGGGGACCGCTGGGCTCATTACTCTCGAAGACGTCCTCGAAGAGCTGGTCGGGGAGATCTCGGACGAGTACGACGTCGACAGGCCCCGTGTGGAGTACCTCGACGGCGGCCAATTGAAGGTGGACGCGTCGCTTTCGATAGATGAGGTCAACGAGCTCACGGGGTTCGACCTGCCCGAGGGCGACTGGGACACCGTGGGCGGGCTCCTCTACAACCTGCTCGGGCACGTGCCCGTGGAAGGGGAGTCGGCAGTTTTGGACGGCCATGTCATCACAGCGCAGAAGGTCATTGGCCGCCGGATAGCCAATGTCGTCATCGCGCCACGGCAGCCTTCGGCCGCCGCCGAAGCTGACAGCGGGGAGGCCGGCGGCCACGCAGAGCGAGGCGCGCAAGCGCCTGGCGGGGGCACGAGCGTGGCCGAGGGCTCGGGAAGCTAGGGATCTTTCTTCGAGCCCGGTACTTGTCGAGCTCGGCGCAAAGCGAGCCTTCGTGCGCAGCCTGGAACGGCCGCCTTGGCAAGGGGTGACACGAGGTGACCTGGCCCGCTCAGCGATAGCCGCGGCCGAGCTGGCGTTGCGGAGCTGTGCGCGGGCCGGCAGTAGCTTTCAACAATGGACGTAGCGGACCTCGACCCCAAACGTATTCCTCGCCATGTCGCCTGCGTGATGGACGGGAACGGGCGCTGGGCAACAAAGCGCGGGTTGCCGAGGACCGAGGGCCACAAGGCCGGTGAGGAGGCCCTGCTCGATGCCGCCAAAGGGGCTCTCGAGCTCGGGATCGAGTGGTTCACCGTCTACGCCTTTTCGACCGAGAACTGGAGGCGGCCGCACGAGGAGGTGCGTTTCCTGCTCAGCGTGATCGCCGACGACCTCCTCACGCGCCGGCGCGACGAGCTCCATGCTCTCGGGGCGCGCATCCGTTTCGCTGGCCGGCGCGATTGGCGGGTCCCAAAATCGGTGCTCCGGCGCATGGACGACACGACGGAGCTGACAAGGCACAACCGCGCGATGACCCTTACGGTCGCCTTCAATTACGGGGGCCGGGCTGAGATCGTCGATGCCGTCCGGGGGATAGTGGCTGAGGGCGTGCGCCCTTCCCAGGTCGACGAGCGGGCCCTGCACAGGCACCTTTACCTGCCTGAGATGCCCGACCCGGACCTCTTCATACGGACCTCGGGCGAGTACCGAATTTCGAATTTCCTCCTCTGGGAGATCGCCTACAGCGAGCTCGTTTTCATGGACGTGCTCTGGCCAGATTTCCGCCGCGAGCACCTTCGCCAGGCGGTCTGGGAGTACCAGCAGCGCGAACGGCGCTTCGGGCTCACTGCCGAGCAGAGGGACGAGGGGGGCCTACCCGCGTAGCCGTGGTGCACGGCTGTGGCGTGAGAAGATAACTACACGCATGTCGCTTTACCGTGACCGAGGGGTCGTCCTCCGCACCTACAAGCTCGGCGAAGCCGACCGGATCGTGGTCTTGCTCACAGCAGGGCACGGCAAAGTGAGGGCTGTTGCCAAGGGGATCAGGCGCACGAAGAGCCGGATCGGGGGCCGGTTGGAGCCGCTCAGCCACGTCGAACTGCTCTTATACGAGGGCAGAGAGCTTGACATCGTCAGCCAGGCCGACGTCGTCGAGCCGTGGCGCCCGTTCCACGAGGACCTGAGCCGCCTGGCACAAGGTATGGCCATGGCTGAGGCAGCTGAGCAGGTGGCGCAAGAGCGGGAGCCCTCTGCGCCCCTCTACCAGCTGCTCGTGGGCGCTCTCCGCACCCTTGTCGAGCGGCCCGGCCCGCTGGTCGTCGCCTCGTTCTACTGGAAGCTGCTCTTCCTCGACGGTGCTGGGCCGGTACTGACCTCTTGCGCGCACTGCGGGAGCGATGCCCCGGAGCTCGAGCTCGTGGCTTTTGATATCGCCGAAGGAGGCGCACTGTGCCGCAACTGCCGGCGCGGTAGCGCGGTCAGCCCGGCAGCCCTCGAGCTGATCGGGTGGATCCTCGGTGGGCGCCTCGTGAAGGCGCTCCAGCTGCCAGCGAGCTCGATGACGGGCGAAGTCACGCACCTGGCGACCATCTCGCTCGAGGCGCACCTCGAACGGCGACTGCGGGCCTTGCACGCACTAGAGACGTCGTAGCCCAGCGGGCCCGAGGTGACGATGGGCCCACTAGCCTTCCCCCAATGCCCGTGACGATGGACGAAATGGTGCGCCTGTGCAAGACACGCGGCTTCGTCTTCCCCTCGGCTGAGATCTACGGCGGCTTCCGCTCCACGTACGACTACGGACCTCTGGGTGTGCTCATGTCGCGCAACGTCAAGGACGCGTGGTGGCGCTCCATGGTGCAGTTGCGGCGGGAGGTCGTGGGCCTCGACGCGGCGGTCCTTTCGAGCCCCCGTATCTGGGAGGCCTCCGGGCACCTGGCAAACTTCACCGACCCGCTCGTGGACTGCCGGACGTGCAAGCAGCGCTTCCGCGCCGATCACCTCGAGCGCGGCGAGGAGGGCAAACCGACTTGCCCAAACTGCGGCGGGCACGACTTCACCGAAGCGCGCCCGTTCAACCTCATGTTCAAGACTTTTGTCGGGCCGGTGGAAGACGAGAGCGCAGTCGCTTACCTGCGCCCTGAGACCGCCCAGGGCCATTTCGTCAACTTTGCCAATGTCCTCCAGTCAGAGCACTTGAAGCCTCCCTTTGGGACAGCTCAGGTAGGTAAGTCCTTCCGAAACGAGATAACGCCGGGCAACTTCGTTTTCCGCACGAGGGAATTCGAGCAAATGGAGCTCGAGTACTTCGTGCCGCCGGCAGATGCAGGCACCTGGTTCCAGTACTGGTGCAACGAGCGGCTCGAGTGGTACGTGCGCTTCGGTATACCGCGCGAGATGCTCCGGCTGCGCCACCACACGCCCGAGGAGCTTTCGCACTATTCAGTCGAAACTGCCGATGTGGAGTTCGAGTTCCCCTGGGGCTGGGGCGAGCTCGAGGGCATAGCGAACCGGACCGATTACGACCTGAGAGCCCATTCCAAAGCCAGTGGTGCCACCTTGGAGTACTTCGACCCTTCCACGGGCGAGCGCTACGTGCCTTATGTGATCGAGCCTGCAGCAGGCGTTGCGCGGACGATGATGGCTTTTCTCATCGCCGGTTATGAGACCGATGAGATCGGTGGTGAGACGAGGACCGTGCTGCGGTTGCACCCGCGGATCGCACCGTTCCAGGTCGCGGTGCTTCCGCTCTCCAAGAAAGACACGCTGCTGCCCCTTTCCCAGGAGGTACTCCAGCTCCTCCAAACGGTGGCGATGTGCGATTATGACGACACGCGCTCGATAGGGCGACGCTACCGCCGCCAAGACGAGGTCGGCACTCCCTTGTGCGTCACCATCGACTTCGGATCTCTCGAGGACAAAGCGGTAACAGTGCGGGACCGGGACACGACCGAACAGGAGCGAGTCCCCATCGAGCACCTCGCCGAGGCTGTGGCTTCCCGGCTCGCCTGGTAGAGAAAGGCCCCTAGGCTAAAGGGCTGTGGGGATAGTCGCCGAGGACGTCGAGCGGGCACGTTCAGCGGTCAACCTCGTCGACCTGGTCTCCGAAAAGGTCGCGCTCCGCAGGGTAGGGACACGCTGGGTGGGGCTGTGCCCGTTCCACAACGAAAACACAGCGTCTTTCTCTGTCAACGGTGAGCTCGGGCGATATTACTGCTTCGGGTGCCAGACCAGAGGCGACGCGATTTCGTGGTTGCGGGAGACCGAGCACCTGGATTTCCCTACAGCAGTCGAGGCACTCGCGGCACGGGCGGGCATAACGCTGCGGTACGACAGTGCCGAACGTGGGGGGGCCGCCCACAAACGCTCTCAGGAGCTGGCAGAAGTGATGGAGGGCGCGGTGGCGTGGTACCACGAAAGGCTCTTGCATGCGCTGTCTCCTGACGCCAAGCGAGCACGTGCGTACTTGCGGTCCGAGCGCGGGTACGACGGAGACACGGTGAAGCATTTTCGCCTCGGTTGGGCGCCGGCAGGTTGGGACACCCTGGTGCGGGAGCTGGGGGCTCCCGTGGACTTGCTGGTAGAAACCGGCCTTGCGTTCAGGAACCAAGGTGGGAGGCCGACAGACTCTTTTCGTGAGCGCGTCTTATTTCCCATCTTTGACCCGGCGGGCCGCGCTGTCGGCTTCGGAGGCCGAGTATTGCCGGGAGGCCCCGGCCCCAAGTACAAAAACACACAGGCCACGCCGCTTTATGACAAGAGCCGCGTGCTTTACGGCCTCAACTGGGCGAAGGGGCCGATTGTCGAGCGCGGGCGAGTGGTCGTATGCGAGGGCTACACCGACGTCATCGGCCTCCACCTCGCAGGCATCCGTGAGGCCGTCGCGACGTGCGGGACGGCCTTAGCAGAGGGCCACGTCAAGTTGCTCGTCGGCTTTTCGCGACGCATCGTGCTCGCCTACGACGCCGACACGGCCGGGCAGGGCGCGGCCGAGCACTTTTACGACTGGGAGCGCCACTTCGATGCAGACATCTCGGTGGTCGCCTTGCCGGCCGGGGCCGACCCTGCCGACGTCGCCAAGCGCGAGCCCGAGAGCCTCCACAAAGCAGTCGTAGACGCAACGCCCTACCTCGGTTTCCGGCTGCGCCGGATGTTCGCGGCGGCCGACCTGCGCAACCCCGAGGGCCGGGCCAAGGCGGCTGAAACAGCTCTTGCCATGGTCGCTGAGCACCCCGACCCGCTTGTCAGGGACCAGTACTTGATGCAGGTGGCGGACCGTACGCGCCTCAGCCCGAGCCAGCTGCGGGCCCTAACCCCACCGGCTGCGGCCGGCCCGGCCCAGCCGGGGCGGACGCGCAACCGGCCCGGGGAGCGGGTGCCTTCGAAGCCCCGTCCCGCCACAGTCCCCCCGCCGGAGCTCGAGGCGCTGCGCCTCGCCGTGCACCACCCGGAAAAGGTGGCGGGACGCCTGGACGCTGCTCTCTTTGGCTCCGGCACCGCACGAGCGGCCTATGAGGAGCTCGCATCGGCGCTCACTCTTCACGACGCGATCGAAGCCTCGGGCCCTGAAGTGGCTGACCTGCTCGGCCAGCTGGCCATGGACGACACTGCTGAGGACCCCGACGACGTGCTGCGTAGGGTGTTGGACAGGGCGGCGATGCGCTCGCTCGCCGAAATCCGGCGCCACGCTCAGGCGACTGGCGACCTCGAGCTCGCGCAGCAAGCCCAGGGGCTACAGCTCGCGCTCCACGCTCTGCGGGCGGTTGAAGCGGGCCCTGGTTACGAAAACAGCTTGGCCACTGCGGAAGCGTCGTTGCTAGCCTTGCTCTTGGGGGCTCCCAAGGTTTCGCCGGGCGAAGCCAGATGAGCGCCCGCGGCAGTGGGGAGGCTTTTCAAATCCCGTGAAAGCGCCATTTGAGACCTCGGGTGAGCCGACTCCGGACTTCATGGCGCTCCTCGCCCACGGGCGCGAGAGGGGCTATCTCACACCTGACGACGTGATGACCGTCGTGGAGGGCGTGGAGCTGCGCCCTGAGCTGATAGCCGCCGTCGTCGGGAGGATCACGGCGGAGGGCATCGAATGGCGCGAACCCGGTGAGCTGCTTTCGGACGAGGGCTTGGTCAAGCTGGCGGCCGAGGTCAGCGGGCGCCCGTTGCAGGTGAACGCGGCACCGAGCCAAGAGAGCCTTGCCGACCTCGACGCCCCCGCGTTGCGGAGCGGTCTGCGGAGGAGGGCGAAGGACCCCTTCCGGAGCGCGGGGCGGCTTTCTGTCGCCGGCCTCAAGCTCGACATCGGGGTAGCTGCAACTGGTTCGTCAGACTCGGTGCGGGCGTACCTAAAAGAGATCGGGCGCGTGAGGCTGCTCACCGCGGAGCAAGAGGTTGCCTTGGCCCGTTGCGTCGAAAGAGGGATGGCGGCGGCCGGCCGGCTCGACGAGCTGGGCCCGGCTAAAACATCCCGCAATAAGGCGTTAGAAAAGCAAAGGGAAACCGATGAACGGGCCCGGGCCGAGGGGGCGGTCGCGCGCCAGGTACTGGTCGAGGCCAACCTCCGGCTCGTGGTTTCAGTGGCGAAGTACTACCGAAATAGGGGCCTTTCGTTCCTTGACCTCATCCAAGAGGGCAATATCGGCCTCATGCGGGCGGTCGAGAAATTCGACTGGGAAAAAGGTTTCAAGTTTTCCACGTACGCGACTTGGTGGATCCGTCAGGCAATAAGCCGGGCAATTGCCGACCAGGCGCGCACCATACGCATCCCGGTCCACGTTGTCGACAGCATCAACACTGTTATCGCTGCCGAACGGAGCCTGCTCCAGGAATGGGGGCGAGAGCCCACGATCGAAGAAATTGCCGCGCGAGCAGAGATGACCCCTACCCGGGTCCGCGAGTTCTTGAGGATCAACCAGGACACTGTTTCGCTCGAACAGCCGCTCGGGGACGACGACTTCAACCTTTCTGACACGGTGGAGGATGAAGGCGTGCTAGCTCCGGGAGAGGCAGCTGCGCAGGCAATGCTTGCCGAAGCCGTCCGCAATGTCCTTTCCCACTTGAGCGACCGCGAGCAAATGGTGGTGCGGCTGCGTTTCGGTTTGGACGACGGGCAGGTCCGTACCCTGGAAGAGGTTGCCAGGGAGTTCGGGGTCACCAGGGAGCGAGTGCGCCAGATCGAGTCAAAAACCCTCGCCAAGCTCCGCCAGCCCGTCCGCAGCGGCCAGTTGCGCGACTACCTGGGCACCTAAGTTGAGGGATTGCCCGAGCGGCCTGAGCCAGTGGGCCGCCGGCGCCCCGGGCGCCAAGTGATAGCCTAAGCGAGGTTTTCCGGGGTAGCTCAACCGGCAGAGCGGGTGGCTGTTAACCACTAGGTTGAGAGTTCGAGTCTCTCCCCCGGAGCTTTTTGGCTGGCCTGCTCAAGGTGCGGAAAGTGGGCCTGAGCCGCGGCAGCACATGACCGTAGTTCACCGCCGGGGCACTCGGGGCCGTCGAGGACCGTAACCTCACCCTCGAATGCTTGTTTTTAGGGGTTACAGGACCACGTTGGCGCGGCCTCGCTGCGTAAATTGACGGCGCCGCCGCTTCAGTTTTCATGTCACCAGGCCTGTCCCGGGCATGTTACGGGCTGGAGGGGGCCGTCGACTGCGAAAGCTCGGGCTACGTGGCGCCGTGCAGGATGCCTACGACGAGTTTTTGGAGCGCGTCCGAACCCGGCGGGACACTCCCGCGGTCGGTGTAGAGCAGGTGGGCCGCCCCGACGAGGGTGTGGGAGAGCGTCGGGACGTCGGCAGAGCCGGCTACGCGGCCGAGCTCCTGCTCCGCGGCCAGGTAGGCAGTGATCGCCACAGCCCCTTCCGCGATCAGCGGGAAGCGGGCGGCCCCCACCTCGCGCAAGCGTGCGCGCAGGCTGTCGCGGGTGATGACCAATGCCGGGACCGCCACCGCGAGCGGGCTGAACACCACGGTCAATGCCTCGACGAGGTTGGTGGCAACGGAGCCTGCGCCGGCGGCTTCGCGAAGCGCGGTCATGGGGCCATCGAGCTGGGCGACGCGATCAAGGACGAGCTCGGCAAGGAAGGCATCGAAGTCGACGAAGTGGCGGTGCACGACGCCCTTCGCAACCCCTGCCTCCGCAGTTACAGCACGGCTGGTGAGCCCGCTCACGCCGTTTCGGAGCAGCACCTGTTCGGCAGCATTGAAGAGCAGCTCTCGAGCGTTGGGGAGGTGGACTCCGGTGGGCACTGCCGTCTTCTCGTCCGAGCATGAGCTAAGTGGGCATCAGCCCACTATAGTGGGCACGTGGCCACTATACCGCCGTTGCACGGCCTGTTCTCTTCGAGCGAACCGCATCACGCCCGACAGGTCGCCGAGTCGTTCGGCAGCGAAGCCGAGCGCTACGACCGGGCCCGCCCGACCTACCCCAAAGCCATGGTCGATGCGGTCCTCGCCGCGAGCCCAGGGCTCGACGTCCTCGACGTCGGGACGGGCACCGGCATCTCTGCCCGGCCGTTCCAGCGGGAGGGGTGCCGAGTGCTCGGCGTCGAGCCGGACGAGCGGATGGCCGAGCTCGCCCGCCGCAGTGGTCTCGAAGTTGAGGTCGCGAAGTTCGAGGAATGGGGCTCCGCTGGACGGACCTTCGATATCGTCATCGCCGGGCAGAGCTGGCACTGGGTCGACCCCGTCCTCGGTGCGGCCAAGGCGGCCGAGGTGCTTCGACCGGGCGGTCGCATCGCCCTGTTCTGGAACGCCATGTCGTTCCCACCGGACTTGGCCGAGGCCTTCTCCGCCGTCTACCGGAGCGTGGTCCCCGAGTTCCCCTTCTTCCAAAGCGGAGCGGCCGGTGGTGTCGAGCCCTACACGCCGCTGTCCAAGAGAGCGATTGACGGCATCGAAAAGACCGGGGCGTTCGGCGAGACCGAGCAGTGGCAGTTCGGTTGGGAACGGGCCTACACGAGGCACGAATGGCTCGAGCAGGTGCCGACCTTCGGGGGGCACACCCAGATAACCCCGGAGAAGCTCGCGGAGTTGCTCGCCTGGATCGGATATGTGGTCGACGCGGCAGGAGGCAGCTTCACCATGGGCTACACCGCTCTTGTGGTCACCGCGACGCGGGCCGGGCCTCCTCGCGCGGGGCAATGAAGAGGGCGCATGCCTCGGAGACGTACTTGTCGAGGGCAAAGGTCGTCGTAGGAGGGTACGGGGTTTTTAGGCGCAAGCTATCAAGTTCTCGGAGCATACGCGTGCTCGTGGGGCGCAATTTCCCGACCCGGCGGGGGAGGCCCGACCCCAACTGTCGGGGTAACAACTGCATAAACGCACGTACATGGTACGGTGCCCAAGAATGCCTTTGCGACCCATCTCTTCGGGCCCTCAGGGCACTTCGGGCGCCGGCTGCCTTCGCATAGGGGTTGTCGTCACCACCGTGGGACGTTGGTCGGCGCTGGAAGGCCTACTAGAGTCGGTGCAGGCTTCGTCTTGGCCAGACGTCGCTGTCGCCATCGCCAACCAAAGTGGTGGGCCGCCCCCAAGGTCGTTTGCCCGTCTTCTCGGCGCCGAAATTGTCACCAGCACCGGGGGAGCCAGTAAAGGACGTAACGACGCCATACGGCTCCTTAGGGGCACGACCGACATCATGGCGTTCCCAAATGATCATTCGTCGTTCCAGCCAGACACTTTCAGCCGCGCAAACCGGTACTTTGCGTGCCCGGGCCCTCCCGGGGCAATAACGGGCACTTTGCTCGAGCCGACCGGACCTCGTATGGTGGTGCCGCGGTCGGGGGCCGAGCTCTCGCGTCATACGGTTTGGCGTGCCATTGAGCCATCGATGTTCGTAATGTCCGATCTCGCCGAAGAGCTCGGCTTTCGTGAAAGCATTGGCACTGGGAGCCCGGGCCCCTGGCAAGCTGGTGAGGGGACGGATCTTCTTTTGCGCATCATGGCATCCGGCCACAAGGTCGTTGCCGCGCCCGATGTAGTCGTGGTCGGAGCTGGGCAGGTACGGTCGCTCACCAACGACGAGTGGAGCCTGAAGCTTCGCTCTTATGCTCGTGGCTGCGGTTACGTCCTGCGGCTTCACCGCTATGGGCCCTTGGGATCTGCGTTCCAGATCGTCTCTCCGTGGTACCGCCTCGTCTGGTCTCCTCCCGGGGGGGCGAGGATGCCTCCCCGGGACTGCCTGAGCGCAACCGTTGGCCGCCTGGAAGGCCGGTTTGGCCGCTGTTTCGGCAAGAGCGAGAGGCTGCGGTTGAGCGCGCCGGCGCTCCAGAAGTAGCTATGGGCGGTGAACTGCCCAATTAGATGGCAGCGTTTCGCGACGCAGAGAGCTCGTTTAGGTCGACCCCTTGCTCGGCAAGAGCTTCGGTGCAGGCCGAAAGGCACAAGCCAAGTACCTCGTCACGTTCATTGCTCACGACCTTATCGGAAGGCTTTGCGGCGGCCTGTTTTGAATGGTGTGACCTGAGCTTGCCGTTCGGCGACCACAAGAGCACCTGCGCGTAACTGCGGAACTCTCGTGCGCTGAGGTAATGGTGCCCTCGTACCAGGTTGTTCGGAGCGAACGCGATCGCGGTGGCTCGGTGCACCCAAGGGATGACCGAAGACGACGAAGAACCGACCTCGTTCACGATGAGGTCGGGCTTGTAGCGGAACAGCAAGCCGAGAGTTAGCGGAAGGCGCAGAGCTGCGCTGTACCAGTGCCCACGCGTGAGGTGGTCGAAGCGTTTGTCGAACCGAACACAGGCGCTCTTGCTGTCGTCATGACAAAGCGAGCTCCTACCGTCAGAAAACGCCACCGTTACGTCGGCATCTCTACTGACCAGGGCCTCCTGGAACGCACTGACGGCATCTCGGACAACACCGGGCAACTGCTCGGGGCTCTCGAGGAACAATACGCGCAGCGGCCCAGGCTTTCGCTTACGCGGGCGGGCCCAGCACATAACCAGCAGGCCCAATATTGCGGCGCAGGTCAGCCACATGGGTACGCTCTGCTCTGCGAACCTCAGAACGTACTCAACGACCACGAAGCTGATGGCATAGCCCAATGCTTTGGACCTCAGGTGTGCTGGACCATACCTGTGGGCCGTCTGGAGGTAGATCACGAGCGCCACTGCTCCCACGCCTGCGGCCGCCGACCACGCGAGCCCACGGATGGTCGTCCCGAACAGTATGTACTCGACGACTATGAGGGGCAATGAAGTGAGGAGCACGTTGAGCATAGCCCTGAAAGCGAGGTGCGCTTGCAGAAATGTCGTTGACAAGTTGAGCTGGCCACCTGCGACGCCGGCCAATGCCATGGGCAGGAGCAGGCCGAGACTGTGCAGGTACCGGTCAGGCAAGAAGAGGCCGAACAGGCTCGTCGGCGTTGTTGCAACCACCGCCGCGATAGCGATCGCGAGGACCAGGTAGAGAGAGGAAGCTTCACTGATCGCCCGAGACTGGCCATTTTGGGTACCGGCCAGTTTGGGGTAGACGACGCCGCTGAGAGACGTAGCGACGAAGGTCGGTATACGAGCGAAGACCAGCATTGTTTGGTACGTGGCAAACCCGCCGGCACTCCCTATGACGATGGACCCGACAATTACGTCCATAGTGGTGATGATGGTGGCGAGGACCTGAGTGCTGCCGACGCCTCCGAGCTGGCGTAGCAGGTCGAGGGGCGGGCGCCTCCACCTGAACCTTGCCTCGCGGCGCATGAACCAGAGGCCCGAACCAGCCCACATGAAGGCGCCGAGCGCAGAACCAGCGAAAGCCCCGGTTGCACCTCCCCCGACAAGGACAAGGCCAATTCCGGCGCCGAGCTTGATGACCACTTCGATCACGCTCAACGTCGCCATGAGGGTGTAACGGCCTTCACCCATCTGGAAACCTGATGCGGCGCCTGATATGAACAGCGCCACGCTTGTTATTACCAACAGGGCGCAGACCCCTACGGGAGCGTAGGGCGCTGCCAGCGCTGCCATGAGGGCTCCGGCCGACCCGCCGAGGACGAGTGCGGCCATAAGAGAGAACTCGATGGCTTGGCGGCGCGCAAGGCTCCCGAAAGGATAGCGGGCGACAGCGCGTGCCACGACCCACGGCAGCATTGACGCACTTGCCGTCCCGACCACCAAGAGCAGAGCGGTGGCGCTTGCTACGTGCGAGAACTGTTTGCTGGGGAGCAGCCAAACCAGTGCGAGGCTGAAACCATAATTCCCCAGCCCGACAACCGCTGAGCTCACCAGGAGCCTCAGCGAGTTGCCGTGGAGGCTACCTAGTTTTCGGTCAGTGTTACGCCCGCGAACGGCACGTTCGTCGTTGACGCCTAGGTCGTTCAATTAACGTGGCTCACCTCGGGCGGCCGCGCCACGGTGATCGTCCCCAGGACCAGCGAGAAAGACCAGCTATATAGGCACAGCGATGAACACGAGCTCCAGGTTGTCCTACCAGGTCTTGGTCAACAGGCATGCAACGCCAGGTCACTTCAGGGGGAGGATCCCGAGGAGCGGTCCTTCCCCTCGGCAATCGCGGCCGCGTATGCGGAGAAGGGCAATGTACCTTCCCACAAGTTGTCGTCATGAGCCCAATAAAACACGATGAAACCGCAGCTCGTGGCCTGCCGGATAGCGGTCGCCATCATCCCGTCGGGCGCCAAGTCGGCGTACTGTGCGTCAAGCGCGTCGGACGCGCCCCATCCCGGGTTCTCGCCGCCCTTCAAGAGCCGGTACTGATCGGCAATGCGGCTGATCCACCTTGTGGCGGACCAAGGCCCCATCAACGGGGAGCTGATAGGGATGCCGTCGTCACCGGGCTGGCAGGAGTCGTTGTTGCCCGACCCGTCGGCCACCGACGACACGTATGCCATCACGTTGTGCTTGTCGGAAATACCTGCGTAGTAGCGGTCCCAGACTGCCCCTACGCCCGTGGTCCCGTCGGGCAGGCCCTCCCGCTCTTCTTGGGCGAGCCTGTCGGGGCGAGTGCCCGAACCCGGTGTTACGAGCTCGTAGATGCCCGAGAAGCCGAGCCCCGACAAGGTCCTCATCTGCCAGTTCGTCACGTCGTCGAGGCCACCGACGTACCAGTCGACCCACTTGTTCACCTGGGCCAGTGTCAAGCCAGCGTTCCCCGGTCGCCACGACGGGAAGGGGTTGGGGGTCATTGTGGGTGGGAGCCCCCTCCCGGTCAGCGCTGCTTGGTCGAAGGCCCAATAACTGCCTCCAGGGGGGTACAGCATCTCAGGGTCGCCTCCCGAAGTGAGCCGGATCGCCCAAAAGCTGGAGAGGCCCAACTTGGCTGCCACCGACGCCAAGTACTGGGCAGCCAACTGGCGAACAGCTTGGTTGAACACGAAGTTGGCCTCGGTCGATGCCGTGCCGACTTGGTTGACATAAGTCGAACCCGGCAGTGAGAAGATCCAAGAGGGGGTGCTCTGAGTCCCTAAACCGAGCGTGACCTTCATCCCTGCCTGCTGCAGCTTACGCAGCCAAGCCTGCACGGAGGAGATGTAGGGCTCGTCAAAGAGCCCTTGTTGAGGTTCCCATTCGGCCCAGCTGAGCTCGATCATCCCGACGCTCACCCCGCTCGCCGCTTCTTGTGCCGCCCTGGAAGCCGAAGTGACCAGGGTTCCGAACAGGAGGGGGTCTGCGCGAGGCGACATCACCCCGCACCCCGAAACCAGCATGCTGAGCGCGACAGCTCCAGCAGTGCGACCGAGGGGGAGCTTGCCTGTCCGTGAACGCCCGGGGGAACGCTTCTCATCGGCTTTCTTAGCTCCGGCACCCACCGCCGCTCACGGTACCGCACCTCCGCAATCACAGGTCCTTGTGCGCACTCACCTTTGACAGGACCGGAACGCTCCGAGGTGGCGGCACTATCCCCGGCCTCACCGCTCATGGGTGCGTTCAAGCTGCGCTCAAGACGGCGGAACTGCCGGCAGTCAGTGGGCCTTGCGGCGAGCCGAAATTGCGAGCGTGCGACGCCCGAGCTCCCTTGCTGCCGACGCAGGGCCTGTCCCAAACTGGAGGATCCAAGCTTTGCGCAACTCGTCGCCTTGGTTTGGGGCCGAAGCGTGGAGCGTGCGCGGTGTATGCACGGAGAAACCGCCCAGTGGGAGGACCTTCGTAACATAGTCGAAGCCACCGCTCTTTTCCTCAGTGGCAATGGTCGCCTCGCGTGACTTATCGGTCATCTTGATTTGTACACCCCCAGCGCCAGGGTGGTGCACGTGCTCGTAGAGGTCACCCCTATGACTGCCAGGCACGAACATCATGCAGCCGCTTTCGGGCGCCAGGTCGTGGAGAGGGATCCAGAAGTGCGCGGCTCGCTGGAACCAGCCGGTGCGCGAAGCCGCAAGATCTTGATGCCAAGCCACAGGCCCCCCACCCGGCTGCTTGTAAATTACGTGGTCGAAGTGGCACCAAGTTTGCCTGCTGCCAAGTAGCTCGCATGCGATCGAACGGCAGTGCTGCACCACGTTGAGCTTGCGCAACTGGGGTTCGAGGTTCATCGGGTACATGACCTCGAGCACCTTTTCGTCTTCCCCGATGGTTGTCGCGAGCCGCGAAGAAAACCCTTGACGAGCTTCGAAGAGGGAGTCAATGAGACCGCGCGCCTCGAGCAGTTGGCCTTGGTCGAGGACGACGCGGTCTATAAAGACATACCCGTCTCTTGCAAACTCATCAAGCTCCGCTGAGTCGAGCACAGTTCTCTTGATCTTTGCCAGCGCCAGCGTTCACTCTCTCGGGGCTCCCAGAAATAGTCGCAGCGACTCTACCCGAATTCCGGGAACTTCAAACGGGTTTTTGGCCCAGCACGTCGCCGCCACGCCTCGTGGTTGCTGATCCACACTGGGCCCAGGAAGCGTGAACCCGGGATGAAGCAATTGTTACGTAATTGTGTTTTCCAAGGCGCTCCGCGACCCCGGCGCGAATGGCGGGTAGAGTTTTGAATGCCTGGGTGGCGCCAGGTAGGAAAGCGCCAAGGTCGTCCCGTCGTAAGTCGAGTACAGCAGCGGATAATTTCGCATATCTCTGGCACAGTTGCTCATCCATTGGAAGGATATGACGCATGCCCATAAGCGAACAGAGGGTCGCGATTGTCGTACCGACACGGCATGAGGCAAGAAATGTACAGCAGCTACATGAACAATTATCAGCTGTGCTGACCGGGAGGCATTGGCGGATAGTCTTCGTGGACGACTCGGATGACGAGACGACGGACGTCCTGGAGACAATGGCGGCCCTAGATGAACGCGTAACCGTGCTTCACCGAGCAGCTGAGCAGCGCCATGGCGGTCTCGGGAGCGCCGTGAAATTTGGCATTGACTTCGTGGGCAGCGCCGCTGACGTGGTTGTCGTGATGGACGGGGATCTGCAACACCCGCCTCCCGTTGTGCTGGGGTTGTTGGACGTTTTGGCGACCGGTGGCGCCGATTTAGCAGTAGCGAGCCGCTATCGGGGAGCCGGGAGCGCGAGCGGGCTCGGTGGCGCGACCAGGCACCTGCTTTCGAGGGCGTGCCGGACGTGCGCGCACATCTGGCTCCCGCGCTCGCGTCCTGTAACGGACCCACTGAGCGGGTTTTTTGCGGTCCGACGAGAAGTCTTGCAGGATGTCCAGCTCCGTCCGAATGGCTACAAGATCCTCTTGGAAATCCTCGAGAGAGGGCGTTGGTCGCGGGCTGAGGAGGTCGCGTACGAGTTTCAACCCCGCAACGAGGGCCGGTCCAAGGCATCATTTAGTGAGGGCCTCCGCTTCCTGCGGCACCTGTGGCTGTTGCGCTGGGCGGGGGGCCAGGGTGCCTGGCATGACCACGTCCTTGAAGGTGAGCCACTGCGCGCGCTCATCCTTACCTCGGAGGCCCCTCCGGTCGTAAGCGGCATATCCAGGACAGTCGAAATGTTGAAGGAAGGCCTCGTGGCGCGGGGTCACGATGTTGACGTGGTGAGCCGCGCGGAGTTCCCTCGCTTGCTGTTCCGGGAGGTCCGGTTGTCGAGCTTCGGGCTCTTCTGGCCGCGCTTTCGAAGACAGCTCCCGCGCTACGACGTGATAAATGTGCACGGCCCGGTACCAACCCTTACCGAAGTGTTCCTGATGTTGGCGCTCACATTGCCTCGCCACCGGCGTCCCGGGGTTGTCTACACCCACCACTCCGATGTCGCGATCTCGGGCATTTCTACCCTCTGCCTCCTCTACAACAAGTTGGTCGAATCGCTCGCTCACACGGCGGACGCGATCGTTGTCACTTCGGGCGACTACCGGGACAAGCTTGCCAGGGCACAAGGAGCGCCCGTCTACGTAGTTCCTTGGGCGGTGCGCGCCCCCGCCCCTCGAGCGAGGGCGCCACACGTGCCGGGGCGCGCTCGTGTCTTGTTTGTCGGGCAGCTGAGGCCTTACAAGGGGCTCCCTCAACTCTTGAGCGCGGTCAACGGGGCGGACGAGCTCGAAGTGAGCGTCGTCGGCGATGGGCCGATGCGCCCGGAGCTCGAGTTGCGAGTCAAGCGCGAAGGTATCGACAACGTCCGTTTCCTCGGGCGCTTGGAAGAGGACGCTCTCTGGGAGGCTTACGCAAACGCTGACGTGGTTGTACTGCCCTCTACGACAACCGCGGAAGCCTTTGGGCTCGTGCTCATGGAGGGTATGCAGTTGGGCTGCGTGCCCGTTGCGAGTGACCTACCGGGGGTTCGCCACGTCGCGGCGCCCACTGGCGTGCTCGTGGATCCGGGTGACGTCGAAAGCTTGCGGGCGGCCCTTACCGGTTTAGCCGCCGACCCAGAACGTCTGCGGCAGCTCTCGGGTGCTTCCATGGAGCGGGCAAGCCTTTACCGCATCCCCCACATGGCCGAGCGTTATGACCACGTGTTCAGGCAAGCGGCCGCTCACGTGCGGGCACGCCAAAGCCGCGCCGTCACACCTGGGCAGTACAGCGATCCCCGCAGCTTCCTCTTGGACTTGACCAAGGCCGTCGCACCTGGCACCAAGGCGAGCATCGCGCTCATCGACCTAACGGCCCCCGGCCTTGCACGCGTCTGGCAGGACGACCGCGAAGAAGCGCCCATCAACGAGGTCCCGCTTGCGGCTTACGTTGCGAAAAAGTTCAAGCCTGTTCTCGCCGGGCCGGAGGTGGACGACCCCGAGCTCGCCAAGCTCATGCAAGACGAGGGCCTCAGCAGTTCGGTGATGGTACCGTTCCGGGTCGACCGCGGAAGCGTTGCGGTTGTTGGGCTTCGTGCGGATGACGACAGCGGCGTCGTGCTGCGCCGCGAACACCTCAACCGGACAGTCAAACTACTGGAGGCGGCTCGTCGCGGCGCACCGCTCGCGGCGAAGGACTTGAACGGCGAAGCTTGAGCAGAGCCTCCGCTCCCTCTCGAAACCTCTTAGCCACGGCTTGGGTCGGCAAGCGCTGCTGGACCAGGACGTGGTAGTCCACAATGCGCGCGCCGAAGCGGCTCTTGAACACCTCGACTGGACCTCCCGGGTCCGATTCGCCGAAGTGGTACGTCAATGCCCCCTTCGCGCAGGCCTCCTTGATGGCGAGGTGATGGAGGTAGTGCCCTGCCCTGGTGCGCCTGGCAAGGTCGCTGTCCATTGCCGAAAGCCACGCGAACGCGGTGCCGCCTTGGTTGAGCACCACCAGTGCCGCCACCGGTTCGCCGTTGAGGGAAGCCGTCCATATTTTCGTGCCGGTGACTGCACAGGCGGCTGCGACCATGCCGGCGCGGTCGCGTCGACGGGCGAGGGCTCGTGCCGCGAAGAGCGGCTGGCCGCGCTGTACCGCCCAGCGGTCCACCGACAGCGAGTAGAGCTGTGCAAAAGCGCTCTGTTGCGGCTCGCCGCTCCCGCAGCTGATATCGAGGTTCATCCCTTCGGCTCGGCGGACGGAGTTACGGGTCTGGGCCCGAAAAGAGCCGCTCCAAACCGAGCTGAAGCCGTGGGACAAGTCGAGCAGCTGAGCGCGGCACTGCTCGCCGGAAGCGGCTGCAGGTGCCGCCGCTGCCCAGTCTTGGGCTTGCACCGGTGGCGGTTGCAACCTGAGGCGCCATGCGAAACGGCTGGCCAGGTCCTGCCAGATGAGCGACTGTGCGAGCTGGCCCTGCGCGCCCACCGCGCCTCCGTACCCCCAACCATAAGGCAGGGAAAGGCCTGAAGTGGGACCGGTTTTGCGTACCTGGAGCACGGGGACGACCAGCTGTTCGCCCGACGCCAGCTCGTACAAGGTGCTCGCGTCTTCGCCTCCTGTCGTGCTGAGGAGCATGTCGAACCAAGCAGGGCCCTGCGTGAGGACCGCGCCGACGTCGGACACGAGCAGGCGCGCCCAAACCTCCCGGGGCGCTGGCACGGTGATTTGGTACTCAGATAAGCCTCTGGTTGGCGTCGACCGTACGATGCGCTCCAATGGCTTCCTCCTCGCCGCCGCCGGGGCTCTCACCACCAGCTTGCCTCGGGCGCTTGTGGCACGCCCCGGTGGGACCCACGGTAACCCCGATCGAGCAGCTCCTCGGTTCTGGAGGGCATTGCCGTGAAGATGCCTGGTTGTGTCCCCAATGACAATCGGGGCGCATCGTGAAGACATTGACGCGCCCGGCGCTGGTCCGCGCTCGCGCCCAGGGGGGCCAACGGGGCGAGGCAGCCAGGGTCGCCTCCCGCGCGCCGTTGCTCACCGACGCAGCCCTTGTCCTCGGCTGCGCAGGAGTCACTATTTTTGCGCTCTTTTACAATCTCTTCGTCAGCCCCGACACTTTTTACGACGAGGTTGTCTATACCAAGGCGTCCCAAAACGTAGCGCTGCACGGGGACCTCACGTGGACCAACGTCCCCCTCTTTGTCCACCCGCCGCTCATGTTCCTGGTGCAGGCAGCTTGGCTGCTCGCGACTGGCCATGCGCACGTCGCTCTGACTTCAGCGGTGCGCGCCGCGCGTTTGTTGGCAGCAACGGCCGGCGCGGCAAACGTCCTGCTGACTGCGAGCCTGGCCTACCGGTTGGCTCGCTGGGCCAGTCGCCGCCGCCGCCGCATTATCACTGTCACGGTCGCTGTCGTGGCCGCTTTGGACCCGGTCCTCCTGCGCTACGACCGTCAAGACGTCCTCGAGCCGTTCGCTTTGCTGGTAACCCTGGTCTGCTTGAACGTCGCCCTTTGGTTGCGCGGCAAGGGGCGGGCGTACGTGCCGGTTGTGGGGGCCCTTTCCGGTTTGGCGCTGCTCACAAACGAGATCACAATCTTCCCAATCGTTACGCCGGTCATTTTCGCTTTGTTGGAACGAGACCGAGCGCTGCTGCGCCGCTCAGTTACCGCTCTCGCCGTAGGAGTCGTGTTCTTGTTCTTGTTCCTCGCCTGGGGGGCCGAACTCGGCCAGGCCTCGACATTCCTAAACGTTCAGTCAGCGACCTTGCAGCGGCTCGTCGGGCTTGTCCAGACCACTGGGCTCAACGTCCCCGGCACCTCGTTGGCGGGTTCGGTCTCGCGCTCACTTGCCGAGTACCTGAGCAGCTACATAGTGCTCGGGACGGGTGCTGTCGCGCTCTGCGTCGGATGGTTGCGAAAGGGCACAGCTGAAGCGAGGTTCCTGACCGCTTGGTTGACCGCAAGCTATGCCTTTGGGGCCTACATTGCGGCGGCGGGCACTTTCAACGAGCAGTTCTTCGTGTACATCATGCCGGCTGCCGTGGTGGGCGGCGTTTTGCTCGTCGACTCCATGCTCTCGATAGTTCTTAGGCTGTCTCGAGCCACCTTCGCGTCAGTCGCTGCCGGCGTCCTCGCGCTCGCGGTGATAGGGATCTCGGGCGCTGCATGGGCGGCTGACTACGCGTCCCCAGGCAATGGCGTCGAGCGGATGGACCAGTTCATCGCCCAGCACCTCCCGGCATGTTCGGTTGTAAATGCCAGCGGTGACGTCGAGAAGTACTCTTACCTCCTACCTGACCGGACCTTCTCCTTCTTCTCCATCGGCCCGGCGGCGCTTGCTGACGGGGTGCACTATTTCGTGCTCGCGCCAAACGACGCTGTCGCGAACTACGGGAACATGAGCGCTTCGCTAGCGGACTGGATAAGGAGCCACGCGCAGCTGGTCGTTTCTTACCCGAGCAAGGTGTACGGCTCGGTCCAGTTGTGGCAAGTGCCGTCGCTGCCCTTCGACGCGCAGGTCGGTACCGTAGCCATCCCGGGCGGTGCATTTATAAATACGTCGGGATCTCGCTGCGGCGGTTTCACCGTCACAAACTCCGCTGGGAGCAATATGTACGCAGCGTTTGCCGCCCGCGGGGGCAAAGCCGTGCTGGGGCCGCCGCTTTCCGCCAGCTTCCGGGCAGGCCGAGGGGGCCCCGAGCAGGTGTTCCAAGGCGCTGTGCTTGCCACGTCGCCCGCAGGCGCTCCTGGCAACGTAGGTCTGGCGCTGCCAGTTGTAGCCGAACTGGCAGCTCGGGCACCGAGGATGTACGAGGGGGCGGGCCTGCCAAGGCTGGGGGCTTCGGTACCGGTGGCTGGCCGGGCCGCCTGGTTGACCGACCCAGCCATACGAGCTGCCTACCTCGCTGGCGGGAAGCTCACGGGGCGGTCTTTCTCCAAGGGGGCACAGCTCTATGGGCTTCCGCTCGGGCCACCGGCCGTGATCTCGGGCGGCATGGTTGCGCAGGCTTTCCAAGGGACCGTCCTCGAGCACTCTCGGGGCAGCCGTGCTGTGCACAGCGTGGATATTGCGCCGCTGCTGGAAGTTTCGGGCATAGTCAGGGCCCCGGCCGCCGCGCAGCGGCTTAGCCCAGACCCGCCGCTTGCGCCCGCAATCGGCCTGGGCGCGACAAAGTCTTCGACCGTCGTGCCGTTCGCCATCACCCTCGGAGGCGCTCTCGCTCTGTTCGGTTTGATAACCGTTGCCGTCCTGAGGTTCAAGCGCGACCGGGCCGATGGCCCGGGTGGCCAGGGTGCGCACGCGGAGCAGCGAGGGGCGCAGCACGAGGGCATAGAAGGAGCGACGGCGCGGTGACGCGGCCCCTGCGCGTGCTCGTCGATGGCCGCGTGATGTGTGATGCTTATCATGGCATCGGTAGGCATATTTTTGCGCTTCTGCACGAGCTCGGGCCCCGAGACCTGGAGATCACCGTCGTCACTCCTACCACGAGCGGCCGCTTGGATCTGACGTCGTTGTTGCGGTACGAAAGCGTGAGGTTTGTAGGCTCAGACGTGCCGGTGGTCTCACTACGTTCGCAGTGGGAGCTGGCTCGCCTGGTGGCTCGCGAGCGGCCCGACATCCTGTTTGTGCCATACCACTTGAGCACCCCCTTGCTCCACGGGCGCACGCCAGTGCTCAGCGTGGTGCACGACTGCATCTTCGAACGGCGAGCCGAGCAGTCGGGGGAGCGTTCGGCGTTCCTGTTTGCCTACCGGGCATCTACGCGGCTGGCGCTGCGCTCATCGTCGGTTGTGGCGACGGTTTCGGAGGCAACTCGGAAAGATCTGAGGCACTTTTACGGGGTGGAGCTCCCGTCCGAGGCGGTGCTGCCGCACGGCGTCGGGAAGGAGTTCTTCAGGGCTCGCCGCTTGCCAAGGCCTGCCGAGCTCGAGCTCCCCGAGCGCTACGCTCTCCATGTCGGCGTTCGCCGGCCTCACAAGAACCAGCAACTGCTGGTCCGCGCGTTGCAGCACTGGTCAGGGGCCCACCCCGAGCTTGGCCTGGTAATGGTCGGTGCCCAAGATCCTCGCTACCCAGATACGGTTGGCCGGCTCGTCGAGGACCGCGGGCTTCAATCGCAGGTGCGCCGTTTTGAGCACGTGAGCGAACAGCAGTTGCTTGCCCTGTATGGGAACGCTTCTGTCTTCGCTTACCCATCGGTCGCCGAGGGGTTCGGGCTCCCGTTGCTCGAGGCGATGGCAGCGGGCATCCCGGTCGTCGCGAGCGACGCCGAGGCGGTGCAGGAAGCGAGCGAGGGAGCCGTCATGACGCTATCCCCAGAAGGGCCTGACAAATGGGCGGACGCGATCACGCAAGTCGTCTATGACGCCGAGGTCTCGGACCCGCTGAGGCGCTTTGGCGTCGCGGTTGCGGAAAAGCACAGTTGGGCCGGTTCAGCCGACCGAACGCTGCGGTTGCTCTCCGCGGCTGCCTCCCGCCGGAAGGTTGAGGAACCCATTGGTTGATTTGCAACTACCGCCCGACGAAACGGCATCTCTCCCGGGCCTGGGTGGGGGGACATGGCTCCCCCGAGCGTCGGTGCTCCGACGCCTTGCGGTGGTGCCGCTTGTGGTCGTCCTGCTATTGCTCGCCAAAGTTGTCGTCGGGCATTTAGAGCAAAACGACTCGCTCGCGAACCTTCCCCACGCGAGCAGGATGGCCCCAAACTTATTCGTAGGCGGCCCGCCGACGGACGCCGGTTCTCTGGTGCTGGCTAACAACCTGGACGTAGACGGCGTCATCGACGTGACGGGGGCATCGATAGCGGTCGAAGCGAGCTCCGGCTTCCTGCACCAGGGCTTCCTTTTGGAAAGTGTCGACCCAGGGCGAGCCCCGACAGTTGCGCAGCTGCGAGCGATGGTGGCATTTGTCAGCCGCTATGCCCTGAAAGACAAGAACGTGTACTTGTACGACGACACCGGTGGGGGCAGGGCGCTCGTGACGAGCGCGATGCTTGTGGTGTTGCGGGCCCCGAGCTCGCAAGGAGCCCATGGCGCCTTGAGCCAACGACAGTGGCACCAGTTGAGCGCCACGCAGCGAAAGGCGTTCGACCAGGTGCAGGCGGCTGTCACAGGGGAGGCAAAACTCGCAGGCCCGTACGCTCCATTGCGCTCGGTGCGATGGTGACCGGCCGCTCGGCGCCGAACCGTGAGCTGCCCGAGCGCATGTCGGGGCGAGGGAACAGCCGCGGCGCTTTGGCCCCGAACGGGCTGGTCCTTGCTATGCCGGAGTAGCTGAGGCAGTTGCCGGAGCCCAATAAACTTCGGGACGGTACGGCACTCGCCCGTCCGGGAAGATGCCTGCGAGCTGGGAGCCATATTCGCGGACTCGCTCGGCATTGGCCAGGCGTCCTGCCAACCACAAGTGCGGCACGAGGTTGCGGCCCTCGACGAAGTCGCGCCGCGGCACTGATTGCTCAGAATAGGGAAAGTCACTGTAATAGATGGTGGGCAAGCCAAGCCTCGCAGCGGCGTCTCGAGCCAAGAGGTGGTCCACGTGGCTCCCCACGCCAAGGGGAGCAAAAACGAGAGACGGCGATGGGCTTAGGCGGTCAACCAGTTGCAACAACTCGGCTCTTATAAACTCGACGAGGGCGCGGTCTGGGGGAGCTACGCGGCCTCGTGCAAGGTCCCAGCGGAAGGTGGGGTAGAGAGGCACGCGCGCAAGCAACTTGCGAAGCAGCGATGGCTGGCCTTGGCCGAGGGTCGACAGGGCCCGGAACTGGCCGTCAGCAAAGCCAAGGTGAAAGGGTTCCACCGACATCGCTTGGAGCACGGCACGGTCCTCGTTACGGCGCAGCTCGAAGAGGTCGGCAAGCGAGCGACCGCTGCGAGCGGTTGCGCGAAGAGAGGGGACCGACCAAGGCATTTGCCCACCCTCCGTAAAGACTGTTGCCACGCAAACCCGGCCTTCGAAGGCAAGTGCCTCCATCAGCGCCCCGCACGAAAGCACAGCGTCATCGAGGTGAGGAGAGACGAACAGCCAGGCTCTGGCACAACCCTGACCAGCAGCTATGTACCCAGTGCGGGCGAGCCAGGCGGACGCGCTCTCGGCAGGCGGGTCGTCTGCGGTCACTGCAACAGCCGAAGGCCCGCGTGAGCCGGATCGTCATCAGCTGTTTCGACCACCCCGCACACCCTTGTTACGGGGGTGGAGGAGCACTTGTAGTCGCAGAAATTGCGAAACGGCTCTCTCAGCGCCACGACGTGACCGTCGTTTCGGCATCCTTCAGACGAGGGCGCCCGATCGGTCGCACACCGTACCGGCAAGTGATGTTGCCCATAGGGTGGGCCGGCCCACGAGGGTCCCAGGTCCTCTACCACCTCGTGCTGCCCCTGGCCGCTCGGCGGATCCCCCATGACCTGTGGGTTGAAAACTTTACGCCTCCGTTTTCAACGAGTTTTGTACCGAAGTTCACGCCTCGAACCGTGATCGGCTTAGTCCAAATGCTGAGCGGGGAGGACATGACCAAGCGTTACAAGCTTCCGTTCGGAGCAGTGCAAGAGAGGGGGCTCCAGTACTACCGGCACTTTATCGTGCTGAACGAGATCGACGCGGCGAAGATCAAAAGCGTCCAGCCACTGGCGCAGTGCGATTTGGTGCCAAATGGCGTCGACCCTCCCGATGTGGTGCGCCCGTACGGCAGCGGCGACTACATCCTTTTCCTCGGGCGCATCGACATTGGACAAAAGGGCTTGGACCTGCTCCTCGAAGCGTTCGACTTTGCTCAGCCGACCCTGCCCCTCGTGATCGCGGGAGCCGGGCTGCCCTCGGAGGAGCGTGAATTGACCCGCTTGGTCCGGCGCACCAAAGGGCCGGTTGCGAGGGTTGGCTACATGTCCGGCGAAGGTAAGAGAGAGCTCCTTCACAACGCGGCGTTCGTCGTAATGCCTTCGAGGTATGAGACCTTCGGGCTCTCCGCCCTGGAGGGCATGGCTTTTGGCAAGCCCGTCGTGCATTTTGACCTGGCTCGACTTTCCTGGATCGGACATGACGCGGCCCTCTCGGCGCCTGCCTACGACGTGGAGGCTCTCGGCCGCGCCATGCGTGAGCTCTGCGAAGACGCTGAACTACGGGCCAAGCTCGGTCACGCCGGGCGATTGTTCGCGCAAACGGTCTCTTGGGATGTGGTCGGGCAACGCTACTTGGGCATCATCGACAAGGCGTTGGGTGGCGCCGGTAGGCCATCGCAGCCGGGCGCCATTGTGGACTGAGGCGGCGACGAGCCACTGCGGGTAAGCGAGATCAGTGCCTTGGCTTCGAGCGGTGAGCCTTCTGAGCCTTGCGCTTCGCCTTGTGGAGCACCTTCGATTGAGAGCGGGGCTTGGTGGGGAGAGTTTTGACGCGGGCGTGCACCCTAGCGGCCTTATGGGCAGCACCCCTGGCTTTGGAGCCTGCTTTCCGTTGCCTCTTGAGCTTGGTGGCCGGACCACTAGTGGTAGTCGTCGAGCGCTGAGCAACCGTAGTGGTCGTCGCGCTCGCGGCCCGAGCGGTTGGGGTAACAGTGGTCGTCGTCATGGTCGGAGGGCGAGCCGCGTTCTTTGTCGGGGGAGCTGTCGTGACAGGTGCTGAGGTTGTCGGGGGAGCTGTCGTGACAGGCGCTGAGGTTGTCGGGGGGGTGCTCGACGTGGGCGCTTGAGCGGCGTCGGTGCCGAGGGCGGCGGCAACCATGTCGGCATATGCTGAAAATGGCACTGTGCCGTCCCAGAGATGGATGTCGTGCGCCCAGTAGAACACAGTGAAATTACAACTCTCCGCCTGCGCGATCGCGGTTGCCATCATCCCGCCGGGGCCGGTGTCCTGGTACTGCTGGTCGAGCGTCGGCGAGGATCCCCATCCCGGGTTTTCTCCTCCAATTGGCAATCCATTCTGTACTGCTATCCGTGCTAGCCAGCGGGTCGCTGACCAGGGGCCCATGGCGCTCGACGTGATGGCAATGCTGTCGTCGCCGGGCTGACAGGTGTCATTGCTGCCCGAACCGTCTGCGACCGAGGAAACATAGACCATTACATTTGGATTGTTCGCGAAATGAGCGTAATAGCGGTCCCAAACGGCACCGACACCCGTGGTCCCGTCGGGGAGGTCCTGGGCCTCTTCTGAGGCAAGCTCGTCCGGGCGGGTCCCCGAGCCCGGGGTCACGAGCTCGAAGTAGCCCGAGAAGCCAAGCCCATCGAGAGTGCTCATTTGCCAGGTTGTGACGTCGGCCAGACCACCGATGTACCAATTGACCCACTGGTCTATCTGGCTGGTGCTCAGCCCACCCTGTCCCGGGTGCCACGAAGGGAACGGGTTGGGCGTCATCGTCGAAGGTAAACCGTTGCCCGTGAGAGCAGCTTGGTCGAAGGCCCAATAGGTCCCGCCCGGCGGGTAAAGCATTTCTTGGTCCCCGCCGGATGTCAGCCGGATCGCCCAGAAATTTGAAAGGTTGAGGTCAGAAGCAACGCGTTGCAGGTAGAGAGCCGCCTGCTGGCGCACCGCCTCGTTGAAAATGAAGTTCGCCTCGCTCGAGGAGTCGCCGTTTTGGTCAACATAGGTCGAACCCGGGATCTGGTAAATCCAAGCCGGAGTGTCCTGCAGCCCGAGCCCAAGGGTCACCTTCATCCCCGCCTGCTGGAGCTGTTGCAACCATGTTTGCATCGACTGAGCGTACGAGGTCGAGAAAACTCCTTGCTGGGGTTCGTAATCGGCCCAATTGAGCTCCATCATGGCCATTTTCACGCCAGCGGCTGACTCTTGTGCCGCGGTGGCGGCTTGTGTCACCAGGTCGCCGAACTGGAGGCCAGAGGACGGGCTACCGCTCGCTGACGCTGCTACAGCGCCGGCGCTCACGACGAGCGTTCCGAGCCCCACCAGCAGAGCCGACCGCTTGAACAACGAACCGCGCGGCCCGACGGCAAGCCCACGAACTGCCATGTGGTTTTTCCTCGGCACCGTTTACCGTCGGCTGAAGAGGAGGTGAGCTTAAAGAGTGCCCGGGAGGGGTCAGATTTTCCTGAACGCGGCTAATTTCCCTGCGCACTCACGTCGAAGGACCGCGTAAACTCGGGCGATCTTAGGTGGCCCACAGCCTTGCCCGCTCCGCTCATCTCATCTCGCCACAGCCAGGCCGAAGGTCATCAATTTCCAGAAGAAATTGTTGGCCGGGAATGGGGTGTAAATGAACCCTGGACGGGTACTTGCACGAGAGCAGCGCGCCGGGACGGCCCGCGCGGCGGGCGATGATGCGTGCCTGGGGGCTCGGTCGGTGGGCTCGGTGGGGATCGAACCCACGACCGAGGGATTATGAGTCCCCTGCTCTGACCTCTGAGCTACGAGCCCCTTATGCCGCTGACCTGCCACTATACAGGTAGTTCGGTCACCTTCACGCCAAATGTGGCGGGCGCGTCCCGGCCCGAGTTGCGAGCCAGGAGCAAGGGTTTCAAGCAGTCATAAGTGAACAATTGTTTCGTTCTTGCGTTGCGCATTGCCGACTGGTGCGTGAGTCAGTCTTGGCTCATCCAAGCCGGAGCCGACTCCAACAAGAACTGGCTCACGGCAAGAGCGCGGTCGAATATTTCACACAAGAGCTCTTCACCGGCTAGTACTCGCGCGAGAGAAACCTTTTGGCGGGCTATCACGGTCAAGCGTCTTTCCGCCGGGTCAGTAGCCGAGGGGTAGCTGTCTATTGCAGACGCCTCGACGGGGAAGTCCATGCCCCCGATCCCTGCGAGGTCTATCGCCAAGTGCAGGAGGTCGGGCCCATGGGGGAGCGGCGGTAGTGCCCAGGTGAAGGTGAGCGGGAAGTGGTACTCGTCCGGGGGGTCTGACCCTTCGGGAAGGTCGACCACGGCGTCTTCAAAGGACAGGAGCACGCGGGGGTCAACTTCGAGCGCCAGGTGTAGGTCAAGGGGGCCGTTGCAGGCTTCCTCGGGGTGAAGGTCTACCTCCCACGCCTGGCGGAGGGAGTACGTCTCGACGAAGTGCCTTTCGTCGTGGACATGGAACCCATGGTCGACGGCGTGGTCCTTGAGCTCGGCAACATACCCGGCGACGTCGATCACGGCCATCGCAACAACGCTAGCGGCGCACGGAGACTCGCCATCCCTCTGCCGCGGGGAGGCCGCTCGACCAGGTACCACCGGCGCGATTGTGCCCCGGGGCGTAGTTGTGCCAGCTTGGGCTCGTGACAGCGGACACGCTCGCGACGCTCAACGCTGCAGCCGACGCGGTGCAAGCGGCGCTTGCCGGCCAGGAGGACTGGGGCCTCACCGAGCCCGGCGGGGGCACCTATCAGCACGACATTGTTGCGGACTCGGCGGCAAGCGCAGTCCTCGAGGAGGCGGGGCTCGGCGTGTTCTCCGAGGAGTCAGGCCTGCACCATCCCGAGAGGTCAGTCCTTGTTGTCTTGGACCCCGTAGACGGGTCGACGAACGCCTCGAGGGGTATCCCATGGTGGGCGACCAGCCTCTGCGCCCTCGACAGCGGGGGGCCCGCCGCTGCCGTCGTCGACAGCCCGAGGACGGGCCAACGGTTCGAGGCGGTGCGGGGGGAGGGCGCGACCCTCAATGGCTGCACCATCGCTCCCAATGATGTCGGGGCTGTCAGCCTCTCCGTTGTCGGTTTCAACGGGTACCCGCGCTCTCATTTCGGTTGGGCTCAGTTCAGGGCTTTCGGGGCGGCTTCCCTCGACCTCTGCGCGGTCGCCTGCGGCGTGCTTGACGGGTTCGTAGACTTCAGCCCACATGCCCTAGCTCCGTGGGACTACCTGGGCGCGCTCCTCGTTTGTGAGGAGGCCGGCGCGGTTGTGGAGGACGCGTTCGGGCGCGACCTCGTCGTGCGTGGGCCGGGGCAACGCCGGGCCGTTGTCGCTGCCTGCACCCATGCTCTCTTACAAGACCTGGTGGCCGCCCGGCGACGACAGTCATAAAATGAGTTGACTTTTAAGCTCGGGCGTGCTGCGATAGTGGAGTACCACTCTCGATGGGGCTCCGCGCGCTCAGAAGGAGGTCAGCTGGCATGAGCAACATGAAAGTGACCTTGCCGGACCTTTCGCGCGCGGGCGGAGCCTCTTTCCAAGCCGCCTCCTCCCCGTCGGCGTGCGGGGCTAATGGCGCCAAGAAGGCTATTCGGGGGGCTGCATTCACGTGGATGTGGTACCGCCACCTCGAGCGGCTGACGAGCCAAAGCGAGCGACCACCGAGTTGATCGGGACACTCGCAGGATTGGCCCAGAGGCCGCCGGGTTACCCCGGCGGCCTCTTTGTTTTCCGGCAATAAGCGATGTGACGTATGTGACTGGTTGAGCGAAAGGACACGGGAATGTTCGCCTACAGCTGGGACGACAACGAGTACGAAACCGTCATCGAGCAGGCGCTTACGTGGCAAGAGGCCGCGTGCCGCGATGGCTCCGGCTCGCTCACCGAACTTTTCTTTTCGGACGAAATTGCAGACATCGAGGTTGCCAAGGCCATCTGCAGCACCTGTAGCCTGATCGAACCGTGCCTGAAGGGCGCGCTCGAGCGCCGCGAGCCGGCTGGAGTTTGGGGTGGGCAGTTGTTCATGGACGGGCAGGTGATTGCGTTCAAGCGAAAACGCGGTCGCCCACCCAAGGGCGCCCCCAAGGTGCCAGCCGAGGAGGTCAAGGTTCAAGCTTCGCATTACCTCGAACTACTGCAGCAACGGCTAAAGAGCGCATAGCCGTGCTCTGGCGCCAGCAGGTTGAAGCATTGAGGGGGCCCAAGCCCCTCTTGCTAAGGTGGTCCGGGCGCTTAGCTCAGTTGGAAGAGCGCCGCCCTTACAAGGCGAAGGTCGCGGGATCGAGGCCCGCAGCGCCCACCACCGCTCCGGGCTACCCTGCCGTTTTGCTGCTTGCGTCTTGCGCAAACAATTGCCGAGTTTGTCTCAGCAATTGTCTGGCGATGATCAATGGCGGTCATCTAACTCGCCTGGTGAATTGTCAATTCACGCGAAGACCAGGTACTCTGTTCCCCTAATGAAGCCGTGTGCCACCGCTCGGTTGCGCTGAAAGGGGATTTCTGTGGCTCGTATAACGCAAGTCGTGGTTACTTGCGACCTCGAGGACGGGGACGTCAACGCCTCGGATTCGCTGTCGTTCACTTACGCAGGCAAGACCTATACTCTCGACCTTTGCCGCAAGCACCTCGACGAAGTGAAGGGCGAGCTGGAGCGCTTCGCGACTGCCGGACATTCCGCGGGTCGTGGAGGTCGTAGCAGGAGGCGGGCCACAATTACTGGCCGTACCTCTCGTTCCCCACGCCCCACGGCGGCCCCCCGGGGAGAGTCACAAGCTGCAATCAGGGAATGGGCTCGAGCGCAAGGCTACGCTGTCGGAGACCGCGGCCGGATCCCTGGTGAAGTCCGAGCGGCCTACGAGTCGGCACAGGCGAAGGGACGTAGGCGCTGACGCTTTGCCTGGCGGGGCAGGGGCCACAAGCGTATTGTTCTAGCAATGTCCGGGGGCGAGCTTGCCTTTAACCCAGGCAGCGGCCCTCCCCTAAGTCCTCATCGACGGGGCTATGAGTAGCTGGTGAGGGCCTCCGAGCCGGAGGCCATGGTGAAATTAGCAGTACCTAAAGAAACAAAGCGCGGGGAACAGCGGGTAGCCCTAATCCCCTCCGAACTGGCGCGCCTTTCGGGCGCTGAGGTGCTGGTCGAACGGGGCGCTGGGCAATTTGCACTATTCCCCGACCCTGATTACGAGGCGGCGGGCGCCAAGCTCGTCGACGATGCGGCCGCTCTTTACGAGGCCGCAGACCTAATAGTTAAGGTCAACCCCCCGAGCCTCGAGGAAGTGGACCTCTTCCCGGAGGGGGTAAGCATCCTAAGTTTCTTGGCGCCGAGCGCCCACCTTGAGGTCGTTCGTCGTTTGGCGCAGCGCAAGGTCACGGCGTTCAGCTTTGAACTGGTCCCGAGGATCAGCCGGGCGCAGGTTATGGACGCGCTCTCCTCACAAGCGACTGTCGCTGGGTACAAAGCCGTGCTCGTTGCCGCAAATAGGCTCGGCAAGTTTTTTCCGCTGTTCATGACGGCAGCTGGGACGGTGCCACCGGCTCGGGTGCTCGTGATGGGGGCGGGCGTCGCTGGCTTGCAAGCGGTCGCAACGGCGCGGCGCCTCGGGGCCGTCGTCAGTGCCTACGACGTGCGGGCAGCCGCGAAAGAAGAAGTTAAGAGCCTCGGTGCCACCTTCTTGGAGCTGTCCCTCGAGGCGCAGGAGGGAGCAGGCGGCTACGCGGCTGAACAGTCAGAGGATTTTGTCGCCAGGCAGCAGCAGCTCATCGGCACCCACGTCGGGGCCTCTGATGTAGTGATCACGACTGCTGCTATCCCCGGTCGGAAGGCGCCAGTGCTGATTACGGCCCCGATGGTCTCGGGCATGCGGCCCGGCTCGGTCATAGTTGACCTTGCGGCGGCCAGCGGCGGCAACTGCGAGCTCACACACGACGGCGAGGAAGTGACGGTAAATGGCGTCCACATTATTGGTGCCTCGGACCTGCCAGCGACGATGCCGACACATGCGAGCAGCCTGTACTCGCGCAATGTGAGCTCGTTTGTGAAGCTGCTGCTAAAGGATGGCGAGCTGGCACCAGACTTCGGCGACGAAGTCCTCGATAAGAGCGCCGTGGTCATTGCCGGTTCAGTGCACCACGAGCCGGCTCGCGCGGCACTTGAGGAGGGGCAAGCGTGATCGTCGATGCCATCGACCTGTTAGTGGTTTTCGCGCTCGCCGCGTTCCTTGGGTTCGAGGTCATCTCCAAGGTCCCGAGCATCCTCCATACGCCCCTGATGTCGGGTAGCAATGCGATCCACGGGGTCATCCTCGTCGGGGCGATGGTGATCGCCTCGGAGGCGCACGGTGCTCTGCAGATGTCGCTCGCGTTCGTAGCGGTGTTCCTGGCGACGCTCAACATCGTCGGTGGCGTCGTCGTGACCGACCGGATGCTCGACATGTTCAAAGGGCGCCGGCCCGGCGCCCCTCGGCCAGGTCAACAAAGCTCCGACGAAGACAACCCCGCCGGCCAACCTCGAGACGGGGCGCGACCGTGATAGCGGCCGTCCACATCAGCCCCGACGGCCTCACTGCCGTTTATCTCTTATCGGCAGCGTGTTTTATCCTGGCTCTCAAAGCCCTGAGCTCACCCAAGAACGCTCGCTACGGGAACTTGGTCGGAGTCGCCGGCATGGTGGTCGCGGTCGCATTGACGTTCCTGGTCCAGGACCCAGGCCACGACTGGGTCATTGGCGCGGGCATGGGACTAGGCGCCATTGTCGCCGTGCCCACCGCTCGCCTTGTGCCGATGACGGGCATGCCTCAGCTCGTGGCGATATTCAATGGCGTCGGCGGCGGCGCTGCTGCTGTCATCTCGCTCACTGAATATCTCCATGACCTACCCACCGGGGTCCCCACGCAAAAGGGTGTCGAAGTACTTTTTGCGCTCGCAGTTGGCTGCATCTCTTTTTCGGGGAGCGCGCTCGCTTTCGCGAAGCTCCAGGAGATCATGACTGGGAGGCCAGTACTCTACCCCGGCCAGCAAGTGGTCAATGCCGTCCTAGCCGCGGGTGTAGTCGCCCTCGGCGTGATCATTGTGGTGACGCCGCACCTGCTCGCCATCGTCCTGCTCGCCTTCGTCGCGCTGGCTCTGGGGGCCGGGGTCGTCCTCCCCGTCGGCGGCGCCGACACGCCCGTGCTCATCTCACTGCTCAACAGTTTTACGGGCCTGGCCGTTGCGGCAGATGGCTTCGTGCTCGACAACGTCATCCTGGTGGTGGCGGGCACCCTCGTGGGGGCATCCGGTGGCCTGCTGACAAAGATGATGAGCGATGCGATGGGACGGTCCTTGCCCAACATCGTCCTCGGCGGCTTCGGGGCAGCACCGGCCGGTGCAGCTGACACTAGCCCCGCTGGGGAGGGCCGAAGCGTGCGGAGCGGCGACGCGACAGACATCGGGACGCTGCTCGCTTACTCGCGCAAGGTGATGATCGTGCCTGGCTACGGCCTCGCGGTCGCCCAGGCCCAGCACGTCGCAGTTGAGCTCGCGCGTGCACTGGAAGGCCGCGGCGTCGAGGTTGCGTACGCCATCCACCCTGTCGCTGGGCGGATGCCCGGCCACATGAACGTCCTCCTGGCGGAGGCCGACGCTCCCTACGAGGACCTAAAGGAGATGGAGCAGGCTAACGACGAGTTCCCGAGCACAGACGTGGCGCTCGTCGTCGGCGCAAACGACGTGGTCAACCCTGCCGCACGGGACAACCCCGGGAGCCCCATCTACGGCATGCCGATCCTGAACGTCGACTCGGCCTCCAATGTCGTGTTCTTGAAGCGCAGCCTGCGGCCGGGCTTCTCGGGGGTTGACAATGCCCTGTTGTACGACCCCAGGACGATCCTCCTCTTTGGGGACGCCAAGGACTCTTTGACCAAGCTCCTGGCAGCCGTCAAAGCTGCTTGAGCACTCCACGCCTGGTCGAGAGGGCACACCGGCGCCCACGCGCCCGCGCGGACGGGCTTTGGCGGCGCGCTTTGTAAACTGCTCGGCGATGCGCAAACGGTGGCTGTCGAGGCGCGCTCTGGTGCTCCACTTCCTTGTCGTAACGGTTGCGCCCGGCTGCCTGATCGCCGGTTGGTGGCAGGTCCACAGGGCCCTCAGCGGCAATTTGTTGAGCTATTTCTACTCTGTCGAGTGGCCGATCTTCTCTCTGCTCGCAGTCGTCGCCTGGTGGCAGTTGCTCCACGACGAGCGCGTCGAAGGCGAGTTCGAGCAGCCGAGCAAGGAGAAAGCCTCCTTCCTCCACCGCGACGAAGAAGTCCCCTCCAAGCCACTCGTTTGGGACAAGGCCCTGGAGACACCAGAACTTCTCGCCTACAACCAGTACTTGAGCGCGTTGTCGGCTGGGCGTGGGCGCAAAACGTGGCGCAACCCGAGGGGCCTGCCGCTCGAAGTCCCTGATGCGGCCGACGGCAGGGACGAGCTTCCCCCGAGGACGGCTCTACCTTGAGCGCTCACCAGGGCCTCAGCCGGTTCTGGACCACGGAGTCAGCTTTGGTCCGCTACCGCATCATGGCGATGACCGTCGGCACGGGCCTCGCGATCCTCTGCTTCGTCGGCATTCCCCTCCAGGTAGCAGGCAACTCGATCGTTGTCGAGATCGTTGGCACCCTGCACGGGTTCTTGTACATCATTTACCTGATAACGTCGCTCGACCTTGCCGCTCGGGCCAGGTTCCGGACCGTCCAGCTCTTGGGCATGGTGGGCGCGGGCCTGCTCCCAGGGCTCGCCTTCTATATGGAGCACAAGGTCACCCAGAGGGTAAAAGCGCAGATCGCTCTCGGCGACGCCGCCCCACCGGGCCCAGCGGCGACTGTCTGGGCGGCACTGGCGCGGCGCCCTGCCTCGAACCGGTCCACCGCGGCGGGCGCCGACGCGAGTGCCGCCTACCGAGGTACCCCCGACGCTAGGGGGCAACAGGGCGCTGAGGTGGCGGTCGAACCCGCTCCACCGGGGAGCTGAAAGCCGGGAGTGGTCCAACCTTCGGTCGCGCCGTACGGCACATGGCGCTCGCCGATAGGCGCACCTGCTCTCGCAGAGGGGACGGTGGGCCTTGCCTTTCCCACGCTCGCGGGCTTCGGCATTGTCTGGGAAGAGTGGCGACCGAGAGAGAGAGGTCGCGTCGCGCTGGTCGTGCTCGACGCCGGGGGTGAAGTGCGCGAGCTCCTCCCGCCCGAGATGTCTGCCCGTACAACTGTCCACGAGTATGGCGGACGGGCTTGGTCCGTTGGCGGCCCGGGGCTAGAGAGGTTGGTGACCTCCAATTTCGTTGACCAATGCCTTTGGGACGTGTCGCCGGGCTCTTCACCTCGCCCTCTTACCCCCCCCGCCCCCGATGGGGTAGCGGCCCGCTTCGCCAACCCCGCGATCAGCCCCGACGGCACTTGGGTGGTAGCAGTGCGAGAAGTCCACGCGCCCGGCAACCAGGTCGTGAACGACCTGGTTGCCGTCCTCCTCGACGGCCACCCAAACGAGCCGAGGGTGATCGCCACTGGGCATGATTTCTATTCCTCGCCGTCATTTTCGGCTGATGGCAGGCAACTGGCATTTGTCTGTTGGGACCACCCGGACATGCCCTGGGACCGTGCACAGATCTGGAGGGGGACTTTCCGGGAGGGCGCGCTTGCCGACCTCGTCGCTGTTGTTGGCCAAGGCACTGAAGAATCTGCGGCCCAGCCGCGTTGGTCCCCAAACGGCCTCCTGCACTACGTTTCGGACAGGAGCGGCTGGTGGAACCTCTACGACGGCGAGCACAACCTTGCGCCACTGGAGGCGGAGTTCGCTGGGCCGGCATGGGCGTTCGGGGACGCCGACTACGCCTTTTTAGCAAGCGGGGACCTAGTTGCTGGCTGGCGCTCAGACGGTACCGGCCGCATAGGAGTGGTGCGAGACGGGCGAGCCGACAATTGGCCCCTCCCATACACGTCTTTTTGGCACATTGCTCCCGGGCCGTCCCGGAAGGGGACAACGGGCGCGGTCCTCACTGTCGCCGGGAGCCCCAAAAAGGCTGCGGAGATCGTAATGGCGAGCGACGATGGCGTCGTGGAAGTGCTCCGCAGGTCAAGGCAGGGAGAGCTGCCGCCCGGCTCGGTGTCGGTGGGAGAACCGTTCACTTTCCCAACAGGGGAAGGCGAGAGGGCGCATGGCATTTATTACCCTCCTCGAAACCCTGAGTACTCGGCTCCTGCTGGGGAGGGGCCACCTCTTGTCGTGACCACCCACGGTGGCCCAACGGGTAGTGCAAACCGCAACTTCAACTTGGCGGTCCAGTTCTGGACGTCGAGGGGCTTTGCAGTCGCTGACGTCGACTACCGAGGGAGCGCCGGTTACGGGCGCGCTTACCGCCGTGCGCTCGATGGACGGTGGGGGCTGGCAGATGTTGAAGACTGTGCCCTCGCGGCGCGGTGGCTGGCCCGCCAAGGGCGTGCCGACGGCAAAAGGATGGTCATCAAGGGAGCCAGCTCGGCCGGCCTCACTGTGCTCGTGTCGCTCGCCAGGTACCGAGAGTTCGCAGCAGGAGCGGTCCGTTTCCCGGTTACCGAACTGGGAGCGCTCGCTGTCACGACCCACAAGTTTGAGAGCCGCTACCTGGACAGCCTCGTGCCAAAGGACCAGTTCGAGGCGCGTTCGCCTTTGACGATGGCGGGTGAAATTGAAGCGCCTGTGCTGTTTATGCATGGCGCGGACGACAATGTGGCGCCTCGGTCCCAAAGCCGTCTCATGGTCTCCGCAATGCGCGAGGCTGGCAAGCGAGCGCTGCTCATTGAGATCGAGGGAGAAGGGCATGGGTTCAGGCGAGCTGAGACGATCGTGCGTGCCCAGGAAGCCGAGCTGGCTTTTTTTGCACGAGCCGTCGGCATCGAGCCCGCAGACGACCTGACCCAAGCGTGCCTCGACCTGGAAGTAGCGGCGCGGCCTGCCGGGGCCCTTTGGCCCGCGGGATCTATTTAGACTGGTCCCGAAATGCCATTACAGTCGCCAAACCCCCAGGTGAGCACACTGTTCCTCAGTTGGCAGCACCTCTGGACTTCACTTCCGGCTCTCGCCGCGCAAGTGTTTGCTGTCACGTGGTACCTGCGCGCCCTGGGTAGAGCTCGCGCCCGAGGCAGGCCCTGGCCGATCTGGCTGACAGCGAGCTTCCTGGTCGGGATGCTCGTTGTTGCCTACGGGACAGAAGGTGGTATCTCATATTACGAGCGGGACAATTTCACGGTGCACGTGGTCCAGGTACTGCTCCTTGCCGACCTCGCTCCGGTGCTCCTCACCGCTGGTGCCCCGGTGCGCCTGAGCCTGCTCGCAAGCGGCAGTGGGAGAAGATCGTTTGCTTTGGCGGTTTTTCATAGCCCGGTACTGCAGCTGCTCACCAAGCCCTTTGTCGCCTTCGCTCTCAACACGGCCGCTCTCTACGTCTATTTCATGACGCCCCTGTACTCGCTCACCGAGCGGCACCCTGCTTTCCTTGTCTGCGTGGACCTCCAGTTCCTGTTGTGTGGCTGCCTGCTTTGGTGGGTGGTCGTGGCACGTGACGTGCTGCCGGCGACGCCACCTACAGGTGTGCGGTTCGCGCTCGTCCTGCTCTGCGTGCCTTTTGACGCTTACCTGGGTTTGGAAGTGGGGAGCGTAAGCAAACCCTTGTACGCGATTGGCAATACACTTTCCGATACGAGGGCGGGCGGCAATGTGCTCTGGGCTCTGGCGGAGCTTTTCATCGTCGGCGCGTTGGCTTTGCTCTTCGTGGACTGGGCGCGAGACGAGGAACGGCGGGCGATCTTGGCGGACCGCCAGCTCGACGCGGCCATGGCGGCAGCGAGAGGGATCGTCGACGACGTCGCGCTCGCCGAGGGCGTCCCCGGAAAGAACGGGCCCGAGAAGGCGGCCCGCGGAGGTGACGAGCTGAACATCTAGCGGAGAACCTAGAACTTCAGAGCTGAGAGGTCAGGGATCCAGCGCTCCGCACGTGAAACCGCTTCTTTCCAGCGCTCCCGGTGGGAGTCGGGCCCCGGCTCCACGATTTGACGTGGTATGGCCAAGGACGCCACTTCTTGCTCGCTGGACCATGTCCCCGCTGCCAAGCCCGCCAAGAAGGCCGCGCCAAGGGAGGTTGTTTCGACTTCGGCCGAAATCTCGACCGGTCTTTGGCAGGCGTCAGCGAGCTCCTTTACGAACACAGGGTTCATGGTCATCCCACCATCAGCGCGAAGTCGCGCGACGGAGTGACCCGAATCAGCTTCGGCGGCTTCCAGCAGGTCAGCGCCTCTTTGCGCGACGCCGCGGAGGACGGCTCGCACGAGCTGCGGTCGACCGGTCCCGGCACTCATCCCGACGAAGAGCGAACGCGCACCGAAGTCCCAATACGGTGTGCCGAGACCGATCTGCGCCGGCACGTAGTACACGTCGCCGGTGTCCTCGCATTGTGCGGCGACTTCGGCAGACTCGGCCACATTTGAGAGCATCCCGACGTCATCGACAAGCCAAGACACCGCTGAGCCCGCCGAGATCACCAAGCCTTCGACGCCCCAAGTGATGCCCTCTGCGCGCTCCCAGGCGACAATGGGCAACGAGCCGCGCGGCCCACTTTTGTCGCCGAAGCAGGGCGGCGCGCTGCCGATGTTGATGTCGAGGAAGGCACCAGTCCCAAAAGTGACCTTGGCATCCCCGGGCTTTATGCAGCCTTGGCCCATGAGCGATGCCTGCTGGTCGCCGACGATCCCGCAGACCGGCGGCGCCCCTGGAAGAGCGGTAGCTGGTGCGATGGGACCGGAGGAAGGTACCAATTTGGGCATGTACTCGACGGGGACGGAGAACCTCTGCAGCCGCTCCGGGCTCCATTCGAGGGCCGCCTTTGCCGCCAGCACGTCCTCGGTAGGTAAAAGGCCCGTGATCCCTGCGTTGCTTCGGTCCGTCACGTGGGCGGCGCCCCTGGTCAGGTTCCAGATGACCCAAGAGTCGAGTGTCCCGAAGCGCAGGTTGCGAGAGCGCTCCTTGTCGTAGGTATCGAGCAACCACGCCAGTTTCGTAGCCGACTCGTTGGGCGCGAGGCGCAAGCCCTCGGCCTGGAGCTCCAGGCAAGTGCCCGCAGTCCGCAGGTCCTGCCAGCTGAGCGCAGGGCCGACCGGCTCAGAGGTCTCTGCGTCCCAGACGACCGAAGTGCCGCGCTGGTTGGTGACCCCGACAGCGTCCGCCGGCCCCGCCTCCTCCAAAGTCGCCCGCGCTGCGCTCAAGGCGGCGCGGGCAACTGCGGCCGCGTCGACCTCGACGAGGCCTGGGAACGGTTGGTCCGGGGGCGTCGGGACCACTCGACGCCCGCGCAGGGTTGCACCGGGCTCCACCAACGCCGTACGCACGGCGCTGCTACCTATGTCGATCACCAGGACTGCCACGTAGGCCCCTTTTCCAGCTCGGCAGCGCTGGGAGGACGTTAGCTACTCGCTGTATGGCACCTCAAGGAGCTGTCGCGCTCTGTACCTTTGTTGCGTGCCTCAGCCACTCGAGAGCCCGACCGCTCAAGACCTTGCCCACGGCTCGGAGGGGGGTAGCGAGCCCACGATGGCGAGCATCGGCGGGTGGCCCTCGGTTCTTGCTCGCCTCGCCGCGCGCGAAGACCTGAGCGCGACCGAGGCTGCCACTGCGCTACGCGAGATCCTCGGAGGGGTTGCCACGCCGTCCCAAATGGCGGCTTTCATTTTCGGTCTCCGCTGCAAAGGAGAAACGGCCGAGGAGCTTTCGGGGATGTTGGAGGCAATGCTCGAGGTCGCCGAGATAGTGCCTGTCCCTGCACACCTGGCTGGGCGTCTCGTAGACACGTGCGGCACCGGCGGGGACCGTGCCGGGACGATCAACGTTTCGACAATTGCTGCGCTCATCGTCGCGGGAGCGGACGTGCCCGTTTGCAAGCACGGAGGCCGGGCGGCGTCTTCTCGCACTGGCTCTGCCGACGTGCTCGAAGCCCTTGGAGTTGAAATTGCGCTCCCACCAGCTTCGGTCGCCCGCTGCATCGAGGGAGCTGGTATCGGGTTCTGCTTTGCCCCGAGGTACCACCCTGCGATGCGCCATGTTGGGCCCACTCGGCGAGAGCTGGGGGTGCCCACGGCCTTCAACCTCCTGGGCCCGCTGGCAAATCCCGGGAGGGCGCGTTACCAGTTGGTGGGCGTCGGCGACGGGCGCACCGCTCAGCGCATCGCTGCAGTCCTAGGGGCAGCCGGAGCCCACCGGGCGTGGGTCGTGCATGGCGACGACGGGCTCGACGAAATCTCGACGGCGGCGACGTCGAGTGTCGTCGAGTGGCGAAAAACGGGAAAGGCTCCGGAGGGAGCTCAGGCGGGCGAGCTGAGCACCTTTTCTGTAGACCCTGTGGCCCTCGGTTTGCCCTTGGCTCGAGCCGAAGAGCTCAGGGGGGCCGGTCCCGAGCGCAACGCCGAGGTAGTGAAGTCTGTCCTCAGTGGCGAGCCTGGCCCGCCTCGTGACATAGCTGTGCTCAATGCGGCGGCGGCCTTGGCCGTCGTCGGCGAAGCCGCTGACCTCCAAGAAGGGCTTGTGCGAGCCCGGGAATCGGTTGACAGCGGCCGGGCTCTAGAGGCGCTCGGGCGGCTCGTCGAACTGTCACAAGCCGAAGCCGCCGAGGGAGGGGCTCGGCCCTAGGCCTTAGGGCGAGGAAAATGGCGGGCGGCCGAGGGGGACCGAGGCCGGAGGAGCGAGCTCGGCTAACGCCGCCTCCATGGCGGCAATGCGCTGGTCCAAGCTGAGTACGCCCGGCTCCTGGAGGCGCGCGAGCTGGGCACGCCGGGCCGCGAGTTGGTGCACTCTGCGCGCAGCGTCCTCGACCGCTCTCACCTGGTAGTCGAGCGCGGTCATCGCCTGGGTGCGAGGCAAGCCGTGCGCGAAACGGCTGGCAGTGACGACCTGGCCGTCGAGCACCAATGCCTCTTGGAGGACTTCTGTTGCGAGTTCCGCAATGCCGTCGCCAGGCTCGTGCCTTGGCCGGCGCCACCTCTTCCTCGACGGAGGCGGCATTGCGAGCGAAGCGACCAGCTGGCAGGCGTTGCGAAGCCGGCGGTGCAACATCGCGGGAGAACTTGGGCTCCACAGCCAGCGAAGGGGCGGGGAGACCTGGGGGCGGCCGGGGAGGAGCCTGTTGGCCCGCCGCATGGACGACGCTGCAACGAACGCGGCTCCGAAGAACAGAGTGACAGGGGCCAAGAGGACCACAAAAAGCAGGACCAGGAACCACTCCACTACGAGGATCGTACCTCGGTCTTCCTTCCCAGGCTCCCGGGCAGAGCGGGCCGGGCTCACGCCCCCTGGTCTGGCGCGCAGGGCCTAACCAGGCAAGGGCCCCTCGGTTGGAGGCTCGCCAAGTTCCCACATGGTCTCGAGGTCCCGTCGGCTGTAGGACTGGAAGGCGACCAGCGTCCGTGTATCTGTCACGCCCTTGAGCGCATGAAGCCGGACCGTCACGACCTCGGCAAGCTCGTCAATCTCGCGCACCCGGACTACTGCGACGACGTCGGCCTGACCCGCAACTGAGTAGGCCTCAGCGACGCCTTTGACGGCGGCTACCTCTTCGGCGAGATCGGCGACTCGAGCTGGTTCTGCGTCGATCAGTACAAAGGCTGTCACCATCGCGCTCCCACCGTAGCGGGCCGGTCACACCTGCGCACACGTCGGCGGCGAGAGCTGGCGGGCGCTCTTGGCCCCGAGCTCATGCCCGCCAGCAGGGTTTTGGCCGAAGTTCATGCGAGGTTCACTTCGTCTTGGCGTTTTGGTCACACTGCCGTGAGAGCCTTTCGGTATGTCAACGCTGACCATCGATTGCGCAAGCTGTTTCATGCACGGGACCGATGCTTGTACCGACTGCGTGGTGACATTCATTTGCGACCGTAGCCCCCAAGAAGCGGTCGTTTTCGACGTCGCGGAGGAGAGAGCGCTCCGGGTGCTCGGCCGGAATGGGCTCGTGCCACCGCTTCGGCATCAGAGCGCCGCCATGCTCTGAGGGCGACAAAGATGGTGGAGCGGTGTTCCGCTCTGATCGGCAAGCTGGATCCTGGGACATGGCGGCACTTGGAGCTGAGCTGCGCCGCCGCGGTGAGGCTGCCGGCCTGGCAGCGGTGGGCATCGCACCGGCCAGCCCGATGGAGAGCGTGAGGCAAGCTCTCGAGGACCGCAAAGCAGCTGGCTACGCCGCAACGATGCAGTTCACCTATCGCAACCCGGCTCGCTCGACAGATCCCGGACGTGCGCTCCTCGGCGCTCGGTCGCTAGTTGTTGGGGCGCTGTGGTACGGCGACGGCGAGGCAGCTCCCAACGGCGGTGCCGGAGACAAGGCGCATGTCGGCTCTGACAGCGACGCTCTGATGCCAACGCGCCCTCGTGGAACTGTCGCGCGCTATGCCTCCCAGGACTACTACTCTCGGCTCCGAGCAGCACTTGGTGCTTTGGCGGATGTCTTGGAGCAAGGGGGATGGGCAACCCGTGTCCTGGTCGACGACAACGCCCTCGTAGACCGAGCCGCGGCGCACCGAGCAGGCGTTGGTTGGTTCGGCAAAAACGCCAATATCTTGCTCCCGGGGCTCGGGTCCTGGTGCGTGCTGGGCGCGGTTGTCACGGATGCGCCGCTGCCCACGGGCCGCGAGGTGGCGGATGGGTGCGGGGCGTGCAGGCGCTGCTTGCGGGCGTGCCCGACGGGCGCGCTTGTCTCGCCCGGGGTGCTCGACGCCCGTCGCTGCCTCGCGTGGCTCCTGCAAGCGGAGGGAACTTTCCCGTTCGAGTACAGGGCCCCGCTCGGCGACCGTATCTACGGGTGCGACGACTGTCAGGAGACCTGCCCCGTCAACCGCCAAGACGGCCCGGTGCCGGCGGAGGTCTCCCAGACGGGCAGTCGCAGAGCGCAAGTTGACCTCTTGGAGATGCTCCGGGCGCCAGACCGTGCTCTCCTCGAGCAATTTGGCCTGTGGTACATAGCGAGGAGAGACCCGCGTTACCTGAGGCGGAACGCTCTGATCGTCCTTGCGAATTGCGCGGACGGACGGTCGCCGGAGGTCGAGGAGGTGCTCGAGGGCTACCTGTCCCATCCGGACGAGATGCTGCGGGCGCACGCTGTTTGGGCCGCGGCGCGCTTAGGCCGGCGAGACCTGCTGTCGCGGGGCAAAGGTCTCGAGGAGGAGGGTTCTGCCGTGGTGCTCGAGGAGCTGAGGCGCGTGGACGAGGTCGAGCCACGCACGCGGTAAGACTTGGCGCGTGGCCCGGCACATCCTGCTGACCAACGACTTCCCGCCCAAAGTCGGGGGCATCCAGTCCTACCTGTGGGAGCTCTGGCGGCGCCTCCCACCCGACCAGGTAACGGTTTTCACCCCTTCCTACCCAGGCGCTGCCCGCTGGGACCGCCAGCAGAAGTTCCGCATCGTGCGGGCACGAGAACCGGTACTGCTCCCCCAGCCCTGGTTGGTCAAGCGCATCAAGCAGCTTGCGGGGGAGACCGGTGCCCAAGCAGTGGTGATCGACCCTGCCTTGCCGCTAGGCCTGGTCGGGCCGCACCTCGGCCTGCCCTACGCCTTGGTCCTGCATGGTGCAGAGGTAACGGTGCCGGGGAGGCTTCCCGTGAGCAGGCAGCTGCTCGGGCGCTCTCTTCGAGGCTCGTCGCTGCTGATCGCGGCTGGCAGCTACCCGGAGGCCGAGGCTCGGAGAGCGATGCAGGCCTCGCGCGGGGAGCGCCCTCCCGGGCCTCCTGCTGTGCTTGTCCCGCCCGGGGTGGACGTTGAGCGCTTTCGTCCCCTTTCGCACATCGACCAGCTCGCAGCCAGAGCCCGGCTCGGGCTCCCGACAACTGGTCGGCTGGTCGTCAGCGTCAGCCGGCTCGTCCCCCGAAAAGGAATGGACACCTTGGTAGAGGCTGCCTCGGCGGTTTCAAAGCGCTTCCCAACGGGATCTCTTTCGGTCGCCATCGCTGGGGCCGGGCGGGACCGGAGGCGGTTGGGGCGCTTGGCCGAGAACGCCGTGGTGCCGGTCAAGTTCGTTGGGAAGCTGCCCGACGCCGACCTGCCTGATTTCTATGCCTGTGCCGACGTCTTTGCCTTGTGCTGCCGGTCTCGGTGGTGGGGCCTCGAACAGGAGGGCTTTGGCATAGTACTTATCGAAGCGGCAGCTTCTGGCGTGCCCTGCATAACGATCGACAGTGGGGGCGCGGGGGAGGCTGTCGCTAACGGGGAAACCGGGATCGTCCTGCCGGGCGCCGGTGACCCAGGCCATGAGGGGAAAAGGTCAGGCAAGGAGCGCCAAGCCCAAGTCGGCGCGGTCGCTGGTGCGCTCTGGGACCTCTTGTCCGAGCCGGCGAAGGCCCGGCGCATGGGGGAGGAGGGGCGGAGGAGGGCAGAGGAGCAACTTTCTTATGGCATCCTCGCGGCAAAGCTCGCCTCGGCTCTCGAGCACCTGCCTGTTGCGCATGACAGGTAAGGTCTTGGTTGAAGTTCCCGAGTGGTAGGGGCTCCTTAGCCAGAGGAACCCTTGTCCGACCCCTGGGTCGGGGATGGAGGTCCGGCAATTGGAAGAGCAGGTGACCGAGAGGATGGTCATCCGGGCGAGCCCTGACTATTGCTATCAGGTGCTTACGGATTTCGAGCGGTACCCCGAATGGGCAGCCGACATCAAGGCGGTCGCGATCGAGCAGCGCGACGGCCAGGGAAGGCCACTCGAAGTGACCTTCCGTGCAGCGGCATTCGGGCGAAGCACGTCCTACACCTTGCGCTACGACTACAGCGGTGCCCCCTCGAGGCTCTCTTGGGAGCAAGTAAAAGGAGATGTCACCCGCCGCCTTGACGGCAGTTATGACATTTACCCCGGCGATGACGGCTCAGCTGATATCACCTATCACCTGGTCGTGGACTTGAAGGTCCCGTTGCCTGTTTTCGTAAAGCGCAGGGCCGAAGGCCGTATCACTTACACGGCGCTGAAGGAACTGCGCGCAAGAGTCGAAAACTGACGTCTCCTGGTAGGCCTAAGCCCGCGAGGCGAGAGCGAGGTGGTGGCCCTGAAGGCACAACTGCAAGAGCTCACATCGCCAAATGACCCGCGCCTCGCACCGTACCGAGGCCTGAAGGACTCAGCGATGCGGCGGAGGGTGGAGGAGGAACAACGCCTCTTCATCGTCGAAGGCAGCCTTGCGCTGGAAGCTCTGCTGCGGTCCCCTTACGCTCTCATTTCGGTCCTCGTCTTACCGCGCCGCCTGGCAGCACTGGGGGCGCTCCAGCTACCTGAGACGGTCCCAGTACTCGTTGCAGAGGAAGAAGTGATGCGTTCCGTCACAGGTTTTGACGTCCACCGCGGCTTGCTTGCTGCCGCGTGCCGCCGTCCCCTCCCAGGTGCTGAGGAGGTCCTCGCCGGGAGGCCTGCCTCGCCGGTCGTGGTGGTCGAAGGTGTCAACGACCAAGAAAACTTGGGCTCGATCTTCCGCAACGCTTTCTGCTTCGGCGCAGGCGCTCTCTTCCTGAGCCCCACGTGTACGGACCCGCTATATCGCAGGACGGTGCGGGTCTCCCTCGGCTCGGTCCTCAGGCTGCCGTTCACGAGGCTCGAGCCCTGGCCTGCATTGCTGAAGTTGTTGAGAAATGAAGGGTTTTCCCTGATAGCGCTCACGCCTTCGCCCGGTGCCGAGGCGATAGGGCCTGTGGCGGCTGAGCTCCATGGGTGCGGGGTTGCTCTTGTGCTCGGCGGGGAAGGACCGGGCCTGAGCCCCGAGGTCATGGCGATATGCCGCCGAGTACGCATACCCATGTCGCCTCGGGCAGGCTCGCTCAACGTCGCCGCTGCCAGCGCGGTAGCGCTTCACCGCTTCTCGGCGGCGGCTTTGGATGGCAATTGAAACCACGGGGCACCGGCTGGCCGCTAACCTGAAGGGCAAACCTGCTGCTCGCCGGCATGGCCGAGGAGGGCTTAGTGGAGTTCCGCCGTATTACCGGTTTGCCGCCTTATGTCTTCGCGGCTATCAACCAGCTGCGCGACCAGGCGCGCCATGCGGGCGAGGACGTGATTGACCTCGGGTTTGGCAACCCTGACATCCCGAGCCCTCCCATCGCCGTCGAGAAGCTCGCCGAGGCGGCTCGCAACCCGAGGAACCACCGTTACTCGTCCTCGAGGGGGATCCCCAACCTCCGGCTCGCCGTCGCGAACTTGTACCGCAGGCGCTTCAATGTCGAGCTTGACCCCGAGACCGAAGTCATCTTTACGATTGGAGCCAAAGAGGGCCTCAGCCATCTCATGTGGGTGCTCGTCGGCCCGGGGGACAGTGCGCTCGTGCCCTCTCCTTCCTACCCGATCCACATCTATGCGCCGCTGTTCGCAGGCGCGCAAGTTCACCATGTACGGGTTGGCCCCGGAGAGGATTTTTTTTCGAACTTGGTCAACGCGTACCAGGGCGCGTCACCCAAGCCAAAGGTGATCGTGTTCTCCTTCCCTCACAACCCGACCACTGAGTGCGTCGACTTCACATGGATGCAAAAAATAGTCAATTTTGCACGAGAACGTGAGATCGTCCTCGTCCATGATTTCGCCTACTCGGACACCTACTTCGACGGGTACGAGCCGCCTTCTGTCCTCCAGGTCCCGGGGGGCAAAGAGGTCGCTGTCGAGCTCTACACCCTCACCAAGAGCTTTTCGATGGCAGGTTGGCGGGTAGCGTTCGCCGTGGGCAACGCAGAAGTTGTAGGCGCCC
>Ga0335074_10000574_pt1 | contig 51399 bp, 47 predicted proteins | sample Lox_Sample_23_FD_206715 | JGI IMG/M metagenome (GOLD analysis project Ga0335074, IMG submission 206715) | Soil microbial communities from Loxahatchee National Wildlife Refuge, Florida, United States - Lox_Sample_2.3 | ecosystem: Environmental > Terrestrial > Soil > Wetlands | place: USA...
TTCCGAAGCATTACTCACCCGTTCGCCGCTCGTCGCCAGGATTGCTCCCGCGTTACCGCTCGACTTGCATGTGTTAGGCACGCCGCCAGCGTTCAATCTGAGCCAGGATCAAACTCTTCACTTAAAGGCTTTGAGCTTTAAGCAACAGAGCATCCAAAAGCCCAACTACTGCTGGACATCTTGGTCACTCGGTCTTCGCCTCTCACGGCATCGACACGAGTCCCCACACAAATTACCTGCCGAACTTTTAAAGAGCACCGGGACCGCGAAGGGCCACGGATCGCGCGTCGCCGCGCGCCACCATTCAAGGGGGGCGGAAGTATAGCCCCAGGGGCGCTTCCGTCAACCGTCGTCTGGATTGCGATTTCCCGCCCGGCTGGCGCACAGGCCTGGGCTCGGGAGGGCGGCGCAGTATAGCGGCCGCGGAGGCCTTGTCAACGCAGTCTCACGTTGACCAGTTGGACCGGTGGCGTCGGTGGTCCCGCATGTCAGAGGGGGGGCGAGGCTGGCCGGTGCCGAGGCTCGCCCGGAGCCGGGCCCCGGACCCGCTCCGGGACCTCGACGAACCGGAGCTGCCGGCGTCCGCCACAGAGAAGCTCCATCTTTTCCGACACTTAGCAACCGTCATACCGCCACGCTCCAGTCTCAGGTCTGCGGCTTCGGCTCGAGCTTCACCCTCGCGAAGCGTCGCGTGCCGACCTGCAAGACGTGGTCGGCACCGGCCCCGAGCACGAGGGTCCGGTCGGTGACCCGTGTCCCATCGATCCGCACCGCCCCCTCGTCGATCTTCCGGTTCGCCTCGGAGGTGCTCGCCGCGAGTCCCGTCTCCTTGAGAAGGTTGGCGAGGCGCAGCCCGACACCCTCGACGAACACGGTTTTCGGCGCCAGGTTCGTCGGGACCGACCGCTCGCTCACCCGCGCCATGAAGTCGCGCTCCGTCTGCTCCGCGGCGGCGGGTCCGTGAAACCGCGCGACGAGCTCGCGAGCGAGCTCGAGCTTCACGTCGCGCGGGTTCCGTCCTTCGCTCACCGCGCGTTTCAGCGCCACAACTTCGGTGAGCGGCCGGAAGGACAGCAGCTCGAAGTAGCGCCACATCAGGTCGTCGGAGATCGACATCATCTTGCCGAACATCGAGTCCGCCCCCTCCGTGATGCCGATGTAATTGCCGAGCGACTTCGACATCTTGTTGACGCCGTCGGTCCCTTCGAGCAGCGGCATCGTCATCACGACCTGCGACTCCTGACCGTAGGCTTCCTGCAGCTGCCGTCCGACGAGCAGGTTGAACTTTTGATCCGTGCCACCGAGCTCGACGTCGGCGCGCAGCGCGACGGAGTCGTATCCCTGCGCAAGCGGATAGAGGAACTCGTGGATGGCGATCGGCTGACCGCCTTTGAAGCGCCTCGAGAACTCCTCGCGCTCGAGCATCCGTGCGACGGTGTAGTGGGCGGCGATCTTCACGAACTCGAGCGCGGGCATGCCCGCGAGCCAGCGCGAGTTGAAGTCGACGCGCGTGCGCTCGCCATCGAGAATCTTGAACACCTGCCGCTCGTACGTCCGCGCGTTGGCCTCGATCTCTTCCCGCGTGAGCGGCGGCCGCGTGGCGTTGCGGCCGGATGGGTCACCGATCATCCCGGTGAAATCGCCGATCAGAAAGATCACCTCGTGTCCAAGCTGCTGGAACTGCCGCATCTTGTTGAGCAGCACGGTGTGGCCGAGATGCAAGTCGGGCGCCGTCGGATCGAAGCCGGCCTTGATTTTGAGCGGCGTGCCTCGCGCGAGCTTGCGCACGAGGTCCTGCCGCGTGAGGACGTCCTGCGTGCCGCGTTCGAGCTCCGCGAGCACCTCCGCGAGCGCCGCGGGAACGGGCTCATCTTGCGGCTGCGTGCCGGTCATGGGATCGGTGTCTTCGTCGCAGGAGCTGCACGTGTCATAAGCGGCGCACGTTTGGGTCTTCCGGGGCTGCACTTTACCGGGCTCGCGCGCCCGCGTGCTAGGACCGTCGAGAAAATCACGCCTGTCGCTGCGTGTTCGCCAAGCAACTGGATCACATCCACGCGCGCGCCGGTTGACCTCCCATCGTGGGGTCAAGTAGGGTCCCCGGATGTCACCCGAGACCGAGTTCTCCCTGCGCGCGCTCGTTCGATCACGCGCCGCGCGGCTGCGGGTGGGCCCGCTCGCGGTCCTTGCCGCCGCCGCACTGGGCGCGTGGGGATGGCTCGAGGCGCAGCATCCCGCCGTTCACGGCAACCCCGGTCAGGCTCGCAGCGCGACGACCGCGCCGCCCACCGACGGACGCGAGCGCACCGCATCCGGGGCGACCGTTCCAGCCGCATCCGCTGCACGCCTCGCACCCGGTACCAACGCCGCGCCGGCAGCCACCGGACCCGCGACCAGCGCGGTCGTGGTTGGGCGCAACGATACGCTCGATCGTATTTTCCGCCGCCTGCAGCTGCGCCTCGCCGACCTTGCGGCACTGCGCGTTCTCCCCGGAATCCGAGCCGACATCGACCGCTTGAAGCCGGGCGAGACGCTGACGCTCGTGCATCGCGGAGCCGAGGTCCTCGGGTTCAGCCGCCGCGTGAGCCTCGCTCAGACGCTCGACATCGAGCGAGAGGCCTCCGGGTTTCAGGCGCGGCTGCTTGCGAATCCACTCGAGACCCGCACGCGCACCGTGACCGGATCGATCGACAGCTCGCTGTTCGAAGCCATGGAGTCCGCAGGCGCGCACGATCAGACGACGCTCGCGCTCGCGGACATCTTTGCTTGGGACATCGACTTCCTCACGGATATTCAACCCGGCGACGCCTTCACCGTCACGTACGAGGAGGTCTACGAGAAAGGCAAGTACTTGCAGGACGGGCCGATTCTCGCCGCGCGCTTCGTGAACCACGGGCGCGAGTACCTCGCCGTGCGCTACGTCGCACCGGACGGCCGGGCGGGCTACTACACCCCCGACGGCCGCAGCCTCCACAAGGCCTTTCTGCGCGCACCGCTGCAATTCACTCGTGTGAGCTCCCCTTTCAACCTGCATCGTCGCCATCCGATCCTCAACCTCATCCGCGCGCACAAGGGAGTGGACTACGCCGCTCCGATCGGGACCCCCGTGCATGCCGCGGGCGACGGCCGGATCATCTTCGCGGGGAGAAAGGGCGGCTACGGCAATCTCATCGAGATCGATCATTCGCGCGGTATCACGACGGTCTATGGCCACCTGTCGCGGTTTGCCCGCGATATTCGTCCCGGACGGCGCGTCGAGCAAGGCGAGGTGATCGCCTACGTCGGCATGACGGGGCTCGCGACCGGACCGCATCTGCATTACGAGTACCGTGTGAACGGCGTCTACAAGAACCCGCAGACCGTCGTCCTCCCGGACGCCGTCCCGATCGATGCGGGCCTGCGGGCGGACTTCGCGGCGAAGACGAGCCCTCTGCTCGGCACCCTGTACCCCCCCGAGGGTCCCGCTCTCGTTTCCCGGTGATGGTGATCGCGCGCTAACCTTGGCGACACGCCATAATGGCGCATCTCTGAAGCCTGTCCGAGGCCTGATCCACCGTGGATGCGCCTGATCTCAAAGCGCCCGATTACTACATCAACCGCGAGCTGTCGTTTCTCGAGTTCAACGAGCGCGTGCTCGCGCTTGCTTTCGATGAGTCGGTGCCGCTGCTCGAGCGGCTGAAATTCCTGTGCATCTCCTCGAGCAACCTCGATGAGTTCTTCGAGATTCGCGTGGCAGGCCTGAAGCACCTCGAGGTGCTCGGCTCCGCGCAGCTCGCCTCGGATGCCCTGACGATACCCGAGCAGCTGATCGCGATTCACGAGCGCGCCGTGCGGCTCGTCGGGGAGCAGTACCGCTGTCTCAACGATGTGTTGCTGCCGGCGCTGAGCTCGGCGGGAATCTCCCTGCTCGGCGCCGGCGAGTGGAGTCCCGAGACGCGCCGCTGGCTCGAGCAATATTTCGAGCTCGAGGTCGAGCCCGTGCTGAGCCCCCTCGGGCTCGATCCCGCGCGCCCCTTCCCGCGCATCCAGAACAAGAGCCTGAACTTCATCGTGCGCTTGTCGGGCAAGGACGCCTTCGGCCGCGATAGCGAGCTCGCCATCGTGCAGGCGCCGCGCTCGTTGCCGCGCGTCGTGCCCGTGCAGCAAGAAGGCGGGCCGCGCCCGCTCGTGCTGCTCACCTCCATCGTCCAGACGTTCGTGCCGAAGCTGTTCCCCGGCATCACGGTTCTCGGTTGCTATCAGTTCCGCGTCACCCGCAACAGCGATCTGTTCGTCGACGAGGAGGAGATTGACGACCTGCGGCGCGCGCTCGAGGGCGAGCTCGCCCATCGCCGTTACGGCGAGGCCGTGCGCCTCGAGACCTCGCGCGACTGCCCCGACGATGTGATCGCATTCCTCCTGAAGCAGTTCTCGCTCGCCGACGTGGATCTCTATCGGATGCCGGGTCCGGTCAATCTGAACCGCCTGTCCGCCATCTACGACCTGGCGCAGCGGCCGGATCTCAAATATCCGGTGTTCACGCCGGGGCTGCCGAAGCGCCTCACGGTGGCCGGCGGCGCCGACCTCTTTGCCGTCATCCGCCAAAACGATCTGCTGCTGCATCACCCTTATCAGAGCTTCGCGCCGGTCATGGATTTCGTGCGCCAAGCGGCCGCCGATCCGCTGGTGCTCGCGATCAAGCAATCCCTGTATCGCACCGGCGCCAACTCCCCGGTGGTCGATGCGCTCGTCGCCGCCGCGCAGGCCGGCAAGGACGTGACCGTCATCGTCGAGCTGCGCGCGCGCTTCGACGAGGAAGCGAACATCGAGCTGTCGAGCCGCCTGCAGGAGGCGGGCGCGCACGTCATGTACGGCGTCGTCGGCTTCAAGACGCACGCCAAACTGACGCTCATCGTGCGGCGCGAGACGGAGGGCATCCGCCGCTACTGCCACCTCGGCACGGGCAACTATCATCCCAACACGGCTCGCACCTACACCGACTACGGCCTGTTCACGTGCGACAAGCAGATCGGCGAGGACGTGCACGAGCTGTTTCTGCAGCTCACGAGCCTCACGCAGATTCCGCAGCTGCAGCGGTTGCTGCAGTCACCCTTCGGGCTGCACCGGGCGATGATCGACAAGGTGAGCCGCGAGTCCGATCACGCGCGCGCCGGCAAGCGCGCGCGGATCATCGCGAAGATGAACGCGCTCGTCGATCCGCAGGCGATCGAGGCGCTCTATCGCGCCTCGCGCGCCGGAGTGAGGATCGACCTGATCGTGCGCGGCATCTGCGCACTGCGCCCCGGACTCCCGGGCGTCTCGGAGAACATCACCGTGCGCTCGGTCGTCGGCCGCTTCCTCGAGCACTCGCGCGTGTTCTACTTCGAGAACGACGGCGAGCCCGAGCTCTACTGCGCGAGCGCCGACTGGATGGAGCGCAACTTCTTCCGGCGAGTGGAGGTCGCCTTTCCCATCAAGCGATCGTCCCACCGTGAGCGCATTCTCGAGGATCTCGACGTCTACCTTTCGGACAACGTCCAGGCGTGGCAGCTCGGACACGATGGCCTCTATCGCCGGTTGTCCTCGGGGGGTGAGCAACCGGTGTCGGCACAGGAGCGGCTGCTCGCGAATTACGCCGCGGGCGCGGGCTTCAGCCTTTAGCCGAGCCGCGCCGGCTGAACACTCGCAAACGGAAGCCGTGCGGCCGCAGGTGATCGACCTCCTGCTGCAGATCGGCGCGCGTGAGCGGGTGCTCCTTCAACCAGCGCCCGGAGAAGCTCACCTCGAGCGACCGAGGCCGCGGGAGGAGCGAGATCGCCGGCAGTGCCGTCGGGCTGCGACCTCGATGCAGCAGCACCGCGAGCCGCAGCAGCACGATCAGATACAGCGCGCTTCGATCCCACGGGGGCACGAGCTCATCGAGACCCTCGAGCGAGAGCTTGCGGCGATGACCCCCGACCAGGCGCGCGAGCAGGCGCTGCTCCTCGCGCGGAAAGCCCGGCATGTCCGCGTTCTCGAGCAGGTAGGCGCCGTGCCGGTGATAGCCGCTGTGCGACACGTCGAGTCCGATCTCGTGCAGCCGCGAGGCCCACTTGAGGGCGAGCTCCGCAAGCGGATCGTCGAGCTTCCACACCGAGGTGGTCTGTCGCACGAACTCGAGGACCGTCGCCTCGACGCGCTCGGCCTGCGCGAGATCCACGTGATAGCGGCGCTGCATCGCGCGCACGGTGCGCTCGCGAGCATCCTCGTCCGTGAAGCGGCCCAGCATGTCGTAGAGCAGTCCCTCGCGCATCGCGCCCTCGGCGACGCGCAGCTCCTCGATGCCGAGCACCTCGAAGATCTCCGCGAGTATCGCGACGCCGCCCGGAAATACCGGGCGGCGTTCCTCCGTGACGCACGCGAGCCGCAACTCACGCAGGTGCCCCGCCTCGCTCAGATGCGTGAGCAGGCGCTCGAGTCCCGCCCGCGTGATCGTGGTGAGCTGCGGGTCGAGCTCCCGCAGCGCATCGCCGATGACGCGCACCGTTCCCGAGCTGCCGGCCGCGTGGTCCCATCCGCGCCGGCGGAACGCCGCCTGCACGGGCTCGAGCTCGAGCCGCGCCGCTACGCGGGCACGCGCCAATCGCTTGGTCGAGAGCTTGCCGTCGCGGAAGAAGCGCTCGCTCACGCTCACGCAACCCATCTGCAAGCTCTCGAGCTCGAGCGGGGCGAGGCTCTCGCCGATGATGAGCTCCGTGCTGCCGCCGCCGATGTCAACCACTAGGCGTCGCCCGGGCTCGCTCGGCATCGTGTGCGCGACGCCCGAATAGATGAGCCGCGCCTCCTCCATCCCACCGATGATCTCGATCGGATGGCCGAGTGCCTCGCGCGCGCGCTCGAGAAAAGCCTGCTTGCGCCGCGCGAGTCGCAGCGCATTCGTGCCGACGACGCGAACGTTGTCCGCGTGCATGGCGCGCAGGCGCTGGCCGAAGCGCTCGAGGCACGCGAGCGCCCGCGCCGCCGCGTCCTTGTCGATGCGCCCGTTCTCCTCGACGCCCGCGGCGAGGCGCACCATCTCGCGCAGCCGATCGATGATGACGAGCTGGCCGTGCGAGTAGCGCGCGACCACCATGTGAAAGCTGTTGGAGCCGAGGTCGACCGCGGCGAGGATGTCGGGGACCGGCTGCGCCGCCCCCGCGGGAGACAATGCTGCGGAGGAACGGACCGGAGCGACCGAGCTCACGCGTGCCGAGGGTCAGGCGGCGAAGGACGATCCACAGCCGCAGGTGGTGGTCGCGTTCGGATTGCGGATCACGAACTGCGCGCCTTCGAGGCCCTCGCGGTAATCAATCTCGGCGCCCGTCAGGTATTGCACGCTCATGGGGTCCACGAGCAGCTTCACGCCCTGATTCTCGATGCAGGTATCACCGTCCTGCAGCGCCTCGTCGAACTCGAAACCGTACTGCAGCCCCGAGCAGCCACCACCCTGAACGAACACCCGCAGCATCAGCTTCGGGTTGCCTTCGCCGAGAATGAGATCGGCCACCTTCCGCGCCGCCGCATCGGTGAAGACGAGCGGGGTGGGCAGGGGCTCGGATTCTGTCAAGGAAAGCGTCTGTGCATCCATGGGGGTAGTGTAGGGTCGCGGGCGGCGCGTCTCAAGCGCCGGCCGTCTCGGCCTCGAGGGGCAGCCCGGGCTCCCCGCCACGCAGAGGCACGAGCCGGCCCTGGATCTCGGCGCCGATCGCCGCCTCGATCACCCCGTAGTACACGTCCCCTTGCACGTTGGAGCGCGGACCCAGCACGACGCGCTCGGCCGCGCGGATATCCCCGCGCACGGTGCCGTTCAGTACGACGTTCGTGGCGACCACGGATCCCTCGATGCACCCGTTCTCGCTCACGGACAACGTCGATTCGGTCGCGCCGTTGGCGCGCACGTTTCCGGTCACACGTCCGTCGAGGTGAAGGCCGCCCGAGAAATCGATGTCGCCGCGGACGCGCGCGCTCCTTCCGATCAGGATATCGATCGGGTTCGTTGATTTGGTTCCGCGGCCAAACATGATTCATCTCCTCGGTGATGGCGGCTGTTCGCCGACGATGGGCCAGGAAGCCTCGACGCTCCACGGAAAGCTTTGCGTCACGGGCGCATCATCGGGCTTGTGTCCGGACTGCAGCCGCAGATTGAGTCGCGCGGGCCGGAAGTCCGGCGGAATCGCGATCTCCTGATCGAGGCTCCCGAAGTAGCGGAAGCTGAACGGTTGCGACTGCGCTCGCCCGTCGGTGAGCGCGGCGAAGTCGAGCGTGCTCGGCTTTCCCTTCAACTGACCGTCGACACTCAGCACGTAGCTGCCACTCACCGTCGCTTCCGGTCGCGCCCCCTGGAGGAGCACGAGGTGGACGCGAAAGTGCCCGGGATGGTCGCTCGGCGTGATGCGCAGCTGCTGGATCCTGAGCCCGCTCTCCGGATCGTGCGCACCGACGCTCTGCGCGACGACGTCTCGATAGAACGCGAGCTCTTGCTTCTGGCGGGCCACCTCGCCTTGCAGATCGCCGATCTCGCGCGCGAGCACGTTGCGTTCCTGCGTTCGTCCGATACGCAGCGTATCGAGCTCCGCGAGCTGGGTCGCGAGCCTGCGGTTGGTCGTCTCCAGCTTCTCGATCATCACGCGCAGCTCGGAACGCTGTGCCGCCGCGGCCAGGCGGTCGTAGCCGCCGTCGTAGCGCCCGAGCTCGTAGATGATGTACAGCGTGAGGATCGCCGCGAGCGCGCACACGCTCGCGAGAAAGATGTTGCGGATGGGCGTGACTCTGCGAACGACCAGATTGCCCGGAAACTTGGCCATCATGTCCATGATTCTTCGCGACGGCGGGGGCTCAAGCACGCTCGCCGTCGGCGGCGCCCGCGTCCGCCGCGAAGCGCGCGATCCATTCGGGCGCGGCGGGCGCACCCTTGGGAAAGGCGGCCGGCGCGAGCTCCCGGAGGGCCTGCGCGTACACGGCCTGCTTGAAATAAACGACCTCTCGGATCGGTTCCCAGTAGCCCGTCCAGCGCCAGTGGTCGAACTCCGGCTCGGGACTCGCATCGAGCTCGAACCGGACGTCCTCCCGCTCGAGCTTCAGCAGAAACCAGCGCTGCTTCTGCCCGATGCAGAGCGGCCGGCTGTCCCGCCGGATGTAGCGCGGGGGAAGCCGATAGCTCAGCCACCGCTCCGTGCGTCCGAGCACGGTCACATCGCCGGGGGTGAGGCCGATCTCCTCGTGCAGCTCCCGAAACAGGGTCTGCTCCAGGTCCTCGCCCGGTCGCACACCGCCCTGCGGAAACTGCCATCCGCGGCCACGGGCGCGACGGCCGACGAACACCTCGCCGCCGTCGCGCATCAGCACGATGCCGACGTTCGAGCGGAATCCCTCGGAGTCGATGAGGTCGGTCATTCGGGGGTCGGTCACTTGAGGTCCGGAGTCTGCCATAACGCCCGCGTGCGACGGCGCGCTTGGCGCTACGCTAGACCGAAGTTTCCGAGGCTAGCCGTCCCGAGCGGGAGCGTATGTGAGCAAATCGAGATCCTGGACATCGGCCCGCAGGGGGGCGCCCGCCCCCCCCAACCGCTGGGGGCGGGTGGGTGGGCTCATGGCGCTCGCGCTCGCCGTGGCGCTGCTGTCCCTGTTCAGCGGCAGCGCCGATCTCGGCGCCGGACATACCCTCAAAGCGCTTCTCGGGGGCGCCGATGGGGCCGCCCGCAGCATCGTGCTCGACCTGCGCTTGCCGCGTGTGGTTGCGGGCTTTGCCGTGGGCAGCCTCCTCGCGCTCGCCGGAGTTTTGCTGCAGGCGCTCTTCCGAAACTCGCTCGCCGACCCCTACGTCCTCGGCGTCTCCGGAGGCGCGGCGGTCGGCGCCATCCTCGCCATGTCGGTCGGAGCGGCGATGCTGCCCGTGCAGGCGGCCGCGGTCGGCGGGGCGCTCGCGGCCATGATCGGTGTGTATCTCCTCGCTCGAGGGGGCAGCACCGCGCGACTGCTGCTCGTCGGCGTCGCCGTGGCGAGCGCCTGCGGGGCGCTCGTCAGCGTGCTGCTCACCGCCGCGGACGCCGACCGTCTGCGGGGCATGGTGTTCTGGCTCGCCGGAGATCTGGAATGGGCGGGAGCACCGCTTGCGAGCGCGCTCGCCGCGCTCGTGGCCGTCGTCGGCGCCGTGGTGCTGGCGCGGCCGCTCAACGTGCTCGCGGCGGGGGAGCTGCGCGCGCGCAGCGTCGGGCTCGAATGGGATACGTGGCGGCTCCTCGTATACGTGGCCGCGGCGCTGGTGAGCGCCGTCGCGGTCGTGAGCGCCGGAATGATCGGATTCGTGGGCCTCATCACACCCCACACGGTGCGGCTCATCTTCCGCACGAGCGATCATCGAATCGTTGCGCCGGTCTCGGCCCTTCTCGGCGGCACGCTGCTCGCCGCCGCGGACCTCATTGCCCGCACGGTCGTGACCCCGCGGCAGTTACCCGTGGGCGCCGTCACGGCGCTCGTCGGCGCACCCGTGTTCCTCGCGCTGCTGCGCTCCGCCGCGCGCGGCGCTCGGGCGTGACCCCGGCAGGATGCCCGGGCCGGACCAGCCAACCGCGAATGGCTGGCGGCGCCCCGGCTTCACGCCCGCCGTTCGGCGAGCGTGCGCCGGTCCTCGAGATACTCCCGCCCGCGGTTCATCAGGGCAACGAACGCGTCGTGATTCCTCGACAGCACGGCCGCGCGGATGCGCTCGACCGCCTGCGCCAGCGCTTCGAGCGATTCGGCGCCGTAGTCGTTGAGACTCTGGATCTCGTAATACAGCTCCGGACTCTCCTGCGCGACGCGCGTCGCCACATCGAGCTGCGAATCGAACGTCGTGCTCGAGAGCTTCGCGAGCCGCGGCGCGGCTTCCCCGCTTTCCGCGAGCGCCGTGAAGAACGCGATGTTCAGTGCGTGCGATAACCCGAGCACGTAGGCGATCAGCCGGTCGTGATCGTCGAGACTCATCACGACTTGCTCGACCATCGTCGGCGCGAACAGCTCGCGCACCCGCTCGAGCGCCTCCGCGCAGCCGAGATCGACCAGCACCAGGTGGCGCCCCGAGAGCAGGTCGGTGTCCGGTCCGAACATCGGGTGGATCGAGGTCACTCTGCACCCATGGGACTTGAGCGCGAGAAGCCCCGCGCGTAGCGGGGACTTGAGTGAGCCCACGTCGAACACGACTCCGGGCGGACGCCGCAGCGCGAGCTCGCGCAGGATGTCGTCGGTGATCCCGAGTGGGGTCGCGAGCACGATGAAATCGTGATGCAGGTCGCTCTTGCGCCAATCGCCGAGAGTCACTGCGCCTTCGGGCGCACCCGCCGGATCGGCCACTTCCACGGCAAAGCCCTGCGAGGCGAGAAACTCGACGAACCAGCGCCCCATCTTGCCGCCGCCCCCGATCACGAGCGTCCGGCGCCCGGAGCCGACGCCGCGGGCGACGACGCTGGCACGCTCCTGCGTGGTGAGCGATGAGCGGATGAGGAGCCGCATCAAGCTTTCCGCAAGGGGTGGCGGCACGCCGAGCTCGGCGGCCGCACTGCGCGCCTCCACGATGACGTCGCGCTCGCGCTCGTAGTCGCGGGTCGGATAGCCCGTCTCGCGCTTGACGCGCGCAATCTCCCGGCTCACGGTCTGACGCTCGGCGACGAGCGTCACCAACCGGTGGTCGATTTCGTTCAGTTTGCGGCGCAGGTCCGCCAGGCTCGCTTCGGGGTGCGTCATGTCTCGAGACTCGCAGGGCACGAGGCCCTCTTTTAACATGCGGAACCGGATTGCGCCGCTCACTTGGCCGCGCCGGGTGATGCCGAGGAGCCCGATGACGAAGCATGCGTACGCCTCATGATCGCGCCGGCCGAGCGCTTGTACGACCCGCTGCCGGCGGAGCCGCTCGAGGTCGCCGCGGAGTGGCTGGCCGAGGCCTGGCGGCTCGGCGCACAGCGCAATCCCAACGCGATGACGCTCGCGACCAGCACGCGCGACGGGCGACCATCCGCACGCATCGTGCTGTGCAAAGAGATCGTCGCGCGGCCGGGTTATGTCGTCTTTTACACGAACTACCACTCGCGCAAGGGAAGGGAGCTCGCGCAGAATCCACGCGCCGCGGCGGTCTTTCACTTTGACGCCCTGCAATGCCAGGTGCGACTCGAGGGACGTGTCGAGAAGGCCCCCGAGGCGGACAGCGATGCGTACTTCGCCTCGCGCAGTGTCGCGAGCCGGCTGAGCGCCTGGGCCAGCGCACAGAGCGCGCCCATCGAGTCGCGAGAGAAGCTGCGAACGGCCGTGGACGCGGCCGCGCGTCGGTTCGGCGCATCTGGCGTTTCCCCCGAGCGTCCCCCGGGCGCCGCCGATATGTTCGTGCCGCGACCGCCGCACTGGGGCGGATACCGACTGTGGGCCGAGGGCGTCGAGCTGTGGGTCGAAGGAGCAAACCGAATCCACGATCGCGCGCGCTGGTCGCGCGAGCTGCGCCAGCGAGCGGACGGACGAATCGAGGCCGGCGCGTGGTCGGTGACGAGACTACAGCCGTAGGAGCCCCCCCGAGCGCGTCGCTGGCACCGAGCGGCCAGCCGCACTCGAGCGCGAGCACGCACCGCGCGGCGCTTGCGGCATGCGCCTTGACGATTGACGTGGGCGCGCGCCTGCTCGTGGCCGAGCTGACGATCGAGATCGCCCCCGGGGAGCTGATTGCCATCCTCGGACGAAACGGCTGCGGCAAGACCCTCACCCTGCACGCCCTCGCGGGACTGCGGACGCCGTCCGCGGGCGAAGTCCGGTTGCACGGCACACCGCTCGCCAAGCTCGCTCGGCGGACCATCGCTCGCCGCCTCGGACTCTTGATGCAGGATCGCGAGGAGGGGCTGCCGACGACCGTGCTCGAGTCGGTGCTGATCGGCCGGCATCCGCACTTGAGGCCGCTTCAATGGGAGACGGCCGCGGATCGCGAGATCGCACGGGCGTGTCTCGACCGGCTGGAGCTCGGCGCCCTGGCCGAGCGCAGCCTCGATACGCTCTCGGGCGGCGAGCAACGTCGCGTTGCGGTCGCGGGCCTGCTCGCGCAGGATCCCGAGGTGATGTTGCTCGACGAGCCTACGAACCATCTCGACCCGCACCATCAGATCGCCGTGCTCGAGCTGTTTCGGGATCTGACGCGCTGTGGGCGTGCCGTGGTCGCGGTATTGCACGATCCGACGCTCGCCGCCCGCTTCGCCGACCGCGTCGTCCTGCTGTTCGGAGACGGCCGCTGGCGCTGCGGAGACACCGCCGAGGTGCTGACGGCAGAGATGCTCGGCGAGCTCTATCTCACGCGCATCGTCGAGGTGCAGGCGGGCGGCAGACGCGTGTTCGTCAGCGCGTGAGCGGACCCGTCCGCGCGGTCCCTATCGACCGATGCGACTCACCCCTCGCCCTCGATCGCTCCCGGAACTACTCCGCGCCCCTCTCATGGATTCTCGAGTGCGCGAAGCACGGGGTACGCGCCTCATCGGGTGCCTCGATCGCAGCCTGCAGCAGCGCGAGCGCCTGGGCCGGCTCATCGGCATACCGAAACAAGCGCAGGTCCGCCGGATCGATCATGCCGTGGCGCGCGAGAGCCTCGAAGTTCACGATCTCGGTCCAGTAGCTCGAGCCGTACAGAATCACGGGTACGGGGCGCTCGAGCTTGCGCGTCTGTGCCAGGGTCAGCATCTCGGTGAGCTCATCGAGCGTCCCGAAACCGCCCGGAAAGACGACGAGCGCGCGCGCGAGGTGCGCAAACCAGAGTTTGCGCATGAAGAAATAATGAAACTCGAACGACAGCTCCCGGGTGATGTACCGGTTGGCACGCTGCTCGCTCGGCAAGCTGATATTGAGTCCGATGGTACGGCCGCCCGCCTCCGATGCGCCGCGGTTCGCCGCTTCCATGATGCCGCCGCCGCCGCCCGAGCAGACGACGTAGCGATGCGCATGCGAAGGCAAGCCCTTCGACCACAGGGTCAGACGCCGGGCGAGATCGCGCGCATCCTGATAGTAGCGTCCGAGTGGCCCGTCGGGTGACAGGCGGGCGGAGCCGAAGAACACGATGGTGTCGTGAATGTGCTCGTGCCGCAGACGCTGCAGGGGCTCGAGGTATTCGGCGATGATGCGCAGCGGCCGCCCGTCATCACTCGACAGGAAGGCTTGATCCTCGTAGGCGAGCGTGGTACGCGATGAGGCATTCGGCATGGGTTCTATCCGCTGTGGCTGAAGTCGATGAAGCCGCGCTCGACGTCGGTATGCACCAGGACCACCCGCACGCGATCGCCGACTTCGAGGCCCCGTTCGCCCTGCACGACCTTGCCCTCCGCGGTGGGCGAGTCGATGCGGACCCAGGTTCCCTTGGCAGAGGCTCCTGTGACGATGGCGTCGAAGCGCTCGCCGATGCGGGAGGCGAGCAGGAGCGCGGCGGCTGATTTCTGCACCTGGCGCTCGACCTTCGCGGCATTGTCCTCCTGCATCGTGCAGTGGGACGCGAGTTGATCCAGCTCCTGCGGCGCGTAGGGCGCGCCTCGTTCCTCGAGCGCGGCCTTGATGAGTCGTTGCGTGATCACATCGGGGAAGCGACGATTGGGAGCCGTCGAGTGCGTGTAGTCCTGCACGGACAGGGCGAAATGGCCGACGCTGTCCGCATTCGGCAGCTCGAGCACATATTCGCCGCGGCCCAGCAGCTTGACGACCGCGAGTGACAGATCATGGAATTGCTCGGGATCGCTCCGCCGGCGGCTGACCAGAAAGTCGTTGAGCGCTGCGGCGCTCGGCGTCGGCGGGAGCGAGGCTCCGAATCCGGCGGCGAGCGTCACGATGCGATCCCAGCGCTCGGGGCTGCGCAGCACGCGCCGCAGGGATGGCACACCGCGTCGCTCGAGAAAGCGCGCGGTCACGCCGTTGGCCGCAATCATGAAGTCTTCGATCAGCTGCTTGGCGCGGTTCGCATGCTCGGGACGCAGATCGAGCAGCAGCTCACCGTCGAAGACGGCGCGGGCCTGGATGGTCTCGAGGGCGAGCGCACCGCGGGCAAACCGACCCTGCCTCAGCCGTTGTGCGACCTCGTCCTGCAGTCGCAGCAGTCGATCCAGTCCCGGCACGGCCGTCACGGGCGGCGGCGCTGGCGCGTGGCCCTCGAGCCAGGCCGCCACACTGTCGTAGGCGAGCTTGGCGCGGTTGACGACCGTGGCGCGATAGACATCCGATTCGGTCAACGTGCCCGCGGCATCGATGGTCATCTCGATGACCACCGCGAGACGCAGCTCGCCCTCCGCGAGCGAGGTCAGATCCGTCGAGAGCCGCTCCGGCAGCATCGGAAAGATCTCTGCGGCCGTGTACACCGAAGTCGTATTGCAGCGTGCGTGGTCATCGATCGGGGAGCCGCGTCGCACCAGTGCGTCGACATCGGCGATCGCGACCCAGACTCGGACTGCCCCTCCCGCCAACGGCTCGGCAACCGAGAGCTGGTCGAGGTCGCGCGAGTCGTCGTTATCGATGGACGCCCAGGAGAGATGACCGAGGTCCCGGATGGCGCGACCCTGCTCCCGCGCCGGTCCGGCGATCGCGTGCAGCTGCCGCTGTGCCTCGGCATCGAAGTCGGGCTGCAATCCCCGCTCGAGCATGACGCGTCGAGCGATCCTGCGAAGAGTCCCCTGGCTGGCCTTGTTCAAGTCTGCCACCGGAGGATGATAAACCAATGGCTGTGCTCGGCCCGGCAGCCGTGCCTGCGGCGCCCCTGTCTTCCCCGGCGAACGCCCGACGCCTGGCAAAGAGTCCCCGCGGCGGCGGCGCCTCGATGAGTCCGTCGTAAATTCCGAGCGCTGGCGCTCATTACTTCGAGCGTGGCAGAGGGTATCGTCTCCATCGCTGACTCGCGAATGGTCGAGCGGTCGCGTGGCACGCGACGTCGCGGGCGGGAGACAGTGTCCGCGACTCAACTGCGCCGGGGGACATATGAGCGTGGAAGCGCTGGAGTCGATGAGCGACACCTGGACGAGGTGGCAGGGACACCTCATCAACGGCGTATTCCCATTAGGACGCTTTCTCGGGTGCTCGGATCACAGCGGCGTCTTCCTCACGAGAGCCGGGCGATACCCAGCCGATGTCGCGATCAAGCTCGTTCCCGCCAATCGAGCGCTGACGGAGGCGTTGCTGCCGCGCTGGAAGAGGGCTGGCGGGCTCGCTCACCCTCACTTGCTTCGCCTGCTCGAGTGGGGCGGCTGCCAGCTGGACGGGTTGCCCTATCTGTACGCCGTGATGGAGTACGCGGACCAGACGCTCGCGCAGCTGTTGCCACACCGCGCCCTGACGGACGACGAAGCGCGAGAAATGCTGCCCCCGATCCTCGACGCGCTGGCGTTCCTGCACGGCCGAAAGCTGGTGCAAGGGCAGTTGAAGCCGGCAAACATCCTGGTGGTCGGAGCTGAGCTCAAGCTCGCCAGCGACACGATCCGTCACGTCGATGAGAGCCTGGCGAGCACTGAGGGACCGGGTGTCTACGATCCTCCGGAGGCTCTGGAGGGAAGCAGCTCCACTGCGGGTGACATCTGGGCGCTGGGCGCCAGCCTGCTCGAAGCGCTCACGCGCCGTCCGCGTTCGGGGTTCGGCGAGCACCGGGGACCCATCGTACTGCCGGCCGATTTCTCGCCTCCATTCCGCGAGGTCGTGACCCGCTGCCTGAGCGCAAGACCGCAGGACCGTCCGGACGTGACAGAGCTCGCGGCTTGGACGCAGGGCCGATCGGCGGAGCCTGCGCCGGCCCCCGACGCTCAGCCGGCCGCCACCACCGCTCGGCCGGTCGCGCGCGAGTCGGCGCCGCCCCTGTCGCCGATGGCTCCGCCCCCGCAGCCACGCGTCTCCATTTCCACGGTGCTCAGCGCCGTCGTGATTCTCGGGTTGGGGTGGACCGGCGTGCACCTGTTCAGAGGCCATCTCACACGGAGCGCCGCTCTACCGGCTCCGGCCGCACCCGTGCATGGGGCGTCCCAGGGGCGGGCGGCTCCGCCGCGAGTGCCCACCACAAGGCCCGGTCAGCTCGACCGGGCCGGATCGCCATCCGCGCTCCATCAGGTGATCCCCGATGTTCCGCTCAGCGCTCGGCGAACCATTCACGGACATATCAAAGTCTGGGTGCGAGTCATCGTGGGCCAGGATGGCTCGGTGTTCGCCGCTGTCGCGGATCGAGCCGGCCCGAGCCGGTATTTCCAACGACTCGCCGTGGAGGCCGCCAAGCAATGGACCTTCCCACGGACGGACACGACCTCCCGGCGCCTGATGCAGGTCCGATTCGACTTCAGTCGCGAGGGCACGACGGGGCGTGCCGTCCCACTCCACTGAGACGGTGACACCGGTCCGTGCGGACGACGCTGATGCTCACGTCGCGCGCAGCGCGACGGTGACGGGCACGCGGGCGGCTCGAACGGCCGGCATCACCCCGCCGATCAGCCCCATGCACAGTGCCCAACCGATCCCCAACAGAGTCAAAGAGGGCGTCACCGCGAGGTGGAACTGGAACCCAAAGGGACTCGCCGCCAGGCCATTGAAGAAGACCCACGCGAGTCCCGCTCCGATGAGGGCGCCCGGAAGCGCGAGCAGAATGGCCTCCGATAGCGTGGATACAACGACGGGCGCACCGCCGAATCCGACGGCGCGCAGCGTCGCGAGCTCGCGGCGGCGACTGTCCACGACGGCGTACAGGGAGTTGGCCGCCCCGATCGTCGCCGCCGCAGCGAGGATGGTGCCCACGAAATAGCTGACGAAGTTCAATATGCCGTTCACCTGCTGCATGTCCGATGCGACCACCTCGGCTTCGTGCTTGGCCTCGATGTGGAGCAGCGGGTTCGCCTTGATCTCGTTGAGCAGCTCGTTGAATGCTGCCGGAGATTGCAGCATCACGACGACCTGGTTGTAGCTGTCACGCCCGAAGGCCGATAGGACCGTGTTGGCATCGCCGTAAACGATGCAGCTCCCATCGGCGCGCCCCAGATCGAAGTTCCCGACGACCAGCCACTCGCCGCCTTGTATCACCCGCTTGTCCCCGACGCCGAAACGCTGGTACTCGCGCGCGCAGTAGTTGCTCGCGATCAGCTCGTGCAACCCGGGTCGAAACAGACGCCCTGCGGTGAGGTGCAGCTCCGGGGCGTAGTCGGTGAGACCCGCGGCCGAGCCCACGATCGGGAAGCCCACCAAGGCACCGGAGGCCTTATTTCGGGCCTGCACGAACACCATGGCCTGCGGCACCGCGATCGGCTGCCCCTTCGCATTCCGTCGTATGCCGTGAAGATCGGCAATCAGCGTTGCCGTATCTTTCGGAATGCTGCTTTGCATGGGCCCGAGAGCGCCCACGCTCCAGAGCGTCACACGGTCGGGCCGTACATTCCCCATCGCCTCCCGCCGCGCACCAACGCCCATCGCCAGCATGGACACGAGCACGCCTACGGCGCATGTCACGCCGATGATGGTGGTGCACACCAGTCCCAGGCGTTGCGGCAAGCCGAGCAGGTTCATGCGCAGCAACATTCCCAGCTGTTTGAGAAAGTTCACGGTCTTCCCTACCGTCCCGCCAGCGCATCGACGATCCTCAGCCTGGCCGCGCGCAAGCCCGGCACGCTCACGCTGATCAATGCGATCAGCACCGCCCCGATGACACCGAGCTCGACCACCTCGAGCGGCATGGAAAGCCCGGGTATGTACTTCGCTGCGAGCGGGAATGCGATCCACGCGAGCGCGAGGCCCGCGAGCGAGGCGGCGATGCACACGAGCAACGACTCGCCCGCCACGAGCGCAAACACCGTCCGATCGCCGAAGCCAAGCGTCTTCAGGACGGCGAGCTCGGGTGTGCGCTCGCGAACGGTCTGCATCATCATCGTGGCGGTCGAGAACATGAGGGCCACCAGCACGGCGCCGACGATCGAGCGGATGGCGAAGTTCAGATCGCCGAGCGACTTCAGTTGCTGCTGCGCGTTCTCGCGGAACGATGCCGTCCTCGTTCCAACGGCTGAATTGGCGAAGGTGCGGTCGATCGTGTCGCTCACCGTCGCCGCCAGCTTCGGATCCGAAACGACCACGTAGAAGTTGCGCACCGTACCCTTGTTGAGCGCCCGCGCTTCATCCAGATAGGTGTAATCGGTCACGATGAAACCGGCCTCGCCGGGCTCATGATCCGTGAACGTGCCCACGACGTCGAAGTCCCAGGTTCCCGAGCCGTTGCTCTGCAAAGTGGTCGAGGTAAGCGGGATGCGATCCCCGATGCGCCAGCCATATTTCTTGCCGATATCTGCGGTGATCAGCGCACCGGTGCGGGTCTTGCGAAGCGCCTCGAGGTCCTTGGGCAGTACCTTGAAGATCTCCGGCACGAGCGTCAGCCAGATATCGCTCGTCTCGATACCGAGCACGAATACCGGCTGAGTCGGTTTTTGGTAGGTCCCGACCAGGCCCTCGGCGAAGGTGACGCTCTTGACGCCCGGGATGGTCCTGAGTCGATTGATGTAGGCGACGGGCAGCGGCGCTCCGCCGACCACGGCGGGCGCGACGAACAGCAAATCGGCGCGAGCGTTCGCAACGACGCGATCCATGCCGGTCTTCATGCCCTGCAGAACCCCGAACAGCGCGAAGGCCACGGTGACCTGAAGAAAGATCAACGCCGTCCGCACGGGTTTGCGCCAGATGCCATACCAGATGAGCGGGAGGAGTTTCACCTGGAACTAGCGCGACAGCTGGACCAAGACAGGGCTCAACCCGGCCGCTCAACCCGATGGGCTACGAGGTGGGCGATCGCCCCGGAAGCGGGACTGCAGCAGGTGAGTGAGGGTATGGACGTAGCGCAACTTGCCGTTCTCCAGGCGGAACAGATGACTGTCGGGCGCGCCACTACCCCCGCCGGGGCTGCCGGCGCCAAACGTGCAGAACACCTGCACGGTGCCGAGCACCTCATCCACGACGAAGCGGCGATTGACGATATTCACGCCAGCCGGAACGCCCACCTCACAGCTGTCTGCCGGGGAGCCCTTGCCCGTGTAGGCGCCGCCCTCGAGCCGCTCACACGGGAAGCCCCATGGCACGAGGTCGATCCTCTTCTCCAGGAAGGCATCGAGATAGGCGTTGGCCGCAGCGACCAGCGTGTCACGCGACTCTCGGCTCGCCGCGGGGATCGGGTCCCAGTTCTCCTCGGAGGAATGCTTGAGGTACGCATCGGCGTTGAAGAGCCAGTAACCCGTCGTGGTCCAGAGGATCTCGACTTCGGCGATCTTGTCATGGTTCACGCGAAGACGCGTTCCAAAGACGTACGGCGCCGCCTTGTCCGTCACGATCGCCTCGGTAAAGGTCTGACACGTCGTGGTATCGAGGAAGCTGCGCTGATGATCGATCTTCAGGGCCTTGGTGATGAACCCCTTGCGGATGTCCGCGGGGGCGACGTTCTCCCAGTAGCCGACGCCCTTCGCGAGCGGCAGGCCGGAGAGGTCGCCCTTGGTCTGGGCGGTGAGGTAGAGATCGACGGCTTGCTGCAACCCGCCGCGCGTGCAGGACGGTTGCGCGTGGCTGAGCGCAGGCGCTAGCAGCGCGAGAACCGCGACGCAAAAACCTGCGAGCGTGATGTGTTTCATGCGATGCACCCCTGCGAACGTGTCAACTTGAGTTTCATGCCGTGCGCGTTGATCCATGTCACGCGCTCAAGGAGGCCCGCACCGCCTCGTGCAGCCGCCCGTTCGTGGCGAGCACGCTCGTCGTCTCGAGTCCGATCGGTGCGCCCTCGAGGTCGGTGAACGTCCCTCCCGCCTCGCGCACGATGACGGCGAGCGCCGCGATGTCGAGGATGTGCACGTCCGATTCGATGACGACATCGAGCGAGCCGCGCGCGAGGAGGTGGTAGTGGACGAAATCGCCATAGCCGCGGATGCGGCTGACACGCTGGATGAGATCTCCGAGGCGGGCCCAGGCGCGGCCGGAGCGCGCGAGCGTCTTGAGATTTCCCGTGGAGACGATGGCCTCATCGAGCCGCGAGGTCGCGCTCACGTGGATCGGCTCGCCGTTCAGATAGGCGCCCCCGCCCTCCTCGGCCCAGGCCACCTCGCCGAAGACGGGCGCGCTCGACACGCCGAGCACGAGGCGGCCGGCGCGCGCAAGCGCAATCTGCGTCGAGAAGAAGGGACAGTCGCGGATGAACGACTTGGTTCCATCGAGCGGATCGACCAGCCAGACGGCCTCGGCGGTCACGTCGTGCTGTCCGGTCTCCTCGCCATGGAAGCCGTAGCCTGGGAAACGCCCCGCGAGCACTTCGCGGATCGCTGCCTCGGCCAGGATGTCGGCCTCCGTGACGGGCGAGTGGTCGGACTTGCTCTGTACACGCACGTTGCGCCGATACCGCGATCGAATGATTCCGCCCGCAGCATCAGCGGCATCCAGCGCGGCTCGCAGCTCGGGGGAGTGGGTGTGCACGCAGGTTGGCAGCATAATACGTCGATGGGGAATCGTCTGAGCAAGATCTATACGCGCACCGGCGACGACGGCACGACCGGCCTCGGCAACGGCGAGCGCGTCCCGAAGGACGATCTGCGCGTGGAGGCCTACGGCACGGTCGACGAGCTCAACAGCGCGGTCGGCGTCGTGCTGGCCGCCGCCGATCTGCCCGAATCGATCCGCCGCGGGCTCACGGCCATCCAGCACGAGCTCTTCGATCTGGGTGCGGAGCTGTGCATCCCGGGACACCACGTCATCGCAGCCGAGCACGTCGCTCGGCTCGAGCGTGTGCTTGACGAGCTCAACGCCGAGCTACCGCCGCTCAAGGAGTTCATTCTGCCAAGCGGTGGTCCGGCGACCGCGGTGTGTCATCTGGCGCGCACGATCTGCCGCCGCGCCGAGCGTCGCGTGTGGAGCCTGACGCGGCGCGAGTCTTTGAATCCCGCCGCCGCGCAGTATCTCAACCGATTGTCCGATCTCCTGTTCGTGATGGCGCGCGTTCTGGTGCGCCACGAGCGTGGCGCGGAGGTGCTGTGGCGCCACGAGCGTGGCAAGCCGCCGGATCCCGGGCCCGCTTGACCGCCGCCGCATCCGATGCGTAGACCCGATCGGCCGCTCACCGTCGTGGGCGTGCTTCTTTCGATGTTCATGGGTGCGATGGAGGCGACCATCGTCGCCACGGCCATGCCCACGGTCGTCGAGAAGCTCGGCGGGATCGAGTACTACGGGTGGGTCGGCGCGGTGTACCTCCTCACGTCGACGGTCGCCATGCCGCTCTACGGCAAGCTCTCGGACCTCCATGGGCGCAAGCGCATCATGCTGCTCGCGATGGCGATCTTCCTCGTAGGCTCCATGGCGAGCGGGCTCTCGCGCACCATGGCGCAGCTCATCGTCTTCCGCGCGCTGCAGGGGGTGGGCGCCGGCGGTCTGCAACCGGTCTCGATCACGATCATCGGCGACATCTTCGAGCCCGCGGAGCGGGCCCGCATGCAGGGTGTGTTCGGAGCGGTCTGGGGCGTCGCGGCGATGAGCGGACCCCTGCTCGGCGGCCTCATCGTGGCGACGCTCTCCTGGCGCTGGATCTTCTTCATCAATGTGCCGTTCGGACTGCTCTCGGCTTTCCTCATCACGACGTTCTTCCACGAGCACGAGACCACCCACCGGCACCGGCTCGATCTGGGCGGCGCCGCACTGCTCACCGGGTCGATCGTCGCCTTGCTGCTCGGCGCGGGGCGCTTCATGCCGGGCACCACACTGCCCGTCGCCGCGCTGCTGCTCGCAGCGTTCATTGTCGTCGAGCGTCGCGTGACCGAGCCCGTGCTATCGCTTGCGCTGCTGCGCCGACCCGTGATCGGGGTCGCGAGCGCCGCTGGGGCAGCCGTCGGCGCCGTCATGTCGGCGACCGTCATCTATCTTCCCTTGTACGTTCAGGGCGTCCTCGCGGGCTCGCCGACGAAGGCCGGCGCGACGGTCTCGGCCATGCTCATCGGCTGGCCCATCGCGAGCACGCTCTCGGGTCGACTACTGCCGCATACCGGATACCGCCCTCTCGTCAGGACCGGGTTCGGCATCGTGAGCCTCATGTCGATCGTGCTGGCCGTGTTGCTCCGCCACCGCATCTCCGCCGCGGCGCTCGGTGCGACGATGTTCGTGATGGGAGCCGGAATGGGTGCCGCGAATTCGGCGCTCATCATCGCCGTGCAGGAGAGTGCCGCTTGGAAGGAGCGCGGCGTCGCCACCGCGAGCACGCTGTTCTTCCGCACGATCGGCGGGGCCGTTGCCGTCGGTGCGCTCGGCGCCGTGCTGGCGGCCGCGATGGGACCTGATGTGCCTGCGCCGCTGCTCAACCAGCTGCTCGCGCCCGATCACGGAGGCGTCGATCCGGGCCTGGCCGCGCGACTGGCCGGATCCCTGCGCGCGGGGCTCGAGCACGTGTTCGACCTGATCGCAGTGCTCTCGGTCGCAGCGCTCGCGGCGGGACTGCTCTTCCCCAAGGTGAGCCTCGCTCGGCGCGAGCCCTCGAGCTACGTCCCGAGCGAATAGCGCAGCCGCTCCCAGTCGAACACGGGACCCGGATCGGTCTTGCGGCCGGGCGCCACATCGCTGTGACCGACGATGCGCTCTCGGCTGAGCGTCGGATATGCCGCCAGGAGCGCGCGGATCAGCGCCGCGAGCTGCTCGTACTGCGCCTCCGTGTAGGGCTCGTCGTCCGTCCCCTCGAGCTCGATGCCGATGGAGAAGTCGTTGCAGGACGCTCTACCCTGGTACGACGACACGCCGGCGTGCCACGCGCGTCGACCAAGCGGAACGTACTGCACGATGTCACCCGTTCGCCGGATCAGGGCATGCGCCGATACTCGGCCACCCGCGATCGTGCGAAAGTAAGGATGGGCATCGGGTGGCAGATCCCCCGTGAACAACCGGTCGATCCACGGGCCACCAAACTCCCGGGGGGGCAGGCTGATGCCGTGCAGCACGATGAGATCCGCCGTGACGCCGGCCGGGCGCTCATCGAAGTGAGGCGAAAGCACCTGCTTCACGCCGGCGAGGAGGCCCGTCGCGGGGTCGACGTGAGGCTTCATCATGGCGTCCAAGCTTAACGCAGTCATGCCGCAAGAAGCGCTCTCGCGACCGGAAGTCGCGCCGCGCGGATGGCCGACGGCAGACCGCCGAGCAGTGCGACGACGAGTGCCCATGCAAGGCCGAGCGCCAACAGAGTGGGGGAGACGGAGGCCGAGAAAGCACTTTCGATGCCCCTGATCAGCCTTCCGTCGAACAGCAGCCAAGCGAGCCCTCCCCCAGCCAGGGCGCCGGCAAGTGACAGCATCGTCGTCTCCAGCACTGTCGCAATCGCGACCGGCAGCGAGCCATAGCCGAGAGCCCGGAGCGTTGCGATCTCGCACGCTCGCGTTGCGACCGACGCATCCATGATCTTCACCGTGCCGAACAGTGCCCCGAGGGTCATGATGCTCGCGATGATGTAGGCGACCTTGGTGAAGAATGAGCCCAACCGATTCGCTGTCCGCTCAGCGTAATCCGCCTGCGTCTCGGCAGTGACCGAAAGCGTCGGATTCGTCGTGAGCCAGTGTCGGAAGGTGCCGAACGCAGCAGGGCTGTCGAGCGTGACGAGGACGCTACCGAATCCGGAAATCGCGCTGCTCGACATGACCGTCTCGGCATCGGCGAGAAGTTGACCCTCGAGGATGCTGCCGCCATCGGCGAACAGGCCGACGATCGGCCACTCGCCGCTCGGCAAGATCATTCTGTCCCCGATCTTCAAGCCAAAGCCGCGTGCGGCGCGCACGCCCGCCATCAGCTCATGGCGGCCCGCGCGAAACAGTCGGCCCGAGACGAGCGTGAATCCGGGGCGGACGGCCAGCCCGGCCCGGCCGATGCCCCGAAGCTCGGGCGCGCCGATCGAATAGGCACCGGTGGGTGCAACCCAGAACAGCACTTCAGGATCGGCGGCCAAGCGCCCGTCGGCTCCCCTCGCAATACCGGGCGCATCAAGGATAGTTCCGGCCTCGTCGCGCGAGATGCCGCTACCGTATTCGCTCAAGTTCTCTGCAGACAGAACGATCGCGCGTGTGGCGTCTGCGCCGGTCTCGTATGCACGCAGCAACCCCTCGGTTTCGGAGAGCATCGATAACAGAACCCCGGTTACGCAGCTCATGCTGAGCACGATCACCAGTGAAGAGCCAATGCGCTCCGGCAAACTGGTGAGGCTCAGGTACAGCAGCACCAGCGTTTGGGTGACCGGCCTCACTGTCAGCGGCCTGCCAGCGCGTCGGTGACACTGATGCGGCGCAGTCTCAGAATTGGAGCCGCGGAGCTGGTGAGCGCCAATAGGCCCACGCACAGGAGCGCCCAGGCCAGCACGACGCTCGACAGTGTGGGTTTCGGTACTCCCCTCGTCAGATCGCGCGGCAGATAGACCCACGGCCACTGGGTGAGGAACGCTGCCAATGCGGTTCCGAGGAGCGCGCCGATGAGGCACGGAATGACGGCTTCCGCGAAGACCAACGCGGAAAGGGACCCGACCCGGAAACCCACGGCATACAGCACCGCGAACTCCGGAATGCGCACGCGAACCGACTGTGCAATGCCGTTCGCGATCAAAAGCAGGAGCATGAATAAGCCCGCGCCTGCGATCGGTAGCGTAACCGGCGCGGTGGCGGTGCCGGAGCGCAACGCGTTCTCCCAATTGGTCTTATCCGGAATCGTGATCGTTGGAGCATCCGAATTAGCGAACAGCCGGTCGATCGTCAGGCTGGTCTCATCGGCGCGAGCTGCAGCGGCAATAGCCACCCGAAAACCCATCGCGGTCCCGCGGTCCTGCAACGGGCGGGATTGGTCCACGTATTTGTAGTTTCCCAGAATGATGCCGCCGACTCTCGTCGGATCATCGAGCACGATCGCGAGTACACGGAACCGCCAGTACGAGGCGCCGTCCGCGCGCAAACTGGGGTCCGTGATGAGCGCAAGCACATCACCGCGTTTCAGATTCCACTCGAGCGCCGTCTTCCGACTGACCAGCACGCCGTTAGGCGCAGAGCGCAGCAGCGTCCATTGCGCCGAGCTGATCGGCAACTCGGACCAGGCGCGCTGCATGTTCTCATCGACGGCGAATATCCGCTCCGAGTTGTGCGGGTTCTGGTAGTACCCCCTGAGAAGATCATACGCACCCACCGCGGTCACGCCCTCGAGTCGTTCGATCTGGCCGCGCATGGCGAGCGGCAGGCGCAGCCCGGTGGTCAACGGAAATCGAGGATCCACCTCGAGGCGATCATTGCGTGAGCTCTCGATGATGCGACGGTAAGTCGCATTGAGACCCACCATCAGGCCAAACAGCGTGAATGCCGCCGTGATGGCGCAGCAGGTGAGTACCGCCTCGGCTGGCTTTCGCCATAGCGCCGCCCAGATGACCGGCCAATACTTCACAACGTGCCCGGCATTGGCTCCAATGTGCGGTATTCTCGGTGATTTCTCCGAGCACTGTCGCACGAAGTGCCGCGTAGGCCCCGAACGGAGAACGCTCATGCACTCAGCCCCGGAGAACGCCTCGTACGTGGCGCGCGACCTCGCGCACGTCTGGCACCCGTGCACCCAGATGAAGGATCACGAGCAGCTGCCCCCGATCCCCATCCGCCGTGGAGAGGGCGTGTGGCTCGAGGACTTCGCGGGCCGGCGCTACCTCGACGCCGTGAGCTCCTGGTGGGTCAATCTCTTCGGCCATGCCAACCCGCGCATCGGCGCCGCCGTGCGCGAGCAGCTCGAGCAGCTGGAGCACGTCATCCTCGCCGGTTTCACGCACGAGCCCATCATCGAGCTGAGCGAGTCACTCACCGCGCTCGCTCCGCCGGGACTCTCCCGCTGCTTCTATGCGGACAATGGCTCGGCCGCGGTGGAAGTCGCCGTCAAGATGAGCTTCCACTACTGGCGCAACCTCGGGCGCCCCGAGAAGCGACGCTTCATCACGCTCTCGAACAGCTACCACGGCGAGACCCTCGGCGCGCTCGCCGTCGGCAACGTGGAGCTCTACAAGACGATCTATCAGCCGCTCCTCATGGACGTGATCACGGTGCCCTCGCCCGAGTGCTTCGAGCGCGAGTCCGGGGAATCCTGGGCGGATCACTCGCGCCGCAAGTTCGCGCACATGCAGGCGGCGCTCGAGCGCCACGCGCACGAGACTGCGGCCGTGATCGTCGAGCCGCTCGTCCAGTGCGCGGGCAGCATGCGCATGTACGACCCGATCTACCTCACGCTTCTGCGCGAGGCGTGCGACCGTCACCAGGTGCACCTCATCGCCGATGAGATCGCGGTCGGCTTTGGGCGAACCGGCACCATGTTCGCGTGCGAGCAGGCGCGCGTGCGGCCCGACCTGATGTGCCTCTCGAAGGGACTGACGGGCGGCTATCTGCCGCTCTCGGTCGTCATGACCACCGAGCCCATGTACGCGGCGTTCTATGACGAGTACACGCAACTGAAGGCGTTCCTCCACTCGCACAGCTACACCGGCAACGCGCTCGCGTGCGCCGCGGCGCGCGCGACGCTCGCGATCTTCCGCGAGCAGCACGTGATCGAGCGTAATCGGGAGCTCGCCGCGCACCTGGGCGCCTGTGCGGCCCCGCTCGCGGACCACCCCCATGTCGCGGAGGTTCGCCAGCGTGGCATGATCCTCGCGATCGAGCTCGTGCGCGACAAAGCGCGGCGCGAGCCCTACGCCTGGCAGGAGCGTCGCGGGCTTACCGTCTACCGCCACGGCCTCGAGCGCGGCGTGCTGCTGCGGCCCATCGGCAACGTCGTCTATTTCATGCCGCCCTACGTGATCACGCCGCCGCAGATCGAGTGGCTGGTCGACGTGGCGCGCGAGGGCATCGAGAAAGCGACATGCGAGTGACGCGCGTCTACATCGAGGAGCCGCTCGCGCCGGACTCGCGCGTGAGGCTCCAAGGCGCACCGGCCAACCACATCCGGCGCGTCCTGCGTCTCGCGCCCGGCGATGCGCTCACGGTCTTCGACGGACGGGGCGGCGAGTACGACGCTCGCATCGACGCATGGCGCAAGGACACCGTGCTGGTCGCCGTCGGCGCGCATCGAGCCGTCGAGCACGAATCGCCCCTTGCGGTCACGCTCGCGCAGGGCGTCTCGCGGGGCGAGCGCATGGACCTCGTCGTGCAAAAGGCGACGGAGCTCGGCGTGCGAAAAATCGTACCGGTGCTCACCGAGCGCACCGTGGTGCGACTCGGTGCCGATCAATCCGATTCCAAGGTGCGGCACTGGCGAGGCGTGGCCGTCGGGGCTTGCGAGCAATGCGGGCGTAACGCCGTGCCCGAGATCGCATCGCCCGTGACGCTGCCGCAATTCCTGCGATCGATCGAGCCGCAGGGCACACGAATCGTGCTTTCCCCGGAGGGGGGCCTGCGCATCCGCGATCTCGAGCCCGGCGGCGCCGTGTCGCTGCTGATCGGACCGGAAGGTGGGCTCTCGGAGCCCGAGCGGCACGCTGCGATCGAGGCAGGGTTTCGCGCGCTTCGCCTGGGTCCGCGCGTGCTGCGCACCGAGACGGCGGCCATCGCCTCGCTCGCCGCGATCCAGCAGCGCCTCGGGGACCTCTGATCGATCCGCCGATCAGTTGTCCGCGTGCCCATTCTCCTGGCGCGGGCCGTACGGCCCCAGGGCGCCCGGTCCACGCGCCTTCAACAGGTTGGCGCGCGAGATCAGATAGTCACGGACGGCAACCGCATCCTTGGGCGTCAGCTCCTGGGCGAAGGAACCCATGCCTTTGTCGGTCCGCGCGCCCTGCAGCACCACGGCATCGAAGCCCGCCTGTGTCCACAGCAGCGGCGTGACGGTGAGGTTCGGAAAACTCGTGCGCGCCTGCATGCCGTTGGCGCCATGGCAGACGGAGCAGTTCCGCGAATAGAGGTCGCCCCCATGCGCGATCACATCCGCCGTGGCCGTCGAGGGCGGCGGATCGAGCTTCGGGGGCGTGTAGGGCGCGGGTTCCGGCAGCACGGCCTTGCCGTCGAGGGCGAACACGAGCATGCGCGCGTGGGTCGGCGCGAAGTAGCCGCCTTGCGCGGTGCCGCCCACGCTCGCGGCGACGTACTGCACGCCGTCGAGCTCGTAGGTAATCGGCGCGGCGAAGATCGCGGTCTTGGCATCGAAGCTCCAGAGCTTCGTGCCGATCTTCGCGTCGTAGGCACTCAGCACCTTGCCGACACCGTTGCCCATGAACACGAGGTTGCCTGCGGTCGCGAGCACGCCGCTGGTCGGAAGGCCCCCGCTGAAGGGCTCGGTTTCCCACACGACCTTGCGCGCGACCGGGTCCCAGGCCTTCAGCCGGCCGCTCACGCCGCGCCGGTCGTACGGCTGGAGCGCGCCCGGCGGCACTCGAACGCCCATGTCGATGCCGAGCGTAAATCCGCCAGGAGGCGCTGCCCGGCGACCCGGCGGAAGGCCCGCCATCGTGAAATAGGCTTCCCAGGCGGGTATGTAGATCAGGCCGGTCTGCGGGCTGAAGGCATTCGGATGCCAGCTGTGGCCGCCCTGCACACCCGGCGCGAGATCCCACGGCCGCTTCACGTAACGCGCCGCCGGCACCACTTCCGGACGGCCGGTCTTCATGTCCACGCCGGTCGCCCAGTTCACCTCGGTGAAGGCGTCGGCGCTCACCAGCTTACCGGTCGCGGCCTCGAGCACGTAGAAGAAGCCGTTCTTCGAGGGTTGCAGGATGACGTGCTTCCTCTTGCCGCCGATCGTGAGATCGGCGGTCATCATCGGACTCACCGCGTCGTAGTCCCAGGTGTCGCCCGGCGTTTCCTGGTAGTGCCACACGTACTGGCCGGTATCGGGGTTCAACGCGACGATCGAGGCGGTGTAGAGGTCATCGCCCATCTTCGGGTCGCGCAGGTGCCCGTTCCACGGCGTTGCATTGCCGGTGCCGACATAGAGCAGATCGGTCACCGGGTCGTAGACGACCGAATCCCACACGGTCCCGCCGCCCCCGCCCTTCCACCACTCGCCGTGCCAGGTCTTGACGGCCCTCTCGAGCGCCCGGCTCTCGAGGCCTTTCGCCGGGTCGCCGGGGACGGTCCAGAAACGCCAGACCTCCTTGCCCGTATCCGCGTCGAAGGCTGCGATCCAGCCGCGTACGCCGTATTCGCCTCCGGAGGCGCCGATGAACACCTTGCCCTTCGCGACGCGCGCCGCCATGGTGATCGAGTAACGGTTCGCCATGGCGCCGAGGCCGAGACTCTCGGGAACCGTGTCGGTCGACCACACTTGCCGTCCGGTCTTCGCGTCGATTGCGACGAGCCGCGCATCGAGCGTGCCCATGATGATCTTGCCGTGCCAGGCCGCAACGCCGCGGTTGACCAGGCCGAGGTTGTAGCGCAGCCGCTCGCCACGGATGACGGGGTTGTACTTCCACAGCTGCTTGCCCGTCTTCGCGTCGAAGGCGTAGACGACGTCGCGCGCCGTGGAGACGTAGATCACCCCGTCGATGTAGAGCGGCGAGCCCTGCTGGTTCTGGTTGGTCTCGTAGTCCGCGAACCAGCTGAGGCCGAGGCGGCTCACGTTGCTCGCATCGATCTGCTTCAGCGTGCTGAAGCGCTGCTCGGAGTAGGTGCCACCGTACGTCATCCACTCGCCGGGCTCCTCGGCGGCATTGACCAGGCGTTGAGCGGTGACATTCGCGGGGCCACCGCTGCCGGGCGACGGGCCGCCCGCCCTTTCATTCAGGGCGCAGCTCGCGAGGAGCGCGGCACCGAGCAACAAGCCCGAGCCGAGGACGTGCGTACGGATCATCAGGACCCCCTCTGACGGTCGCAATCGTGTTGCCTTTGCGGACCGCAGATCTTAGCGTTTTCCCTCCGTGGCTGGCGACCGATCACGGGAGCACCTCGAATGAGCAAACCGGTTGTGATCAAACACGTCGAGAAGGACCGCAGCCGGATCGCTGCGGCCGAGGAGCTCTCGCCTCTGCTGCGGGTACGTGCCCCGGCGAGTCAGCGGGTGATCATCGCCGAAGGGTATCATCGGCTCTGCGCCGTGTACTCGTACGATGAGGACGCGTCGATTCCCTGCAAGATCGTGTGACCGGCCGACTTCGCGGCGCGCCGCTCGGCCTGCGCCGCGCCTACGCCGCGCGTGTCTCGTCGGCGATCATGTCCTCCAGACGCTCGAGGTCGGGCACCCACGGCGTCTCGTTGACCATGCGCACCTGACAGATGATCGGCGCGCGCTCGGAGAACGCGCGCGAATGGTCGGGCCGCACGACATCGGAGCTCACGCGCACGAGCTGCGGAAATCCCTGCGAGACGAGCCCGAAATAGCCGGCCTCCACCCGCGACCCGATGCAATGGAAGATGACGACGCGCGTGCGGCCCGAGGCCGCCGGAATGGTGTCCCCGCACGCACCCTCGAAGGAGACGAGCGGCACCTGGCGGCCGTTCCAGGCGAGCGTGCCGATGTACCAGGGCGGGGCGCCCGTCATCTCCGAGGGCGCCTGGAAGCCGATCACCTCCGCGACGCACGAGCGCGGAATGATGAGCCGTCCGTCGACCAGAGGAACGAGGAGGCTGTAGATCTCGGCGACACGCTCGCTCATGAGGCCCTCTCACCGGGTGGCACGCTCAACCTCCCGTCGCCGCGGCGGCGGCGCGCGCGCCCCGGTGACGCTCGACGAGCGGCGCAATCGCATCGAGGAGCTGGGCTTCCTGGTACGGCTTGCCGAGGTAATCGTCGACACCCAGCTCGATCGCGCGCGCGCGGTGCTTCTCGCCCACGCGCGAGGTGATCATGATGATCGGGACGTCCTTCAGCCGCGGATCGTTGCGCACGTGCGCGGCCACTTCGTAGCCGTCCATGCGCGGCATCTCGATGTCGAGCAGGATGATGTCGGGGACGTTCTCCTGCAGGATCGACACCGCATCGAGACCGTCGCGAGCCGTGAGCACACGCATGCCGTTGCGCTCGAGCAGACGCTGTGTCACGCGGCGCACGGTGATCGAGTCGTCGACGACCAGCGCGAACGTGCGGCGGTCGCCCCGCTCGCGTAGCGAGGTCGATGGCTGCCAGCGACCTCGCCATTCGCTACGCACCAGCGCCCCGATGTCGAGAATGATCACGATGCGCCCGTCTCCGAGGATCGTCGCACCGGCGATCCCACGGATCGAGGAGATCTGCGGCCCGACCGACTTCACCACGATCTCGCGGCTGCCGATCAGCTCATCCACGACGAGCCCGGTCGAATGCTCGCCCGCCCGCACGAGCACCACGGGGATGGTGATGTCACCGTCGGGCTGCGGGGCGGGCTCGAGACCGACGAACAGCGCAAGGTGCTGCAAGCGGTACTTCTGCCCGCTGTGCTCGAAGGTCGCGCCCTCGCGCCCGAGGTGCGCCGCAGCCTCCACCTTGGAGAGCCTCTGCACGCCCTCGACGGTCGGCAGCGGCAGTGCATAGAACTCCTCGCCCGTCCGCACGACCAGGGCGTGGCTGATCGCGAGAGTGAAGGGCAGCCGGATCGTGAATTGCGTGCCCTCCCCCGCGCGCGTCTCCATGTTGAGCGAGCCACCGAGGCGCTTGATCTCGGTCGCCACCACATCCATGCCGACGCCCCGCCCCGCCTGCTGCGTGATCGTGCCCGCCGTGGAGAAGCCGGGCTCGAGGATGAGCTGCATGGCATCTTCGTCGGAGATCGACCGGTCGGGCTGGATGAGGCCGAGCGAGAGCGCCTTGGCGCGAATGGCCTCGAGGTCCATGCCCGCGCCGTCGTCACTGATCTTCACGATCACTTCGGCGCCTTCGCGCTGCAACGACAGCAGGATGCGTCCTGTGTCGGGCTTGCCGCGCGCCGTGCGCTCGTCCGGCTTCTCGATGCCGTGGACGACGGCGTTACGGAGCACGTGCTCGAACGGAGGCATCATGCGCTCGAGCACCTGCCGGTCGAGCTCGCCCGAGGCGCCCTCGACGACGAGCTCCACGCGCTTGCCCGTATCGGCCGCCGCCTGCCGCACGATGCGCGCGAGCCGCTGCGCGTGCCGCTGGAACGACACCATGCGCGTGCGCATCAGGCCGTTCTGCAGCTCGGTCACCGTGCGCGCCTGCTGCTGCAGCAGATTCTGCGTATCGTGCGTCATCGTCTCGAGCAGCTGCTGGATGCTCGCCACGTCGCTCGCCGTTTCGGTGAGTCCACGCGAGAATTGCTGCAGCGTCGAATAGCGGTCGAGCTCGAGCGGATCGAACTCGCTGCGGTGGCCCGCCTCGTCCTCGTGGCGATGCAGGATCTGCTTCTCGGTCTCGATCTCGAGCTTGCGCAGCTGCTCCTTGAGCCGCGTCACCGTGCGCGAGAGCTCGCCGAGATTGAAATCGATCGAGCCGAGCTGCTGCTCCAGGCGAGCCCGCGAGATGCTCACCTCGCCCGAGATGTTGAGGAGCTGATCGAGCAGCTCCGCGTCGACGCGCGCCATCTCCTGCCGGTCGCCGGGCGCGACCGGCTCGCGGCCCGGCGGAACCGGCAGCGGCGCGAGCAGGCCCTCTTCCGCGGCGGCGGCCGCATCGGCGGTGGGCTCCGGCGCGGCCGCGCGCGACGGCTCCGGCACGGCCGGACGGAGCAGCTCCAACGGGGTGGGGCGCGGCAGCTCGAATCGTGGTGAGCGCGCCTGCTCGGGTGCTCGCATGACCATGGTCGCCGCAGCGTCGCTCGGGCGCGGCAGGGTTGAGACACTGCTGGCGGATGCCGCAGCGACGGCTGCGGGAATGGCCTCGGCTGCGACGGGGGCCGCAGGCTCGCTCCGGTCGGGAACCTGCGCGCGCTCGGCAGGGACTTCTGCGCTCGGCGCGGACGCCTGCGGCGTCTCGACGGCGGTCTCGAGCTCCGCACCGCCGGCGGGCGCATGCGAAAGCGCCCGGATACGCGCGGTGATGTCGCGCAACGGCGCAACGCCGCGACCCGATGCGACGCTGTCGCGCATGCTCGCGAGCGCATCGAGGCTTGCCTGCAGCACCTCGAACGTCGAGTCCTCGGCGGACACGATTCCGCTGTCGATCTGGTTGACGAGCGTCTCGAGGTCGTGGCTCAGATCACCCATCGCGACGATGCCCGCCATGCGCGCGCCGCCCTTCAGCGTATGCAGCGGGCGCTTCAAAGCCGCGAGTCGTTCCGAGGAGGCGGGCTCGCTACGCCAGTCCGCGAGCGCGGTCTCGGCGGCCTCGATCAGCTCGGTCGCCTCCTCGGTGAATATGCTCGCGACATCGGGATCGAAGTCCGCGGGCGGCTCCTCGGGTGCGGGTGTCTCCACCGGAACCGTTCCGCCGCGGACGGGGTGCTCGCCCGTCGCTGCGGCATGCTCTGCAATCCGGCGGTCGAGATCCCGCTCCGTATCGGCAATGCGCCCGATCAGTGGACCGTGCGTGATGAAGTAGCCGGTCGATTCGTCGAGATGCGACGCCACCGATTCCATGGCGAGCATGCCGTCGCGCAGCAGCGCGAGATCCGAGCTCCGGATCCCGAGTCCGCAGTCGAACGCTTTGCGCAGCCAGTGGTCGAGAGGTTGTGCGAGCCGCACGCCGTGCCGCGCCTCAGCCATCTTCGAGCTCCCGGCGAGCGTATGGCAGGCGCGGTAGACCTCCTCCGGAACCTCGTGCGGCTCCGGCTTGCCCGCGTGACGATCGACGTACGCGCGCACGACGGCGATATGTGTCGCCGTCTCGCGCATGTAGATCTCGCGCAGCGCATCGTCGGTCTGCAGCGGTGTCGCCGCCGCGGGCCGCGCCATCACCTGCGCAGCGACCGCAGGCAGCGGCTGCGCGGCGCTCACGGTCGTCGCGCGCGCAGGCGCCGGGGCGAGGGAGGGCGCCGGCGCCGCGGTGTCCGTCGACTCCGTATCCTCCGGCGCGGGTGCGTGGGGCGCGGCGTCCCGGGCCGCCGCCAGCGAGTGCGCGCGTTTGATGATCGACGGGACGTCGCTCTCGGGCGATGCGCCCGTTTCAAGCTGCTCGATCAGCTGCGGAAGGGCGGCGACCGCGTCGCGCAGGACGGCGGTGATCGCGGGTGTGCGTGTCAACGTGTTGTCGAGCAGCTTGTTGAGCAGGTTCTCGACCGCCCACGCGAATTCGCTCAAGTCGCGGGCCCCGACCATGCGTCCGCTGCCCTTGAGCGTGTGCAAGGACCGTCGGACCGTGACGAGCGCGGATTGCTCGAGCGGGTTCTGGTCCCATACCGGGAAATTGCGCGCGATTCGTTCGAGCTCCTCGCGCGCTTCCTCCACGAAGAGCTTCATCAGCTCCGGATCGACCTGCTCGATCGGCGCGACCGCCGCCTGCCGCGGCGCAAGCGTCGGAGCCGTCGCGGCCGTGACGCCGCGGGCCGGGGTGGCCGGCGCGGCCTCTTCGGCGGGCACCGGCAGCATGCCGGGCGGGAGCTCCCCCGGCGCGAGCCTCACCGTCTGGGCGAATGCGCTCGGGTCGAGCGGCGCGACCGTCGGAACCGCAGGCGCCGGCTGCTCATCGAGGGCCTTCAGGCAGGCTTGCGCATTGTCGAGCATGTACCACGGATCGCTGCGTCCGGCCTGCAGCGTCTCCATGTAATACTCGAGGCTGACGATGGCGTCCGCGAGCCGATCGAGACCGCCCGGGGCGAGCGCGCCCCCGCCGGGCTGCATCACGGGCTTGAGCCTCGTGTGAATGGCCTCCACCAGCTCGACGGCGCGCGTCTTGCCGAGCAGCAGCAGACCCGCCTTGAGCCCACGCAGCAGCTCGTGCCAGCCGTCGAGCCCCGCGGCATCGAGCGTCCCGCCGACATTCTGGCTGATCGACTCCTTCAGCCGGGCGAGATTGAGGATGCACTCGCGCAGGACCGCGGACTGCACTTCGCGGAAATCGGCGTCCGGATCGTCGCGCGAAGCGCTCGTCTCGCGGGGCAGGATCATGCCGACGAGCTGATCGTCGAGCCGATCCTCGACGCCGATCAGGGTTGCGGCGATGTCGACCAGAGTCGCCTCATCGGGCTGCAACTTCCCGGCGATGATGCTCTCGAGCTTCTCCGTCTCGCCCTGCACGCTCGCGCGCAGCTCCCCGAGCCCGAGCACACCGAGCGTGTCGCCGATCTTGCGCAGCAGCTGCACCTGCGGTGCGAGCTCGTTCACCTGGCCGGCGCCACGGCGCACGAAGATATCCAGCACGTCTTTGACCTTCGCCAGATCCTCGCGGATCGCCGCGGCGACGGTCTGCATGAGCTTCACGCTCGGCGCCGACAGGTTCTCGCGCTCCTGCTCCACGGATTCATCGACCGGCAGCAGCTCGGAGAGCCGGAACGAGGCGCGCACGGCCGTGACGCGGGGTCCGCCGACCGAGGCTCGCCCGACGTAGTAGAGGAGGTTATTCAGCAGCTCGACCGGCGGGGCGAGCGCGTAGCGCGCCTCCCCCTGCTCGTACAGCCGCTTGATCTCGCGGTCGGCGAGGCCGAGCAGGCGCTTCACGGACACTCCACCCTCGAGGCCGTTGTCCCGCAACGCCTCGAGCACGGCTCCGACCACCCACCAGAGCTGGAAGACCGGCTGGCGCGTCGCGATCTGCTCGAGCTTCTCGGCGACGCCGGCGAGGACCTCGAGATTCTGCATGAGCCGCTCGCCCCGGATCCACCCGATGAGGCCGATCTGGAAGCGCGCGCGCAGGCGCCGCGCCCACTGCTCGACCGGGAGCACCGGCTCACCCGGCGCACCGCTCGCGGGCTGCGCCTGGCGGTCCGACTTGAGATTGAGCAGCAGCAGCGTGCCCTCGGAGAGCAGTGCGCTGCCGCGCACGGCGCGCAGGTCGTTGAGCAGCGGCAGCAGCACGAGCGCCAGGTCGCGCCCGCCCGCGAGCACGCGCTCGAGGTAGGTCGGCAGCTGCACCATCGCGCGCATGAGCGCATCGAGGATCTCGGCCTGGTTCTTGCGCTCCGCGGCCGTCGTCGTCAGGTAGTGCGCGACCTGCTCCATTTCCTCCGCGAGCAGCGCAGCGCCGTAGATCTCGAGCACGCGCAGCACGCCGTACACCTGGTGCAGCTCGCGCGTGCAACGCTCGAGCAGGGAGAGATTCTGCGGCTGCTCCACGTACGCCTCGAGCGCGGCTCGCGCCTCGCTCATGGCAACGTTCAGCTCGCGACCGACGAACTCGAGAGTTTGAGATGCAACGTCTGGCATGCGTCGTCCAGGATCGGTGTCACCGGCCGCCGAGCGCCGAGACGGGCCGCGCGGTGCCCCGCGCGTTGGCGGGCGGCGCGGCGGGCGGGGTCGGATCCTCCGGACGCTTGAACGTCCCGGTGGCGCCGTTCGGCTCGGGCGCGCCCGGCAGGCGGAAGCCCGCGGCCGCCTTGCGCATACCCGCCGACAGCTCGGCGAGCTTGGCGATCGCGACGGAGGTCGCGCTCGTCGAATCGGCGGTCTGTGCGCTGATCTCCTTCAGCACCTGCATGTTGCGCGCGATGTTCTGCACGGCCGAGGACTGCTGGCGCGAGCTCGCCGAGATGTTCTGCACGAGGCTCGCGATCTGGTTCGAGACTTGCTCGATCTCCTCGAGCGCCGCCCCGGCGTTCTCGGCGAGCAACGCTCCTCCGACCACATCCGTCGTGCTGCGCTCCATCGACACCACGGCCTCGTTCGTATCCGTCTGAATCGTGCGTACCAGCACCTCGATCTGCTTGGTCGCATTGGCTGCGCGCTCGGCGAGCCGCTGAACCTCGTCGGCGACGACGGCGAATCCCCGCCCGGCCTCTCCCGCCATGGACGCCTGGATCGAGGCGTTCAGGGCGAGGATGTTGGTTTGCTCCGCGATGTCGTTGATGAGCTCGACGATGTTGCCGATCTCCTGCGAGCTCTCCCCGAGCCGCTTGATGCGCTTCGAGGTGTCCTGGATCGTCTCGCGAATCGCGTTCATTCCGTCGATCGTGCGGCGCACGGCATCCCCGCCCTTGTGGGCGACGTCAACGGAATGCCGTGCGACGTCCGCGGCACGCTCGGCGTTGCCCGACACCTCCTCCGTGGCGGAGGCGACGGCCCCGGCGGTCTCGGTGGCGGCGGCGATCTGCTTCGACTGGGCGCCGCTCGATTTCGCGAGGTGCTGGGCGAGCGCCTGCGTCTGGCGCGCCGCGCTGTCGAGCTGAATGGCCGATTGATTGATGGTCGTGACGAGACCCCGCAAGGCATCGACGGCGTAGTTGATCGAGTCGGCGATCGCCCCCGTGATGTCCTCGGTGACGGTCGCCTGCACGGTGAGATCGCCGTCCGCGAGGCTCGAGAGCTCGTCCAGCAGACGCAGGATGGCTTGCTGGTTGCGGTCGCTCTCGGTGCGCTGGGCCTCCACGGCGAGCTGCTGGCGCGCGCTCATGCGCCTCAGTCGGCGCAAGCCGAGCCAGAGGAACACGAGCGCGATGAGCGTTCCCGCGGCGAATGCCATGAACAGCCACGAGTCCGCAAGGCTCGAGCGATTCAGCTCGAGAACCACGCCGGCGGCGACGAGCAGCGCGGCGATGCCGATCAGCACATCGAGGCGATGTCCCGGCTTGGAATCGGGCATGGCAACCGCATCGCGGCTGCCCGTTGGTGCAGCGTTTGTCATCAGGCGGCCGCCTCGGCGAATGCCGAGCTCTCGAGGATCGTGCGCAGACTCAAGACCGGCCAGTGCTCATCACCTCGCCGAAACGAGCCGGCGAGATAGCGCTCGCAGCGCGTGATCGTCGGGGCGACGTCACCTGTGAACTCGCCCTCGGCGAAGCGCCTGAAGCCGAGCACCTCATCGACCAGCAGGCCCGCCGGGATCTCCCGGTGATTCACGACGACCACGCGCGTGTTGCGCGTGACGGTCGCCGCACCGCTGCCGATGAACTGGCGCAAATCGATCACCGGCAGCAACTGGCCGCGAACGTTCGCGAGCCCGCGGATCCAGGGCTTCGCTCCAGGCACGCGCGTCAGAGTCGCAGGCACGCTCAGCACCTCGCGGGTCTCCTCGCGGGCCGCGAGAAACAGCTCGCCCGCCATGCGCAGCGCGACGCCGACCCATTCGCGTCCCGCGGGCCCTTCCTGACCGACCTGCGCGGAGACGGCGCGTCCGCGCCGCTCCAGCTCCTGCAGGAGCTCGAAGGGTCGATCACGCAGCGACTTAAGGGGGACCCCCTCCATACCGGCCGGTGGTCAAGCCGTCAGCGTGGCTTGCGCTTTAGCCACGAGCTGGTCGGGGGAAACGGGCTTCACCATGTAATCGACGGCTCCCTGGCGCAGCCCCCAGATCTTGTCGGTCTCCTGTCCCTTCGAGGTCACCATGATGATTGGAATCGTGCGCGTCTTCGGGTCGCTCGCGAGCGTGCGTGTCGCCTGATAGCCGTTCATGCCGGGCATCACGACGTCCATGAAGATCAGGTCGGGATTCATCTCGCGTGCGAGCCGGATACCCTCCGCGCCGTCGCCCGCCGACGCCGTCTTGTAACCGTGGCGCTCGAGTGCCTTCGTCATCACGTGCACCTCGGTCGGGGAGTCATCGACGATGAGTATGAGTGGCATGGCCATCATCTCCCGATATGGGTCTCGATCGCGCTCAAGAGTTCGTCCTTCGTGAACGGCTTGGTGAGATAGTGCTCCGAGCCCACGATGCGTCCGCGCGCACGGTCGAACAGTCCGTCCTTGGACGACAGCATGATGACGGGGATGGAGCGGAAGACCTTGTTGTGCTTGATCAGCGAGCAGGTCTGATAGCCGTCGAGTCGCGGCATCATGATATCGACGAACACGATATCCGGCTGGTGATCGGCGATCTTGGCGAGCGCATCGAACCCGTCGATCGCCGTGTAGACCTCGCAGCCCTCCTTGGCAAGCAGGGTCTCGGCCGTCCGGCGAATCGTCTTGCTGTCGTCGATGACCAGAACCTTGAGACCCTGCAGCTTCGAGTTGGCACCGGTCACAGTAAGAGAGCTCCTTCCACCGCAAACCGTTATGGTGGCCTGTCCGAGCGGCCGTTGCCCGCGGTTTTTAACATATCGGCATAGCCGCTGCTATGCCGTGCACGTCACGTTTTCATAAGATCCGCACATGACAAATCAATTTCGACTGGCGGTGGTGATGGACCCCATCGCGCGCATCCACTACGCGAAGGACACGACGCTCGCCCTGCTCCTCGCCGCGCAGGCGCGGGGGTTCGAGCTCCACTATCTCGAGCAGGGGGATCTGTCGCTACGGGACGGCCGCGCACTCGGCCATGTGCGCTCGCTCACAGTCCGGGCGGACCCCGTGTCCTGGTTCACCCTCGGGGAGTCCCGGCTCGAGCCCCTCGGGGCCTTCGACTGCCTGCTGATGCGCAAGGACCCCCCGTTCGATACCGAGTTCATCTACACCACTTACATTCTCGAGCGCGCCGAGGCGCAAGGGGCGCTCGTCGTCAATCGGCCGCAGGGCCTCAGGGACATGAACGAGAAGGTCTACACGGCCTGGTTCCCGCAGTGCTGCGCACCGACCCTCGTGGCGCGCGACCGTGCCGACCTCAACGCCTTCCTGCGCGAGCACGGCAAGGTCGTGTGCAAGCCGCTGCACGGCATGGGTGGGCGCTCGATCTTCGTGGTCGAGCGGAGCGACAAGAATGCGAACGTCGTCTTCGAGACGCTGACCGACTACGGCCAGCGCTTCGCGATCGTGCAGCGCTACATTCCCGACATCGTCCAGACAGGCGATTCCCGCGTGCTGCTCATCGACGGGGAGCCCGTGCCCTACGCGCTTGCGCGCATCCCGCCCGAGGACGATCACCGCGGCAATCTCGCGGCCGGCGCGCGCGGCGTCGGGCGCCCGCTGAACGAGCGTGACCGTTGGCTCGCGGGCGAGATCGGGCCCGCCCTGGCCGCTCGCGGGATGCTCTTCGTGGGTCTCGACGTGATCGGCGGCTATGTCACCGAGATCAACGTCACGAGTCCGACCGGCGTTCGCGAGCTCGACAAGCAGTTCCACACCGATATCGGCGATCTGCTGATCGGGGCCATCGAGAAGCGCCTGCAACCGCGACTCGCGACACGAGCACCGCCGTAGCGAGCCGCTTATACTGCCCGCACGGTGGCTTCGCGAGCTCTGACATTGCGCGAGGGGGCGGCGCCCGTCCGCGACCGTCTCCTCATGACGATCTTCCTGGCAGCGGTGCTGCACGGGATCGTGATCCTGGGAATCACCTTCAACGCGAGACTGGGCGCTACGGATACGGCCCCGGGACTCGAGGTGCTCCTGGTCTCCGATGAGGTTCCGACGGCGGAGCGCAACGATACGGCGACCTACCTTGCCCAGCGGACTCAAGCAGGCTCGGGAAATACGGAGCGCTCGGTGGCGCCGCGCAACCGTTCCTCCGTGCGGAGCGCGCCGGCAGCCGGGGTCGTCGGTGGCCCCGGATCGGCAAGCGGTGGGGCTCGCACTTCCGATGAGGAGCGTGTTCTCGCGACGACCGCTCCTCGACCGGACATCCGATACTTCAGCGAAGCTGATGCCGGCTCGAGCGCCGGGGGGCAGGCGCCGCCCACCGCGCACGCCCCCGCGGCCGAGCCCGCGCCAGACGACGATGTGGGTCCGGTGCAGCTGCGCGGACCGCACCGCGACGATCTGTGGGTCACTCCCGATGCTCGCGAGGCGACCCTGGCACCTTACCTCGACGGATGGCGCCGGCGTGTGGAACGTATCGGCACGCTCAATTATCCCGTGGCGGCTCGGCGCGCGGGCGTGAACGCGAACCCGGTGCTCGAGGTTGCGATCGCCGCGGACGGCCGCCTCCAGAGCGTGAAGATCCGCCGCTCGAGCGGCTCTCCCGACCTCGATCACGCCGCGCTCGAGATCCTCAAGCTCGCGAGCCCGTTCAACCCGTTTCCGCCCGAGCTCGCCGCGAAGTACCACACGTTGCGTTTCGCATACGAATGGCAGTTCGTCGGCGGCCGCGTCGAGAGCGGCGCGGTGTCGGCGCTTCCCTGAGCGCTTCCCTGAGTGCTTCCCTGAGCGCGTTTCCGGGCGCGCGCTTCCTTGAGTGCCCGTGCGTGAGGGGCCATACTGCCCCCACATGAGCGCCTCTCTCACGAATCATCTTCTCATTGCGATGCCGGCGCTCTCCGACCCGAACTTCTCCCATACCGTGACGCTCGTGTGCGAGCACACGGCCGACAAGGGAGCGCTCGGGATCGTGCTCAACAAACCGCTTCCGATGCGCCTCTCAGAGGTGCTCTCCCAGATGAAGCTCGAGCCGCGCGACGAGCAGATCGCCGCACAGCCGGTCCTGCGCGGTGGCCCGCTGCACACCGACCGCGGCTTCGTGCTGCATCGTCCGGGCGGGCAATGGGATTCGACGGTCCAGGTCTCCGAGCTGATCCAGGTCACCACCTCGCGGGACGTGCTGGCCGCCATGGCGCGCGGCGACGGCCCGCTCGATGCCTTCGTCGCGCTCGGCTATGCGCAGTGGGAGCCGGGACAGCTCGAGCGGGAGATCCACGAGAACGCCTGGATGCTCATTCCGGCCGACGAGCGCGTCGTGTTCGAGCTGCCGTTCGATCGGCGCTGGGAGGGCTGCTGGGCGCTCATCGGCATCGATACGGAAAAGATCAAACAGGTGAGCATCGTCGCCGGCAATGCGTGAGCCCCGGCCGATGCCGGCGCATCCCGTGCTCGCGTTCGACTTCGGCACGAAGCGGATCGGCATCGCGGTCGGCGACACGCTCACGGCCACGGCCGCGCCGCGGCCAGCCGCCGCCGTGCTCGCGAGCGGTCCCGACTGGAGCGCGATCGAGCGCGAGGTGCGCGCGGTCCAACCCTGCTTGCTGGTCGTGGGCGTGCCCTATAATGCGGACGGGCGCGCCGGCGCTCTGACGAGCGCGGCCCGCGCCTTCGGCGCGGCGCTGCACGAGCGCTTCGGGCTCGCGGTGGAGCACGTCGATGAGCGCTGGTCCTCTCTCGAGGCGAGCGCCGCTCTCAAACGCGGCCGCGCCGCAGGCTTGCGCGGGCGGCGTGTGCGGCGCGAGCAAGTCGACAGCGTCGCGGCGGCCGTGATTCTGGAGCGCTGGCTCGCCGGCGAGCGGGGGTGAGCACGAAGTGAGCAACGACATCCAGCTCCGACCGGACGGAACGCTGCGCCACCTGCTCACGCTCGAGACGTTGCCGCGATCGCACATCGAGCAGCTGCTCGATCGCGCGGAGCGCTTCGTGCGTCCCCTCGGCGAGCCTCCTCCCGCGAGCTCCGCGCTCGCGGGCGTCACCGTCGCCAATCTGTTCACCGAGCCGTCCACGCGCACGCGGGTCTCCTTCGAGCTCGCGGCGAAGCGCCTCGGCGCGCAGGTGATCAATCTCGAAGTGCAGCTCTCCTCGCGCGTGAAAGGCGAGAGCATGCTCGACACGGTCTACACGCTCGAGTCGCTCTACGTGGACGTGCTCGTCATCCGCGACGCCGAGGCCGGCGTTCCCGGGCTCGTCGCGGAGAGCGTCCGGCCGCACGTGAGCGTGCTCTCCGCGGGCGAGGCGCACGTCGCCCATCCGACGCAGGGGCTGCTCGATGCGCTTACCGTGCGCCAGCGCAAGCCGCAGTTCGGCGCGCTCGCCGTGGCGATCGTCGGAGACGTGCGGCACTCGCGGGTGGCGCGCTCCGCGTATCACGTCTTCAGAACCCTCGGCGTGGCCGAGATCCGCATCGTCGCCCCGCCCGCCTACATGCCGGAGGCGACGGAGTTCTCGGGCAGCGTGCGGCACCACTCGCTCGCGAAAGGGTTGAAGGACGCCGACGTGATCATGATGCTGCGCATCCAGAAGGAGCGGATGACGCAGGCGTCCCTGCCCGATGCCGATCGCTACTTCGCGAAGTACGGCCTCACACCCGAGCGGCTCGCGCTCGCGAAGCCCGACGCGATCGTCATGCATCCGCAACCGATGAACCGCGGGATCGAGATCGCATCGGACGTGGCCGACGGACCCCAGTCGGTCATTCGCGATCAGGTGCGCAACGGCGTCGCCGTGCGCATGGCGGTGCTCGAGGTGGTGTGCGCGGGGCGTCGCGCAGGGGCGTAGAGCGTAGAGGCAAGCAGCCGTCCCCGCCCCTCCAGGGCGTGCGCTCGAGCCGTCGCCGGCATGCGGCGATGCGTGTCACCCGAAGTTGATCTTCGCCTCGAGATTGGCGCGCGAGTCGGCGTTCGCGAGCGCCTCCTCCAGCTCGATGCGGCCGTCCTTGTAGAGCGCGTGCAGCGCCGCATCGAAGCTCTGCACTCCGCGCTCGCTGCTCGCCGCGATCGCTTCCTTCACCGCGACCACGTCGCCCTTCTTCATGAGCTCGGAGATGTGGGGCGTGTTGAGCATCACCTCGACGGCGGCGCAGCGCTTGCCGTCCTTCCCCAGCACCAGACGCTGCGCGAGGATCGCGCGCAGATACTGCGAGACGTCGAGATAGATCTGCGTGTGCTGCTCGCGCGGGAACAGGTTGATGATACGATCGAGCGTCTCCGCGCAGTTGTTCGCATGCAGGGTCGCGAGCACGAGATGCCCCGTCCCGGCGAGATGGACCGCGGCCTGCATGCTCTCGCGGTCGCGCACCTCGCCGATGAGGATCACGTCCGGAGCCGCTCGCATGATGCCGCGCAACGCGCTGGTGAACGACTTGGTATCGAGCCCGACCTCGCGCTGATTGACCATCGAGCGCTTGTTGGTGTGCAGGAACTCGATCGGGTCCTCGATGGTGACGATGTGATCGGAGGAGCTCTCGTTGCGGTGATTGATCATCGCGGCGATCGAGGTGGACTTGCCGGAACCGGTCGCGCCGACCATCAGGATGAGCCCGCGCTTGAGCATGATGAGGTCGCGCATGATCTCCGGCAGGCCGAGACTCTCGAGGCGCGGCATGTGCGCCGAGATGTACCGGAGCACGATCGCGGGGTAACCGCGCTGCATGAACACATTGACGCGAAAGCGCCCGAGCCCCGGCTCCGAGATGGCGAAATCGATCTCGAGGTCGTGCAGGAAGTGCTCCCGCTGCTCGGGCTTCATCAGCGCGAGGGCCGTCTGCCGCACCACATCGGGCGTCAGCACGTTCTTGTTCACGGGGTAGATCTGGCCTTCGATCTTGATCTTCACCGGCGCATTCGCCGTGAAGAACAGGTCCGAGGCCTGCTTCTCCACCATCAGCTTGAAGAGCGGCTTGGTGTTGAGATTGGGCTGGGCGCCCGTCAGATTGGGGTGCGGTCCGCTGTCGAGCAAGCTGTGCGTGCCCGTCGCGCTCAGCTTCGGGTCCTCGGTTTCCTTCGTGGAGGTCATGACGTTCGGCATGGCAGGTTGCGGCGCGCCGGCCTGGCCCCTACAGGCTGTGGCCCTGCTGCTCCTCCTCGACGATGCGCAGTGCGCCGCCGTCGTCGACGGTCTTCATCTCGCGCTTGCTCTCGAGCTTGATGCGCAGCCGCAGCTCGTTCTTCGAGTCCGCGTTGCGCAGCGCATCCTCGTAGGAGATGAAGCCGGTCTCGTAGAGCTCGTACAGCGATTGATCGAAGGTCTTCATGCCGAGCCGGTTCGAGCGCGACATGACCTCCTTGATCTTGGCCACGTCGCCCTTGAAGACGAGGTCCTGGACGAGCGGGGAGTTGAGCATGATCTCCGTGGCGGCGATGCGGCCGGCGCCCGACTCGCGCGGGATGAGCCGCTGCGAGATGAACGCCCGCAGGTTCAGCGACAGGTCCATGAGCAGCTGCTCGCGGCGCTCGTCCGGAAAGAAGTTGATGATGCGGTCGAGCGCCTGATTGGCGCTGTTCGCGTGCAGGGTCGCGAGCACCAGGTGTCCCGTCTCGGAGAACTGGATGCCGTACTCCATCGTCTCGCGGTCGCGGACCTCGCCGATGAGAATCACGTCGGGCGCCTGGCGCAGCGTGTTCTTGAGCGCCGCCTGCCACGACTCGGTATCGACGCCTACCTCGCGGTGCGTGATCACGCAGCCCTTGTGCTGGTGGACGTACTCGATGGGATCTTCGATCGTGACGATGTGACCGCGCGTCCGCTCGTTCCGGAAGCCCACCATCGCGGCGAGCGTCGTCGACTTGCCCGAGCCCGTGCCGCCGACGACGATGACGAGACCGCGCTTCGCCAGCACGACCTCCTTCAGGATCGGTGGCAGGTCGAGCTCCTCGATCGTGGGGATCTTCGCATTGATCAGGCGGATGACACACCCCGTGAAGCCCTGCTGCACGAAGGCGCTCACCCGGAATCGTCCGATGCCCGGCGGCGCAATGGCGAAATTGCACTCCTTCGAGGCGTCGAACTCCTTCGACTGGCGGTCATTCATCAGCGCGCGCACGAGCGCCGCGGATTGCTCGGACGTGAGGGCCCGCTCGCTCTGCGGGCGCACCTCGCCATCGAGCTTGATGGCGGGCGGGAAGCCCGTCGTGATGAAGAGGTCGGACGCCTTCTTCTCCGTGACGCGTCGCAGCAAGTCCTGCATGAGCTTGGTCGCCTGATCCCGTTCCATATGCCCTCCCGCGCGCGAATCCAAATCGATTGGAAAAACTGGCCTGCGGCCGCCTCTACACCGCGTCCTTGCTCTGTGCCTTGTAGCGCGCTTCCTCACGGCTGACTTGGCCCTTCGTCACCAGATCGGCGAGGCATTGATCGAGAGTCTGCATCCCGCTCGCCCCACCCGTCTGGATCGATGAGTACATCTGCGCGATCTTCCCCTCCCGGATGAGGTTGCGGATCGCGGGCGTGCCGATCATGATCTCGTGCGCGGCGACGCGTCCGCCCCCGATGCGCTTCAAGAGGGTCTGCGAGACGACCGCCCGCAAGCTCTCCGAGAGCATCGAGCGCACCATCTCCTTCTCGGCCGCGGGGAACACGTCCACCACGCGATCGATGGTCTTCGCGGCGGAGCTCGTGTGCAGGGTGGCGAAGACGAGGTGTCCCGTCTCCGCCGCCGTCAGGGCGAGCCGGATCGTCTCCAGATCGCGCATTTCCCCGACGAGCACCACGTCGGGGTCCTCGCGCAGGGCCGAGCGCAGCGCCTCGGAGAAGCCGAGGGTGTCGCGATGCACCTCGCGCTGATTGATGAGGCAGCGCTTCGACTCGTGCACGAACTCGATCGGATCCTCGATCGTGATGATGTGGTCCGGCCGGTTGTCGTTGCAGTGATTGATCATCGCGGCGAGCGTCGTCGACTTGCCGGACCCCGTCGGCCCGGTCACCAGCACCAGGCCGCGCGGCAGCATGCACAGATCGCGAAAGATCTTCGGCGACTGCAGATCGTCCAGGCTGAGGATCTGCTGGGGAATATTGCGGAACACCGCGCCCGCACCGCGATTCTGGTTGAAGGCGTTCACCCGGAAGCGGGCCAGCTTCGGAATCTCGAACGAGAAGTCCGTTTCGAAGAACTCCTCGAACGCCTTCCGTTGCTTGTCGTTCATGATGTCGTAGACCATGCTGTGCACTTCCTTGTGCGACAGCGGTGGCATGTTGATGCGCTTCATGTCGCCGTCCACCCGGATCATCGGCGGCACGCCCGCCGAGAGGTGCAGATCGGATGCGTTGTTCTTGACGGCGAAAGCGAGGAGTTGCGCGATATCGACAGCCATGGATGGTCGTTCTCGGGGCACTGGCGCCCTGCGGTCGCGAGGGGCCGAGTATAACGGAGGCTTTCCCCGGGCCGCATGATAATGAGTCCGCAGAATTTGGCCGAAAATCTCCGCGCCGTGCGCGCCCGCATCGCCGCCGCCGCCGCGCAGTGCGGGCGGAATGCGCACTCGATCACAATCGTCGGAGCGAGCAAAGGCCAGCCCTTGACAGTCATCGAGGCGGCGGCCCGGGAGGGGCTCGAGCACTTCGGGGAGAGCTACCTCAAGGAGGCGCTCGCGAAGCTGGCGGCGGCGCCCGCCGGCCTCACGTGGCATTTCATCGGTCGCATCCAGTCGAACAAAACCCGGCCGATCGCCGAGCGCTTCGGCTGGGTACATGGCGTGGACCGCCTCGAGATCGCGCGGCGGCTCGCGACCCAGCGGCCCTATCATGCCCCGCCCCTCAACGTCTGCCTCCAGGTGAACGTCGCCGGCGAGCCCGGTAAGGCCGGCGTTGCCCCGGCGGAGGTGCGCGCACTCGCGGCCGCCGTGGCCGAGCTGCCGCGCCTCGAGCTGCGCGGGCTCATGTGCCTGCCTCCCGAGGAGCACGAGCTCGAAAGGCAGCGCCACTGGTTCGCCGCGTTGCGGCGCCTGTTTGAAGACCTCAATGCCGCGGGGGCCGGGCTCGATACGCTCTCGATGGGTATGAGCGCCGATGTGGAAGCCGCCGTGCTCGAGGGGGCGACGCTCGTGCGCATCGGCACGGCGCTGTTCGGCCCGCGTCCCTGAGGGACGCCCGCGCACATGACCGGATACAATTCCCCCGTGGACTCCTACAGCATTGCGATCATCGGTGGCGGCCACATGGGCCGAGCGCTCGTCGGCGGTCTCATCCGGCGAGGCATGCCGCCCCACGCCGTGCGCGTGGGCGAGCCCGACGCGGCTGCGCGGAGCGATCTGCAGCGCGACTTCGGATGCTTCGCAACCGACGACAACGCGCTGTGCACGCGGGGTGTCCGCGCGGTGGTGCTCGCCGTCAAGCCGCAAGTCGCCTCCGCGGTCGTCGCGCCGCTCGGCCCGCGCATGCGCGACGAGCGCGCGCTCGTCATCTCCGTCATGGCCGGCATCCGCATCCGCTCGCTGGAGTCCTGGTGCGGAGCGGACGCGCCTGTCGTGCGCGCCATGCCGAATCGGCCTGCGCTGGTCGGCGCCGGCGCAACCGGTCTTTACGCGACCGCCCGGGTCGACTCGGTGGGTCGTGCCCTCGCCGAGAGCCTGCTGCACTCGGTCGGTACCGTCGTGTGGTTGAATTCCGAGGAGGATCTCGATGTCGTCACGGCGCTCTCGGGCAGTGGGCCCGCGTACTGCTTCTTGCTCGCGGAGCTGATGATGCGCGCCGCCATGAGCCTCGGACTCGAGGCGCACGCGGCCCGCGTGCTCGCGGTCGAGACGCTCCACGGATCGGGCGCGCTCGCGCACTCGAGCGATGGCGATCTCGCCCGGCTGCGTGCCGAGATCACCTCGCAGGGCGGCACGACCGAGGCGGCGCTCGAGGTGCTCGCGGGCGAGCCAGGTCTCGGTGCTCTGGTGGAGCGTGCGATGCATGCGGCAGCGCAGCGCAGCCGCGAGCTCGCGAGACAGTTCGGAGCCGGCGAATGACCGCGCGCGCGCGCAGGCGGCGCGGCTCATGAGCGCGCTCATCTTCATCGTCGATACGTTGCTCAGCCTCGCGCTGTTCGTCGCGCTGCTGCGCTTGTTCCTGCAGTGGACCCGTGCGGACTTCCGTAATCCCATCAGCCAGGCGGTGGTGCGCCTCACCAATCCGCTCGTGATGCCGCTGCGGCGCATCCTCCCGCCGATCGGCAAGCTCGACACCGCATCCGTCGTGACCGTCGCGATCGTCGCGCTCGGCGACGTGGCGATCGTCTCGTACCTGCACGGCTACGAGATGCCGCCGCCGCTCATCTGGCTGCGCGAAGCGGCGATCGAGATCGTGCGCGTGTCGCTCTGGACCTATTTCTACGCCATTTTTCTTTACGCGCTGCTGTCCCTCATCGCCCCCGGGGGCTATTCGCCGGTTCAGTCTCTGCTCACGAGCCTCTGCGAGCCCGTTCTGCGTCCTTTTCGGCGGATCATCAAACCGATCGGGGGACTCGATTTGTCGCCGCTCTGGGCGGGCATCGCCATTCAGGCACTGCTCATCCTGCTTGCCGATGCGTGGCGGTGAGCAGAAACATTCTTCTAGAAAACAGGGACTTGAAACCAGCACTTGAACCGCGGCGGCCTGCCCGGCTCGAGCGCGTGTGTGCGTGCGGCATCCGGCGGCGCATGTCGCGCGTGCAGCAGGAAAAAATTGCAGCCGGTACTCCCGCGGTGCGACGCGACGCCCACGCATCGATCGCAGGCGCTGCCGCGCCGCGTAGCGGGCGTGCTCAAAGCCTGGAAATCAAGGCATTTCAGTTATGCGCACACGCGAGAAATCGCTTGCCAACGCGTGCCCATGTGCTATTTTCCGCGGCGATTCGCTCTGCGCGGTGCGTTCCGCGCTCGACTATATTCAGACGAAACACTCGAGGAGTAACGAAACATGGCGAAAAAGGGTGGCGCACCGACCAAGTCGGAAATCCTCACTCACATCTCGAAGGACACCGGGTTGTCCCGCAAGCAGGTCGGAGGCGTGTTCGATTCCCTGGGCGGGGTGATCAAGAAGAGCCTGCGCGGCAACGGTCTGTTCACGATGCCCGGCCTGCTGAAGATGAAGGTCGTCAAGAAGCCGGCCACGAAGGCACGCGAGGGCATCAACCCCTTCACCGGCGAAAAAATGATGTTCAAGGCCAAGCCGGCCAGCAAGAAAGTGCGCGTGATGCCGCTCAAGAGCCTGAAGGGAATGGTCAATCAGTAGTCGGCACGATCCTGCACGATCATCTGCAATGGGCACTCACCCCTCGGATGGGCCCTGCATCGTCTCGTGAGCTTCGCCCGCTTGCGTGGGCTTGCCCAGCTTCTCCGCGGGGTCCGCGCCGAGCGCGGACCCCGTGTATAGCGCCTTAGAATCCGGACTCTCGCGCGAATTGCACGACGGCTGCGCGCAGCTCGGGCAGCCGTCCATGTAAGAAATGGCCCGCGCCGTGCAGCACGCGCAGCCGCGGCGGCGGCGTGCGCGTCGATGCCCACTCGAGCACCGCGGCGGCGTCGACCACCTCGTCCGCATCGCCTTGAACGACCAGCCACGGGCAGCGCGGGACGCGGGACTCCCGCACCATCCGCTCGATACCGGCCGCGCGCTCGATTGGTGGCGCGCTCGGTGCGCGGGCGATGGGCGGTGCGACCGTGACGAGCAGACCGGCCTCTGCGCGCGCGGCACAGCCGAGCGCAACGACGGCGCCGAACGAGAAACCCAGCATCCACGGTGTGGCTTGCGGCCAGCGTGCCTTGCCCCAAGCGACGACGGCGAGCGCATCGTCCGCCTCGCCCACGCCGTCGGCGAATTGACCCTCGCTCCGTCCCACCCCACGAAAGTTGAAGCGGAGCGTGGGCACATCGAGCTCGTGGAGGGCGCGCGCCAGCGTGAACACGACTTTGTTCGCGAGAGTGCCGCCATGGAGCGGATGCGGATGGCAGATCACGCCGAACCAGGCGTGACTCGCCGCCTCACCCTCGAGCAGCGCCTCGAGCGTGCCGGCCGGCCCGGCGATCCGCAAGCTCTCCGGATGCGGTGCACGGAGCATGGCGCTGCGCTCCTCGCGCGGCTTGCGGCCGCGACCCTCAGGCCGCTGGAGCCCCGGAGCGATCGGTGAGGCCGGCCAGCCTCACCAGCAATCGATTGAGGCGCTGCACGTATTCTGCGGGATTGCCGAGCTGCCCGCCCTCGGCGAGCGCGGCCTGATCGTAGATGAGCAGCG
>Ga0335074_10000575_pt1 | contig 51389 bp, 41 predicted proteins | sample Lox_Sample_23_FD_206715 | JGI IMG/M metagenome (GOLD analysis project Ga0335074, IMG submission 206715) | Soil microbial communities from Loxahatchee National Wildlife Refuge, Florida, United States - Lox_Sample_2.3 | ecosystem: Environmental > Terrestrial > Soil > Wetlands | place: USA...
GATGGCGTGTCCGCAGATCTGGTGGTGCGAGCGGTAAAAGGTGCGCACCGCCGGATCGATGAACTTCCGTAGCGCCTCGCGGCCCCGCCCGTGCTTGCCGCAGTCGACGTCCTCGACGAAGAGATTGATCCAGGCTTCGATATCCCGGGCATCGATGGCCAAGGCGTAGCGCACGGGCAGCTCTTGAATCGCGAGACGTGACTCGATGTGGTCGAGGCGTCTTGCGAACTCGGTCGTATCGTTCATGCTCATGGCGCTCAGTACCTCGCAATTTCACAGGCTTTGGTCGATGCAGATCGCTCTTCACGGCTCGGTGCGGCGCCCGAGGCGCAATAGCGGCGCGAGCTTCGTCAAGATCGTGCGCACATTCTCGACCACCATCCGCTCCGGCATGCCTGCGACGGAAGCCCAAAAATACGCGCACTCGATTGGTAGCCCCGCATAGCGGGCATTGATCGCAGGCGCGACGCTGGCTGGGTCACCGTAAAAATACGGACCTAGCCGGCTTGCACCGCGGGCGCGGATCTCGTCGGGTTTGATGGCCTTTGGGGTAGGGTTGGCGGTGCCTTCGACCGCATATCGGCGATAGGAATCCTGTTGATACCCCAAATGCTTGGCCACAACCGGCCAATCCTTCTCAGGATCTTCGCTGATCCAGCCGTCGATATTGCCGCACATGCGCGCGTACGAAGCCGCGTGGCCGGCTTCGCGCAATCCCTGCAAATAGGGCTCGTGCAGGTCCGGATTGAGAGAGAGCAGACCTTCGCCCAATAAACCGGCCCTGCGTGCGCCCTGAGGACCCTGGTATCCCATCCAGATCGGGATTCGTTCTTGGTTCGGTGGCGGCGTCACGCGTCGGTCCCGCCAAATGACGCGCAGCTGGCGCGCGCACTCGTCTGTCACGCTGTAGCGCCGTTCGAGTGAGGCACCATAGAGCTCGAACTCCGGTATTCGATACCCCGTGCCCAGTCCCAAATCGAGTCTCCCGCCGCTCACGAGATCGACCACCACAGCCTGCTCGGCGATATGCACCGGTCGCTGCAGCGGCGCTATGAGAATCGCCGTTCCCAAACGAATTCGCTTGGTACGTGCAGCGACCGCAGCACAATAAGTCAGGGGTTGCGTCAGATAGCCATCCTCGAACAGATGGTGCTCGGAGAACCAAGCCGAATGTGCGCCCAGATGCTCGGCTTCTTGGCACAGCTCCAAGGTGAAGCCGTAGAGGCGCGAGAAGTCCGTCCTCCAGGACGGCGGATTTCGCAAGTCAAAATACAGCCCGACATTCATGAGGCGATGTGCTCCAGGCGTCTCAAGAGCTCGGGATCGTTTGTGGTCATATCGCCCATCACTCCATCATTTCGTCGGATTCCTCAAGCAACAATGCCCGCCGCCCGCCATATCGCAATCTCCTCCGGTGATGACCACTCGGCCAGCGCGTCGGCCGTGGGGGCAGTGGGCGGAGAAGGCAATTGTGGAGGCGTGCGACTGAAGCGCGGCGCCGGTGCCGGCTGCGTGACCCCGTCGATCGTGACGAATGTTCCGCGCTCGGCAAGGTGCGGATGTTGCGGCGCCTCATCCCAACGCAAAACCGGCGCGACACAAGCATCGCTGCCGGCAAAAAGACGCGTCCACTCATCGCGCGTGCGGGTGCGGAATTTCTCCGAGAGGACGGCTTTCGCCCGCTGCCAACTCGCCGGGTCCAGCTGCTCGCCGAGCTCCGAAGACTCGATGCCGAGATGTTTCAACATGACCGTGTAAAAGCGGGTCTCGATAGGCCCGACGGAGAGCCACTCGCCATCGGCGCACTCGTACACATCGTAAAAGTGCGAGCCCGAATCGATGAGATTCGAGCCACGCTCGGCTTGGAGCATGCCGGCTGCCTGCATTCCGTAGAAGGTCGTTGCCAGGGATGCCGTGCAGTCCACGATGGCGGCGTCGACCACTTGTCCTTGACCGGAGGTGCGCGCCTCGAGGATGCCGGCCAGAATGCCCAGCGCGAGATAGAGACCGCCGCCCCCATAGTCCCCAATCAGATTGAGAGGGACCGTAGGCGGCGCCCCGCGCCGCCCGATCGCGTGGAGCACACCCGTGATCGCGATATAACCCAAATCGTGTCCTGCGGTTTGTGCGAGGGGCCCTGATTGTCCCCATCCCGTGACCCGTCCATACACGAGTCGTGGATTGTGCTCGAGGCAGTTGTCGGGCCCGAGACCGAGTCGCTCCATCACGCCCGGGCGAAATCCTTCGATGAGTGCGTCCGCCTTGCTCACCAAGTTCAGCACCAACGCAATCGAGCGCGCATCCTTCAAATCGAGCGCGATGGATCCGCGATTTCGCAGCAGTAGGTCATAGCGTCGCGGCCGCTTCACGCCGAGTTCGACAGGCTCTCGACGCTCGATGCGCAGCACCCTCGCCCCAAGGTCGGCAAGCAGCATTGCTCCCATGGGGCCGGGGCCCGCGCCGGCAAATTCGATGATTCTCAAACCACGCAGCGGTCCTGAGCGAGGGGTTAGCGTTTGCGGATCGCTTGCCATTGCTCTTCGAGGTTACCGCTCAGCTGTAAATCCACGTCTGTCCCTCGCTGCGGCTCCATTCGCTCAGACTCCAGTCGGCTGCACGCGGCCGGACTTCCGATCAGCCGCAGGAGCCGCAGATCGTCGAGATACTTGCAGATGAACGCAACTGATAGACGCGGGATGTCCTTATCGGCCCCCACGCCTAGCGTCCGTACGTCCGCCCGGAAGCGGCTGGCCGAGACCGAAGCGCCCGCGGCCGCGGGCATGGGCCGGCGCATTTGGTGGAGCAGCGGGAGCGAGGATTGCTGGCGCTGCTTCTCGGGTAAGCCGCGTAGCGCCATCTCAAAGCGGCCGAACCATTCGGCGTAGTCGTCGATGCGTCGGATAGGATGGCCGGCCTCGATTGCCCAGTCGACGAAGCTATCCATGGAGATGCCGTCCTGGTGGGGATTGACCACGTGGTAGGTCCGATAGCCGCGGTGGCAATTGGCGCCGAGCGTGGCGATCGCTTCAGCGGTGAAGTCCACGGGCAGGCCGTCGTAGTGAGGCTGGCCGGTGCCCCCCGCATAGAAGGAGCGCGGCGCCAAGCCGGTGACGACGATGCTGAGCAGCCAGCGGGTGAACATGTCGGGGACGTTGATTTGACCCTTGTATTGGCTGTGGGCCAGAATCATGTCTGAACGGAACACCGCTACCGGCAGACTGAACCGCTCGTGAGCCTCGCGCAGTAGAACCTCTCCCGCCCATTTGCTGTTAGCATAACCATTGGCATAGCCTTCGGGGTCCAGACGACGCACGGGCGTGGCAATACGTACGTCCGCATCTTCGTCGATCGTGCCGCCGCCCGGGACCATCGCTGCGGCGACCGTCGAGACATTATTGAAGAGCTTCATGCGATCGGTGATCGCGAGCCGGATCAGTTCGGCCGTACCGACGACATTGGCACCGAACAGTTGCGCGTACGGTAGGACGTGATTGACGAAGGCGGCGGGATGAACGACGAGATCCACCGTTCTGGCCAGCCGCTGCCAGTCCGCATGGTTTAGGCCGAGGTCTGGTTCACCGAGATCGCCTGCCAGCACTTCCAGATGTTTGTCGGCGAGTACCGCGAAACGTTGGCTGAGTTCCGGATCGCCGCTGTCGAAGGCGTCCGCGATGCGCTGCCTGGCTGCGGCGGCATCTTGGCCGCGCGCGACGCAGATGACCCACCCGCCGCCGATTCGGGCCATTCGCTCGAGCCATTCGAGGCAGAGGAACCGTCCGAGGTAACCATTGGCACCGGTAACGAGCACGGTCCGGATCTCGCGCGATGCGGGCGCGAGCTTGCGCGCTCGCTCCAGCGTCTGGGCGTCGATGAATTTCTCGAGCTTGAGGTCGCTCGCATGGATGTCGGTGGCGCCACGACCATGCACGGAGGCGAAGCTCGGGCGCTTGAAGGAGCTATCGCGGGCCCGCTGAATGAAACGTGCGAGCTGCTGCAGGCTGCCGGCCGGGTTGTTGATAACCCCCGCAGGTACTTCGATCTCGTAGATCTCCTCGAGCAGGATGGAGCAAGATAAGGCTGAGAGCGAATCGCCACCCAGGTCGATGAAGCTGGTGCTTTTGCTCAGGTCGATGTCCTCGACCCCGAGGGTCGCCTGCACGGCATGCATCACAGTCTCCAGCACTGGTGCCCGGCGGCCTTCGCGGCGCAGGCCCTGCAACTCGTTGGTCCGGTTCGCGGCAATCTCGTCGTAGAGTCTCTCGAGGCGCGCCGCATAGCGTTCCTTGAACTTCGGGCGCTGATACTTGCCTATACCGGCGAGCAATCCGTTCTCCGCACTGAAGGGCTCGTGCTCGACGATAAAATCACGCGGCACCTCGTAGGCGTTGAGTTCCGCCATTCGGGCGATCTCCTTTATCGCCTCGCGCAGCGTCGCCTTGATCGCCTTCTCATCACCCACGATGTCCATGAGCTTCAGCGTCGCCTCATTGGGCACGATCACGCCGATCAGGTAGGAGCGCTCGCTGGTGCCGTAGAGAAAAACCTGCCGGATCACCGGGTGGCCGTTGGTATAGAGCGATTCCAGGCGCGAAATCGCCACGAACTCGCCTTGCGCCAGCTTGAGCACGTTGTTGCGACGATCAACATAGATCAGTTGGTCGGGGCCAATTTCGGCCATGATGTCCCCGGTCTTGTAGTAACCTTCCTCATCGAACATCGATGCACTTAGTTCAGGGCGCTTGTAGTAGCCGAGCATCATGTTTTTGCTCTGCACCCGCAACTCGCCACGCGGGTAGGGCTTGTCCGTCTTGAAATAGCCGAGCTCGGGGACATCGTCGAGCTTGTAGGCTCGGATGAAGTCCGGAACGATCCGGTTGTTGAACGTGACGGCCTGCAATTCCGTACAGCCGTAATTCTCGTCAAGGGGGATGCCGAGGCATGCCACCATGAAGTCACGCAGATCAGTCGTGAGCGGTGCGGAACCGAAGGAACACGCGATCACGCGGCCGCCAAGGGTAGTCTGGCGGATCTCACGCATGATCTCATGCTTCAACGCGGCAGGATCGGCGCTGTCGCTGGCGCGACGTTCTACTTCCACCTGATAAAGCTGATACAGCATCTCGCAAATGCGTGGCACCGCGGAGATCTGCGTCGGACGGACGATGCGAATGTCCTCGAACAGCGCGGAGAGATCGCTCTTGGCGGTGAAGTAGCAGGTGCCCCCACTGCTCAAGGTCAAGAACACCGTGCTGCGCCCGAAGGCATGGTTCATTGGCATGTAATGGACAGTCAGGGAGGCCCTAGGGGACGGCGCGCGCCATACCGTCTTGACCAGGCGTTCCGGATACATCGCGCCCTTGGGCGAACCGGTGCTGCCGGAGGTGTAGTAGATCGTGCACAGCCGATTGTGCGTATCGGGTTTGGCGTAGAGCGGGGCGGCCGGCAGCGTGGCGCCGCGCGCGCAGAGCGCCGGTAAGGTGTCGAGCAAATCCGGCAGACCGGCCGCCATGAGCTTGTTGACCGCGGCGTCGAAGACTTCCCTCTCGTCATCCACTTCCGGGTGATAGTCGAACACCACTAGGCCTACGGGACGGAAGCCGCTGATGACCAGTTCGACTGCGGTATCGAGGCATTCGAGACTGGTTGCGATCCAGCGCGGCTCGGTCTCCTTGACGATGTCGATCAGTTGCTGGATTGGGGCATTCGTCTGCATCGGAACCGCGATGACACCGCTAAAGATCCCGGCCAGATCCACCGTTGCGTAGTCGATGCCGGCGAAGGCAAGGATGCAAAGAAACTCTTCCGAACGCAGGGGCTTGACGGTTTCGTGATGCCACACGTTCGCCAGCGCCCGGGCCCGAGACCACAATTCCCGATAACTCACGGTCTCGAAAGTACCCAGCAACTGGCGGCTCTTGCGACCCGTGACGGGGTCGGTTACCAGCTCGCTCGCGCGCTGTGCAAGCGCCGGTCGGTCCGCATAGCCTTCCATGACGATTGCCGCAACCTGGGCCAGCCCGAGCTCCGGGCGCAGCTTGGCCTCGTTCACAGCCGTAAGGGGCAGCGCCTCGCGGAACTGGGCATCCTTCGCCGTGAGATCTTGGATGCGTGTCGCAAGCTGCGCGGTTGCGCTTACTGCCGACGTTTCAATGGCTTACGCTCCTGTGTCTGGGCTGCTTTCTTCTCGGCTCTTGCATCGAGGCAGTGCGCGGCTTCCCCCGTCTATACCTGATCTTACTGAAGCGAAAATCAAAAGCCTAATTTTTTGTATACCGTTCATATATATAAACGCGTCGCGGTGCTGCAATACTCAGCATGCCCATCAGAAGCAAATCCGGTGTTACAGGTCCACGAGCCCCTTGCCATGCGTTTACCTGGCACGTGAGATCGGACCGAGAATGCAATTGACCACAGAGGGCAGGCCCCTGTTCTCCCAAGGGCGCCTTCTTGCTGATCGAAGCAATGATGCGCGGGAAGAGGGACGCTTCGGCGTGTGCGCAACCCAAGCCGACGCATGGTTTGATTGGTATCATGGCATGAGAGCTAAAGACTCATACGGATGTCTGTAGACAGGCACAAGTTGCAGTGCCAGTGATGAAACCAGAGAGGCCGAGCGGATTTATCGCCTACACGCGACCCGTGCGTCCAAATCCCATCTTGCTGAATTTGACTTTAGGGGGCTCTCAAAGATGACTCACATTATCGTCGACCGGCCGGCTCCGGGCGTCATGACTCTCACATTGAATCGACCCGAGCACAACGCCTTCAATTTCGCCATGTACGCGGCTCTCCTCGATCTTTTGCACGCCCTTAGGACGGACCTGTATACGCGAGTCGTCATCGTTACGGGAAGTGGCCGCTTTTTTTCCGTGGGCCACGATCTTCGCAACGCAGGAACGCAGCCCTGGTTCCCCGCGGAGATTGGCGAAGGTTATATACAACAGCAAACTGCATTGCAGATCTCTTCGATCCCTCATTTGATGCGCGGGCTGCCGCAGGTATTCGTCGGTGCGGTAAATGGCCCGGCGGTAGGCATCGCCTACGCCCTGCTACTCGCGTGCGACATGTGCATCGCGGGCCGATCAGCCAAGTTTATCAACGCGGTGCACAACACCGGCATCGGGACGGAATTGGGCATGAGTTATTTCCTTCCTCGCGCGGTTGGCAGTCAGCGCGCAGCCGAGCTGTTGCTTACTTCGCGTGCGGTCGAGGCAGAGGAGGCAGCTCGCATTGGTCTGGCGCTGAGTACAGTCGACGATGATCAACTGCAGGCGGCGTGCATGGCTCTTGCGGAGCGTATTCTCGTCAATACGCCGATGGACACCTGGCTTACCAAGCAGGCCCACTGGCTAAGCCTGGGGGCCGGTGGTTTGGAAGCCGCCGTCGAGCTGGAAAACCGCTCGATGACGGGCGCACGAGCGACCGAGGACGCAGTCGAAAAGCGAAAGGCTTTTTTTGAAAAGCGCGCTCCGAGGTTCTTATTTCGCTAGGGCGGACGCCACGAAACACGCTCCTGTGCCTTCACCAAGATCGTTCGCCGCGATCGTCTGCCGAGATGCTTTGACCGGGTGCTCGCGAGAAAACCGTCATTTATTTGATAACCTCCGGATATCACCCGGGCGGCCTAGCGCTATCACCGTCCCTTCGCCACGATGCGCGCAGCAAAAGGGGCATTGTTGGGGTGGGGCCACAACAGGCGCCCTCGTTCTCATAGCTTCCTCATTACTATAAATGCAATAATTGAACGGTGTACATCCATCCGAATAAGCGGCTCGGGCTCCTCATGCCACCGAGGACGTACCGGCATCGTTATCAGCTGTCCGACTTAAGACGTGAGGCTCTATGACCGAGACTTTGCGAAGATCCCGTTCCGCGGTCCCTTTTGCCATCACCCGAGGTGACAGGATACCCGTGCAGCGATATTACGATCCGGAGTTCTACGCGCTCGAGCGCGACAAGCTGTGGTCGCGGGTGTGGCAGATGGCATGTCGGCTAGAGGAGATTCCCAATCCAGGTGATTACTCCGTGTACGACATATTCGACCAGTCCGTGATCATCACGCGTGTCGATGCGACGACCGTCAAGGCGTACCACAACGCTTGTCGACATCGCGGCGCGCAACTCGTGCTAGACCGCGGGCACGCGCCGGATGGCGTGTTTAGGTGTCCTTTTCATGGTTGGCAGTGGAGGACGGACGGAAAGTGCAAGTTTGTCTATTCCCCGAATCTTTTCGAAAAGGACCAACTGCGCGGCCAGGATCTTGCGCTTCGGGAATGCCGATTGGACACGTGGGGTGGCTGCGCTTTCATCAACTTTGATGACGATGCGCCGCCTTTGCGAAACTCGATCGAGCCATTCGCGACCATGCATGATGCGTGGCACGTCGAGTCGCTGCGAACGGAGTGGTGGCTGGCGGCGCGCTTGCCGGTGAACTGGAAGCTCGCGATGGAGGCGTTCATGGAGGGGTACCACGTCATGGCGACCCATCCGCAGCTGATGCCTTTCGGCGCGACCCCGGGGGAGGGCGCAATTTATACTCAAATGCCCTACGAACTATCGCCGATGTCGCCTTTCATCACGATGCCCTCGGATCCCGCACCAAGCTCTGTTGCATCGCGCGATTTCATCGAAATGAACTTACATTTCATGCGAACCGTCAGCAAAGGCATGGCGGGCATGACGCATGAGAAGGACATTCGGGTCGCCGAAACTCTGATCGATGCGGAGCTGCCCGAAGACCCGGCTGCGGCGGCGATTGCGTGGCGCAAGCTCTTGAACGAGGCAGTGATGGCGGCCCATAAAGAGCAAGGGATGGACATCGGGGACTTGAACGAAGTCGACAAGAAGAAATTTGGGACGTCCGTCAACTTTTGCTTTCCGCACTATTTCCTGCTGCCAACTCTCGGAAGCGCTTCATCCTATCGCGTTCGACCGCTGGGACCGGAAGAGTGCCTATTCGAGCTATGGTCGCTCACGCGGTTTCCGGCGGGAGTCACGCCGCCGCCGATCCAAACGCCGACGCCGATGGCCCCCGACGATCCGCGCTGGCCCCCCATCCCACCGCAAGATTTCGCCAATCTCCCGCGACAGCAACGCGGCTTGCACAGCAAGGGATTCGAGTTCATGCGGCTCTCGAATCAAATGGAAGGGCTCATCGGCAACTACCATCAACTGATCGATGGATACCTTTCAGGGCGCAATTCGGCCGAATTGGTGAGCGCCGCCCACAAAGTGTCGGGGTCCATCGACAGGCCCGTGGTCGAGTTGGGAATATAGATCCGGGGTTCCAGCTTTTCGTCATGGCTGGTGAGGCGACGGCCGAATGCTACCGCTGAGGTCTCCGTGCGGCGCTTCGCCGTGGAAAAAGGAGAGGGCTCACAGCATAATTTGTCCGCCGTCGGCATTGATCGTCTGTCCCGTCACGTAGCGTGACTCAGCGCTCGCGAGAAACACGGCCACTGGCCCGATGTCTTTGCGAGAGTCGCCGAAATATCCGAGCGAGATCTGCGACAGGTACATCTTGGCCTCATCAGGATGCGTATCCAGATAGCCGACCGCAACGGGGCTGAGCGCGGCCGGGCATATGATGTTCACGCGCACACCGTGCTTTCCCCACTCACGCGCGGCCGAGCGGGTCAGGCCGCGTATGGCTTCCTTAGTTGCGGCATACACGCTCATGCCCACTCCGCCGAAAATCCCCTCACGCGAGCCGAGGTTGATGATGGATCCGCCATTCGCCTTGAGATGAGGCAACGCTTCCTGCATGTGATAGATGGTGCCATACAGGCCCGATTCGATCGTCAGATGGATAGTGTCGTCATCGAGCTCGCTGAACGGTTTACCGGGTGCCGAGCTTTGTGCATTGTTGACCAGGATGTCGAGTCGTCCGAAAGCCTCGATCGTAGCGTCAATCGCCCTGCGAGCATCCTCTCGTCGGCGCGAATCGGCAACGACCGTGATCACCTCGACACCGCGCGCGGCGAGGTTTTCTGCAGCCGTGCGCAATACCGCTTCGCGCCGCCCGGTGATAGCGAGCGCAGCCCCTTCGTCGGCAAATGCCTGCGCGATCCCAAGACCCACGCCCTGACCGGCGCCCGTGACGAGTGCGACCTTCCCGCTGAGTCTATTCATGATATTTCCCTCGATTCATTCACCAAGTAACGATCAGCATGGTCAGCGAGTGCAAGGATCACACGGCGTTCACCTCTGCTGGCAAAAGCGGCAGTTTGATCAACCTCATCCACCGTCAGGCGGCAAACTCGATCATGGTGAAGCCCGATTTGGCGGCCCCGCAGCCGGGACACGCCCAGTCCGCCGGAATGTCTTCCCAGCGCGTGCCTGCCTTGATGCCTTCCTCCGGCATCCCTACGGCCTCATCGTAGATGAAGCCGCAAAAGAAGCATTGCCATCTGCGGTATGGTTCGCTCACGACACCTCCCACCGGCGTCAGCCGGTTACGCGTCATGTGGAAATATAGAATGGCGTTCAATAATATAAACACCTTCTTCAATCGTCAACGCGTCACTACAAATCCACACGGCAAGTTGGCGGACGTGGGGGGGCGGCAAGCACGCCGTTCTGCTCGGCCGCCAGCGCGCCCCGGCAGCCTGTGGGCCGCCCCCCTCCGGCGCATTGCAAATACCCGGTCCCCGCGGTAAATCCTTGTCCGAGCGAAGCTTGGGCCGGGAGCGCCTGCGTTGACCCCCGCAAGCGCATCTGTGAGTATTCGAATACTGTCTCAATAAATGAACCGTTCGTACCTGCCACGCTTCTGAGGGGCTCACAATGGACTTCGCCACCTACAAAGACATCAACTTGCACCGGGACGGCACCGTATTGCATGCGACGTTCAATCGCCCGGACAGCATGAATGCCTTCGATGATGACTTGCACATCGAATGCGAGCGACTGTTCGTCGAGGCCGCGACGGACGAGGCGACCCGTGTCGTTGTCATTACCGGTGCCGGCCGCGCCTTCAGCGCTGGGGGCGACATTGAGCACATGCAAACGGTCATCGATCGTCCCAGCATGTTTCTGAACGGGCTGGTGATCGGCAAGCGACTGATCTCCTCGATCCTGGATTGTCCGAAGCCGATCGTGGCGAAGGTGAACGGGGCTGCCGTCGGGCTCGGCGCTACGATTGCGCTGTTCTGCGACATCATCATTGCAGCCCATCATGCCAAGATCGGCGATCCGCACGTCAAGGTGGGCTTCACGGCAGGAGATGGCGGGGCTGTGATCTGGCCGCAGCTCATCGGCTACGCACGAGCGAAGGGATACCTACTGACCGGTGATCTGATTACCGCTGAAGAAGCGGCGCGAATCGGTCTCATCAACCGCTCCGTGCCGGCCGAGGAGCTGGATCGCGTGGTGGACGAGTTCGCGCAGCGTCTCGCGGCGGGTGCGGCGCGCGCCGTACAATGGACCAAGCTGTCCGTGAACATTGGTCTTAAGCAGATGATCGCGAGTGTACTCGAGGCGTCGTTTGCTTACGAGGCTCTCTCGAATCTGAGCCGGGACCATCAAGAGGCTGTGACCGCCTTCCGCGAGAAGCGTCCGCCGCGCTTCAGCGGCGAATGACCCTGCGATCCGGGAAGCGCTGCACGAACACTTATCCGGGGCGTTTCACGAGTGGAAAGCTCGTGGCGACGAGGCCCGCCGGGATGGTCACGTCCACGTAGGTAAGCCGGAACGTGCGCTTTGCAAAACGCCACTCGCTGTCGTCATCGCGAACGATGTCGTCGTAGTAAGTCCCGATCATCAAATTCATGCCCATCCCACCCTTTACTCGCGCCATTTCATGCACCGTGGTCGTCGCCGTCGCTCGATCGCCATCTATTTCGACAACGACTGCGTGAATGGTCTGCACGCACACCTCACAGGGCTCCACGACGCCTGCGATCCCGCTCACCACGTTCGAGAGTCCCGTAAATAGAAAGGTAAAGCCCTCTACGTCACCGCAGTCCCAAATGGCGTTCTTGGCAAACACAGCGGCGAGGGCGTCCCAATCACGCTGGTTGACCGCATTAGTATAGCGGCTGATCAAGTCCTGGATTGCCACATGATCGCTCAGATACTTGTTGACGTTGCGAGTACTCATGACATCCCCGTTTCGATCACTTCCAGCAGTTGAGAAACCCCATGCTAGCCGTCATAGGTCGCGTCAGACATTCGACGACTTCCGTTTGAGACATTTTCCGAATTCGGCTTCAACCAAGTCGGCGGCCTCGATGGCCGCTTCAGCCTCCTTGTCGATCCAAGCCGAAGTGCCCTCCGCACTGGCGGAAGCCACGTACAGGCCCTTGATGGTGGACACCTTTACGGGAAGTCTGGGTACCGGTTTGAGATAGAAGCCCATAAGATTGGTCGGGAAGTACTGATATCGCGCCCAGTCGACGCATTCCTCCAGATCCAAATAGTATTGCTTGAGGTAATCAAGATTGACGTCGATGGCACTTTTTGCCGCCGACCAGTTGATCCATTTCTGTTCGCCGTGGGCGGGAAGCATCAGCGCAATGAGGTGCTTGCCGGGCGGCGCGGATTTGGGGGACGAGACAGAAGGGAAATGCCATCCGCCATGGTAGCTTTTGACCGATCCATTGCCATAAACAATGCGTTGCCAGCCCAGGTGATCCTCCACCGTCCCACCACGGCGAAGGCGTGGCAGACGCTTGAGTCCGGCCCACCAGCAAACGGTTTGGGTGGAGAATTCCCTGACTTTCTCCGCCATCGCGACAAAATCCCTCGGCAGGTGGCACTCCTCAATCAGTTGCGGTAAATCCCAATGGTCGTAATCGGTTATGACGATCGGCGCCTCGAACGTGTCTACAAAACCACTCTTGTCAAGCGCAACGACACCGGTGACGTGACGATTTGCGACTACAATTTCCTGGGGCTTCCAGCCGAGCCAGATCTCCCCGCCGAGATCTCTGATGGCACGTACCCATGGCATGATGATCGCTTGACAGCCACCCACCTCAGGATCATCCGGCCAGCCGATCTTGGCATCGTTAAAATGAAGGGAGCCCTTCGTAACAAAAATGAAGCGCCCGACAGAGGCGTGCTCTGCAGGCGATGCCGCACTGTTTTCCGCCATCTGCAAAATGAGGTTGCGGGCATCCGCGCTTTCGACATTCCGAGTGAGCCAGTCGCCTAGCGTCACCTCGATCATCTCCCATGCCACCGCGTCATCAATCGACTTCAACTTGTTCAGCGCGATATCCGCGGCAGCGGCAACTTTGTCATCGGCCGCCAGGCCGAAAAACTTCGCGAGCTTCTTGTAGTTCTCGATAGGATCGCCCGCTACCTCTCCCATAGCTTGGGCTTGGGACAGCTCCGCCACTTCCCCTTTTGGCAATACGTGCTGGCGCCACTTGTCGCCGCTGCTGTCCCGGTTCTGATAGTACGGATGGAAACGAAGATCTAGACCGACCTCCTTGGCGGCCTTGAGGCCATGGTAGGCAACCCAACAGCCGTCACCATAGCCATGGCCATCTCTATGCCCCAAGTCGATCCAATAGCCGTTGTATTCGGTACCGCCCACTCGTCCGCCGGGCTGATCTAGCTTTTCGATGACTGCAACCTTGTAACCGCGCTTAGCCAGCAGGGCCGCGGAAATGAGTCCGCCGAGTGCCGCTCCAACGACCACGGCGTCGTACTGTTTGATAGACATCCTTCGTTCCTCCAACGATGCGCCATGCATAAGATTACCCAAGTTCCACGTTTTAAGCTCATGTGGCTCTCTAAATGATCCATGTTGCTAGAAGAGATACCTGAGGCCCGTGCACGTAAGATCGATTGAATATCACGACCTAAATTCTACTCAGCGCACCTATTGCAAATGGAATTCGCACATCGTTAAGATTGACTCGGACTGAACGCCTTGATCGCTTTTCTCTGAGAAACGCCGCAAGTCGGAACATGAACTGAGTTTGCTCGTTCAATCCAACCAGAAGACTTTGCACTCCGACAGCTTACGGGCGCCGGAACGACACGAAGCAAAAGGGGAGACACGAAATGGCGATCCTGAGGAGAGGTGGCTGGGTTGCAGCCTTGATATTGATGAGTGCGTCGATGGGCGCACCTGCAGAGGATGCAAATCCGGGTCAGGCGCAACCAGATGAGGGCAAGAATTCCGCCGCTCCTCCGGCAGCCAATGTCATCGAAGAGATCGTAGTTACCGCGCGGCGACGTGAAGAAGAAATTCAGGATGTTCCAATTGCAATCGACGCGCTAAGTGGCGGAGAGCTTTCCAAGCTCCGCGTGACGGATGCGATCGATCTGCAGTTTCTGACACCGGCGCTAAGCGTCGTACCCACCCTCACGCGCGACCAACTGACCTATTCGATGCGGGGACAGGCACCTATTTACGGGGCGGCGCCGAATGTAATCGTCTATTTGAATGACGTCCCGATAGCCGCGAATGCTTCGATTTTCCCATTTTTCGATCTAGCGTCCGTGCAGGCACTGGAAGGCCCGCAAGGCACCCTGTTCGGGCGCAACTCGACTGGTGGTGCCGTCCTCATCAATTCCGTGTCTCCAACCGACAAGTTTGAGGGCTATGTAGCAGCGCGCACAGGCAGTCTGAATCTGGGTGAACTAGAAGCCGCAGTGAATGTGCCTCTCGCGGAAGCCGCCGACCTGCGCATTGCGGGCTTGGTGTCACGTCGCACCGGCTACACCGAAGACACGACCTTTGACAAGGAATTGGACGGACGCCATCGCGACGCCTTTCGCGTGAGCCTGAAGTTGCAACCCATCGCCGATTTTTCCAATCTTACCGTTTATGATCAAACCGACATCAATGAAGGCGGCAGCAGCTCGCAATTGACTTATGTGAGGCCGTGCGCACTTGGAGGACCGCTGTCGTGCAGTCCCTTCCTGGCGCCGCTGCTCGTCGCCGCAACGGATCCTCGCAGTGAGGCAACCTCCACCGATCCTTTCCTGCGAGCCACCTACTGGGGACTGACGAACACAACCACGTATGACGCTGACGTGCTGATGGTCAAAAACATTGTTTCCTACCGTAGAGCCACCAGCCATTCAGATGCCGACGTTGATGGCACCATCCTACCCCTCGTCGACGTCGAACAGCTGTCCGGCATCAATTCGGTAACCGAGGAACTGCAGTTATCAGGAAAGGCATTGCAAGACCGTCTCAAATGGCTGGGCGGCGCTTTTTACAGCCAAGACAAATACTACAAACCGTATCTGAGCATTGTGGACACAACTACGCAAGTAAACGGTATTGGCAATAATGACGACAGCAGTCACGCCATTTTTGCCCAGGGTGACTACGACCTGGGGGCAATCGTTCAGCACCTGTCGTTCACCGCAGGCGCCAGGTATACCTGGGAGAGCGACAGCGCGGATGACTTCACCTACGTATCGAATGGCAATGGTGGGCTTCAGTGCGGATCCTTTGGGTTTCCTGCCAGCACCCCGTTGGCGGACTGCTTTGCGCCGGGTTCTGGTAACTGGAGTTCCCCGACATATTTGGTGAGCTTGAATTACAAACCCATCGACAGAGTGCTGCTTTACGCAACCAACAGCACCGGCTTCAAGAGCGGTACCTTTAATGGAACCAACGTGTCGCCCGATGAGCGCAATGTGTTGCCGGAAAAGGTGAAAAACTACGAGGCCGGCTTCAAGAGTGACTGGAACATTGGTGGCGCTCTCCTGCGCGCCAACGCTTCAATCTACTTGGACAAGTACTCAGATATACAAGTGCAGGAAACGCTCCCCAACGGGCTTTCGAGCGCAGTATTCAATGCCGCCAAGGCCACCATCAAAGGACTGGAATTACAGGTCTCCGCACGGCTTTTTGACGCCCTCGAGATATCGTCCAGCTACGATGATACTCTGGCGCTCTATAACGAATTCCGGGATCTCGAGGGCAATGACCTGAGTTCCTCTCCCTTCGCCATGACGCCGCATCACAAGACAACGCTTAGCGCTGACTATACGTTGCCGTTCGACAGGTCGATCGGCAATGTCAGCCTCGGCGCAAGCTATAGCGAACAGGCTGGATTCTATTTCAACGATCCAGTTATTCAAAACCCAAACGCCTACCAGGGTGCCTATGGCCTGGTTGACGTTCGGGCGAGCTGGAGCGGGATTTATGGTTCTCCACTGGACCTCAGCGTAATTGCGAAAAACGTCGGCAACAGGGCCTACCTTGTGGGAGGCGTCTCGCAAGAGTCTAGTCTGGGAATCGTGTCCGGTATCTATGGCGAGCCGCGCACGGTTACCGTGGAGCTTCGCTACCGCTTCGGCGAAAACGCGCGCTGACAAATTGCAGAATCGATACTACCTGGATCCATCGGAGACGGTTGTCCTTCAGCTCCGGTGTGATATCGGCATGCCACAGTCCTCTTCGACGAGCTGTACTACTGCAAGGGCCGCTTCCGGCTCGGCATCGGACCACTCTCCTTTTCCCTCAGCCGTGCCGGATGCCAGATAAAGCCCCGTTATCGTCGAGATCTTCACCGGGTGCCGACGGATGGGTTTCAAATGCCAACCTGGCCACGCCCCGTGGGTTTGAAACTGGTAATCAGACCATTCGATGCAATCGTCGAGGTCGAGGTAGAATTTTCTGATGTAGTCGAGGTTTGCGTCGATGTATGACTTGGCCTCGGCAAAATTACGGTAGCGGAACTCGCCGAAACTGGGTCTCCACACCACCATGAGATGCTTGTCTGCTGGCGCTATGCTTGGCGCCATCCCGCGGCTTCCGCCCATAAATCCCCAGATCCCGGAGTAGACCTTTCGTTCGCCAGCTTCCCCTCTTATCATTCGATTCCAAGCCCACTTATACACGTCTTCCTTTTGCCCGGTAGAGCGTAGAGTAGGGGGCCGCTTCAGTCCGGCCCACCAGCCGGCGCAACTGACGGTGTAGCTTTTTATGTTTTCCGCCATTGTAACGAAGTCATGTGGCAGTAACTCCGGATCCAGCAGGGTCGGCAGGTCCCAACAGGGCAAATCCGTGATGACGACCCGCGCCTCGAATGTCTTTACAAAACTGGTTTCGTTGATTGCCACGAGCCCCGTTACGCGTCGCCTCTCCGTGAGAATCTCCGCCGGTTTCCAGCCAAGCCAAATCTCGCCGCCGTTGCTCTTGATGGCGTCCGCAAAAAGAGACATTGCACCCTGCAGGCCCCCGACGCCCGGATACTTGGGATAACCTACTGCATTCTTCTGATAGGCTCCGCCTTTGAGATGGAAGATGAACCGCCCCACTGACGTTTGTTCAGCCGGGCTCGAGGGCTGCGTTTCCAGCATCTGCAGAATCACTTGCCGCGCGTGGTGATCTTCGACATTTCGCTTCAACCACCCGCCGAATGTTTCCTCAATCAGCAACCAGGCCTGCTCTTCCCCCATAGCGGCCAAGCGCGTCAGTGCCGTGTTGACGGCCGCCGCCACATCGTTGACCCGATCGGCCGGAACGCCCGAAACAAGCGCAAGTTCACGATAGTCCTTGAGCGGATCTGGCGAGGTCATCTCGCCCATGCTCACGCCGATAAAGCTTTCCACGACGGTTCCCAGGACCGGATTGTGAATACGCCAGCTAGGCGACTGCCCTTCATAATCAGGCTTGATCCCCGCAAGCTCGAACGCCCGGGCAGTATTTCCACCATGAATTGCTCCATCAATGATGCCATGACCGTCGCGCCGGGACATGTTGATCCAATAGCCCTTGTGCTCGCTCGACTCGATGGCCCCGGCTCGACTTCCCGGCTGATTGATCTCATCTACCAGCGCGACTTTGTATCCACGCTTCGAGAGTATTGCAGCACAGATCAGTCCGCCCAACGCTCCTCCGGCAACTACCACGTCATATTTGCTGTTTGCCATAGGCGGCTCCTAATCAGTTTATGTGCACTTCAGCGAACCCTGGAGCGCGAATACGATGCCTCTGATATTTTCCAAAGCAACTTCTTCTGATTGTATTGAACGAGCAAATTCAGTTCATATCCGAATTGCTCTCAGGGAAAGCGATTAAAGGCGTTCAGTGCGCGTCAATCTTAACGACGAGCGAATTCCATTTGCAATAGGCGTGCTGAGTAGAATTTCAGGCGTGATATTCAATCGATCTTACGTGCGCGGGCCTCAGGTATCTCGCCATACACATCGGCTCGTAGCACATGAATTATTAGAGAGAGCCAGATGAGCTTAAAAAGCTGAACTTGGGTAATCTTGTACATTGTGCATCTTGGGGGAAGGGAGGATGTCCATCAACCAATACGACGCTGTGGCTCCGCGAGCGGCACTGGGCGGAGTTGTCTCCGCAGTCCTGCCCGGTCTGAATCAGAGGGTCCATAGTTGACTACACAATCCAAGCCCCTGTTTCCCGAGGGTGGCGCATTGGTAGCGGGAGGTAGTGGCGGCATAGGCAGTGTGATCTGCAAGGTACTCGCGCAAGGGGGCGCCAACGTATTTCTGACCTATCGCCGCAGTCGTGAGAAGGCTGAGGCTGCGGCCGACTTGGTGAGAGCGGCGGGGCGCCGGGCTGAAATCGCCCAAGTTGAGCTCGAAGATACCGAGTTGGTCGCGCAATGTGTTGCTGCGGCGGTCGAAGCCTTTGGGAATCTCCATACCGTGGTTTACGCCGCCGGCCCCTATGTGCCCCAGATTCACATGAGCAGGATACCGCCCGCAGATGTCAAAGCCTACTTGCTCAACGACTCGCTCGCTTGCTACAACCTGATTTATGCCGCGTTACCGTTCGTGCGTGAGGTCAAAGGATCATTCATCGCTCTCACCACGGCGGCGATGACACGCTGGTCTCCCAAGGACGCCCTGTCGGTCATACCCAAGGCAGCGGTGGAAGCGATGGTGCGCGGGGTGGCTCGCGAAGAGGGGCGATTCGGCGTGCGTGCCAACGTTGTCGAGGTGGGTTGGATCAAGGCCGGCCAACATCATGCCGGGATCGAACGAGGCGAGGTAGATCAAGCCTGGATGCAGGCGGCCGAGCGCAACATAGCGCTGCGCCGCATAGGGGAGGCGGAGGAGATAGCAAACGCCGTAGTGTTTCTTGCTTCGTCGCGTGCAGCCTATGTCACTGGCGAATCCATCCGCGTCGATGGCGGCTTTGCCTTGTAGCCATGCATTTCTTTCCCAGGCATCAGTGATATTGAGATCCTACCCCACGCAGCCCGAAGTGCCGCCGTTTTTCGGCTGGCGCATGGTCGTCCTCGCGTGTCTGTGCGTGAACATTGGTGCGGGATTTGCCTTTGGCACTTACAGCACCTTTATGTCGTCGATGATCCGAGAGTTTTCAGCTTCACGCACGCTTGCCTCAGCCGGCCTCTCGGTCATGGTGGCAACCATGGGGCTCCTGGGGCCCGTCGTCGGTTACACGCTGCGAAGATGGTCGATCCGGGCGACCCTCGGGGCCGGATTCATCCTGATGTCGATGGGCTGGGGACTGATAAGCATCGCCGCGAGTGCCTGGCAATTCACCCTGAGCTTCGGGCTGTTGTGTGGTGCGGCCTCGGCGTGCCTGATCGTCGTGCCACCCATGACGCTGGTCAACAACTGGTTCATCGCGAAGCGCGGGCGAGCCTCGGGTGTTGCCATGGCCATGTTCACGCTGATGGTACTTCCGCCTGTGGTCGCAGCCAGCATCACCGCGTACGGCTGGCGCGCGACGGCACTGATCATTTCGATCATTTGCCTGCTCCTTACGCCTCTGACGATATGGGTGATTGATCGGCCGGAATCGGTCGGGCAGAAGCCGCTCGGCGCCGGCGGCCCGAGTGAGAGCGTTCTGCCTGCAACACCCTCAGAAAGCACTGAGGCTGGTGCGCCGATGCGCGAGCCGGTCTTCTGGGTGCTGATGTTCTGTACCGGCATCTTCGGGGGTGCCGCTGTCGCGTTTATGGCACATTTCATTCCTTTCGCTCTCGAGGCGGGGCTTACGCTCAAGAGTGCCTCGGTGCTGTTTTCCATCCTCGGCGCTGCCGAGCTTGCGGGCGGGTTCGCGGGTGGCCTCGTTGCAGACCGCCTGGGTGGAGCGCGCACCTACGCATTGACATCGTTTATTCAAGCGATCGCCTGGCCGTGTCTGCTACTCACACACCAGTTCTGGATTCTCGCATTGTGCGTAAGCTTGATTGGCTTGTGCGCTAACTCTAGTGTGACGGTCGCCACCACACTGTTCGCCAATTTCTTTGGCAGGGCGCATTTCGCGCGCGTCATCGGGATGTTTTCGCTCATCTCAACGCCGTTTAACTTTGCGCTGCCCCTTCTCTCGGGAGCCGTCTATGACCTCTCGGGGTCGTATCGCTCCGTGTTTGTGCTCAACGCCGCGCTGTTCGTCTTGCTTGGAACGACTTTTGCCTTGGCGCACCGCATCGAGGTCTCGCGACGCGGAGCGTCACCCAAGGTCGTCCTGGTAGCGCGGTGTTGACGAGACGCTAAACGACCCGTTCGGCCGGTGACGAACGCGCAGTGGTCTGCGAGGTGAACGATGAAGTTCTGGCAGTTGCTTGCATGGGTGGAACCGCAGCAGATGCTCGATGTCGCCCGCTTTGCCGAGGAGCTGGGGTTCGAAGGGGTGATGATGAGCGACCACGGCGTTTTCCCGCGCGACATCAAAACCCCGTATCCCTATGCGGAAGACGGCAAACCGCCGACGCAGGCGGACGATTACTACCCCGATTGCTGGGTCAGTATCGGTGCCATGGCGGCCGCGACCCGGCGGCTGAAGCTCTCCGTCGGCGTCTACGTGCTGCCGCTTCGCAACGTTTTCGAGATCGCGCGGGCAACGGGAACGCTGGGACTGCTGAGCAACAACCGCTTCATCCTGGGTGCCGGGATAGGCTGGATGAAAGAAGAATACGAAATCTACGGCACGGACTTTCACACCCGGGGCAAACGCCTCGATGAGTCGATCGATGCCTTGCGGCTGTTATGGCAAGGGAAGATGGTGGAGTACCACGGGGAATTGATCGACTTCCCGCCTCTGCAGATATCACCCGCGCCAGCCCTGCCTATCCCGATTTATCTGGGCGGTACCAGTGCGCCGGCGCTTCGCCGGACGGCCCTCAAGGCAGACGGCTGGATCGGTTTCACCAACACTCCGGAAGAGATGATCCAATTATTGCGCAGCCTGCAACGGATGCGTAAGGACGCGGGGCGAGAATACTTGTCGTTCCGAACCGTCGCCATACTGGCGACGCCACCGGCGGTCGCAGCCTTCCGGCGTATCGAGGAAGCCGGCGTGACCGATGGCGTCAATGCTCCGTTTGTCTATACATGCGGCGGCAGATATTCGACCCTGGATCAGAAAAAGCGGGTGATGGAGCGTTTTGCAGAGGACATCATTCGGAGGTGTTCCTGAATGGAACCAATACTGCACCGCATTTCCGGAACGGCTGATGGACTGTGCGTTGAAACCGGTGGGCCGGACGGCGGGTCACTGAGCTGCGACGAGGAGGCCGCTGGGCCTCGGGGGCCTATCCCCCAAAGTTATACCGCAGATTGAATCCGATCTGGCGCGGCGGCACCGAGAAGAATGCTATACCGACCCCGAGGCTGCTCCAGTTTACGGACCCTTGGGGATGTACCTTGGCATCGAACGCGTTGTCAACATAGCCGCTGAGATCGAAATGACTCCCCCATATGCTGTTCCAGTCGGCCGTAAACTTAGTGATGCTGTACGGGGCCTGCCCAAGCACGTTGTATGGCGCCCCCGTCTGAACGACGTCATCGTAGAAGAAAAAACTCTGATGATGGAGGTTGCCATTCACACTTACCACCCCGTAGTCGCGTGACAAAGGTAAAGTGTAGGCGACTGAGACTGACTGTTCATATTTAGGAACGTAGGCGAACGTTTGGCCTGCGAGATTCATGCCTAGGTAGGGGAAATTCGTGTAAACCGCGGCAACTAGTGAATAGGAATAATTCAGCTGAAGTCTATCGATGGGTTCGAAGGTCAATTCGATCTCGCCGCCGTCCACTCTGGCCTTTGCTGCATTAATGATCGTTTGGATGGTAGCGTTAGTCGGCAGATAGGTATCGCGTTGAACATCCTCGTAGTCCTGATAGTAAATGGCGATGTTGCTGCGAAATGGGCGGCCGACCAGGCGCCAGTCCCTTTTCAACCCGATCTCATAGTCGGTCACGATTTCCGGCCGGAAGGGCACAAACTCAGCCTGATTGGAGGGCAACGCATTGAAGCCGCCAGAACGATAGCCGCTCCGCGTCGCGAGGTAGATGAGCGTATCTTTATCGTACTTGTAGTCGAGGCTGACCGTGTAGGTGGGCTTGGAGAAGTTGGCCGAGCCGTTCAAGCCGCAGTCGGCCAGTGTTTGGCCGGGAAACAGGCAAGATGTCCCGCCATTCGCTTCGCGGATGCTCTCTTCCTCGCGATGATCTTCCGTATATCGTAGGCCGCCCGTCAAGGAAAGCCCCTCGACCAAAGAGGAAAGACTCTGGGTTCCCTGTGCGAATACCGCATAGCTATCGGCAATGCTCGTCGAGTGGCCGTAGGTCGACGGGGAATTGAAGACGACTATCGGCTCGGTTTCATAGAGCTGGGTCTCGTGGGAGTAGAATAGTCCGGTCACCCAGCGAAGGCCTCCGTTCCATGCGACGCCCTGAACCTGAAACTCTTCCGTCTCGGTGTGCCCGCCCTGCTCACTGTCGAAAACCAGGAAGAGTCCGTCCAACCCTATAGGGTCTTGAGTGTATTTCTCGGTGACTTGACGATAGCTAACGATGTTCTTGAGCGTGATCGAGTCGCTGACGTGCCAGGTGGCTGTATCCGACACCGTATTCGAATACATTGTCAGCGGCATCTGGGCCGTCGCCTCAGTGGTCCAGTAATACGCCGCTTGAGCCGCCTGAAGCCGCTGATACGACACGGTTGGATCGGGTAGCCCGACCAGCGGCGCGAATGTCTGCGCCGCGCCGGTGGGGTCGACGCCAAGGGAGTCCGTTGTCGCACTATTGGAAAGCATCCGGTCGGATTGGAAAAAGAGGAGGTTCTGGAAATCACCGCCGGGCTTCAGGAGCGCGGAAAACCGAACCGCATCGGATTCGATACCGCCGAGATTCTGAAAATTCGTGGGCCCGAATAGATCGATCAATTCCGGAGGCTCTGCAGCGACGGCTGCCGGACTGACTATATTCTTGATATAGCCACCGACATCCTGAGCCGAGTATGCAAAGCGCACGGACAGCACGTCGGCAACGGGGACGTTGAGCACCCCTTCCGATTTCCAGCCGCTGCCTATCTGGAAGGTGACAGCGCCCGCTTGGACGTAACCTTCGAACTTATCGCTTGGTAGGTTGGTGTTGATCAACACCGCGCCGCCTGTAGTATTACGGCCAAATAGAGTGCCTTGGGGCCCTTTGAGCACCTCCACGTCCTGAATGTCGAACATCCCCAGGTTGGTACCCTGCGGGATGCTGTAAGGCACGTCGTTGACATAAAGGCCAATCGACGTGTCCTGTCCCGCCTTTGGTTGAGAATTGACCTGACCGCGGATCGCGAGGACGAGCGAATCGGGCTCCAACTGAACGATATTAAGTGCGGGAATCACATAGCTCAGGTCCTGGACATCCTTGACGCCCAGCTTCTCCAATGAATCCGTGCCAAGGGCCGTGACCGCGATTGGAACATCCTGTATCTTTTCCTTGGTGCGTCGCGCCGTTACGGTGACCTCCTCTAATGTAAGATTCCCCGACGCCGAGGACGTGTCCAACTTCGTAGTGGGTTGACCATCGTCAGCCCACGAGTTGTCGATGCCAATGAAAGCGGTGGCGATTGCGGCAAGTACGATGCTGCAAGCAAACCGACATGATCTCCCCGATGCCATCGTACTCCCCCTCCCGCCCTCTTTTTGCTTCGTGTCGTTCCGGCGGCAGCAAGCTGTCGGCTACAAAGTCTTCTGGTTGAATTGGGCGAGCGAACTCAGTCTATATTCCGATTGCTCTCAGGCAAAACGATTCAAGCCACGCGGTCCGCGCCAATCTTAACGATGAGCGAATTGCATTTGCAATGAGCGTGCTGAGTCGAGTTACAGTCGTGATATTCAATCGATCTTACGTGCACGGGCCTCGAGTATCTCGCTACATAAGTCGGCTCGCAGAAACCTGAACACGACTGGAAGACCGTGCACCGAGCGCAGCTTCTCGCGGATATGCACGTGATCGTCGCATCGGCGGAGCTGACGACGGCGGCCGAGCCGTGTTACCCGAGGATCAGCGAAGCGGGTGGTCGGTCGCCATTGCCGCTGAAACGTATGTTGCGGGTTTACTCTTTGCAGCTTGCGCGCGGATGGCAGTCCCAAAATGTTCTTCGCGCTTTGCTTGCAAAGACAAGCGCAAGAGCTCGATCAGAACGCTCTGAAATTGCCAACGACCCGAGATGGGTCGGTCTCGGCATCGCCTCGCCAATCATTGAGCCGACTGGCAGACCGGGGGTAGAACAAGCTACACGGCTCTGGGCGCTGGAGGGGACATTGTCCGAGGGGCGACGAGCGCCCAGGACGACGCCCGATATATTCAGATATCATGGGAGGTGTGCAATCAGGCGAGAGTTTCCGATAGAACGGATCATAGTGTTTGCCAAGATCTCATGGATTTGACACGACTTCACCATTTCGTCGCGGTCGCCGAAGAATTGCACTTCCGTCGTGCTGCCGCACGTTTGGGAATGTCTCAACCACCGCTTAGCCTTTCAATAAAACGCCTGGAGGAATCGCTCGGGGTGCGGCTTTTCGAACGCACACGATGGCGGGTAAACCTGACACCGGCTGGCCAGGCCTTGCTAACAGAGGCACGCCAGATTCTAAACCACGCGACACTGGCCGAGCGGGTCACCAAACGAGCGGCCTCGGGGAGTCTGTCCCAGTTGCGCATTGGCACAATTCCGGGAACATTGGTGAAAGTGCTGCCTCGCGCGATCAAGGCGTTCCGAGGCAAATGGCCCGGCGTACATATACATCTTTTCGAGCACAGCCCCCAGGCTTATTTGAAAGGCCTACATGAAGGCAAACTCGACCTTGCCGTTTTCACCCTTCATACCGTGGATCCTGCTGGACTGGCTGTCCGTACCATTGAGCGCAGTCGGTTCGTTGCTGCGGTACCTTTCAACTCGCCTTTGGCCAAGAGAAAGAATATAAAGCTTGCGGAGCTAGCCGATTTCCCTTTTGTAATGTTTCCCGCCAAGGTGGACCCCCACTTCTACGCTTCCGTTACTGCGGCCTGTAACGAAGCCAATTTCGTTCCTAACCTGGTGCAGGAAGTGGGACACATCTTTACCATGCTGAATATGATTGCGAACGATGTCGGCGTCTCCCTCCTGACCGAATCAACCACTCTATGTGACGTGGGCCGTGTGTCCTTCGTTCCCATCATTGATCTTCCGGAGTACTGCTATACCGAAACCGCAATCGCGTGGGTACCACACGCGGCTTCTCCGTTGTTGAAAGCGTTCATTTCGGCGTTGGAGAGTGTGATCGAAAGATGAACAAGGCCCCAGCAGTCGCGCGCGAGCGGTAGCGGACGTCGACGGCCATCTCTAGACGGCCATCTCTATGAGAGGCCGGATGCCTTCAGCGAGCAAGGGTAGGTCTTGACAGTTCGGCCGAAAAGTCTCGGTCGCCGCGCTAAATCCTCAGCGCCGGGCAGTTCCGTTGCGGAGAACTTTTCCAGGCAAGCTGCCCCACGGTGGCGCTTGTTCTCCGGCCGCCGGCAAGACTGCGCCGTTCACGATCACGGTGTGGATGCCCGACGCCCTGGACACCAGGCGGTCGCCTCCCGCCGGCAGATCGTTGACGCGTTCGAGCGGACCTGCGGCAACCGTACCGGGATCGAAGATGACGATATCCGCGGGCTTGCCCTCGCCAAGAAGGCCGCGGTCGCTAAGCCCGAACAGCGCGGCCGGTCGGCCGGTCAGCATATGGACTCCGCGCTCCAGGGTCAGCGTGCCTTTGTCGCGCACCCAGCGTCCCAGAAGGTCGGTGGGATAGGCGGCATCGCACAACATCGACAGATGGGCACCACCGTCGCCCAGGCCGACGACGATGTTTGGATCCTGCAGAATCTCGGCCGTTTCGTCCTCGATGAAATTGCTGCGTGCTACCCTGATGCGAACATCCATGTCGGATTTTTCGATCATCTCGAGCAACAGCGCGCCGATCTCCAAACCGCGTTCTATCGCGACCTGCTCCAGTTTGCGGCCTTCCAGAGCAGGTTCCGGTGGATACCAGCTGATTTCCCAAAATTCCAGGCTTCTCCGATTACGTTCTGCGACCATGGAGGTGCCCGAAAAGTATCCCTCCGGCCGGCGGCGACTCGCGAGATCGTCGATGAACAGCCGCCGGAACTCGCGGTCCCCGTAGACGCCCTTCTTTTCGTCGTCTGACTTGGCTTTGGTGACTGGACCGAACAGGTCCCAGGCGTTGAACACGAAAGGCCGACGGAAGTCCGTCTCGAACACGACCGGCCGGCACGGGCTCATCGAATAGATCGGGAAACCGGCCGCCAGCTCCTCCGCGCCGCGCTGCAGGCGCCGGCGATGTTCGCCCGGCGCGCCGGACGCTGAGCTGATGATGCCGCCATGGACCGGGCGGCCGCTATCGCGCGCGATCGCTTCGCGGAATTCCCATTCGGGCGCATCGGCAACCATGTGGAACACCCCGGTGTCTTTCTCGGCCAAGACGCGGGCAAGCGCGCGGATTTCGCTGCGGTCGGCCAGCCGGCTCGGCACCGGCTTGCCGTCATATCCCAGATGCGCCGTGGTGATCGAGGTCGAAAAGCCGAGCGCCCCGGCGTCTAGCGACTCCCGCAGCAGCGCCTGCATCTGTGCTACCTCGTCATCGGTCGCAGCGCGCTCAACCGCATCCTCGCCCATGGCATAAAAGCGGATCGGCGTGTGGCCGGCGAGGACCGCGACATTGATCCCGAGGCCCCGGCGTTCGATAGAATCGAGATAGCCGGCGAAACTGGTGAAGTCCCAATCGTAACCGACACCGGCCTCGAGCGCCGCCAGGTTCATGCCCTCCACCCCCTCCAGCGTGCGCAAGATGTTGCGGCGGTGCTCGGGTCTCGTGGGCGCGATGCCGAAGCCGCAATTGCCCATGACGACCGAGGTCACGCCATGCCAGGGCGATACGCTGAGCAACGGATCCCAGAAGACCTGCGCGTCGTAATGAGTGTGGATATCGACGAAGCCCGGCGCAACGACCAAGCCACGCGCATCGATCACTCGATGCGCGACGTCAGGCGAATTTCCCAGCGCAACGACGCGGCCGTCCTTGACGCCGACATCGCCCGAGAAGCGGGGCGCGCCACTTCCGTCGATGATCGTCCCGCCGGTGATCTTGAGATCGTATGTCATCGCCGGTCTCCCTGTCGCAATGGTAGAAAGAAGGTGGGAGCGTCGTGGGGGTCAGCCGGATGCGCTGCGCCGGGTGACACTCGGTGCATAGCCTGCCAATCCCGCCAATCCGATCCCGATGCCGATTACGATAAAGGCGTCTTTCAGCCCGAACCCCAGCTCGAGCGGGTGGGAAACCAGTGGCGTCACGAACTGGCCGAGAAAGATAGCCGTAAAGATGAACCCGGCCGCCGGTCCACGCACAGCCGCCGGCGCCCGGCTGAGGATCATGGCCGTGAGAGCGGGCACAAGAAGCCCCGCGCCCAGCCCGGAGACCGCGAAGCCAACGGCGAGCGAAACGTTGTCAGTGGAAAGCGCGAGAATAACGGCGCCGCCGCCCAAAAACGCGGCTACCAACACCAGGATATTGCGCTCCCCCAGAGCCCGACTCAGAAAGCCGAAGCTTGCCGACGCCGGGATCGAAGCGATGATGGACACGGCGATGAATTCGCCAACCAAGGCCGCGCGCTTCACGCCAACGCTTCCCAACAGAAACGGCCCCTGGATGAGAGGCATGAACATGCCGATCGCGAAGATCACCAGCAAGAGGTATAGGGGCCAGAGCCCCCACAACGCGCCGGCGGAGCCCTGCGTGTGAATATTCGGCCGGCCCTTGATCCCGGCGGTCTGGGACGCCTTTGTGGCCGGCCACGCAATCGCGAACATGGCGAGACCAGCGAGATAGAATCCGAACGGCGCGCGCCAGCCCGCCCAATCGACGAGCCGGCCACCGACGACCATGAGCAGAATGGAGGTGACGGCTGCCAGTGAGCTGCTGAAGCCGTATAATCGCTCGCGCATGTTGCCCGCATAATACTCGGCGATCATCGCCGAGCTCAGCGTCATGATGCCGGCGCTACCGAGCCCCAATACTCCTCGCGACACCATCAAGATGGTCGGATCGGAAATGATCAGACCGGCCATGCCGGCGAGCGTGAAGATCAGGTATGACAACAGCAGGCATCTCCGTTCTCCGAACTGTTCCGCCGCCCAGCCGACCGCGGGCGCGCCCAAGAGGCAGGTCAGAGCCGGCGTTGCCGTCATCATTTTGGCGAACATTTCCCCGCTGCCCGCGGTGCCGAAATGCGCGGCGATCGCCGGCATGGCGGGAACGAGCGCCAGTGATGTCAGGGCACCCAAGGACGGACCCAACAGAACGACGACCGTCCGGGCCGCCTGTCCTTTGACGCTGCCGGATTCCAAGGCCACGCTCGTCATCGGTCCACTTCCTTGCCGCACTCGACAACGCCTCGTGACCGAGGTGACAGGCTGTAGCGTCGTATACGGCTCGTTAAGGTTGAAATAGTGGCTCTCTGGCGTTGCCAGTTCCAAATCGTCACAGTCATTCCGATGCCTGCTTGAAATCACCAGCTGCTCGCCAGACTTCGCGAATAGCTCGACGACCGCGCGTAAGTGCCATGATCACCAACACTGCTCCCCTCCTGAATTGTATTTGACCTCGGTCAGAACATCCACGCGATTAGAAAGATGGGGGTCTGTGAGATATATTCGGTATCCAAGACTCGCATGGTCGGGATGAAGCTTTCCGGATGGCTCTTGTAGGTTTGGTGGGCGGATATCAGATCTGAGCAGCCCGTTGATCGGCGTCATAAGGTTGGTGTGCCGAAAGTCCGCCGTCGACGCGCAGAACATGGCCCGTGATGAACGCTGCTTCGTCCGACGCCAGAAAGAGTACCGCATACCCAATATCGGCAGGTTTGCCCAGACGTGTTGTCAGATGGTGACGCAGCATCATGTCGCGGGCCGGGCCGGCTCCGAAGATGACCTCTGTCGCCGGCGTGACAATCAGGCCCGGCGCTATGGCGTTACAGCGTATGTTGTCCTTGCCGTACTGGGCAGCGACGTGCTGCGTCAGTGAAACTATAGCCGCCTTCGATACACCATACGCTGTATAGCTCAGAGTACCGGTCAGGCCCGAACCGGATGACATGTTGATGATCGAGCCACCACCCCGAGCGCGCATGTGCGGCACCGAGAACTTGATCGCGAGCATCATCCCGCGCACGTTGATGCGCATGGTGTCGTCCCAGATGACCACATCACTGTGTTCGACGTCGAAATCCTTATGAATTGACAAATGGGTCGCCGCTGCATTGTTGTGCAGGATATCCAAGCCGCCAAATGTGCTGACAGTGAAATCGATCATCTGGCGTATGGAACCTTCTTCGCCCAGGTCCACATGTACTGGCACTGCTGTTCCGCCCTGGTTGCAAATCAGATCAGCTTGCCGCCGTGCACCCTCGATGTTGACATCCGCCACCACCACCTTGGCGCCTGCAGCAGCCAGTATCTCGGAGCAACCCGCGCCTATACCTGAGGCACCTCCGGTAACGATCGCAATCTTCGTGTCAATGGGCTTCATAAGTAGCTCGCTGTTGAGTCAGAGGTTCAATAAAGTACCATCCGAGATACCGATTGTGAGTACGGCTGTGCACTTGATGCAATTGATGGATTTAAGCCACGTTCTCATGTCGTTCTATCCTCAAAAAATCACGATAAGAAAAATCATCGCACGTGAGACACATTTGATATCCAAGACGGCAGTTTCCACTCCACGACGATAGGATGCCATGATATCCACTGGTGAGCAGGTCTTCCGGAATATTCGGGCAACCTGGAAGACCACCACTTTGTCGTGTAGCTTGCAAAGAATCGGAGCAGAGAATGTTCGCATACCCCTACGAGCGGGAACCCGTTTGCTGCTTGGCGTTGCAATCGGTCGGGCCACCAGACTTAAGGAGGAGTTGAGCATGCAATCGACCCCTGTCTATGAGGGACAGATTTTCGATGGTGATACCCACCTCTATGAAACGCCAGACGCCTTCAGCCGCTATCTTCCCAAGCAGTATGAAAAGGACTGGGGCTTTACGTGGAAGACCGGGAGCGATGGCGAATTTGCTCTATATGTTGGAGAGCGAAAGGTTGAAATCAGCGCCGGCTACTACGCCGACGGCAAGGTGCCCGCCCCTGGCAAGCTGCACGAGTGGCTGCGCGCCATGAAGGCGGGGAGCGACGTCGACATGCGCGTGTCCATGACACCCGACATGGTTGGTCCGGAGGCAAGGCTCAAGAAATTGGACGAATTTGAGGTTGAAGCCTGCTTCCTGTACGCCGGCCACATGGTGGGAGCAATCAGTTACCTGGACAGGGTGGGACCCGCCAAAATCGTACTTCGCGCGTATAACGAGTGGATGCTGGAGCATTGGGGATTTACCTATCGCGATCGCATTTACTCGGCGCCACTGCTGGCGCTCGACGACCTCAACTACGCCGTGGAGCAGGCGAAATGGGTGGCCAAAAATGGCGCGCGGCTGGTATTGCTGCCGATGGGGCCGGTCAATAAGCGCTCCCCGGCGGATCCTTATTTCGATCCATTCTGGTCGATACTCAACGAGGCGCGAGTTCGCGTGGTTTTCCACATCTCCGAGGCCAGTTACCTGGCGGGCCATATGGCCGAATGGGGCGAAAGAATGCAGCAGCCGCGGCTCAGGCAATCGGCCTTTATGTTCATGCACGGATACAGCGAACGCCCGATTCTCGAAACGTTGTCATCCTTCATCTTCTACAATTTCTTCGAGCGCTTCCCAAATATGAAGATCCTTTCCGCCGAAAACGGCTGCGAATGGGTCCCCGCCATGCTGACCAAAATGGACAAGTGTCGTGGCATGGCCAAAAACTCCCTCTGGCCCTGTGGCCAGCTCAAGGAGAGGCCTAGCAAGATATTCAAACGTTATATGGCGGTGGTTGCCTATCCCGAGGACGATCTCAAGCTGACAATTGACCAAACCGGGAGCGACGACTGGGTACTCATGGGTTCCGATTATCCACACTCCGAGGGCGTGCCGACTCCGCGGGACTTCATGGCCGAAGCCTGTGGCGGGCTCACTGCGCAACAGATCGCCAAAGTGATGCACGACAACGCTTGGAAATTCATTCATGAGGATTGAAGCATTGCCTTCGCCTGTATTGGCCGGTCGCCGACACGCGATGGCGACAAATTGAATGGGGAGATCGATGCGCACTCTCGGGGAAGTCATGGAACGCAATGCCTACATGTATCCAGGCAAGGAAGCACTGATCGTCGATGGGCACAGATACAACTTTCGCCAGGTCCTTGATCGCGCAAAACGATTGGCAAGTGGCCTGTACCAGCTGGGATTGAGGCGTCAGGATCGGATATCGATCCTGGCCATGAATTGTGCCGAGTACTTCGATTTATTTTGCGCGGGCAACGTGGCGGGCTATCTGGTCGCAACGGTGAACTTCAGGCTCGCTTCCCCGGAAACCGAGTGGGTTTTATCCAACTCGGAACCGAAGATCGTGGTCTTCGAGGAGCAGTACGCCGCCGTGATCGACGGGCTCCGGAAGAAGCTGCCTCACGTCACTCACTACATTTGCATCGGCGCGGCACCGCCATGGGCTAGGTCATTCGACGAGGTATTTGAATCCGGTGTGGCTGAGGGACCGCCAATCCGTTCGCAGCCGGATGACTACGCCCTCCTGATCTACACCAGCGGCACCACCGGTCGCCCCAAGGGCGCAATCCGCAAGCAATGGCGCTGGGTTGATACCGCCAGCGGCTGCGCGCTGGCCTCCGAATTCTCCAGCGCCAGTCGCGTTCTGTTGACCACGCCGGCGTTTCATTGCGGCCTCATCGGATGGTGGCTGTCCGCATGGTACAGAAGCGCAACCGTAGTGGTACACAGGACATTCGATCCGGTGCAGGCGTTGGAGGCCATCCAATCGGAGCGGATCACTTTCACCTTCATCGTCGCCGCGATGCTGCAAGCCATGCTCGACGTTCCAAACGTCGAGTCCTACGACGTTTCGAGCATGTACAAGATCGTCACCGCTGGCGCGCCGATTCCGGTGCCGCTGCTCAAGCGCGCCGGTGCATTGCTGGGGCCGATTTTCGGCGTGATGTATGGCTCGACCGAAACCGCCGCCACGACCCTGTTTCGCGACGAGTTCATATGGGAGGGGACGCCCGAGCAGGTCAAACGGATCGGCTCGGTCGGCCATGCCCAACCCGGTATCGAATTGCGGGTGGTGGACCAGGACGGGAAGGACTGTCCACCGGGCGTAGCGGGTGAAGTGTGGACCTACACCACCGAACGCTTCGACGGCTATTGGAATAATACGGCAGCAACCATAGACGCCATCCGAGATGGTTGGGTGGTGACGGGAGATATTGGTTATCTGGATGAAGAAGGCTATCTGTTCTTGGTTGATCGGAAGAAGGACATGATCATTTCCGGCGGAGAAAACATCTACAGTCGCGAAGTTGAGGAAGCGGTCTTGGCGCATCCCGACATCATCGATGTTGCGGTGATCGGTGTTCCCCATCCGAAATGGGTCGAAACCGTCAAGGCCATTGCCGTAAGGAAGTCCGGCAGCAAGGTCCGCGAGGAGGAAATTATCATCCATTGCAAGACGCTCATTGCAAGCTACAAATGTCCGAAGTTCGTCGAGTTTATGGATGAGCTGCCGCGCGTTGCCAGCGGCAAGATCAACAAGGTTGCCCTACGCGAACGCGAACAGCTGCGCGCCAGCTAAGCTGTGAACCTGGATTAGGTCGAGTGACTTTCGGAGATACTTTTGGGAGACCGTAAGACATGACTACCGCGACGGCTAGCATTCCATTGCATGTACCACCCGAGCTGGTCTTCGACTTCGATTTCTGGGTACTGCCTGATGAATTCGATGACCCCTTCGATTTGTGGGCAAGTCTCGAGAAGCGTGGCGCGCCCGAAATATTTTATACACCCGCCAATGGCGGCCACTGGGTCTTCCGAAGATTTTCTGACATTTACGACATTTACCGTGATTGGGAGTCCTTTGGTACTTATCCGATGGGTGTTCCCGCTCGGGGCGGAGGTGCGAAGAAGTTGATTCCCGCGGAGATCGATCCACCCATGCATCAAACCTATCGCAGGGTGCTTGTTCCGCTGTTTGCGCCTGCCGCGATGCAGACTCGCGGGGAAAGAATCCGACATCTGGCAGCAACCCTGATCGAGGAATTGCGACCTTCCGGGCATTGCGATTTCTCCGCTGCGTTTGCGCTGAAGCTGCCCACGACGATTTTTCTCGAGATCTGTGGTTTGCCACTGGCCATGCTTGGCGACTTCCTGGTCTGGCAACATGACTATTTTCATGGAAAGACACCGGAGATCCGCGAGCGCGGTGCCAATAGAATTGCCGAATATCTGACGACGTTCATCGAGCAGCGATCGAAAGAGCCACCGGACGGCAGCCTCATTGGCTTGATGCTCGCGGCGGCGCTGAAGGATGAGGAAACATGGTCGAAGCAGGTTATCGTTGATGCCAGCATCACATTGCTCGGAGCGGGCCTGGATACAGTCGCAAGCACCTTGTGCCTGATCTGGCGCTACCTTGCGGAACAGCCCCGGGCACGTCGGTATATCCGGGAAAATCTAGACAAGATCAACGGGATTGCCGAGGAGCTATTGCGTCGCATGGCACCGGCAATGCTGTCCCGTCGCGTTAGGACGGATATGGTTTTTCGCGGTGTCACGCTCAAGAAGGGGGATGTGATTCTCCTCTCGTCAAACCTCGCCAACCGCGACGCTACGGTCTTCGAAGACGCGGAAGCTGTAAAGTTTGAGCGACAACTGAAACCGAACCTCACATTTGGCGCCGGGCCACACCGCTGCATTGGAGCGCACCTCGCCAAGACCGAGATAATCATTGCCTTGGAGGAATGGCTGCGACGTATTCCCGATTTTGCAATAGAACCCGGCGCAACGATACGTGGAGTGGCCGGTGAGGTAATGGGTGTCGAAAACCTACCACTGGTGTGGAAGTAGCGGCGGCCGGCGCGCCAGACCGCTTTTCGCCAAGTTGACGGTTTAAGCGAGTAGATGATCCTTACGATCAGAGAAACGGCATGACTAACACTGAAAAGCTCGCTGCCATCGAACTGATCAAGCAGTTGAAGGCTCGCTATCTTCGCTTCATCGACACCAAGGATTATGAGGGACTTGCGACCGTCTTCACCAAGGACGCCGTGATGGATCTGCGCCGGGCAATGGAGAAAGCGCGGTGGGCAAAGACGGTCACGACCAAAGCAAAGGAAGCGGCCTCCGATAGCGGCGGGTGGTTGTTCAAGGGGCCGGCGGCGATCGTCAAGTTCGTGCGAGGATCCACCCATGGCGCCGTGACTGTGCATCGGGGATTGATGCCGGAAATCGACGTTATGTCCGCGACCACCGCCAGGGGCATCTGGGCTCAGGAGGACTTTATTCAATGGTCGGACGGACCCCGGCTACGTTCGCTACATGGCTTTGGTCACTACCATGAGACCTACAAACGCGTTGCAGGCCTTTGGTTGATCAAATCGACCGTCATGACGCGTCTGAGAGTCGACATTGCCTAAATCGACTACGCATCAATTCGTAGATATAGCCCGCGGGAGTGCTCGCAGCGTGAAGATCTCCGCCTTCGCGACATCATGCTCAGCCAGTCCGGCGACAGGCCTGTGGACAGCGGCAGTAGCGCTGGGTTTGTGTCTGTTGCCACATGTCTCGCTTCCCGCAACACATGATCCGGGTCCGCTGCCAGGCCCTTGGTCGACCTTTGCCAAGGACTACGGCGGCCAACGGTACTCGTCATTGGCAAGCATCAATACCCACAATGTGGCCTCACTCAAGCGAGTATGCGAGGTGCAACTCGGCGACAGCGGTGCGTTCCAATCCGGATTGGTCGTGATCGGATCGACGATGTACGTCACCACCGCCCATACCATTGTGGCCATGGACGCCGCCAACTGCAAAATCCGCTGGCAGTATGTCTACACTCCCGAGGAGAGCGAGGTTAGCCAGGTCAACCGTGGCGTCGCCTACTACGACGGACGCGTGTTTCGCGGTACGGCCGACGGGAGAGTACTGGCGATTGATGCGAATACCGGCAAGCAATTGTGGCGCATCAAGGCGGCCAATCCAGGGGTCGGCGAGTTCTTTAGCTCGGCGCCAATCGCCTGGAAAAATCGGGTATTCATCGGCACTGCCGGGGGTGATTGGGGGATTCGCGGCCGCATGCTGGCTTTCGACGCCGATACCGGCCAACGAAGATGGCAGTTCAACCTCATCCCCGAACGAGGTGAACCCGGTTTCGAAACCTGGAAGATCCCTGATTCAGCGAATCATGGCGGTGGGGCTACTTGGTCCACCTACACGCTCGATCCGGACACGGGGGAGCTGTTTGTCCCGGTCGGCAATCCCGCGCCAGCATTCTCGCCAGACACGAGGCCTGGGGACAACCTGTACACCAACTCGGTGGTAGTCCTGGATGCCAAGACCGGCAAACTGAAGTGGTACCACCAGTTCCTGCCTAACGATGGTCTCGACTACGACGTCGCCGCGGCGCCGGTGCTCTACCGCGACCCGAAAGGCAGACGCATGATGGCCATAGGAAGTAAGGATGGCTACTTGTATGGGATTGATCGCGATACCCACCATCTGGTATTCCGCACGCCGGTGACAACGGTGATGGATCCGCCGCCCCGGCCTACAGCATCGGGTGTGCGCGCCTGCCCGGGCTTTGCCGGGGGCGTGCAGTGGAACGGTCCGGCAATCAATCCCGAAACCAATGTCTTGTACGTCGGTTCGGTGGATTTGTGCAGCGTCGTCAAAACCGGTGCCGAAGAATATGTTCCGGGCAAGCTCTACCACGGAACCGTGGCACAATTGAGTACCGACGATCGGGACATCACCGCGCGCGGATGGCTCGTGGCGGTCGACTCAACAACGGGTAAAGTCCTCTGGAAATATCATTCGGATTCACCCGTACTCGCGGGCGTGACACCAACTGCGGGAGGTCTGGTGTTCACCGGCAACGTCGGGGGTGAATTCATGGCCTTCGATGCCAAGACCGGCAGGCAATGCTACGAACGTCGGATGGATGGCGCCTTGGCGGGTGGCTTGATTACCTATCAGGAAGGCACCACGCAATACATCGCGTTCGCGTCCGGAAATGTCTCGCGCGGTCCGTTCTTCGCGATAGGAGGAACACCCACGGTAACCATCATGAGGACCGGGCTCATTGACGACAGACCGAACATCGTCAGGGTGGAACAAGACGTTAGCGCCCCTCCTCAGCGCGCCATGCTGAGCAACCAGTATCGGACGTATTTCGGGCAGAATTACTACCTACATTTCTGCGCCACCTGCCACGGTGGCAACGGCGATGGCGGAATTGGTCCAAGATTGCGGGGCATTACCAAGCGCAGTGATCCTCGCCCAATTGCGGAAATCATCAAGAATCCGAAGTCAGCCATCATGCCCAAGCTCTATCCAAAGCCTCTGGATGATGAAGATGTTGAACAGATTGCGAACTTTCTCGACAGTTGGAAGTAATCATCGAATCGACTTGTACACCCGGAGATAGACGTGAGCGATGAATTCAACCTCGCTGAACGCATAGACCGACTTGAATCTCTCGACCAGATTCGCCAATTACCAGCCAAGTACGCACTTTCGCTGGACATGCGGGATTTCGATGCGCTGGTGAACCTCTTTGTCGAGGATGTCCGCCTGCCCGGCAAACAAAAAGGGCGCCAGGCCCTCAAGCGCCAGTACGCCAGGATGGTACGCAAGGACTTAAAGGGATCAGCGCATGGCGTGCTGGGGCATATCATCGATTTCGAGACTCCCGATCTGGCAAGCGGGTTGGTCTACTCACGCAATGATTTGGAATCTCACGGGGATGTCTGGCTGATTGAATTGCTGGCTTACCTGGATCGCTACGAACGGCGCGACCACGTTTGGTACTTTCAGCGCAGAACGCCGTTGTTTTGGTACGAATGCGACATTAAGAACCCACCCTTGGGCGACAGCAAAATGCGCTGGCCCGGACGTGAATGGTACGAGGGCAGCTTTCACAGCGCATTCCCATCCTGGCAGGAATTCTGGGATGGCTACGATAAGGAGGGCGACCTACCTATCAAGCCGCCCGCGCCACTGTATCGATTCCTTCACACGATACGCCGAGGGTTGGACACGCCAAAAGTTTCGTCAATGGGTGGCGGAGCATAGTCACGCTCAACCCGGCCGAAATCCTGCGTGCCGCCCAAGTCGATTCAAGCTACCCTGGGCGTGGCCGACTATGCCGAATCACGTCGTCATGCTTAACTCGACGGGTCAAATGACGGAGGATTGAGAGTGGATAACCGATTGGAATACGGGTTGAAGGTATTTGGTGAGATGATGGGCGAGGACAAGGCAGTTGCCTTGCGTGCGACAGCCGCGTCGACGGGTTTCGGCGCCGGCATCGCCAAGCTCGCGATCGGCACCTGCTTCGCCGATACATGGGGACGCGACGGCCTGGAGCGCAAACAGCGCAGCCTCATCACCCTGGCCATCCTTATCGCGACGCACCAACCACTCGAACTCAAGAACCACGTCCGCATCGCGGTACGCAATGGATTGACCTTACGCGAACTGGAGGAGGTGCTCTTTCAGTGCATTCCTTACCTGGGTTTTCCAGCGGTCGCCAGCGCCATGACCGTGATGCTGCAAACGCTTCGGGATATGGGGCTGGACACCGAAAGCAAGACATCTGAGGAGCGCGGCTTGCTCTGATTGCCGCACCGCGAGGGGGGCTGTAGACATGACCGGCGCGACCGCGCGCATTCCACCCGGGTGGAGGAAAGGATGTTATCGATAGAGGACATCCTGGAAATCCAGCAACTCGTCAATCTGTACGGGCACATCATCGATGAGCGCCAGTATTCGCGAGTATGTGAGTTGTTCACCGAGGATGCGCTGTATGACATGTCCGACTTTGCCAGTGGCGTACATCGGGGCACGGCTGCCATCGCGGCGCTGTGGGCAAGCGCCGGCGCGAAGCATCCGCTGGCGCACCACGCCACGAATATCGTGGTGAGTGCCGATCCTGACGGCACTGTCCGCGTGATCTCCAAGGGCATGGGCGTGCGCAAAGACGGTACGGTGGGCACGGTGGTCTATCGGGACGTGGTTAACCGCATGGCCAACGGCTGGCGGATCACGGAGCGCGTGGCGATCCGCCGCCGTGCCGAGATCATTCCTGCCCCTTCATGAATTTCACCGACCGTCAGGACGTGGCGACCCTTTTGTCCTTACCGCGATATCAAGGGGCTGCGTCGTCATGGCAGGTGAGCATCGGCCGTGTAGCTATTCTGTCAGCTTTCGCAGCGACTCCACGGTTTCGCTGAATTCACTCAGCATGTCATAGTAGATCTGCCGAACCGAGGTCGGCTGCCGGACGTCGGCGACTACTTGGCCAGCAGGAAGAAAAGCCAGATCCGCTCGATTGGAGCGGTCGATTCGCGCCAGCGCTTCAATGGTCAGTAGCGGCTGCAACGGGTAAGGTAAGGGCTCTGGAGCTCCGGGCTGCTCCCAGGCCTCGGTGAAGTCGTTGCGAATAACGCGACAGGTCTTGCCGCTATACACGCGCCGCACGACAGCGTCACTCTCATCGGCCGCGAAAATAATATCTTTTTCCCCCGGGGTGAGGTCGCTCTGGGCGGTTCCGAGCCAGATGGTGCCGCACCAAACTCCCTGGGCCCCCAATGCCAGCCCAGCCACCACCTGACGACCACGACCGATGCCTCCAGCGGCGAGAACGGGCACCGGTGTAACGGCATCGACAACGCGGGGCACGAGAACCATTGTAGAGATCCCTCCCGCATGACCGCCTGCCTCCGTGCCGACTGCGATGATGACGTCGATGCCAGCCGCCACTTGGTTTATCGCGTGATCCACGGTTCCTACTAGCGACGCCACGAGAATTCCGGCTTTGTGAAGGCGTTCGACGGACTGCTTCGGGGGGATTCCCATGGCATTGACAACCAGCTTGACCGAGGCGTGTCCCAAGGCAACTTCCATCAGTTCTTCGGCACCCTCCCGGGTTACCTTCATGGCATCGAGCTGTTCGCGCACGATTTGAGCTATCTCGTCCTCCGGGAGCGGCGGTACGTGCTGTCGTTCAAGAATCTGCTCAACGAAGTCGCGATGCTCCTTTGGCAGCACCTTGTCGAAATCCACGGTGGACAGATCGCCCGAAAGTTTTGTGTTATTCGGCATTATGATGTCAATGCCATAGGGCCTTCCGTCCAAATGCTCATCAATCCACTTGAGTTCGGTCTCGAGCTGCCTTGGAGAAAAAGTAGCCGCACCGAGTACGCCCAAGCCACCAGACTTTCCCGCCTCGACCACGACATCGCGGCAATGCGAAAAGGCGAAAATCGGAACGTCAATTCCGAGCATGTCGCAGATTTTTGTACGCATGAATTCTCCAATCAGCGCCGCAGACGCATAACCGCGTCATTCCAATCCCTTCGAGTGATCCCGCTCGATCCTTACCATACCGTCGCCGAATGGCTCGTCCCTGCTTTTGAGTGCTGACTTCAATCCCCTTTCGCGCATATCCAGGCGAAACTGGGTGCGGCGGGGGCCCTGCGAGAGATGCGCGCGAGCGTCGGCTTCGCCGGAAAGCCGCAGCAAAGTGCGCGAGCCGGATAACTCCAGTGCCAAATTGACAATGCGCTTGTGTGCCGAAAGCATTTCGGGATCGATGCAGGAAATTCGTCTGGCAAGCTCATTAGTTTCAGCGTCCAACCGCTCGGGTGGTACCGCATCAAGAACCAAGCCGATGGTCGCCGCATCCTTTCCCGAAATGCAGTCACCGGTAAACAGCAGACGCTTCGCCCACTGCGGACCAACGTGATAAAACCACATGTGGTTGGGCGGCGAGCCGTTTGCCCGAGCAGCAGGGAAGCCGATCCGAGCATCGGTGGCGGCAATTACGATGTCGCACAGCAGTACGATATCGGTGGCACCGGCTACGCAGGAGCCGTGGATCTTCGCGATCACGGGCTTGTGCACGTCGAACATTATTGCGGACTGACTCTGTTGCCGCTCGAGTTGCCAGCAGTCGTCGTCGAATGAACCAATCATGGTTCTGTATTTTGCCGCTTCGGATGTTGCTTCATGGTCCTGCTGATCTTCCTCGCGCTTCGCATAAACCGAAGTCAGGTCGGCACCGGCACAGAAGTCCTTGCCGGCGCCGTCGAGAATGATGACACGGACATCGACAAGATCATCGGCCTCGAGCATCGCTTCGTGCAACTCCCGAATCATAGTTGTGTTCATCGCATTGCGCTTCTCAGGACGGTTGAGTGTGATGCGCGCGACGTGATTCGCCACCTCAAACTTGATGCAATCGGTCGATTTTAGCCACTTTCTCATGTTGTTTTCTCCTCAAGAAGATGACGATAAGAAAAATCATCGCACGTGAGATTCATTTGATATCTAAGGTGACAATGCCCGCACGACACGGATAGGATGCCACGATATCTGATGGTGGATAAGATCTTCTGGAATGTCTTGCGCAGGCCGGAAGACTGGCAACTTGTAACGAATACGTCACTGCGACGGAAGGTGTGAGTCACGGGTTGTCGCGACATGCACAATGGGCTCTCTAGTCCGGAGTTCCATCTAGGCCGCCTCCCAACGAAGAGAGAGGGAATTGTGTAGCACTCAGACCTTCATGCCTTCGGCTGCTATCTTCCCAAGGAGCTCCAGAGCGAATTGGGGCTGTACGTTGATGCGAGCTGCACGAGTTGCTGCGCGCGATGAAGTAAGGAGGCGATATCGACGTGCGCGTGCCCATTACCCCCGACATGGTCGGTCCGGAGGCAGGGCTCCAGAAGACGGACGAATTGGGGTTGAAGGCTGCTTCCTCTACGCCCGCCACATGGTGGCGGCAATCCCGAGCGAGGCGGCGTCAGCGCTTGCGGATCGCTTCCCAGTGCTCTTCGGTCCAGTCCTGCATCGCGCGATTACTCGGGCCGCCGACACCCTGCATCCAGCGTCCGCCGTCCATGACGATGAGATCACCGGTGATGTATCCGGACTCATCCGAGGCGAGATATGCGAACAGATTTGCGAGCTCGATGTGCTCGCCGACGCGGCGCAGAGGAACGTGTTGCTCTTGCGGCTCGACCTGCGAGCCGGGAGGATAGAGCCGCTCCCATGCGCCGGCCGTTGGAAACAGGCCCGGCGCAACAGCGTTCAGACGGATCCCTTTGGGACCCCATTCGACGGCGAGGCTGCGTGTCATGGCGACGATTCCGGCCTTGGCCGCGGCCGAAGTCGCGGTGAATGCCATGCCCGTAAAGGCCGGGGTCGTGGCGACGCTGAGCACGCTGCCCCCGCGCCGTGCATCGATCCAGCGACGCCCGCAAGCGACCGTGCAGTAGAATGACCCATGCAGCACGATATTGAGTACCGCGTCGATGGCACGCGGTGACAGCCTGTCGGTGCGCGCGATGAAATTGGCACCGGCATTGTTGACCAGCACATCGAGCGGTGCGCGGCGCCAGATACGCTCCATCATGGCTTCCACCTGGTCGCTATCGCGAATGTCGCACGCGACGGCCTCGACGTCGCCGCCGGTGACGCTGGTGAGCTCGCCGGCGCACGCCTCGAGTACCTCGACTCGTCGGCCGCAGATCACGACTTCCGCGCCGAGCTCCAGATAGCGCTTCGCGATGCTCTTGCCGAGCCCGGTGCCGCCACCCGTCACCAGAATCCGCTTGCTCTTGAGCAGATCAGCTTTGAACATGCATTTTCGTCACGCGGTGGCGTACAAGATGGAAAGGTAGTGTCGACCATTGCGCTTCAAGGCGTATCATTAATATAATAGAACGGTGTTCGAAAATACAGATAGCGCGCCGAGGGTCGCATGCAGGACTGGGACGAAAGCTATGACTTCGTGATCGTCGGCAGCGGCGGCGCATCCATGTGCGCCGCGCTGGTCGCCAAGGCGCTTGGGGAGAAAGTCCTCATCATCGAGAAGCTGGACAAAGTGGGCGGCTCGACCGGATTCTCGGGTGGCGTCTGGTGGATTCCCAACAATCCGGTCATGAAGCGTGCCGGTGTCGAGGACTCTTATGAGCGCGCGCGCCAGTACCTCGACGCCGTGGCTACTTATCACGGGCCGGGAAGCTCGGATGCACGGCGCAAGACCTTCCTGGAGACGGGACCGGACATGGTTCTGTTTCTCGAGCGCGCGGGCATGGTCTTCGATTACGCCGACGGTTGGTCGGATTACTACGATGACCTGCCGGGCGGCGAGCCCCGCGGCCGGTCGCTGGTGGCGCCGATATTTGACATCAATGAGCTCGGCGAGTGGAAGACCCGCCTGTCGATGTATCCGGGCCAGCACATGCCCATGGGCTCGCACGAGTATCCGGTGCTGTTTCTCGCCAAGCGTACCTGGGCCGGCAAGCGCATGGCGCTGAAGCTCGCCTGGCGCATGCTTTATGCAAAACTGGCCGGCAAGGACCTGCGGGCCAATGGCGCCGCCATTCAGGGACGCATGCTGCAGATCGCACTGCGCGAGAAACTGCCGATCTGGACCAGTGCGCCCGTCGTCGATTTCATCGTCGACAATGACCGGGTGGGCGGCGTGCTGGTGACGCGCGATGGCCGCAACCTGCGCGTTCGAGCGCGCGACGGCGTGCTGCTCAACTCGGGTGGGTTCTCCCGCAATCGAGAGATGCGCGAGGCGTTCCAGGCCAAGCCGAATCCCTGGCGCTGGACCAACGCAACCCCGGGAGACACCGGCGAGATGATTCAGGCGGCCATGCGCCTTGGCGCGGCGGTGGACTGTATGAATGAGTCATGGTGGGTAATCACATCGCTCGGTCCCGGTGAATCGCTTCCCCAAGGGGCGCTCTCGGCCGATGGCACCGCGATTCCGTTCATGCATCATCTGGATCTGTCGCTTCCCTACTCGATCATGGTCGACCAACACGGTCAGCGCTATTGCGATGAGGCGGGTGCCTACATGGAGATCGGGCAGCGCATGTATCGGCGGCATGCGGAAACAGGAAAGGCCGTTCCGAGCTGGGTGATCATGGACAGCCGGCAGCGGCAATATTATCCGTGGGGAACGGCGTCTCCGGGACAAGTCCCGCAAAACTGGCTCGAGAGCGGCTATCTCAAACGGGCGGACGATCTCGCCTCGCTCGCGGCGCAGTGTGGGATCGATGGCGGAGGTCTTGCGAGCACCATCGAGCGCTATAACGGCTTCTGCCGAGCGGGCAAAGATGAGGACTTCGGTCGCGGCGGGCGGGCCTTCGATCGCGCTCACGGCGATCCGACCGTGAAGCCTAACCCCAACTTGGGCCCTATCGAGCGGGCGCCGTTCTACGCGGTCGCCATGTATCCGGGCGATGTGGGCACGGCGGGTGGTGTGGTCACCGACGAGTTCGCCCGGGTGCTGCGCGCCGGTGGCTCGGTCATCGAGGGCCTGTATGCGACAGGCAACTCGACGGCGTCGGTCATGGGACGCTGTTATCCAGGAGCGGGCGCAAGCATCGGCGCTTCGTTCGTTTTCGGCTATATCGCCGCGCACCACGCAGCGCGAGCGTACAGCAAAGAATCCGTCGGGAGAGCAGCATGAGCCGACAGCACACGCCTTCGCGCGCCGCAATGGTAGATATGTACCGGAGGATGGCGCTCATCAAGCAGAACGATGAGCGCTTCCGCGCAGTCATCAAGGCCGGGCGGATCGTCGCGCCTTATTATTCCCCGAGAGGGCAGGAAGTCATTCCTTCGGCAGTGTCGGTGAACCTTACCAACGAGGACTACATCTGTACAATCTACCGCGGTGTTCACGACATGCTCGCCAAAGGCGTGCCGGTGAAGCTCCTGTGGGCCGAGATTGCCGGGAAGGTCACCGGTACCTGCAAGGGCAAGGGTGGTCCGATGCACGTCACGCACCCAACGAGCGGCGTCATGGTCACCACCGGCGTCGTCGGCAGCTCGATGCCGATCGCCAACGGTCTGGCGTTGGCTTCTCAGGTGCGCGGCGAGAAACGGGTTACGGTGGCGTATTTTGGTGACGGGGCCGCGAACATCGGAGCGTTTCACGAGTCGCTGAACATGGCAGCGGTATGGAAATTGCCGGTCGTATTCGTGTGCCAGAACAATCAGTACGGCGAGCACACGCGATATGAAGTGACTACCGCCGCCGGCCAGATCGCCGATCGGGCGGCGAGTTACCAAATGCCGGGTGTGCGCGTCGACGGCAACGATCCGCTCGCCATGTACGCGGCGGCGAAGGAAGCGATCGATCGCGCTCGCGCGGGTTCCGGACCTACGCTCATCGAGGCCATGACCTTCCGCTTTTTCGGTCATGTATTCGGCGATATGGATGAGTATATGCGCGAAGGCGAAAAGGCGGCGGCCATGGCTCGCGATCCCGTGCCTGCCTGGCGCTCCTGGCTGATCCAACAAGGTCATGCCACCGAGAGCGACCTCGCGCAGATCGAATCGGCCATCGCGCGCGAGCTCGATGAGGCGGTCGATTTTGCCTTGAGCAGCGCCGATCCCGAGGTGGCCGAGCTCAAACGGGACGTTTTTGCTACGGAGGTGCCCTGATGAGCGCCCGCAAGCCCGAACCCTCGAAGCTCAACACCATTCAGGCGGTCAACCTGGCGCTCGATGAGGCCATGGGGCTCGATCCGAGCGTCATTTTGCTCGGCGAGGACATCGGCGACGAGGAGGACGGTGGCGTCGTTGGCGTGACGCGCGGGCTGTCGAGCAAGTATGGCAAGAATCGCGTGCGCACGACGCCGATCTCGGAACAGGCGATCATCGGCGCAGCGCTCGGCGCAGCCATCGTCGGAATGCGACCCGTGGCGGAGATCATGTTGATGAATTTCACGGCCGTCGCGATGGACATGATCGTGAACCATGCGGCGAAGCTGCGCTTCATGTCGGGCGGACAGACCCATGCGCCGCTCACGATTCGAACCATGACCGGCGCGGGGTTAGGGACCGGGGGTCAGCACGCCGACTATCTCGAGGCGTGGTTCGCGCATACCGCGGGCATCAAGGTGGTTGCGCCTTCCTCGCCGGCGGATGCCTACGGGCTCATGCTCTCCTGCATCTTCGATGATGACCCGTGCCTGTTCATCGAGAATATGCCGAGCTACTGGACTTCGGGTCCGGCGCCCGAGCGCGGCAAGCGCATACCGCTTGGCAAAGCACACGTGCTGCGACCCGGAAAAGACGTGACACTCGTGAGCTACAGTCGCACGGTGAGCGATTGCGGCGCGGTCGCGGACAAGCTCGCGGGTGAAGGCATCGATGCCGAAATCATCGACCTTCGGACCATTGCGCCGCTCGATGCAGAGACCATCATCGCCTCGGTATCGCGCACCCGGCGCGCGGTCGTGGTCCATGAAGCAGTGAAGCCCTTCGGCGTCGGTGCAGAGATCGCCTCTCGCATCAACGAGGCACTGTTCGGCCAGCTCGCCGCGCCGGTGCAGCGGGTCGGCGCGTATCACTGTGCGGTGCCTTTCTCCAAGAGGCTGGAAACTGAGTATGTGCCCACGCACGCTCGGATCGAGGCAGCGATCCGCGCGACGTTGGGATAGCTGCAAGAGGAAGCGTATGACGACCCAGGTGCTCCTGCCGAAGATCGGCTTCAGCATGAATGAGGGCGTGTTGGCCCGATGGCTCGCCGAGGACGGCGCCGCCGTCGAGGCCGGACAACCCCTGTATGAGATGGAGAGCGAAAAGTCTGTCCAGGAAGTGGAGGCGCCTGCCTCGGGTCAGCTCCGCATCATCGCCGCCGCGGGCGAGACCTATCCCGTTGGAGCGGTGCTCGGCGAGATTCTCGAGCCGTAAGGCAAAGTGAGCGCCGCGCGTCACCATTCGCCCCTACATCGGCATGCATACTGTCAAAGACCTCTGGGAGCGCAACGCGCATTACTTCCCGTCCCGGGAAGCATTGATCTTTGGCGAGCGACGCCTGACCCATGCGCAATTCGCGTCGCGGGCGCGGCGCCTCGCGAGCGCCCTTCATGGGCTCGGCCTGCGGCCGCGCGACCGATTTGCGTTTCTTGCCATGAACTGCATCGAATACTACGAGGCATTCGCGGCGGCCGAATACGGCGGCTACATCATGGTGCCGCTCAATTTCCGGCTGGCGCCTCCCGAGCTGGCCCATGTGCTCGAGGATTCGGGCGCGGTGATTCTGATCTACGAGCAGCAGTACATCGCGACCGTGGACGCGCTGCGGCCGCAGGCGAGCTCGGTGCGGCATCATGTGTGCCTCAGCGGTACGGCTGAGGGCGATCCGGCTTACGAGGGGTTACTCGCGCAGGGGCAGGAATCCGGTCCACCGGTCGAGCCGCAGCCTGAGGACGTGTCGGTGCTCTGGTACACCAGCGGCACCACCGGAAAGCCCAAGGGAGCGCTCTGGTCCCAGCAAGGACTGCTGGCGTCGGCACGGATGTGCGCACACGTTTCCGCGATGGACGGTACGACTCGAGTTCTGCAGGTCACGCCCGCCTTTCACGTGGGGGGTCGTGGGTATGTGCTGGGGGCGGCCTGGGACGGGGGAAGTGCGGTGTTGCATCGCTCCTTCGACCCCCTCGCCATGCTGCAAACGATCGAGCGCGAGGAGATCACGCACACCTTCATGGTGGCCGCCATGGTGCAGGCGGTGCTTGCCATACCGAACGTCAGATCCTTCGACCTCTCCAGCCTGCGCGCCGTCTTCTCGGCATCCGCCCCCATCCCCGTGCCGGTGCTGCGGCGGGCCATGGAGCTCATGGGACCGGTGTTCTCTTTGCAATACGGCTGCACGGAGGTCGGCACCATCGCCTCGCTGCCGCGCCACGCGCTGGTCACCGAAGGATCGCCCGAGGCCGTGAAGCGGCTGGGATCGGCGGGCTTCCCGGTGCCGGAGATCGATTTTCGGCTGGTGAATGAGGCGGGAGAGGACTGTGCCGCCGGGGTGCCCGGCGAGGTGGTGGTCCGATCGCCGTCGATGTTTTCAGGTTACTGGAACAACAGCGCTGCGACGCTCGAGGCGAGGCGGGAAGGATGGTATTTCACCGGCGATATCGGTGTGCAGGATGCCGAGGGCTGCCTGTTTCTGGTGGACCGCAAGAAGGACATGATCATCTCGGGCGGGGAGAACATCTACAGTCGTGAGGTGGAAGAGGCGCTCGCCGCGCACGCCGATGTACACGAATGCGCCGTGATTGGCGTGCCGGATCCGAAGTGGGTGGAGACCGTCAAGGCGGTGGTGGTGCGCAGATCGGGCAGCTCCGTGGATGAGGCCGTGCTCATCGAGCACTGCCGAGGCCTGATCGCCCGCTACAAATGTCCCCGCAGTGTGGCCTTCGTCGAGGAGCTGCCGCGCCTCGCCACCGGCAAGATCGACAAGCCGAGCCTGCGCACGCGCTTTCGATCAGGCTGAGCGGGCGCTGTCCTCGAGGATCAGGTCGGCGGCACGCGGACGGCGTGGGCCGATGGGTGCGGCTGCGCGTCAGGCTCGCCTGATAGACGAATGCGCCTCGTTCCAATATGCTAACGGTGTTCTATTTGTCCGCGGCGAAGCGCCAAGTGGCTTCACTCTTGTGCGGGGGTCGGCTCATGCCAGCATCCGCCATCTCGTCGCCGGTGCGCCGTCGGCTCCTCGAATTCATAGACGACCCCGACCACGCCGCCGCGGTTGACGGCCCGCGATCTGTTGTTTATCTTTCTGAATCACATTCGACTATTGGGATCCGACCGCTATGCGGGCGGGACCAGAGGCTATCCGGCCCATGCCGAAAATCAAGTTCGTCGCGCACACCGGCCGGGAGCACGAGGTCGACGCACCGGTTGGCCAGAGCGTGATGCAGGCGGCCTTGAACAACATGGTTCCCGGCATCATCGCCGACTGCGGCGGCAACTGCTCCTGCGCGACCTGCCACGTCTATATCGAAGCGCCCTGGGCGCAGCTCACGGGTCAACCTTCGAAGGAGGAGAGTGACATGATCGAGTGCGCATTGCATACCCGCCCCACGAGCCGCCTGAGTTGCCAGATCAACGTTACGGCCGGTCTCGATGGTCTGGTGGTAGGCTTGCCCGAGTCGCAGACCTGAATCGGCTCACACGCACATGCAACGGTTGGCGTACCAACGCGGAGATCCCCTCGGATGGATGACGATACCTTCCTTCAAGAACTGGACGCGCATGGCGTCCTCACGGTGACGCTCAACCGACCTGCCGCCAAGAACGCATTCACCACGGTCATGCAGCGGCGCATGATCCAGAGCTTCTACGATGCTTCGCGAGACCCGGCGGTGCGTGTGCTGGTGTTGCGGGGCGCCGCAGACGCATTCTGCACGGGCGGCGATGTGCGAACGCTCGGTGCGCCGGATCCGGACGACCCCATTGCGCAGCGCTGGGCATCCGCACCGGTCTGGGGCGCTCATGAAGCCCGGGTGGACCGGCTGCACAAGAACATCGAAGCCTCGTTGCTGTTGCACCGGATGGGGAAGCCCACGATTGCCATGGTGCGCGGCCCCGCAGCGGGGGCCGGCATGTCGCTCGCGCTGGCCTGCGACTTTCGCATCGTCTCCGACACGGCCTACTTCGTCACGTCCTTTGCGAGGCTGGGCATGTCCGGTGATTTCGGCGGCACCTATTTTCTCACCAAGCTCATCGGCCCCTCGAAGGCGAAGGAGCTTTACATGCTGAGTGAACGGGTGACGGCCCCGCAGGCGCTCGAGCTCGGCATCGTCAATCGAGTGGTGCCCGATGCGCACCTCGAGTCCGAAACCTGCTCCTTCGCCGAGCGGCTGTCACGGGGGGCCCCGCTGGCGCTGCGCTATATCAAGGAAAACGTGCATGCCGCCGTGGACGGTCCGCTGGAGCGCGCCGTCGACACGGAGACCATCAACATGATCCGCACGCGCCTCACCGAAGACGCCAAGGAGGCGATGCAGGCATTCACCGAAAAACGCGACGCGACTTTTCGCGGCGTTTGATCGCGATGGCAAGGGGGAACGCTATGAGAAGAGCAGCGATTGTCTGTCCGGTACGCACGCCGGTCGGTACCTTCGGCGGAAGCTTGCGCACGCTCACGGTCGAGACGCTGGGCGCAGCGGTGGTTCGTGCTCTCCTGGAGCGCACGCGCCTCGATCCCGCCCGAATCGACGATATCGTGTTCGCTCAGTCCTATGGCAACGGCGAGACCCCGTGTGTGGGCCGCTGGATCGGGCTCGAGGCCGGGTTGCCGATCGAGATCCCCGGCATGCAGCTCGACCGTCGTTGTGGGGGCGGGTTGCAGGCGGTGGTCACCGCCGCCATGATGGTTCAGAGCGGGGCGGCCGACGTGGTGGTCGCCGGCGGCGTCGAAAGCATGAGCAACGTCGAGTACTACACCACGGACATGCGCTGGGGCGCACGCGCGGGCAGCACGAAGTTGCACGATCGCCTCGAGCGCGGCCGCGAGCGCTCGCAGCCCGTCGCTCGGTTCGGCGACATCTCCGGGATGATCGAGACGGCCGAGAATCTCGCCCGGGAATACGGCATCACACGCGAGCAATCGGATGAGTACGCCGCGCGCAGCCAGCAACGGGCCGCGGCAGCTTGGGAGGCCGGCCGCTTCGAGGCCGAGCTCGTTCCCTTGAATGTGCCGCAGAAGAAAGGTGAATCGATCGTCGTCAAGCGCGACGAGGGTGTGCGCGCCGATGCCACCGCCGCGACACTCGCCAGACTGCGGCCGGTTCAAAAGGATGGGACGGTCACGGCGGGCAATTCCAGTCAGCAGAACGATGCCGCAGCCGCCTGTCTCGTGGTAGCCGAGGAGCATCTCGCCAGGCTGCAGCTCGAGCCGATGGGCTGGCTCGCTGGCTGGGCGGCGGCGGGCTGCCATCCGGCCACCATGGGCATCGGCCCGGTGCCGGCCGTTCGCCGACTATTCGAGCGCACGGGGCTTTCCTGGGATCGAGTCGATCTGGTCGAATTGAACGAGGCCTTTGCCTGCCAGGTGCTCGCGGTGCTCAAGGGATGGGGCTGGAGCGATCCGCAGCGCCTCAATGTAAACGGCTCCGGGATCTCACTGGGCCATCCGATCGGCGCGACCGGCGTACGCATCCTGGCGACGCTTCTGCACGAATTGCAGCGCCGCGGCGGCCGCTACGGGCTCGAGACCATGTGTATCGGCGGCGGACAGGGGATGGCCGCAGTGTTCGAGAGCGCCCGTTGAGCTCGCGCCGCGATTGTCTGCCGCCTCGCGGAGATCCCGAAGCCGGGCCATTATATTGTGTTGCCGACGAGACCGTCAGTGGGGCCGATTTTGGGATCATTTGTCCGAGTTGAATCCCGCCGTTTTGTCGAGCCAAGTAAGAGGATGTACATTCGCCGCGCGTTCTACCGCAGGCGCAGCGCGTTGTCACATCCGACGAGCGCGAGGCGGGCGAGCAAGCCAGCATCGACCGAGGGGGTGAAATCTCGACGCGTGTCGAGCCCAATATCGCGACCGCGGTCGCCCGGCGCGAGCGGCGGCTGGTCTTCCGTGGTGAGACTCTGGAAGAGATTGCCAGCGAATTCAATCGATACACCGATCGCCCTATCGAGGTCGACGACGCACTCGCCCGGGAAAAGCGTTTCGGCGGGACGTCAACCCGGACGATCCTGAGTCGTTGATTCTATTCCTGCGCAAGTACGATGACCTGGTGGTTACGCAGAACGGAGCAGGCTCCATCGTCAAATCGAAGATGGCCACGAACTGAGGGGCCACGTGGCGGTGGGGTCGCTGTGGCGGTGGGGTTGGCGAAGGTCACGGCCAGGTGTTCAAAAAACCGAATAGCGTGCGTATAATCGCATGATCTGAAGGTTTGGAGCGAACCAGCCGCCGATGCGCCCTTTGGACGGGATCACCGTGATCGCACTCGAGCATGCGATCGCGGCGCCGTTTTGCTCGAGGCAACTCGCCGATCTCGGCGCACGCGTCATCAAGATCGAGCGACCCGGGCAGGGTGATTTCGCTCGCCGCTACGACGAGCGCGTGCGCGGTCTCTGCTCGCACTTCGTCTGGGTCAACCGCTCCAAGGAAAGCCTGACGCTCGATCTGAAGCACGCCGAGGCCGCGGTGATCCTGGGGCGGCTCCTCGCGC
>Ga0335074_10000576_pt1 | contig 51365 bp, 45 predicted proteins | sample Lox_Sample_23_FD_206715 | JGI IMG/M metagenome (GOLD analysis project Ga0335074, IMG submission 206715) | Soil microbial communities from Loxahatchee National Wildlife Refuge, Florida, United States - Lox_Sample_2.3 | ecosystem: Environmental > Terrestrial > Soil > Wetlands | place: USA...
CCCCGGGTGCCGTCGCCGCGGCGGGCGCCGCGGCAGGTCTTGCCGTCCACGGCCACCGCCCTTAACCGGCCCCGGGCCAGCGTTTCCCGCTGCCGGGCGCGGTGCCGGGCCCGGTAGCCGCGCACGCTGGCCGCCGGGCGCCCGCCGCCTCGGCGGCTGTCCGGACGGGGCCCGAGCAGGGCCCGGGCCAGGGCCCGCGGGTCCAGGCGGTCCAGCACGACCCGGATCGTCTTCTCATCCGGGACCCGGTACCGGCCCGCCATCGGGTCCCACGGGGCGCGCAGCCGGGCCAGGTCGGCCTGGCTGGCCCGGCCGATCCACTGCCCGACCGCGGTGAGCCGGTCGTTCCCGGCCGCGGTGAACGCGCACAGCGCCATCGCGACCAGGCAGGCCAGCGGGTAGATCCGCCCCCGGGGAGCGCGGGTCCGGCAGCGCCTCCAGCTTCTGCCACGCCCCCGCGGCCAGGACCTGACCGCCGGGACCGGATTCGACCACGCGCGCACCCACGCGCGACAATGCCACTGCGGGCATGCCACACCTCGTTCATGCAGACTTCAGAGACCTACATGATCGGGCGGCGTGCCCGCGTCCATCAACAGGGCGATTCGCCCTGGTACTCACATACCACACAAAACAGGATAACTCCGGAACACGCCGGAGCCCTGTGGCCCAGGCTCGCCCTCGCCGACAAGACACCCGAGGAAGCCATGAGAGCATTGCTCATCACCAGCACGACCGCCTAGTTCGCAACGACCGTTAGAAACCGCCCCGTCTCATAGGCGCTAAAGATCGAGGCTAGCGGGCATTCCGACCCGGCCCGGTAGTGCATGTGTGCACTACGTGCATGACCGGAGCGACAGTGGCGATTGGTCTCAGGCCTGCGAGGCACAGACAGGGACAGTATCAGCTCGAGCCGGTGCTGATAAATCATTTCTGCACGGCAGAGGCCATAGGCCTGTACGTTTTGGTCACACTGATCATATATCTGCAATGATTGCCCGACTATTTGGTAGTCAGTCTCGATTACTGAGTGCCGAATTAAGTGCTACGCGGCTCGGCGCAAGAGAGGATTCATGGGACAAAAGCTGAACAGGCGTCCGTTCTGGAATATAACGGGAATCGTAACTCTCGTGAGTCTCGCTGTGGAATAGAAGTAATTCCCCCAGGGTATGAAGGGCTGCGGCAAAGGCATCGTGTCTAACAGCAGGGACTTCCGCCCTGAGGGGGATAGTAAAGATGGCTCTGACGTCCACCCGAGAAAATGCGGCGGTCCGGGGCATGCTGGCCCGCCACGGGTGGCGATTCGCCAGCTTCAGCGGCATCGGCGCTTTTGTGCTCATTGTCGGAGTCGCCGTCCAGGCTTTGCTGATCCGCTTCGGCGCAGGCGCGTATGGATCGTACGTCGGGCAGATTGCCATTTCCATCGAGCTGAGCTTCGTGCTCAACTGGCGATTTACCTGGAAGAGCCGCAACACAGGGTTCTGGCGGGCGGGCTGGAGATTCAACGTCCAGAAACTCCTGCTGACGGTTCCCAACCTGGCGCTGTACGCGTTCCTGGTCCGGGAGGGTCTCGGGTGGCTGCCCGCGAACCTCGCCACCACCGCGGTGTTTACGCTGGCGAACTACGTGTCGGGGGACCTGTGGTCGTTCACCAGGCCACGCGTGAGACGGCCGGCTAGCACCGGCACGGCGGCAGCAGTGCAACCCGTGCCCGCGGTCCTCCCTGACCACGCGGTGCCCACCGCCAGCGTGATCATCCCCTGCAAGGCAAGCGAGGCCACCATTAGGGCTACCCTGAAGTCCCTGCTCGCTCAGGACTACCCGGGTCTCGCCCAGGTCATCCTGGTCGGCGATGTCGGCGACTCCACCTGGGCGGCTATCCGGGACGTCGACGATCCACGCCTGGTGGTCCTGGAGCAGGAAGCGATACCGGGTAGACGTGACCCGAACGCGAAACGGGACGCGGGCATCAGCAAAGCCACCGGGGACATCCTGGCGTTGGTCGACTCCGACATCGTGATGGACCGGGGCTGGCTGTCCATCGCGGCAGCCATGCTCCTCGCCCAGGGGGGCGGCCTTGTCGCTGGGGGTATGCGCTCCATCCACGACACGTTCTGGGGCCGGTTCGTCGACCGGAACGTCCTGGCGGCCAAGACACCTCGACTTCCGCAGCCGTACCACGTCACAGCCCAGAACTTCGGGCGACGTGGGTATAAACCGCCGGTCACGGCGAACGCGGTATTCACCCGGACGCTGTACGAGTCCTGCGCGCTGGACACCACCTGGGCGTACGGGTACGAGGACTATGAATGGTTCTGGCGGGTCGTGCAGGCCGGGCACCCGATTCTGTTCTCTGGCGCCCTCACCGCCGCGCATCATCACCGCCGCTCATTCGGCCGCCTGATCATGGAGTACAAGCAGTCCGCGCGGGGCTGTGCCCATTTCATCCGGCGCCATCCCGATTCCCCGCTCGCCCGGAAACGGAAACGTCAGGGCCTCTTGCTGCCGCCCGCAGCCGTCATGGCCACCGTGGCGGCGATCACGGCCAGCCTTGCGGGCTACGCTGCGACCACCGGGGCGCTGCTCCTTGCGGCGCTCGCCTGCCTGGCGGGCCGGGAAGCGGCGCGAGCCCGGTCCCTGGAGGCTCTGGCCTATCCCCCGGCCACCCTCGCCCTCGGATGGATCTACGCCACCACCATCGCGGGCGGCCTCGCGCGGGACCGGCCCAGGACCGACTCGGCACCGCTATGGGACAACACGCGACCGTCTGTGTGGCGCAGAATCGGCACCCGCACCTCCTGGCCGCTCACCGTGATCCTCGCGCTCCAGGCGGCATTCTCGCTCAGCCTGGTATGGAGCAACACGGCATTCGGGGATGAGGCGGACTACCTGTGGCAAGGGCACCTCGAATGGGCGCACTGGCTGCACGGTTATCCGATACCGGTTCTCACTGACTCAGGTGCGCCGCAGATTTATCCCGCGCTGGGCGCGATGGCCGACAGCGTCGGCGGCCTGGCCGGAGCGCGGATCCTTTCGCTGTGCTTCATGCTGGCCGCGAACGTCCTGCTCTACCTGACAGCGAGTCGCCTCTTCGGATTCCGCGCCGCGGTTGCCGCATCGGCGCTGTGGGGAGTGAGCGAACCTGTCCTGCGACTGGCCTTCGCGACGTATGATCCCCTGGCCTGCTTTCTGGTCACATTGGCAGCTTGGCTGGCCGTCCAGGCCGGGACTCGCAAACGGCATGCCGAACTGATAGTTGCCGCCGCGGTGTCTCTTGCGGCGTCGTCAGTGGTCGCATTTTCCTTCGGGATCATGATCCCGGCCGTGGTCACCATGGCCTACCTCGTGTGGTATTCGCAGCTGGGGTGGCGCCTGGCGCTCTGGTGTGCCGGATGGCTAGCCGGGTGCACCTGTGTCGTGGCCTGCGCTGCTCTGACGTACCTGCATCTGTGGACTGCCGTCATAGGGTCGACGATTACCCGGGCTGGCCCGGGGGCGGCCGGCCTCGGAGACGGGGTTGCGGCCGTGGCGCGGGCCGCCTGGTCATGGGACGGCCTCATCTTCGCGGTTGCCTGCGCCGGCGCCGTGCTGGCATTCGCGTTCGAGCGGACGCTGAACCGCAAGCTACTGGTGCTGGCCCTCGTCGGCATCGGGTTGCTGGTGCCGGTGTATCAGGCCTACCTCGGCACCGGATGGGCAATGGACAAGCACATGTCCGCCTGCACGTGGTTCCTGGCCATCGCGGCCGGCTATGCCGTCGACCGGGTTCCCCTGCCGGCAATTAAACCCATTGCCGTCGCTGCCGCGGGCATCGCACTGCTTTCCTATCCGGCCATCACGGGACTGTGGTACGCGCGCAGCACCTTCCACTCGTGGCCCGACACGGCATCAGTGGTCGCCGCGGTGCGTCCCGTGCTGGCGGAAACCAGCGCGCCTTTCCTGACCAACGACGGCGCCGTTCTGTCCTACTATCTTCCGGCCGGCCACGTATGGGGCCGCATAGTCGGACCGACCTCGACCTCGACGGTCGGCATCGCCGAAGGCACATTCTCTGGGGCGGCCTTCGACCTGCGAGCGTCGCTAGTTTCTACCGAACTGGCGCAAGAAGCGGTGTCAGCGCCTGATACGGACTCCGTCGGTGTCAATGTCCTCAAGCTCGCCACCGGTAACTCCGAACTCTATGCGGTCGTACGCGCGCTCGAACGAAGCCCTCTTTACCGTATCAAGGCCGTGCTGCCCTATACCACCAGTAATTCCGACGACAGCAGCGGCCTAGTGATCATCTGGCAGCGAGCCAGCTGACCCGGACGATGGAAAGGCTCGATAATCGCAACCGACAGGAGGTGAGCGCGGGGTGAAGCTACGAAATGCGCCAGCGCAAGCCAGTAATACATGCAGGCTGCTGCTCGCAGCGGCCAGTCCGCACGCGCCCACAGGAAAGCTGCACCGGAGCCTGGGTTTGCGCGCGCTCATGATAGAAGGCTTCCTCAGCCGCGAGCAGGGTGCTTGGTTCGGCCGGCTGCTGGCGGCAGACGCCGCGCTTACCCGGATTATCGAAGTGGGGTTCAACGCGGGCCACTCCAGCTGCGCCTTCCTGGCCGCACGGAAAGATGTCACGGTTGTATCCTTCGACCTCGGCCTTCATGGATACGTGACCCGGGCTAAGCAGTACATCGACAAGGCCTTCCCGGGGCGGCACACCCTGGTGGTCGGTGATTCGCGGGATACCCTGCCGCAATATCGCGCGGATCACCCTGCGGCGGTGTTCGACCTGGCATTCGTCGACGGCGGGCATGACTACGAGGTTGCCCGTGCCGATCTGGTCAGCATCCTTCCCATGATCCGTCCGTCGGGCCTGATCGTCATGGATGACGTGATGCCATGGAAGACATTCGGCCGGGGCCCTGACCGGGCTTGGTCTGAGGCGAAACGAGAAGGGCTCGTCAGCGAGCTGGGGCTCCTGCAAAATGGTCGCACGGTAGCTGCCGTCCGCCGCAGGTCAATAACAAGTGCGTGGGCGGTCGGGCGTCCTTCGGAGAAGTCCACGCAGCTCTCATGCGCGCATGACACGCAGGGCAAGGACCGCACCTATGCTGGCTGAGGTCCTCGTCCGCGCTCCATCGACCCGAGCGCGTTTCCGGCGCTGGCCCTATGCGGCCGCTTTCGCCGCTGTCCTGGCCGCAGGTGCCGCACTGCGCTTCTGGGATCTGGCCACCAAGCCTGGCTGGCAGTTTGACGAGGGCGTTTACGCCAGAGTCGCGTCGAACTTGCTCCATCACGGGCTGATCAGCGAGCACATCACCTACGGTGCCCAGTGGTCCCCGGACGTCTACCAGCCGCCGTTCTACGTCATAGCCCTGGCCCGGTGGTTCGCGCTTACCGGCGCCAGCATCGGCCATGCCCGCGTCCTGGGGGTGCTGTGCTCGCTCGGTACCCTCATCGTGCTATGGCGGCTGCTGACGCGCATCCACGGCCCCGGCGCAGCGCTTTTCGCCATCATTCCCATCACGTTCGATGGATGGCTCCTGTACGTACAGCGCATCTCCTACATGGAGAACGTGCTGCTGCTCCTGGTCACGGCGGGGATGCTGCTATACCAGCGTGCTCTTGACGCCCCGGCCTGGTGGCGGTTCGCCTGCGCCGGAGGACTGCTAGGTTTCGCCGTCGCCTTCAAGTACACGGGCAGCTACATGATCGGCACGGTGCTCCTGGCGTGGCTGATCCAGCGCCGCGAGCACAAAGGCCACCTGGTGCTGCTCGTCTCGGCGCTCGCCGTCCTCGGAGCATGCACACTGCTGGAGATCCGCTGGTTCGACGTTCCGGGTCACGACTGGTTCATCCAGCAGACCCTCGTGCAGGTCCGGCGGGTCCTCGGTCTCCAGCCCAGCGGCGGAACTCTCACCTCCCCGGTCAAGGGGCTTCACCTGCTGCTGGCGCAGTACAAGGTGTTCGTCCCGAGCCTGGTCGTCGCCATCACCGCCACCACCATGGCCCTCCGCAGGCTGTGGCGCTGTTACAGGGTGCGGGACTGGGATCCCGCGCGTGGCAACGCGCTCCTGTTTTCCTGGATGTCTGCCGGGGTTGTGGTCTTCGGGTTCAGCTCGCTGCGGTTTCCGCAGTACTTTGCGCTGGTCCTCGTGCCGATGTACGCGTTCTTCTGGACCGAGGCACCACAGTGGGACTGGGGCCGGCGTGCTGTCGGTGCCCTCAGCGTGGTGGCCTGCGTGGCCGGGCTGCTGTCGTTGTGGGGACGACTCGGGGCCTACGACGACAACGTGTTCGCGCAGGTCCAGCGATACGCGGCCACGTCCATCTCCGCCAACGCGGTGGTCGTCGCCGACGAGGCGGTCGGGGACCTGATAACCCAGCCTTATTGCCGCGAGCAGCAGGCTGATCCGTGCTCGGGCCGCGCGACCTACGCGATCACGTGGGACACCTACCTACAGACAAGCTGGCAACTAGGTGATCCGGCCTTCCACCAGATGATGACCGGGGCGGTCAAACTCAAGTCCTGGACCGGGTTCAACGGCACGGTCACCGTCTGGAGGCTCAAGGTATGAGACGACTGGCTGCCGCCGCCGTTGCCGCCGCGACGCTGGTGATCACCGCCTGTGGGCACCCGTTCGTCCCTTCCGCAGACTCGCAGACCGCGAGCAAGCCGGCCCCTGGCGTGACCACGACCCGCCCCTTGACGACCGGCGTGGACCTGTACATCACTCGCGACTACTCGCTTGCGGAGACCGAGGCCCTCGGGACACGGGCCATTGCCTGGATCGCCGGCACCCTCCGAGTCCAGGCCATCGGCATCGCCTGGGACCTGTCGGTGCCTCATGACACGTCAGACGTCGTTCTCGCCACGGGACCGGTCACCCCCAGTATCGCCGACATCCGTGCTCTCACCCAGATAGCACACGCCTATCACCTGCGAGTGGAGTACAGGGTGCTCTTCCAGGTCGCGGGGACAGACGGCGCAACCGAGTCCTTGCGGCCGGCCAGCCAGCCCGTCTGGATCGCGAACCTGCTGTCCGCGGAGACCGCGTACCTGAAGCTGGCCGCACGGGAAAAGGTCGGGGAGTTCATCGTCGGCACCGAGTTGGCCAACTTGGAAGGCAGCGCCGAGTGGCCTGCGTTCTATCGGAGGGCCAGCAGCATCTACCCCGGCCTACTGTCCGACGCCTCATGGGGCGGCAACTTCTTCTCCCCGCACCGCATCCTCCCTCCCGTTGCTGACTATGGCGTGACCGCCTACCCGGACGTCAACCTGCCAGCCAGCGCGACCGTCGCGCAGCTCACGGCGGCATGGACGTCATTCCTGGACCAGGTGCCCGCATCGGTCCTCCGCCGGACGGCCATCGACGAAATCGGCATCCCGGCCGAGGTCGGCGCGTACGCGCACCCGTGGGCATGGAACAACCAGCACGGTCTCCAGGATGACCAGGTACAGGCCCGGTGGTTCGAAGCGGCCTGCGCTGCGGCGGTGGCCGCGCACATGCAGGGCATCTTCTTCTGGAACGTCAACCTGGTCGACGACCCGCAGCACCCGTTTGCGTCCCTGGTGAAGTTCGAGGCGAGGCCGGCATCGGAGGCCGCCATCCGCAACTGCGGGCGATAACCGCGGGCAATGACGAGCGGCTTTCGCGGACGGCCAGTCCGCGGGTCAGGTGACCTGGTCGGCGTGCGGGTTTGGTCGATACGGGTGTGTCGTCTTGGTCGGCGCCGCGCCTGAGCCGGGGACGGCCTTATGAATTCCGGGTCGGCGTCAGGTCCGGGGTCAGTGCGATGCCGTTGACAAATCGCAGACTGTGCGGCGGCACTGGGTGATCCAGGCCAGGGTCCGCTCGACGACTCAACGGCGCGGCAGGACCTGGAGGGCGTGCAGGTCACCCGGATTAAGGAACCGCCGTCTCACCACCCCCCACCGCGATCCTGGTGGTTAATTCGTGTTCTATGCGGCGTACAGCTGCGTGTCTGCCTCGCCGCAACGTAGATCAACCCACATAACGCGCCTTAGGCGGGGCGGGCACCTCCCGCGAAGGTCACGACCACGCGCCCAGCCCTCCTGTCGGCTGCCTCGCGCATCGTTGGGTCCCATAGAGCTATCAGGTTCCCGGACACTCTGTTTCAACCGTTTGTTCGAGGGCTCGAACACTTCCCGATTTTGTCATCACCTGGGAGCCAAGTTGGGGAGCCATCCGGCGAAGGGTCGCCGGGAGTCTGGGGGAGTCTGGACAGTCATTTGCCCTGGGAGACAGCACTTCGGGAACCTTCTAGACTCGTCCAGACCGGCTCGGGGCCTACTTCACACCGAGGAGGTCACTGGTTCGATCCCAGCATCGCCCACGTTTCCGCAGTTCAAAGCCATGTTTCGATCTCTTAACTTGATCTTTGACCTCCTGCCATTGCGAAACTGCCACCTGATGGTGTGCCGCTGCGCCGGCGGTGGAGTCCGTGCAGGCCGCATCGGATCTGACCACACCAGGACGCGGTCACGCCCGTCGGCAACGCCCCCTTTCGGGAGCCAAACGGGGAGCAAACCGGTGAGACCTATTAAATCCTCCGGCCTCGCGCGGATGGCGCACAGGACCAAAAACGCTCGCGCTGCTGCAAGATCGCCGCGACGTTGAGGTGAAAGCCGAAACCCTTGCCGCCGACTGGCCGGACAGCAGGCGCGAGCTGTTCGGGCGGCTTAGGCTGCCCGATGCCGACGCTGTGAATATGTTCGCTGGCAGCCGCCTCGCCGCTCGGCGCGGCCAGCTCAGCGACACCGAGCACGCCGAGGACCTTCACCGAACTTGCCCCCGTGCTGACCCGCGTCGCGGTCGAGCACCGCGCTGGGAGCGGCTGACCGAAGAGCAGGTCGCCCAGGATTGCGCGCTCCCGGGCAGCTACCGGGGCGGCGCCTACAGCGAGGGCTGGGCGCTCATCCTCGGCCGCTTCGCTGCAGCAGCGGGCGCTGCCGGTCCTGCCCTGACACGACACCGGGATCAGCCGGGCCCGCTGGCCGCTTCCGAGCCACGATCCCGCCGGATGCGGCCGTACCACAGCATCACAGGCCCTTCTCCACGGCGGCCGCGAGGGCCTGGCGCGCCAGCGCGGCTGCCTCGCCCGCCGGGCTGACCGGCAGGAAGCCGAGCACCAAGGGCCTCCCGCAGACCTGGACCGCCCCGCCGAGGCCGATGGTCCGGCCGGGGCCGAGGCCGATCGGGCCCGGGTAGATGGTGAGAGAGGTCAGGTCGCCGCAGCTGCCCGACCGCGGGAGCAGCAGCACGGCCGTCACAGGCGCGGCCCCGCCCAGCGGGAGCGCGGTCGGCGCGGTGATGGTATCGCCGTAGGCGACCAGCGCTGACGCGGTGGCCTGCTGCGACCCCGGAGCGGGGAATATCTTCCCCATCGGCTCGGCGCCGTCCGCCTCGTGCAGCCTGATCGTCGGGGCGCTGGTGCCGCGCAGGGTGCACTCGCGTCCGCGCGCGCTGAGCCGGACGATGATGAACGAGCCCTGCTGGCCCGTCACCGTGTCCGTGACCCGGGCCCGGAGCGCCGCCGCCGCGCACGCGGGCGGTTCCGGGCCGGCTGCCTCGCTGTACAGCGGTGACGTGCTCGGGGCGGGCTGCGGGGGGTAGGGGCTGATCATGGGCTGGTCCCCGGGATAGACGGGCGACACCTCAACGCTCCCGTTCGCGCAGACGCTGACCGGACCCTCCGGCTCGGGCTGGCCCAGCGGCGCCGGAGCCTGGGACAAGATCGTGCCGCGGCCACCGCCAGGCGGAGCGACGGACCAGGTCGGCGTGACGCACCCGAGGCCGTCGGCCGGAGTGCCGATCTGCACGTCCGCGGCCGCCTCCGCGCCCGGCCCCAGCACGACGCGAGTCGCCCGGATCGGCCCGAAGCCCCCGCTGGCCGAACCGTCGATGACCCGCAGCCCGGTCAGGCTGGCCGGCGCGCGGACCGTCACCCGCGGCCGGCCCTCCAGGACGCACGGGTCGGCCGCGGTGTTGCGGAACACGAGCGCGTAGATCGTGCCCGGCATCGTACTCACCGGTTGGCCCGACCAGGACACGCGGAGGTGCGCACAGGCCGGGACGATCGGCTGCGAGGCCGCGGTGCCGCCGGGGCGGATGATCCCGGCCGCCGGGCGGCCGCCCGGCGGCCGGATCCCGAACGCGATTCCCGCGACGACCGCCAGCGCCACGACGCCGGCCCAGGTGCGCCTGGACCGCAGGAAGTCCTGCCCATGCCGCCGCATCGTCACGCTATTGACACGCCGGAAGCCTGGCCACGGTTGCCGCCTGCGGTAACGATCGGATAACAGCAACCCGGGAGGACGTGGTGATCAGGTTAGCGACGGCTTCCGACACGGCATGCCTGGCGGACCTGTGGCGGGCGGCGGGCCTGCGGTTCCGCCCGGGCTCGCGGACCGTACTATGACGCCATGAGCGCTCAGCCCGCTGAGCATTACGAGGACCCACTGGACCCGCAGCGGATCCTCAGGGGACTGCCCGACCAGGAGCACGCGAACTTCCTGGCCGCATACCGGGAAGCCCTGGAGGGTGCCCGAGATCCTGCCGGGTGGACGCACCTGCGGCGTGTCTTGCGGCTCTGGAGCGGCATGGAGATCGCCACGAGCCGGCCCGGCTTCTATCAGGCGCAGGAGGCAGCGCTCGCCGGGAATGGTGACGGGATGCTCCTGGAGGATTACATCCGCCTGCGCCGTACCCAGGCGTGAACTACCGCCCGTACCTGGAGTCCGGCGCGCTCCGGCAGATGCACGGCCTTCCGGGGTAAGCGTTCGACATGCTCGTGACGCTGCTGGCCAGGATCTGCGACGACCCGCACGACCCGGTGTTCAGCGCGCCGACCGGAGTGCCGCGACGACGGGTCGCGGACGTCGGCGACTTCGGGTTCATCGTCTTCGCCGTCGATGAAGCCGCTGGCTTGATCCGCGTTTTCGACCTCGTGTGCACAGGCTGAAGCCGCGAATCTATCAACGTTCCGTAACAGGACTTAACCTTCTTGACTCGCCGATCCGCCGTATCTCAAGTGGTGTCTACGACGCATCGGAAGCGATGTCACGCACGTGACCTGCGTCTATCCTCTTGTCGCTGCGTTTTTGAGTTCTGAACCGCGCCCCGAACCTCACGTCAGCGACATGTCTCAGACGCAAAACCCCCGCTCTACCAGGGCTTATCCCAAACGAACTCAAGATGACCGCCTCGGAGCGGCTATGGGATCGAGTGCAGGCAGACTGGCGACCGTGCAGATCGGGATGTTCTGCGCCCGGGTAATCGCAGACTGTGCGGCGGCACCGGGTGATCCAGGCCAGGGTCCGCTCGACGACTCAACGGCGCGGCAGGACCTGGAAGGCGTGCAGGTCACCCGGATTAAGGAACCGCCGTCTCACCACCCCCCACCGCGATCCTGGTGGTTAATTCGTGTTCTATGCGGCGTACAGCTGCGTGTCTGCCTCGTCGCAACGTAGATCAACCCACATAACGCGCCTTAGGCGGGGCGGGCACCTCCCGCGAAGGTCACGACCACGCGCCCAGTATCGCCCACCCAGCTCACCGGCCCGTTGCGACCTTGCGACTGGCCGTTTTTGCGGCCGGTACCGTGCAGGAGCACAGCAACGGTCTAGCTGCCGAGGCGGACGGGGAGGGACTCCAGGCCGTTCATCAGGCTGACGGGACGCCAGCGGAGTTCGGCCGTCGGGACCGCCAGCGATACTTCCGGGAAGCGGGCGAGCAGGGCACCCAGGGCGACCTCCGCCTCCATGCGGGCCAGGGGAGCGCCCAGGCAGTAATGGATGCCGTGGCCGAAGGCGAGATGGCCGCTGGTGTCCCGGCCGAGATCGAGGCGGCCCGGGTCGGGGAACTGGGCCGGATCCCGGTCGGCCGAACTGATCGCGATGAGAACCTGCTCGCCCGCCCGGATCGCCACGTCGCCGATGGACAGTTCGTCGGTGGCGAACCGGGCCGTCACGTGGTTCACCGGATTCGCGAACCGCAGCAGCTCTTCCACCGCCGCCGGCAGCAGCGATGGGTCCTGCCGCAGCCGGGCTAGCTCCTCCGGGTGCGTCAGCAGCGCCAGCGTGCCGGAGGCGATCAGGTTGACGGTGGTGTCGAACCCCGCCATGACCAGGTGGTAGGCCGCGGAGAGCAGCTCGGTGGTGGTCAGCGCAGGCTCGGCGCCATCCTCGTCGGCGTCGTCGTGGGCGAGGACGAACGCCGACAGCAGGTCGTCACCGGGCTCGGCGCGCTTGCCGGCGATCAGCCCAGTGAAGTAGGCCGCCAGCTCCCGCGGCACGCGCTGGAGTTCCCCGCCGCCCCTGCCGTAGTCGGTCACGGTGACCCAGATCCACCGGCGATCCGCTGCCGGGATGCCGAGCAGCTCGCAGATCACCGTGATCGGCAGGGGGCGGGCGTACCCGTCGAGCAGGTCGACGACGTCACCGCGCGCCTCCATCTCGTCAAGCAGGCCCGCGGCGATCTCCGTCGTGCGCGGCCGCAGCCGACCGGCGCGCCGCGGCGTGAACGCCTTCTGCATCAGGGAGCGCAGCCGCGTGTGGTCAGGCGGGTCGATGTTGAGCAGCGCGTGAACGCCCGCCGCCTCATCAGCCACGGACCGGTCGCCGCGCGGCCAGTGGCGGGGCTTGTTCGCCAGCCGGGGGTCGGTCAGGGCCGCCCGCGCGTCCGCGTAGCGGGTGATGAGCCATGCCCGGCCGTAGTCCGCCATCCGTACCCGGGCGACCGGGCGGGACTCGCGCAGCCGCGCGAAGAACCCCATCGGGTCCTGGTAGTAGGAGTCCCCGTCGAGGAGCACCAGGTCCTCCGGGTCCGCCATGTTCCACACGCTAGGACGGCTGATCGCGTAAATGCCATCGGTTTTCGTGAGGTTCAGGACTTCCGGGCGGGTTCTGCGTGGTCAGCGCCGTCCGTGAGCCACGAGTTCTTCCAGCCGCCGGGCGGCCCGATCCAGGCTGTAGCCACGTCGGCGCAGCCCGGCCCACGGGTCGGCGGTGCCGGGCCGCTGCAGCCGCTCGCCCACGCTGCGCAGCGTGAACTGGTGCGGCGTCAGGCTCTCGTCCGCCAGTTCCTCCCACCACAGCGGGGTGGCGACGGGAGCGCCCGGGCGGGCACGGACGGAAAAGGGCGCGACCACCGTCTGCGCGTAGGAGTTGCGCATGACGTCGGCGTAGATCCGGTCGCCACGGCCGGCCCGGCGCTGCTGCGTGGTCACCAGGTCCGGATTCCTGGCCGCCAGGACCTCGCTGACCTGGCGAGCGAACCGCCGCACGTCCTCGAAGCTGCTGGCGGCCCGCAGCGGCACATGCACGTGCACCCCTTTGCCGCCGGTGGTCTTGACGTAGGCCGTCAGCTTCAGCTCGTCCTCCAGGAGCTCACGCAGCCGCAGCGCCAGCTGCGCCACCTCGCGGAAGCGGTCGTCGCCCGGCGGGTCGAGATCGAACACGAGCTGGTCCGGGGACTCGAGCGCACCGACCTTGCTGAGGAAGGCATGCATCTCGATGCAGGCCTGGTTGGCCAGGTAGACCAGGGTAGCGGGCTTGTCCGCGAGCACCTGGCACAGCTCACCCGCCTGCTTCTCGACCTCCACCCGGCTCACCCAGGACGGGAAATAACCCGGGACGTTCTTCTGGAAGATGCGCGGCCCGCGGATCCCGTCGGGGTAGCGCGCCATCACCAGTGGCCGGTCCCGCAGGTAGGGCAGCATGCGGGCGGCCATATCCCGGTAGTACCCGATCAGGTCGCCCTTGGTGATCACCGGATCGTCGAAGAGCACTTTGCCGGTGTTGGACAGCTCGACCGCGATTCCCGAGACGGTCACGCTCTCGTCCGGCGCGACGCTCATGACGTGTCTTCCCCGCTGGCCGGGATCTCCCGGACCACCTCGCGGGGGTCCTTGTCGTCGCGCAGCCCCTGGAACCGCGGGTGGCGCAGGTCTCCGGCGTCGGTCCATTCGGTGAACGCGACCTGGCCGACGAGCCGCGGCTCGACCCAGTGCACCCGTGAGCGGGGCAGCGCGCCGACGGCGAAGGCGGGGGCAGGTCGCTCGATGGCGGCCAGGCGGTCATGCAGGCTGCGCAGCATCTGGTTGTCGAAGCCGGTGCCCACCTTGCCCGCGTACACGAGCCGGCCGCTGTCGTCGTAGTAGCCGAGCAGCAGCGCGCCGAACCCGATGCGCGAGCGCTGGGGGTCGGTGAAGCCGCCGATGACGAACTCCTGGCCGGTGATGCACTTGAACTTCAGCCAGTCCTTGGTCCGTCCGGCGCGGTACGGCGAGTCGGCGCGTTTGGCGATGAGACCTTCCCAGCCTAGGCGGCACGCCTCGCGGTAGTACGCTTCCCCGTCGGTGTCCCGGTGCTCGGTGTAGCGCAGCGGGTCGTCGAAGGGCAGCAGGCCGCGCAGGATCCGCTTGCGCTCCGGCAGCGGCAGCGGCCGGGTGTCCCGGTCGCCGGCGTGCAGCACGTCAAACAGATAGAAGTAGGCAGGCACCGCGGTAAGCAGGGCCTCGGTGGGGCGGGCCTGGCCGAGCCGCTGCTGTAGCCGCTCGAAACGGGTCTGGCTCCCGTCAAAGGCGACGATCTCCCCGTCGACGACGCACGGCTCACGGACCTGGGCGGCCAGCGCGCTGGCGATCTCGGGGAACGTGCTGGTGATCTCGTGCTGGTTGCGGCTCATCAGTCGCACCCCGCTGCGCTCGGCGAACGCCAGGCAGCGTTCACCGTCGAGCTTGCGCTCGAAGATCCAGGCCGGGTCGGAGAACCTGTCGTCGGTGAGCGTGGCCAGCTCAGGTTCCAGCCACGCGGGCAGTGTCCCGGCCAACGAGCCGCGCGGGTCTTCCTGCGACGAAGAACGTGCCGACTTCGGCGGCATAACGGCATGTTAGTACGTCTGCAGGTCTTCGTAATCGTCATGGTTTGGCGGGCTTGATGGGGGCAGTCATGACCACATACCCGTACGCGTTCGACGCCGGCGGGTGTGTCCAGATGGGGACAGTTGACCGCATCACGGGAGTAACCATGACCATCACCGAGCTCAGCCCAGGCGCCAGCCTCGAGCGGGTCGCCGACCTGGCCGCGCAGCTGCGAGTCGACTCGATCCGCGCCTCGACCAGCGCCGGGTCCGGGCACCCTACTTCCAGCATGTCGGCTGCGGACCTGCTGGCCGTGCTCATCACGCGGTACCTGCGCTACGACTGGGATGACCCGCATGCACCCGGCAACGACCATCTGATCTTCTCCAAGGGCCATGCCTCCCCCCTGCTGTATGCGGTGTTCAAGGCCGTCGGCGTCGTCAGCGACGAGGAGCTGATGACCGGCTACCGCCGCTTCGGGCAGCGGCTGGAAGGGCACCCCACCCCGGTGCTGCCGTGGGTGGACGTGGCTACCGGGTCGCTCGGCCAGGGGCTGCCCGACGGGGTGGGGGTCGCGCTGGCCGGCAAGTACCTGGACCGGCAGGCCTTCCGGGTCTGGGTTCTGTGCGGTGACAGCGAACTCGCCGAAGGCTCCATCTGGGAGGCGCTGGACAAAGCCGCCTATTACAAGCTGTCCAATCTGGTGTCCATGATGGACATCAACCGGCTTGGCCAAAGCGGTCCCACCGAGCTGGGCTGGCAACTCGACGCCTACGCCCGCCGCGCCGAGGCGTTCGGCACCCGGGTGCTGGTCATCGATGGCCACGACCTGGCCGAGGTCGACGACGCGCTGGCGGAAGCCGGCCAGGCCGCAGGTGAGCAACCCACGGTCATCCTGGCCAAGACCATCAAGGGCCGGGGATTCTCCGAAGTCGAGGACAAAGAGGGCTGGCACGGCAGGCCATTCCCGCCCGACATGGCCGACCGGGCCATCGCCGAGCTCGGCGGCGTCCGCAACTTGCTGGTCCGCGGCCCGCGCCCCGATCCGGTTCCCGCCGGGGCAGAGGGTGCCGGCGCAGCGAAGGCCGCCGTCGCCACGCCCCGCTACACCGTGGGCGACCAGGTCGCCACCCGCAAGGCCTACGGTGATGCGCTGGTCGCCCTGGGCGCCGCCGACCCGAAGGTTGTCGCCCTGGACGGGGAAGTCAAGAACTCCACCTACGCGCTGGAGTTTGCTCAGGCCTACCCGGACCGTTACTTTGAGATGTTCATCGCCGAACAGCAGATGGTCGCCGCCGCAACCGGCCTCGCCGCTCGCGGCTACAAAGCGTTCGCTTCCACCTTCGCCGCGTTTCTCACCCGGGCGCATGACTTCATCCGGATGGGTGCCATCTCCCTCGTCGATCTGCGGCTGGCGGGCTCCCACGCCGGGGTCGAGATCGGCGCCGACGGGCCATCCCAGATGGCCCTGGAGGATCTGGCCATGATGCGCGCGGTGCACGGCTCGACCGTGCTGTACCCGGCCGACGGCACTAGCACCGCCGCGCTGGTCGAGGCGATGGCCGCAACCCCGGGCATCAGCTACCTGCGCACCACCCGCGGCGCCTACCCCGGCCTCTACCCCGCCGGGGAGACCTTTGCCGTCGGCGGCTCCAAGGTGCTCCGCTCGAGCGACCACGACGGCGTGACCCTGATCGGCGCCGGTGTCACCCTGCACGAATGCCTTCGCGCGGCCCAGGCCCTGGCCGCCGAAGGCATCGCCGCCCGCGTCATCGACTGCTATTCCGTCAAGCCGATCGACAGCGCCACCCTGACAGCGGCCGCCCAGGCCACATCCGGCCGCATCGTGATCGCCGAAGATCACCACCCCGAAGGCGGGCTCGGTTCCGCGGTCACCGACGCCCTGCTCGCGGCCGGGCAGAAGGATCTGTCCACCGTGCACCTGGCCGTCCGCGGGATGCCCGGTTCGGGGACCGGCGAGGAACTGCTCGCCTGGGCAGGCATCGACGCCGACCACATCGCCGCCGCCGCCCGCCACCTCACCCGTAACCGAGCTACTCACTAACCACGTCTTTTGGTCCATGATCCCAGGGAGGCGAACCCAGTCACGGCAGGCACAGGAGGGGCGCACCCGCGTCTTCGCCGCCATCGCCGGGCAGGCGGCCGTCGGCCGCCCCGCCACGCTGCGGCTGGGCCCGGTCCGGGCACAGCTGGAGGATCCGGCCATCCGGCCGGGAGTCGCCGCCCTGCTACGCGACGCACTGGCCCGGCTGCGCCGGGCGTTCCCCACGCAAGACGTCGGCGCTTCCGTCTTGAGCGAGATCACTGATGCGTTCGGTCACATTATCCTCTGGGAAGCCTGGCAGGTGCACCGCGCTCAAGCCGAGAGCCACCCGGAGCGCTACGGGCCGGAGACGCTGCGCCTGCTCCGGACGGCATCTACCGTGAGCGAAGACGCCTACCAGGCCGCCCTGCGCCGCCGTGATGACCTGCTGCCGCGGGCGGCGGAGGTGTACCGCGACGTCGACGTGCTGATCACGCCCGCCGCCCCGTTCGCCGGCCCGGTGACCACGCCGCCGGTGGATACCCCGGAGGGGGAACTGGAGGGGATGCTCACCGGTAACACCGCTCATACCCAGATCGACGGCAGGGCCAGTCAGGCCCTCCGTCACTTCACGAAGTACCAGTCCTCCGGCGCGTTGCTCAGCGTCGGGCTCTGCGGCAGGACTCCCCTCAGGTTGTTGGCGACCTGCGCGGCGGTGGACTGCAGGCTGATCATCTCCTCCTGGACCCACGTGACGCCGCTCTCGTAGGCGAAGTTGAAGCTCAGCTGGGTTCCCTGGGTGGTACCGGCCGGGACGACCGTCTTCAGGATCCGCTGGCCGAGCAGTGAGGCCGTGCTCTGGTTGAAGCCGTAGGTCGCGTCGAACAGCTTGATCTCGGCCGGGTTGCGGTACACATCGGGACCCATCACGGCCGCGGCCACGTTGCCCGGGATCGCCCGCGGCAGCGCGAAGCCGGTCGGCCGCATGAGGCCTACGTCGAGGTTCGCCTTGTCGCTGAAGCCGAGCGTCGCGTACCTCGTCTTGACCCTCTGCGCGCTCTGGAAGAAGCAGATCGTTTCCTCCTCGCCGGTGGCGCTCTCGGCCGATTTCCGCGCGTCCTTCGCCGTCGCTCGAGCGCACGACTGCCGCCGCAGGTACTCATATGTCGGCAAGCCGACAGAACTCATGTCACCCAGGTGACTGACCCGCGCGCCGCAACACGGAACACTGGCCAGTGCCTCGATGGCAGCTGGGCAGCGCGCCGCAACAGGGGCCAGCGCGCTGCCAGGGAAATTCCGCGACAGGTTTGACCCTCCCACGGTGTCCGCCTGGCTCGGCGCCCCCGAGCTGGCGCCGGACCGCCGTTCTTCAGAGCCGGCTGGAGATCTACCTCACCGACCCCGCGCACGAGCCCGACATGAGCAAGTGGCAGACCCGGCTGGCGTTCCGGCTGGCCGACCAGACCGGTAGCGTCAGTCGCTGTCATCACCCGATACGATCGAGGTGTGAGCCGCTGGGAGCCTAACGCGCGCGGCCGCCTCGAGCAGGCGGCGCTCGAGCTGTACCGCGAGCGCGGGTTCGACGACACGACCGTCGCGGAGATCGCCGCGCGGGCGGGACTGACGGAGCGGACGTTCTTCCGGCACTTCGCCGACAAGCGCGAGGTGCTGTTCTCGGGAGCCGGCGCGTTGCAGGACCTCCTCGTGAGCAAGGTCGACGACGCGCCGGAGTCCCTGTCCCCGATCGAGGCGATCGTCGCGGCGCTCGTCGAGGCCGCCGACGGCATGTTCGAGGAGCGCCGCCCGTTCGCCCGCGGTCGGCAAGCCGTCATCGCGGCCAACCGGGAGCTTGAGGAGCGCGAGCTGGTCAAGTTCGCGGCGCTCTCCGCGGCGCTGGCCGGCGCGCTGCGACGCCGTGGCGTCACCGGCCCGGCCGCGAGCCTGGCCGCCGACGCCGGGATCGCCGTGTTCAGGGTGGCCTTCGACCGCTGGACCGAAGACACCGGCGAGGACACGCTCGCGTACTTCATCCGGGCATCCCTGGGCGATCTGCAGGCGGTGGCCACCCAGCGAGGAAGCGCCCCGGTCACCGGCCGGCGGTAGCTGCCTGAGCGGCGCTGCCGCGCGCGCCTCCGGCGTCACCGCCGCGGCAGCGATCAACGCCGACCTCACCGCCGAAGACACGGCCGTCGCCGTAGCCGCAGCGCGCGCCGCACGCGAAACGGGCTAGTCCTGGCGGAGCAGGATGCCGCGGACGAACGCGGCCTGGCCAGCGTGCTGCAGGCCGTCGGAGATCACGCTCACCATCCGGACGCCCAGCGTCACCGGCGGATGCCACCGCTCGTCGACGATCCGCGACAGGTCCGCGTCGGTGATGCCGGACACGAGCCGCACGGTCTGCTCGTGTACCGCGTCGTGGTACCCGGTCAGCAGGTCCGCCGACGCCACCCGGACCAGCGCGACCTCGCGCGAGCTCTGCCCGTAGCCTGTCTCAAGCACCCCGAACGGCAGCCCGAACCCCTCACGGAACTCCGGCCACACCTGCTCGGTCCCGAACGCGTCCGCGAGGTGGTCGTCCTGCACCCGGCTCAGGTGCCAGCACAGCCATGCGATCGAGTTGGCCGACTCGTCCAGGCGGGCCGCGAGCTGCGCGGCCGACAACCCCTCGACCGCCCCGTGCAAGCCGTCCCGAACCCGGCTGAAAGCATCTATCAGAACTTCCGCACTGGTCATCCCACAGAATTTACCGAACGAGCGGTGGTGTCTCCCTCGGGGAGGCCGCCCGGCACGGGGGTGACACGCCGCGCTCACCTGGCCACGCGTCCGGCGGGTCGTCTCTGTCACTACCACAAGGTAGCGTTCCCGACGTGTCCGCAGGCCGCACCCGGAAACCACCTCCGGAGCCCAAGGCCCACGCAGACCCCACTGCCCCCGCGGACCTCATACAGACCATCAACATCCGCGAGGACGACGGCGAGGACGGCGGGGGAGTGCCGTCCGTGGCCGAGCTGCTCGCGGTCGCGGTGGCCGGCATCGGCGGTTCGGAACGACCCGGCCAGGTCGCGATGGCCGAGGCGGTGCGGCACGCCATCGATTCCGGCGAGCATGTCGCCGTCCAGGCCGGAACGGGCACGGGTAAGTCGCTGGCCTACCTGGTCCCGGCGGTGCGGCACGCGCTCACCACCGAGTCCACGGTCGTGGTAGCGACGGCCACGATCGCATTGCAGCGCCAGCTCATCGACCGTGACCTGCCTCGCCTGGTCAGCGCGCTCAAGCCGCTGCTCGGGCACGAGCCTGAGTTCGCCATCCTGAAGGGCCGCCGCAACTACCTGTGCCTGCAGCGCCAGCGCGGCGGTTTCGCCAGCCCGGAAGACCCGCAGGACTCGCTGTTCGAGTCGGCGGCGGACGCCGGCCCCACCTCGCCGCTGGGCCGCCAGGTGAAGCGGCTGCACGAATGGGCGGAGGAGACGACCACCGGAGACCGGGACGAGCTGGTCCCCGGCGTCCCCGAGGCGGCCTGGCGCCAGGTCTCGGTCAGCGCGCAGGAATGCATCGGCGCGACGCGCTGCCCGTTCGGGTCGAAGTGTTTCGCCGAGCGGGCTCGCGAAGCGGCGGCCAAGGCGCACATCGTCGTCACCAACCACGCCCTGCTCGCGATCGACGCGACGTCGGACATCGACGTGCTGCCCCCGCACGACGTGGTGATCATCGACGAGGCGCACGACCTGGTCGACCGGGTCACCTCGGCCACGACCGGCGAGCTGTCCGGACCTGCCGTCGATGCTGCGGCGCGCCGCGCCGCCCGCCTGACCGAATCCCCGCTTGAGGGCTCACCCGCCGTCGCCGACGGCCTGCGCCACGCCGCTGCCGCGCTCAGCGTGGACCTCGCCGACGAGCAGGCGGGCCGGATGGACGAGCTCTCCGACGCCCTGGCCGCGACGCTGAGATCGGTGCACGAGGCCGCGGGCGCGTGCGCGAAGGCGGTCCGGGCTAACGCGGAAGCCCTCGAGGACGACCCGCAGCGGATGGGGACGCTGCGGATGACCCTGGCCTCGCTGGATGAGCTGCACACCGCAGCCGGCCGGATCCTCGCCGCCTTCAGCGTCGACGTCACCCAGCGCGACGAGGTGGTCTGGCTCGACCGGCCGTTCTCCGAGGATTCACGCCGGCCCCCGACCCTCCGCGTCGCGCCGCTCGAGGTCGGCCCGGTCCTGCGGGAGCGGCTGTTCCGCCAGCACACGGTCGCGCTGACCTCCGCCACTCTCGCCCTCGGCGGCTCCTTCGACCCCCTCGCAGTGCAATGGGGGTTGGGGCACGACTCCCCGCCGTGGTCCGGGATCGACGTCGGGTCGCCGTTCGACCATCCGCGCAGCGGCATCCTGTACATCGCCAGGCACCTACCGCCGCCCGGCCGGGACCAGCTCCCCGAGGCCTACGTGACCGAGCTCGAAGAGCTGATCGACGCGGCAGGCGGCCGGACGCTCGGGCTCTTCTCCTCGATGCGCGCGGCCCTCCAGGCGGCCGACGCGCTCCGCGGCCGCATCGCCTACCCGCTGCTCTGCCAGGGCGACGACGTCACCGCCCAGCTGGTCAGGCAGTTCGCCGAGGACGAGCCGACCTGCCTGTTCGGCACCCTGTCACTGTGGCAGGGCGTCGACGTGCCGGGCTCCGCGCTGCAACTCGTGGTCATCGACAGGATCCCGTTCCCCCGGCCCGACGATCCGCTGGCGTCGGCGCGGCAGCGTGCGGTAGCGGCCAGGGGCGGCAACGGATTCATGACGGTCGCGGCGGCCCAGGCCGCGCTGCTGCTCGCGCAGGGCGCCGGGCGGCTGCTGCGCACGGTGACCGACCGTGGCGTGGTCGCCGTGCTTGACCCCCGGCTGATGACCGCCCGCTACGGGGGGTTCCTCCGCACCTCGCTGCCGCCGTTCTGGACCACCACCGACCCCGCGCTGGTCCGGGCCGCGCTGCGCCGCCTCGCAGCCTCAGCTTCCGCCTGAGAGCCCTCCTCCGGCCGGCGCCGCGTCCGTCTCACCGCGTCCAGCCCCGCCTGCGCCCCGCAATCTCCCGTCTCTTACCAGCCCATTAAGTTTGATCATGGTTCGGGTGGATACTCCTAGTGCTGGGTAACATTCCGGGAACCACCAGCAGAGCGCATCCGTTGTGCAGATGGCTAGCTGCCATTCGCAGCGGGAGGTCAGGCATGCGGATACGGCAGCGCGTTCGGAGCAGGCCGCCTGGGAGCAAGCGGCACATCCTCCGCTGGGTCGCGGTCGCCGTCGTCGTGCTGCTCTGCGCCGGAACGCTCACCGCGTACCTGAAGTACCGGGCCGTCTACGACAGCATCACGCGGGTCACGGTAAGCCCGGGCGAGCTCGGCCATCGCCCGACGCAGTACAGCACGACCTCGATGAACGTCCTGGTCTACGGCGTGGACAGCCGCGCGGGCCTGGACAAGCACGAGCAGTACATCCTGCACACCGGCGATGACCAGACCGACAACACCGACACGATCATGCTCGTGCACATCTCGCCGGGCCGGCACCTGGTCACCGTCATGAGCATCCCGCGCGACACCATGGTGCCGATGTACGCGTGCCCCAGCGGCCCGGGCTACGCGGGCCAGCAGGCCGACCCGAACTCCGATGTGATCATCAACTCGCTGCTGTCGATCGGCGGCCCCGTGTGCCTGTGGAAGACGGTCGAGCAGCAGACCGGCATCTACATCAACCACATCATCGGGATCGGCATGCTCGGGTTCGTCAAGGTCGTCAACGACCTCGGCGGCGTCAACGTCTGCGTCCCGTTCAACGTCAACGACCCCGTCTCCGGCATGACCCTGTCCGCGGGCGAGCACCATATCAACGGGATCCAGGCGCTCGCGTTCTGGCGGACCCGTGAGGACATCGGAACCGGTTCCGACCTGGAGCGCATTCAGCGGGACCAGTTCCTTTCCGCCCAGGTGGTCAAGGGAGTACTCGACAGCGGCCTGCTGTCGAACCCGTTCCGGCTGCTGACCGTCGTCAGCGACGCCGCGGCCTCGATGACCACGGACAGCGGCATGACGGTGTCGGACCTGGTCGAGATCGGCGAGAGCCTCCGCCATCTGTCCAGCCAGGACGTCCAGTTCATCACCGCGCCGAACGAACCGTGGACCGGCAACCAAGCCCGGGTCCAGTTCGCGCAGCCGCAGGCCGACGAGGTCTTCACGGCCATCGCCCACGACATGACGGTGCCGAAGGTGCGCGTCAACCCGACGCCCACCGCAAGTGCCCCGCAGGTGCTCACCACGAACCCGTCCAGCGTCAAGGTCCAGATCCTGAACGGCTCCGGTGTCTCCGGTATCGCGGCCCAGGCGGCCTCGGGGCTGACCAGCCTCGGCTTCGACGTGACCGGCACCGGGAACGCCGCGAGCTTCGCCTACACCAACTCGGTGATCGAGTACCCCTCCGCCGCGGAACTGCCCGCGGTCAACACGCTGAAGAAGGAACTCGCCGACGTCACCGACCTGATCGACGCCAGCGTGCCGACAGGCACCGTCGAGCTGATCCTCGGCTCGGACTTCACCGGCCTGGTGTCCCAGGGGGCGACCGCCTCGCCGCCGGCGACACCGTCCGCGACAGCGTCCGCCTCTGGCGCACCGTCGGCCTCGCCCAGCCCGAGCGCGTCGGTGTCGGTGAGCGGCCTGGCCGCCTCGAACGGCGGCATCACCGCCGCGGCCGCATGTTCCAGCGACACCTCGGCGTTCTCCGGGCCGCTGAGCCCCGCGGTCACAACGACCCCGACCGTGAGCCCTTCAGCCGGGCCTACCGGGTCGGGATGACGCCGGCCGCGCCCGCCGCCGGCTGGCATACGGCAGTATCAGCCATATGACCGAACTCACCGATGTTTCTGGCGCATTCGGCTACGGCGACTCGATCCTCGTCGGCGACCTGGTGCGACTGCGCGGCCTGCGTGACGACGACCTGCCCACGCTCGCGAAGTGGGAGATGGATCCCGGACGCATGACCACGCTGTCGAGCTGGGTGGCCCCGCCGTCGGAGGCCGCCGCGAAGCAACGCATCGCGGAGTGGTGTGCGAACCAGGGGGACAACCTCGGCTTCGCCATCGAGACGCTCGACGACCCGCCGGTGCTGGTCGGCAATATGGGTTTGTGGGGCGCGCGGCCCAAGGACCGGTGCGGCACGATCGGGATCGCCATCGGCCGTGACTACATCGGTCGCGGCTACGGGACGGACGCGATGCGCGTCATCGTCGACTACGGGTTCCGCGAGATGGGCCTGCACCGCATCCAGCTCAGCGTGGCTCCGTTTAACCCCGCCGGGATCCGCGCCTACGAGAAGGCGGGGTTCGTCGAGGAGGGCCGCCATCGCGAGTCGGTGCTGCACGACGGGCGCTGGTACGACGAGGTGCTGATGTCCATCCTCGACCACGAGTGGGCGGCCCGCCGCGAATCCGGAGGATAAGAGCTCAGCGCTCGCGGCGCCGCGCGACCACCAGCATGCGCCACCCGGCGAGGCATATGACGACGCCGACGAGCATCAGTGTGTCCATAGGCAGGTCGGCGCTGTTTACCACGCTCGCCGCGCCAGCAGCGACAAGCACGAAAGCGCCAAGCGCGATCAGCTCGATTCCGTGCCGGCCCAGGCCGCCCGTCCCTGCGCTCTTGCGACGGCCGGTGTTCCATCCCGCGCTGTTCCGCATCGCCACAGGCTGAGGATACTCCCGTAGCTCGCTTGCCCGTCGTGCTATTGATGCGCGGTGAACAGCCCATCTGACCGCAGTAAGTGCATCACTTTTTAAATTCGCCCTGATGGTCGCCTCGACGCCCGCTGTATGGGAAACCGGCGGTTACCACGCCAGCCTGAGCACTTCCCGGGGGGAACCATGCCCGCCCGGTAATCTTCTCCGATAGACCCTGCCATCGGCCACCTCGCTGATTTGGCGGGGGCGGCCGCGAGGGTCCGCCGGGCTTGCTGGCGGTGCTGGCCAGGGTCGCTGATCCGCGGCACCGCCGGGGTGTCCGGGCACCGGCTGGTAGTGGTCTTGGGCCTGGCAGCGTGCGCGGTGCTGGCCGGGGCGCGCTCGTTCACCGCGATCGTCGAGTGGGCCGCCAACGTCCGTGACAGCGACTTCGACGGCGGTCGGCCGGTTCTCATCGGCGAGACGGACAGGCACGGCCCAGCGGATCGGCTGACCGGAGACTAGCCCTGCGACCACTGGCCAGTTCCCGGGTTGGCAATTATGTCGTAGGAATACTTCGCGTAAGGCGACTGAACTGAGCACAGGAAGACGACATCAGTGGCCTGGGGGATGGGAGCGCCACACGTGGCCGTGACCTGAGAGCTCGGATACCCGAAGCATGCTGCAGCGTCCTGCTGGAGAGAGCGCGTGATGGATGCTGTGCTGACGGGCAGAGCGGCAGTTTGGGCGAGGTCTCCGGAGTCGCCGAGGCAGATGCTGGAGCCGGAGTTGGACGCGGGCTGCGAGGAGGAACCAGGTGGGCCGCCGGGCGCGGTGTTCCCCGAGCCTGCTTGCGGCGTTGGGCCGCTCGACGTCAATGCTGTCGATATAGCGGCTATAGCCGCTACCAGCACAACTACTGCGGCGACAGCAGCTATGACCGCCGCAACGGCCATGCCCGGAGTGGGATCGGGCGGTAGGGCGCGCCGCAGCCATCGCGGGAGGCGCTGGGATTGACGCGCGTTGCGGACCAGGCTCTGGAGTTTAGCGACAGCCGGGGGAGTGGGGGGTGAGGGCGGGACATGGAACGGCGGGGTTACCTCTGCGGCGGCGGCCCCGGCGGCACCCGCAGCCGCGCCCGTAGCGGCCGCCCCGGTACCGACGCCGGCGGGCGCATTGCCGGACCCGGCCTTGGGGGCTGCTGCCGGGGTGCTCGGGCCCGGGGAGCTCGGCGGTGACTGGCCGGGCTGTCCGGCCTGGCCGATACGCTCCAGGTGCTCGACATGCTCCAGGTGCTCCAGGTGCTGAAGATGCTCGGCATGCTCGTGCTTGAGGTGCTCGGCGTGTTCGAGGTGCCGCAGGTGTTCCAGGTGCCTGGCGTGGGCCGGGTCCCGGGCTGGCTGGTGGCTCTGGGATAGGTGGACCTGCTGCCCGGCGTGGCCCTGGACCGCGGGCGCGGTGCCGGACGGCCACAGCGCGGCCAGCAGCAGCGCCGCCTCGCCCAGGTGCGACCGGCCGCGATCCTCCCAGTCCTGCCCGTACGCGGGCCACGCCGCCACCCGCAACTGCGCGACAAAGCTAGCCGCATCCGCGGGCCGGTCCCCGGGGTCCTTAGCCATCCCCGCTGTGACCAGCGCGCGCAGCGGTCCCGGCACCGGGTCCAGCGGCACCGGCACGGACAGGTGCTGGTACAGCAGCGCCTCGGCGGTGTCCCCGGTGAACGGCGGACGCCCGGCCAGGCACTCGTAGAAGGTGGCCGTGGCCGCGTACACATCCCCGGCCGGGCTGGCCGGGCCGCCGCCGAACTGCTCCGGCGGCGCGTACGCCAGCGTCCCGGCCGGGACCGGCCGGTCCCCGGACCGCGCCGCGATCCCGAAATCGGTCAGCCTACTAGCCCCCGCCCCGTCCACCAGCACGTTCTCCGGCTTGTAATCCCGGTGCACCACCCCCCGCGCATGCGCCGCCGCCAGGCCCAGCAGCGAGCCCTGCAGCACCACCAGCGCCGCCTCCGGCGTGGTCTTGCCCTGCCGGGACACGATCTCCCGCAGTGATACCCCGTCGACCAGCTCCATCACGATCGCCGCCCCGGCCGGCGATTCGACGTACTCATACAGCCGGACCACGTGCGGGTCATCCAGCGAGGCCAGCACCCGGGCCTCCGCCCGGAACATCTCGGCGAACGCCGGATCCTCCGCCAGAAGCTCCCGGTGCAGGTACTTGATCGCCACCAGCACACCCGACGCGTCGCGCCGCGCCAGCACCACCTCACCGAACCCGCCCGAGCCAAGCACTCGCACCTCGGTGTACCCGGGAACAACCCACTCTCGCACCGGAATCTGCCTCCCCTTCATGACCTCAGCCCGGCAGCCGGGCACCTCTAGCGAGAATGCCGAACCAGCCTTGCCGTCGGCTTAGCTCGCTATGCGCGAGCTCCCGGGCATGGATCACCGATTCCACCGGCTGCGGGTCCGCAGACCGCGATTCCCGCGCCATGCCAAACCCCACCCACATAAACATGTGTATCAGCGGCCAGGCAGAAGCGCTAGCTTCTTGGCAGGCCCGCATATCGAGATAGCGTCGCCGGGCGGGCTAGCGCAGAAGCGGCCCTAGCCAGGAGCGGTCGGTGTCATAAATGACTCTGGAGTTGCCGCTGGTCCTCGTGGCTACTCATTAGTTCTGCTTGGTACTCCAGCCGCAGATCGTGATGTAGCTGACCGCCTCGTGGGATTGCATGTCGTGCACCTGCTGGGGACTGCGCTGATTGCTCAGCAAGTCCAGCGGCGCAGCGAGCTCTGGTGTGGCGGTCCTGATGCCTGAACCCGACTTATTTCTTGTCGCTTAGCTGACTGTTTTCTTGTCGCTTAGCCGATTACGATCTGCTGCACCTTGTTGTTACGCTTCGACCCTCAGTGAGTCAACGGAGGGATCAAGAACGAACATGCTGCACCGAATTTCGGCCGTTGCGGCCGCCGCCGCCATGATCGGCCTTTGCGCACTGCCCGCGTCCGCCGCGACCACGGGCGCCGCTCACCCCACCAAGGGCAGCTTCACCGTCCCGAGTGCGGGTTCCTCGATCAAGGCCTGGGGTGACTACACCGTCACCACGCACGCCGTGAAGGTCACCGTCTGCGCCAAGCTGACGGGTAGCGCTTTCTTCGTCGTCGCGGAGGCCGAGGCGTACAACTCGAGCGGCACGCAGGAAGGCACGATCGCCGCCGTCGTAAGTCAGGAGACCCCTGGTCGGCAGTCCTGCAGCACGGCATCCCTGCGCGGCACCGCCCACCTCAAGGTGTTCTCGGAGATTGGGTCGAGCGGCGGCAAGATCGTCGCCAAGACCGAGCTGAAGTCGATCTACTAACTAGCCTCGGGCTTTCGCGTGGATTGAGGTCATGGCTCCACTTTGGGCGGGGGATGTTGCCGGCCCGGCACCGGGACGTTATCGATCCGTGTACATCGCGTGCCGGCCCGTTCCGCGCCGGGCCGCCGGCTCGCGGCCCCGCAGCCAGGGACACCGCGGCAGGGCCCGGAACGGTCGCCGATCAGGGCCGGTCGTCCCCTAGCTCGAGGAGCCTTCCGTTCTTCGACAGGTCCGGGTCGGTGCATGCGGAGAGGTTGAAACAGCAGGGCCGTCTCTTCCCGCTGTTCATCTTCGAGATGCTCACGTCGACCCGCCGTGCGCGCGTGTCCGGGTTGTTCGTGGCGTTGACCCAACGCACCCATTCCCAGCGTGCCATCGGGGTGATCGCGTTCCACAGGTCCCGGATCTGCTGCGGGGCAGCTGCCAGAGCTGCCCCAAGATCCTGGGGCACGCCTGGCTCTGGCCAATCCTTGGTCACCTCGATGTCGATAGTCGCAGTGTCACCCGCGCCGATGCCAGCAGCGTGTTGCAGCGTGTCATCGACCCTCATCCAATGGCCAGAATTACCGTCCGGTTCGAGCACCGTGGAGAACTCGACGCCATTGATCGTTCCGTGCACGGCCACCTGCCCGCGCGAGGGCAGGTCCTTGCTCGCCGTCTCCGGGAACCGCACCACAGTCGAGGTGTCGATCGCGGACAGCGTGGCGTCGAAGCGAATGGCCGCTCCCTGTGAGCGCTGAGTCACCGCCGTCTCTCACCTTCTCCGTTCCGGGCACGGCACCCCGGCTGCGACACCGAGATCGCATGCGTCACGGTCGACACTGTCCAAACCCAGCGACCACGAAACCCGCCGCGACGGCCCGGCCGCTATCACCCGGTTTACCTCTGCCCACTTCCCGCCTGGGACTACGGATCTCTCAGCCTGGTACTGCCTCCGCAGCGCGTGCTCGGCAGTTTCGTGGTGGTCGCGCGAAGAGGCTTTCGTTCTGTATCCGGGGGTCGTCCTGTCCTAGTGCCTAGTCCGGTGTGCGGTGGTTGACAGGTCGATATGAGATACATATCATCTTGATATCAGTTTTATCCGACGCTTCGAGCAGCGCACGGCTCCTGAGGCAGGTGCACATCATGACTGAGTACAGTGCTCCGGGCGTGATCCGGCCACGTTCCCGGCTCCTGGCAGTAGCCGTTTGCGGCGTCCTTGCCCTGGTTCTGGTCACTGCAGGTTGTTCATCGGCCCGCCCGTCCTCGGGCGCGCCGAGCAAGGCGGCGGGACTTGTCTGGGTCTGCCGGCCTGGCCAGTCAGCTAGCCCCTGCACCTCCAGTCTTGCCGCCACGACGGTCACCGCGGACGGCACTCTTGAGCCCGCGTCGTGGCCGCACTCGGCCATGGCATCCAAGTTCGCCTGCTTCTACGTCCACGGGTCGGACGGCCTCACCGGGATCGGCAACACCAGTCTGGCGGTGACCAAGCTAGACATAACGGTGGCGGTCGAACAAGCTGCTCCGTTCTCGCAGGTCTGCCAGGTGTGGGCACCGGCCTACCGGTCTCAGACCCTTCCGACCGTGGCGAAGGGGCTGGCCGGCGACGAGGCGCTGCTGCGCTCGACCTTCACCGTCGCCTACGACAGCGTGCTGCCTGCCTGGCAGTGGTTCCTCGCCCACACCAGCGGCAAGCCGATCATCTTGATCGGCGACTCGCAAGGCTCGGCGATCCTCATCCACCTCATCTCCGCCCGGCTCGACCACCAGCCGTCCGTCCTCCGCCGCATCCTCGTCGCCATCCTCGTCGGCGGCAACCTCCAGGTCCCCACGGGCAAAACGGCAGGCGCCACCTTCACCAGCGTCCCGCTGTGCACCGCCACCACCCAGACGGGGTGCGCGATCGCCTTCTCGTCCTATCCCTCGCAGCCACCGGCCGACTCGGTATTCGGCCGGCCCGGCCAGGGCGTGAGCCTCCAATCGGGGCAGACGGCCAAGGTTGGCCAGCAGGTCGCCTGCGTCAACCCGGCTGCCCTCAACGGCGGCACCGCCGACCTCGACCCCTACCTGCTCACGGCCACCCAGACCCCCCAGCTCCCCATCCCTGGCTATGAACGGCTGACAGAGCCGGTTTCCACCCCGTGGGTGACCTACCCCGACCTCTACTCCGCGAGCTGCGAAGAAGGCGGCGGGGCCACCTGGCTCCAGGTCACCAGCCTCGCCGGGACCAGCCGAACCCGGCCCGTCGTCAACGACGACCATCTGAGTGGTCTGGCCGGAGCCGATACCGGACCGACGTATGGCTACCACGGCTACGAGTACGCCCTCACCCTAGGCAACCTGCTGCACGATGTGGCCGGCGAGGAGACGGCCTGGCAGTCGCGCCACTGACGCGCCCGGCCGGCCGTACCGCCGAAACCGGTGCGCATACCCATCGCCCAGCGCGGAGGCACCCTCGCCAGCTACCGGCCGGGCTGCGTGCTGGAGCACGTCCCGCGGGTGAGCCTGCGAAGCGCCGCACAGGTGTGCGCCGCCTCTGTCGACGCTGCGCCTGCCGGCATCCGGGGTTTCCACCCGGCTGGCGCCGCCGACCCCTCAGGCTTCGCGGCCATGGCCTGTGACGAGATGCTGATCCACACCGACGACGCGGCCAGGGGCCTCGGGCTGCGGTTCGTCCCGGACCTCAAGCTCGCCGGAAGGGTTCTCGCGCGCCTGTTCCCGTGGCATGATCCCGGCGGCGACGCGTGGCAGGCGCTGCTGTGGGCGAACGGGCGCATCGATCTGCCAGGACGCCAGAACCAGACGGGCTGGACCTGGCACTGCGCCCCGCTCGCCGACTGGGATGGCCTGCCGCCGGCACGCCCCTGACCGGCCGCACCGAACCGGTCTGATCCGCATCCGGAGTCCGGCGCCAGGCGCCAGAGCAAACCGGCCGGCCCTTATCGCCGAGATCCGGCGCTGCCCGCCCGGGCGGGCACCTGTTGATCATTGCTCCCGCCCGCGACAGCACGTCGCTCACGTCCCAGAACCTGCACTGGCGGCTGCGCGCGCAGCGTTCTATCGCCTCGTGCCCGGCTCTGGAATGCCGGTAAGGCTCAGTAACGGTTCCTGGTGGTCGCCACCGGGCCGGATGCGCCGTCATGCAGCGCGTCGGCGCGCCAGGCTGCCGCGCTCCCTACCGCCCGGATGGGAAGTTCGGTGATGTGTTGACTGGCGGGGCGATGCTTCCCGAAGAGGCGCTCGCAGGCGGCGTCGCAAGTGCGCGGGTACGGCGGCACGCGTGCCGACGCGGCGGCTGCTTCACGAAGTGCGCAAGGACGACCCCGTCTCCAGCAGGGTCTTCAGGCTGGCCAGGACGGCGGGCCACCCCTCGGAGATCGCTGGCAGCACGGCGCTGCCGGGTGCGAAGCCGTCGTGGGTGACGGTGAGCTTGACGACACCGTGGCCGACGTCCTCGATGTCGAAGGCGACCTTGGAGCGGGCTTCGGCGCGCCAGGTTGCCGCGGTCGGCTCGTCCATGCCGACCGCCGCGGCCCACTCAGGGGTGATCGTGTGCCAGGTGTAGACCAGCCGGCGGGGCGGATCGGACTCGAGGATCACCTGCTCGGGGCCGGTCACGGCCAGCCCGACATCGTCGTGCGCCATCTCGTAGGTGGAGCCCTTCTTCCAGTCCGAATGAAATGTCTTCGGGCCAGCCTTCTGGTGCCGCCAGTAGCGTTTCATCAATGCAGGGTCGGTGAGGCCCTGCCACACGCGCTCGGGCGTCTCCTGGATGTAGGTCGTGTAGACGAAGGCCGTCTGCTCATCCTTGGCGTCCATGGCGGTGGCCTCCGGTGCGGTAGTGGGGGATCCGGTCTTGCACGTACCCGAGTTCGATCGCGCCCATGCCGCGAGACAGGGACGCGGATGGCAGGATCGCCAGGCCCGATGGCCGGTTCCTGTAGCCGGCGCCCGACGCTCACGATGCCGGTCGACCGGCCCTCCCCGCTGCGAGGACTGGGTCGACGAGCACGTGGCGCTGGCGTCGCCCCCGAACGTCGGCGGCGGCGGCCGAGCACAGGGAGCCGGGCGCCTAAGGGCCGGGGCAGCGGCCGGTTCAGCCGTGGGTGTCCTGCTGGTGCAGCTCGGATTCGAGCAGGTCCATCGCTTTGAGGAAGGCTTCCTGCTCCGCTGGGGTGAGCTGGTCCAGGACGCGGGCCAGTGGTCTGGCGGCGCCGTCGAGCCAGTGGCCGATCAGGGTTGCCTGGCCGGGGATGATCCGGACGACCGTGCGCCGTCGGTCGGCCGGGTCGGGACGCCGCTCGACCAGGCCCGCCCGGTCAAGATCGGCGAGCATGCCGCTGACCGTGGGCAGGGTCAGGCCCAGCCGGGAGGCCAGCTCCCCGACGGTGAGCGGCCCGCCGCGGATCTGCTCAAGTGCCGCGACGTGCCGCGGGCTCAGCGGCGCGCGCACGGGCGCGGCGTGGTCCTGCCAGCGCCGCATTCCCCTGGTCACGCGGGGAAACAGCTGCATCAGGCGCAGGCACAGCGCGGAGTGCTCAGAGCTGCCCGCCGCGTCCGCCATGGCCTGCCTCCCCGGCGCCGCCTCACCTTGACACCGGAGCCCAAGTCTATATGATTTCGCTATCAAAACTATTCTGTTTCATGAACGAAATCCACGGAGGGGTGGCATGGCAGCGCAGGGACAGCTGACCGGCTCAGCGCTGGAGGCACTGCTCCAGGACGGCACGCTCACCGGGTCCTGGACCCTGGACCCAGCCAGGTCCCAGGTCCTGCTGCAGAGCAGGCATACCTGGGGCCTGCTCCCTGTGCGCGGCGTCTTTCGCCAGGTCACCGGCAACGGCACGGTGACCGCGGCCGGCCAGGTCACCGGCGCCGTCACCGTGGCCGGCGGGTCGATCGACACGAAGAACAAGATGCGCGACAAGGACCTGCGGTCGGCCAAAGCCTTCGACGTCGCCAACCACCCGGACATCATCTACACCGTCGATGGCATGCAGCCCGCCAGTGAGGGCGTCCGGGTGACCGGCAGCCTGACCGTCCGCGGCCGCACCCGCCCGCTCTCCTTCGACGCACAGGTCTCCGCCGTCGCGGGGGAGGTGCGGCTAGACGCCGAGGTCCCGGTCAACCGGGCCGACTTCGGCCTGACGTACAGCCCGCTGCGCATGGCGTCGCTGAACAACAGCATCAGCGTCCACGCCGTGTTTACCCGCCAGTAAGCTCACAGCGCCACACCAGGCTCAAGCCGTATTTACTCATCCGGAACCGCCACCCTGACGGATCACCACGCTGAATCTGGCCAACGACGCGCACGATAATCAATGATCTGCGCGAGCCGGCCCCCGGCCGACTTTGGTTCGTCGGCGCGAAATTACATTGGGACGGGTGGACTGCGCCGGTAACGCTAGGTAACTCGTAGAGTGATCACTGGAATTTAGAAATTCAGAGTGCCTGCAGCTTCCTTTCGAGCCGCCAGCCAGGGCAACTCAGGGCCTTCTGCACCCTCTTGCAGAAACCCTGCTGGTCCGCGACATGGCGACCCATCTCCACCAGAAACCAGCGGACCAAACCTTGCTGGATGGGGACTGGGCGAGACGCGCCTGTGGCACTTGACGGCCCACTGACGAGCGTCGATGATTGGTAGGCCATATTGGCCTCCAGGAGATCTGATGACGCAGCCAGACGAGGACTTGGCGTGGGCGGCCAGCTCGGCATTCGGCAGAGGCGACTTCAGCGCTCTGCAGCATCAGTTCTTTGCCGAGAACATCATCTGGCATGTTGCCGGCACGGGCCCGCTCGCCGGCCGCTACGAGGGCATCGCTCAGGTGATGAGGGTGCTTGGCAAGATCTCCGAGTTGTCCGGGGGGACAGTCGAAACGGAACTGCACGACGTCCTGGTCAGTAATGACCACACGGTCGCGCTCGCCGCGATACGTGCCGAACGGTCGGGAAAGCAGCTTCAGCTCAACCTTGTCCACGTCATCCACTCCGAGAACGGCAAGGCAGCCGAGGTGTGGACTTACTCATCTGATCCCGCCGCAGCGGCGGAGTTCTGGGCTTAGCGGCTGGCCGAAGAGCTTCGCGCGGCAGGCATCCGCGAAGACGTCGGGCGCATCGTGGTGAAGGGCGCCGGCCGGTCGTTCCCGATCCAGTGGGCCTCCGCTACCCGTTGAGTCCGCCGCCGGCCCCTGCCAGGCGCTCAAGCACCGTCGAGCCTAACCTTTGCCGTCTCGCCAGAACTAGCGGGGCGGGACGGTGCTGACCGCGTCGACCGCCTCGGGGAGCCTGCGCATGGTGGTGACTCGCCGCTCCGCGAGCTTGGCGGGATGCCCGGTTCCGTCGCGGTCGACCCATACCGAACGTAGCCCCAGCCGGGCCGCGGGCAGGATGTCGTGCACCCAGCTGTTGCCGACGTGAATCCAGTTCGCGCGGTCGGCCGTGGTCTTCTCGGCGAACCTCCGGAAGTGCGCCAGGTCCGGCTTGTAGCTCTTGACCTCCTCGGCGGTCACCCAGAGGTCGAAGGGCGCCGGCAGACGCGGCCTGGTCGTGGCGAACAGGTCCTCGTCGCAGTTGGTCAGGATCGCCAGCCGCCAGCCCTGCTCTCGCAGCGCGGTCAGCGCCGGGCCCGCGTCCTCGAACACCGCCATGTCCGGCCACGCACGGACGAAGGCCTCCTCGCCGCCCTTGGCCAGCGTGATGCGCTCGCGTCCGGCGGCGGCCGCCAGCCCGGCCGTCAGCACGTCCCGGTACGGCATCCAGCCCGGCCCGGCCTCGAGTTCGAGTTCAGCCTGGTGGTAGCCGGCGAGCAGCCGGGCGGCGTTCTTTCCCGCCACTTCGGCCAGGGCCGCGCCCATGCAGGTGTTCCAGTCCGCGATGGTCCCGTAGCAGTCGAACGTCAGCCACTTGTCCGCCACCGGTCACTCCACGTCCAGGATGAAGCATGCCGCCGGGCTCAGGCCCGCGCGGGTTTCCGGGCGAAGGTATTTCCTCTGGTCGGTCTGCTGCCCCCGCTCCCGCCGGGCGAAGTACGAATGCAGCGCGCGGCGGGGCCGGTCGGTGCGGTTCACGGTACCGCCGTGCCACGTATGACTGTTGAAGACGGCGACCGTTCCGGCCGGGGCGATTAGCAGCACCTCGTCCGGGTGCCGGGCCGTCGGATCCGGCATGGCGAGACGCGGCACCGTGTCGGCGCGGTGCGTTCCAGGCACCACGCGGGTGGCGCCGTTGTCCGCGGTGAAATCGTCAAGGAGCCAGATCGAGTTGCAGACCTGGAAGCCGCTGGCCGGGGCCGGCCCGCCGTAGTCCGCGTGCAGGGCCTGCAGGCCCTGGCCCGGTAGCGCCTCGCGGAAGTTGAGCGAGGACAGCTTGAAGTCGCCTAGCACATGGAAGACGCAGGCCATCACTCGCGGATCGGTGAAGCAGGGTCTGAACATCGGGCCCTTGTTGACCAGGTCGGCGAGCCGGTTGGTGCCCGCCTCCTGGTGAACCTCGAGCCCGGCCTGGTCGCCCTCGGCGACCAGCAGCTCGGCCAGCCGGGTCCTGATCGCCTGCAGTTCCTCGGCGGACAAGACACCGGGGAGGATCGCGTACCCGTCCCGGTCAAGCCGTTCGCTGGTTTCCGCGTCCAGGGTGGCCTGCGTGACGCCGAGCTCAGCGAGCGCGGTCGCCATGTCCAAAGCCGCCTCCGGAGTCAGCCACGTCCTCTCCTGACAGCCTACGCTGCTGCTATGGCAGCAAGGCCGCGCCGCGCACGGGTAGAGGACGTCCACGACCTGGCCATGCGCATGCCACACGTCACGATCTGGCGCGGGACGCAGGGCAACCCCATCTACCAGGTCGGGGGCAAGTCCTTCGTGTTCTTCCGCACCCCCCGCCCCGACGCCTTCGATCCGGAGACCAGGGAACGCTACCCGGACGTGATCGTGTTCTGGGTGCCGTCGGAAGCCGACAAGCAGGCCCTGGTCCAGGACGAGGCGACGCCGTTCTTCACCACTGCGCATTTTGACGGTCATCCGTCGGTGCTGGTCCGCGCGAGCCGGATCGACGAGCTGACCGTGCAGGAACTTACCGAGGTCATCCAGGACGCCTGGCTGGCTCAGGCCTCGCCCGCCAGAGCCGCGGCCTGGCTAAAGGAGAATACTGACGACCGCTGAACCGGGTCGCCCGCGGGTGCGTCTCATCGGCATGCGAGCCATGAGAGCGGTAGCCGTGGCCGCGGTCGCCTGCGTCGCGGCCGTCTCGGCCTGCACCACGACCGCGACCACGAGCCAGCCTCCCCTAGTCATCCTGCCCACGGGCGCGGCACTGTCCGCACCCGGTGCCATGCCCGCCTACTACGTCGTCGTCGCCGGGCCGGAGGTGGTCGTCCGTGCCTCAGCCGGCGGGCGCGTGACGGGCTCGATCCGCATTCCTGGCGCATCCGGCCTCGGGCGGACGTATGTCGCGGCCGAGGCCTTCGGTGGCGCGGACGACCGGCACTTCGTAATCGTCGCCTCCCGGTACGGGGATCTTCCCGGCGTGGCTGACGTCACGCTGTTCCTGCTGAACCTCTCCCCGGACGGACGACCCGGACCACTCCGTCAGCTGGACTTCGACAACATGGGGATGCCGGTGATCGGCGCGGCGCTGTCCCCGGACGGGACGACGCTCGCGCTGTCCCTGGCGCAGGAGTTCCTGCCGCCGGTGTACGGCAAGGTCGAGCTCCTCAACGTGCCGACCGGAAAGACGCGGACCTGGACCGCCCAGGCGGCATCGGGCTACTGGCCCGGCGTCCCGGCCTGGGCAGGCGACGGCACGGTCCTCGTCCCCTGGTGGCACAGCACCTCCCAGGGCATGAACCCGGCCGATATCACGGGCGTCCGCGAACTCGACGTCGCCGCGCCGGGCCGCAGCCTCCTGGGCGCACCGCTCGTCGCCTTCCCGGCCCCCGCGCAGAGCCTGGACTCCGCGGTGGTCACGCCCGGCGGTAGCGACCTCATCGCGTCGTCCTGCCAGACCGCACGCCACGCCGCCACCGCGCGGATCACCGAGCTGTCCGTCTCGGACGGCCGGCTGGTCCAGGTGCTCCGGACGCAGACCACCCGGTTCGGGAACGACGCCGACGCCATGGATGCGGCCTTCTCGCAATGCCAGGTGCTCTCGGCGGCCGACAGCGCCCACGTCCTCGTCCAGGCCTTCACCCTCGGCCGCATCGACAACGGGACCTTTACCCAGCTGCCGGGCGCTTCGCCCGACGTCCTGCCGGTCTCCGCGGCGTGGTGAGCGCCGCGCACGATCGCGGCAGCTAGATACGGTAGGGGTGAGCAGGCCGAAGGAGGCAGCCATGGTCGACGTCACCGTCCGCCAGGAGGCGACCAGCGGGACCGGCGGGGACGGGTACCCCTACCAGCGAGGGTTCGGGAACGAGTTCGCCAGCGAGGCCGTGCCCGGGGCGCTCCCGGCGGGCCAGAACTCGCCGCAGCGCGCGCCGCTCGGCTTGTACGCGGAGCAGATCAGCGGGACGGCGTTCACCCAGCCACGAGCGGTCAACCGGCGGACCTGGGTGTACCGGATCATGCCGTCGGCCGCGCACCCGCAGTTCGCGCGCATCACCAAGGGGACGCTGCGCGGCACCCCCTTCGACGAGGTAGCACCCGACCCGAACCGGCTCCGCTGGAACCCGCTTCCCATGCCGGCCCACGACGCGGACTTCATCGACGGGCTCTACACGGTTGCGGGCAACGGCGACATCATGACGCGGAACGGGATGGCCGCGCACGTCTACGCCGCGAACCGCTCCATGACCAATAGGTACTTCGTCGACGCCGACGGCGAGCTGCTGTTCGTGCCCGAGCACGGCGCGCTCGCGCTGCACACCGAACTCGGGCCGCTGGCGGTGGCGCCCGGTGAGATCGCGGTGATCCCGCGGGGCATCAGGTTCCGCGTCGAGCTACCCGGCGGCCAGGCCCGCGGCTACCTGTGCGAGAACTTCGGTGCCGCGTTCACGCTCCCCGAGCGGGGCCCGATCGGGTCCAACGGGCTGGCCAACGAGCGCGACTTCCTGGCCCCGCAGGCGTGCTACGAAGACCGGACCGGACCCGTGCAGGTCGTGCAGAAGTTCGGCGGGAACCTGTGGGCCGCGGAATACGATCACTCACCGCTCGACGTGGTCGGCTGGCACGGGAATTACGTGCCGTACAAGTACGACACGGCGAACTTCATGGTGATCGGCACGATCAGCTTCGACCACCCCGACCCGTCGATCTTCACCGTGCTCACCTCACCCAGCGAGCTCCCCGGCCTGGCCAACGTCGACTTCGTCATCTTCCCGCCGCGCTGGCTGGTCGGCGAAGACACGTTCCGCCCGCCCTGGTACCACCGCAACGTCATGTCCGAGTTCATGGGCCTGGTGCACGGCGTGTACGACGCCAAGGCCGAGGGATTCGAACCCGGCGGGGCCAGCCTGCACAACACGTTCGCCTCGCACGGCCCGGACGCCGACACGTTCGCCAGGGCCAGCACCGCCGAACTGACCCCGCAGAAGCTCGACGGCACCCTGGCGTTCATGTTCGAGAGCCGCTGGATGATCATCCCGACGCGGCAGGCGATGGAGGCCGCGCACCGCCAGCAGGACTACGACTCCGTGTGGAGCGGCCTGACCCGCGGCTTCCAGCTGTTAGCGCGCTAGCCTGGTAGCGGAGGAACCATGTACATTCCCGCCCATTTCGCCGCGGGCGACGCGGTCGTGGACGAGCTGCTGGCCAAGCACGGCGCGGCCGACCTGGTCACGCTGACCGAGGACGGCCTGATCGCGACCATGCTCCCGTTGATTTACGATCCGTCGGCCGGTGAGCACGGCACGCTGTACGGCCACGTGGCCAGGAACAACGACCAGTGGCGCAAGCCCGCGCTTGGCGAATCCCTGGCCATCGTCCGCGGCCCGGACGCGTACGTGTCCCCGTCCTGGTACGCCGCCAAGGCCGAGCACGGCCGGGTGGTCCCCACCTGGAATTACGTCACCGCGCACGTGTACGGCCACCTCATCGTGCACGACGACCCGGCCTGGGTCGAGAACATCGTCCGCCGGCTGACGGCCAAGCACGAGGCGGCCAGGCTGGCCTCGCCCGGCCAGAAGATGCCGTGGTCGGTAGACGACGCGCCGCGCGCGTTCATCGAGGGCCAGCTGCGCGCCATCGTCGGGCTTGAGCTGCAGATCACCCGGATCCAGGCCAAGGCCAAGCTGAGCCAGAACCGCCCGGAAAGCGATATCGCCGGCATCGTCGCGGGCCTGGACGCGCGCGGCGACGAGCGCAGCGCCGAGGCCGTGGCGTACGCCAACGCCGAGCGCGTGAACGGCGGGGTCAAGGGGTAGGACCTCCCCCGACCTCGCGCTGGGGTCTCGCGACGAGGGGGAACCGTGAACCATCCATCCGGCACCGGACGCCGTGACGTGCTCAAGAAGGCGCTGGTGCTGGGGGCCGCCGCACCGCTGGTCGGCGTCCTGGGCCGACCCGCGTTCGCGACGGCTAACCAGCAGCCCGCCGCCCTCTCGTCGCTGCAGCTGGCCGGCCAGCGGGTGATCTACTCCTACTCGGGCCTGACCGTGCCGGCCAGCCTGCTGGAGGCGATCGCCGCGGGCCAGGCTGCCGGGGTGATCTTCTTCGGCGGGAACATCTCCGGCGACGCCCAGATCGCGGCGGCCATCCAGCAGCTGGTCCAGGCGCAGGAGGAAAGCCCGGTCTCGGCGCCGTTGCTGCTGATGACCGACCAGGAAGGCGGCGAGGTCCGGCGGCTCCCCGGCGCCCCCGCCCTATCGGAGAAGGCGATCGGGGCGTCCTCGGATCCGGCCCTGGAGGCGAGCCAAGCCGGCACCGGAGCGGGGCAGAACCTGGCCGGGGTCGGCATGAACGTCAATCTGGCCCCGGTGCTCGACGTGTACTACGAGGCGGGCAACTTCATCGACGCCTACCAGCGGTCGTACGGCAACCAGGCGTCGGTCGTGACCGAGTGCGGGCAGGCCTTCATCACGGCGCAGCAGCAGGCCGGCGTGGCCGCTACCGCCAAGCACTTCCCCGGCCTGGGCTCGGCCACGAAAAACCAGGACACCGACACCGGCCCGGTCACCCTGACCGTGTCGCTGTCCGGCCTGCGCGGCACGGACGAGGTGCCCTATCCGGCGGCCATCGCCACCGGGGTCAAGCTCGTCATGGTGTCGTGGGCGATCTACCCCGCGTTGGACGCCACCTACCCGGCCGGGCTCTCGGCGGCGTGGGTGCAGGGTGAGCTGCGCGGCCGGCTCGGCTTCGGCGGGGTCACGATCACCGACGCGATCGAGGCCGGGGCGCTGACCTCGTTCGGCAGCTGCGGGCAGCGCGCCGTGCTCGCGGCGCAGGCGGGGATGGACCTGTTGCTGTGCTCGGCGAAGGATCCCGCGCAGGGCCAGGACGTCACCGCCGCGCTGGCCAGCGCCCTGGGAAGCGGGCAGCTGAACACGACCACCTTCAATGCCGCGGTCGCGCGGGTCGCCGCCCTGCGGTCTGACTTGTAGTGGACGTGCACCACCGTTCGTTCGGCCAGATTAAAGATTGGCGACGGCGGGGATGACCTCGGCGGCGATCACCTCGAGCGGGGTGACCTGCCACACGTTGACGACCCCGCCGATCGCGGCCTGGAAGCCCATCTCCGCCAGCCGGCCGAGCCGGTCGACCACCTCGCCGGCCTTCTCGCCCTTCTCGCCGACGTCGTAGACGAAGTAGCAGGTCTTGGTGATCTCGTCGTAGTCGCGGCCCTCCGCGTCGCAGTGCGCCCGCAGCACGTCCAGCTTGTGCGCCAGGTCCGGCGTCGGGAACAGGTTGCACGCGTCGGCGTACTTCGCCACGAGCCGCAGCGTCTTCCGCTCGCCGCCGCCGCCGATCATGATCGGGGGATGCGGCCTGGTCAGGGACTGCGGCGAGTTCAGCGGGCGCTCCAGCTGGTAATGCGCGCCGTGGTACGGGCTCTCGTCGCCCCGCCACATCTGCAGGCAGATCTGCAGGGTTTCCTCGAGGCGCTCGAACCGCTCGGCGACCGGCGGGAACGGGATGCCGAGGCCGCGCGACTCCTGCTCGTTCCAGGCGGCCCCGATGCCGAGCCAGGCGCGCCCGCCGGACAGCACGTCCAGCGTGGTGACGGTCTTGGCCAGGATGCCGGGGTACCGGTACACGGTGCCGGTGACCAGGGTGAGGAGCTTGGCCCGCGACGTGCACGCGGCCAGGTAGCCGAGCGTCGTGTAGGCCTCGAGCATCGCGCGTTCGGCCGCGCCGATCGCGCCGATCTGGAAGAAGTGGTCCATCACCGCGATGAAGTCGAAGCCGCCCTCGTCCGCGGTACGCGCGACCGTGGCCAGGTCCGCGCCGAGGCGGGCCGGGCCGTCCGGCGTGGTGAAATCGGGGATCTGCAGGCCAATCTTCACTGTGCTACCTCTCGCGGGGACCTGTGGTGGCCGTGCCTAGCCTTTCATGACGCCCGGGTTACCGTTGGCCCATGGGTGCCGAACGGGTGGACGCGATCATCGTCGGAGCGGGGCTGGCCGGGTCGGCCGCGGCGTGGGCCATGGCCCGCCGCGGGCGTTCGGTGGCGGTCCTCGAGGCGTTCGCGCCGGGGCACCGCCGCGGCAGCTCGCACGGCAGCGCCCGGATCTTCCGGCGCGCCTACCCCGACCCGCTGTACGTCCGGCTGACCGGCGACGCCGACCGGCGCTGGAGGGAACTCGAGGACGAGGCGGGCGAGGAACTAGTGCTCCGCACCGGCGAGCTCGATTACGGCCCGACCCGCGAGGCCGAAAAGATGTACGGCATCCTGAGCGAGTTCGGCGTGCCCGCGGAGCTGATGCCGGCCGCGGCCGCCGCCGAGCGCTGGCCGGGCATGGCGTTCGGGGCCGGCCCGGTCCTGTTCCATCCGGACGCCGGCGTGCTCGACCCCGAGCGAACCATGACCGCCATGCAAAGGCTCGCCGCCGCGGCGGGCGCGCAAATCAATTACCAAACGGCAGTGGTGCACCTCTCGGCAACCCCCGACGGAGCCGTGGTAGACGCCTCCGACCGGTCATGGCGCGCCCCGGTCGTGATCGTGGCCGCGGGGCCGTGGCTGGAACCGCTGCTCGGCGACCAGGTAAGGCTGCCGCCGCTGGTCGTGACCCAGCAGCAGGCCCTCCACTTCGCGCCGCTGACCCCGGACTGGAACGGGGGGAATGGGTCGACGCCTGCGCCCGCCTTCATCTTCCACAGCCCGGAGATCCCGGTGTACGGGCTGCTGGCCGGGCGGGACGGCGAGGTCCCCGGGGCGATCAAGATGGGCGAGCACGGCCAGGGCACGGTGACCACGGGCGACGGCCGGGACGGGATCGTCGACCCGGTCGCCAGGGCGCGGATCAGCGCGTTCGTCGCGCACCGGCTACCTGGCCTCGATCCGGCGCCGGTCGGGGAGCTGACCTGCATGTACACCTCGACTCCCGGCGAGGACTTCCTCCTGGACCGGCACGGCCCGTTCGTCGTGTGTTCGGCCTGCTCAGGACACGGCGCCAAGTTCGCGCCGCTGACCGGCGAAATCGCGGCCGACCTGGCCTGCGGCGGCGCCTCGCCGGACCGCCGCTTTACGCTCGCGGCGTACGGGCTTTCCTGACGCCTTACTTATTTCCGGCCGACACTTATTTCCGGCCGACACTTATTTCCGGCCGACACTTATTTCCGGCCGACACTTATTTCCGGCCGACACTTATTTCCGGCCGACACTTATTTCCGGCCGACACTTATTTCCGGCCGACACCGACGAGGGCCCAGTACTGCTGCGGATTGTCCGGCACGTCGGCGGGGGAGTCCGGGCGCCATTCCGGTAGCCAGACAAGCCCGGGCTCGACCAGGTCGAACCCGTCGAACAGGCCCGCGATCTCCCGGCGGGTCCGCAGGCACAACTGGCCGGCGACCCGGCTGCTGTAGGCGGTCGCGGCCGGATCCGCGCGGTCCGGGTTGGCGTCACGGCACGAGTGGCAGATGGCCAGGTAGCTGCCGGGGGCTAGCGCGTCCTTCAAGGCGGCCAGGATCTCCGCGGGCCCGGCGCTGTCGGGGACGAAGTGCAGCACCGCGACCAGGAGCACGGCGACCGGCTGGGAGAAGTCGATGAGCAGCTGGGTTTCGGGATCGGCCAGGATCTTGGCCGGCTCACGCAGGTCGGCCTGGATGATGGTGGCGTCCGGGGCGTCCTGCAGCAGGAGCCTGCTGTGCGCGACCGCGACCTCGTCGTTGTCCACGTAGACGACGCGTGATCCGGGCGCGGCGGCCTGGGCGACCTCATGCACGTTCTGCTCGGTGGGGATGCCAGAGCCGATGTCGAGGAACTGGCGGACGCCCGCGTCGCGGGCCAGGTAACGCACGGCCCGGCCGAGGAAGGCCCGGTTGGCGCGCATGATGGCCCTGGTGTTGGGTTCCACCGTAATCAGGGCCCGCGCGGCATCCTGGTCGGCGCGGAAGTTGTGGCTGCCGCCCAGCCAGTAGTCGTACACCCGGGCGATGTTCGCCTTGCTGGTGTCGATCCCAGGCGGGACCCAGCCTGGCTCCACGGTCATCGCGTTCTCCCGTCCCGGCCTGACCGGCCTGATGTCACGCCATCCTAACGAGGCCGTCCGTCACGCGTTCCCGCCGCTCGCCGTGTCCGGCCTGCGTTGGTACGCCGTTTCCGGGGCTGAGCGATAGGGTGGTGGCCGTATCCGGTGAACGCCCGTCGAGGCGTACCAGCCGGTGGCGTGCACAGCGAGAGTGCGGCTGGGGCCGAGGTACCAGTGACGGATGATCCGGACGTTCAGGCCGGCGGTGGTGCCGGGCCGCCCGATGCCGCCTCACCGGGCGCGGCGGAGATCCGGCTGGGCGCCAGCCCGGACCTGGCCGAGATCGCCACGCTGATCCTGGCCGCCGTCGTCCCGCGGTTCGCCGACGGGACCGCCATGTATGTCTTGGAGCACCTGCTCAGAGGGCCCGAATCGGCCGGGCCCCAGGACGGCGACGGAATGCTGGCGCGCAGGCTGGGCAGCAGGATCGCCAATGCGGGGCAGCTGGCGGCCGAGTCGGCCTTCCCGGCCGGCGACGTGATCGCGTTCGGCGCGGATTCGCCGTTCGCCCAATGCGCGCACCGCGGCATGCCCGTCGTCTTCACCCGCCCCGATGACCACACGCTCGAGCAGATCCGTATGGGCGGCCGGGTGGTCCTGGCCGGTTACAACTCCTTCCTCGCGGTCCCGATGACTGCCGATGATGAGCCCATCGGGTTCATGGGGCTCGGCCGCGCGCGTGGCACGCCGCGGTTCGACGACCACGAGGCCAAGCTGGTCGCCGGCCTGGCCGCGCAGGCGGGAACGGCCATCGCCAACACGCTGACCCTGATGCGGCAGCGGTCGATGGCCGACGCGCTCCAGCGCGGCCTGCTGGCCGCCAAGCCGCCCATGCCGTCCAGGCTGGAGATCGCCGGGCGGTGCATGCCCACCTCCGGTCACCTCATCGGCGGCGACTGGTACGACGTCATCCCCCTACCCGACGACCGAACGGGGCTGGTGGTCGGCGACGTCATGGGCCACGGGCCCGAGGCCGCCGCGGTCATGGCGCAGTTGCGCGCCGCCACTCACGCGCTGGCGGACCTGGACCTGACCCCCGCCGAGCTGCTGTGGCGGCTGAACCGGTGGGCGGGGACGCTCGATCGCATCACCCTGGCCGCGTGCGCGTACGCCGTCATCGATCCAGGCAGTCAGTCCTGCACCCTGGCCGGGGCGGGCCACCTGCCCCCGGTCCTGCTGCTGCCCGACGGCACCACCCGGGTGGCCGACCTGCCGGCCGGCCAGTCGCTGGGACTGGGCCCGGCGAGCTACGGCGAGGCGCACATCAAGCTCCCGGCCGGGGCGATCCTCGCGCTATACACCGACGGCCTGGTCGAAACTCGCACGCGCTCCTTCGAGGACGGCATCCTCGCGCTTCAGTCGGTGCTCTCCCGGGAACAGGGGTGCCTGGAGTCGATCTGCGACGCCGTCATCTCCTCGCTCGCCGGGCGCTACGAAGACGACGTGACGGTGATCCTGGCCCGCATCCCCACCGGGCACGAGGGCTGACCGGGCGCCAACGGGTACACTAATGCGCGGTCTTCACTAGGGGAGAACGGTGCCACGGGCGAAGAACAAGAAGAGTAACCGGCGCGGCACCACGGCGGCCCGGACGGCTCAGCCCAGGGCGCGGCGCGACGGCGAGCAGACCCCACGGGCCGACGCGTCGGCCGGTTCGCAGCGCACGCCGACCCCAGCACCACCAGCCCCAGCACCACCAACCCCAGCACCACCAGGACCATCACGAGCCCCGGCAGCCCCGCGAACCCCAGGATCCTCACGAACTCCAGGAACCGCAAGAGTTCAAGGGGCCGGCTCGGTGCCGCCGGGAGTTACCGGCGAAACTGCGGTCCCGGCGGGCCTGAAGCGGGCCAGGGCGGCCGGCTCCTCCCCGGATCTTGGCCTGGGCAGCAACGACTACTCGACGATGCTCCCCGGCAAGGGCGGGTCGGCTAACCCGGTGCGCGTCCGAGGCAAGGCGGACGGTGAGGCCGCGGTCCCGGTTAAGGCCGCGGCAGCCCCGGAGCGCGGAGCGGGTCAGGACGACGCGTCGGATGACATGCCCGCCTGGGCCGCCAAGGCCGTCGAGGAACTGCTGACCGTCACCTACTGGCTCGACCCGGGGGAGCACGGCGACCCGTTCAGTGCCACGATCCGTTTCACGGGCCGGCGCCTCGGCGTGACAGGCAGGCCGCAGTCCGGCGATACGTTCTCGCAGGAGGAGACGGTCGAGGGGATCGTGCCGGGCAGCGGGCCGGTCGCGATCACCACGGAGGTCCGCGGCGTTGCCTCTGGTGAGTGGTCGGTGACGGCGCGGTCGGTCGCACGCGCGACCAGCGGCCCGTTCCGGGCTTACCCGCCGGCCGACCAGGATGGGGCGCCGCTCCGTGTGCCGTTGCCGCGGCGGGTGGCCATCCCGGCCGAGCCCACCACCACGGTCCGTACCAGGTCGCTGCTGTTCACCAGGGTGCCGGGGATCGTCAGGTACGCCTACGCCAGCCTGGTCGCCCTCGGCGTGCTGGTCGGGCTGGCCGTGGAGGCCCTCCTCCTGAACAGCCGTCACTACGCTATCCTCGAGCCCCTGCTGATCTCGGCGGGGGCGGTCGCGGCGGGCATCGCCGGCGGCAAGGCATGGTACATCGCGGTGCAACGGGGAAGGAAGTTCGACGGCTGGTGCGTCCAGGGCTTCATCACCGGCGCCGCGATCGTCGTCGCCGCTGCCGCGTTCGCTCGCCCTGGCGTCCCGGCGGGGGTCTACCTGGCCGTAACCGGTCCTGCCCTGCTGATCGGAATGGCCATCGGCCGGCCCGGATGCTTCTGGGCTGGCTGCTGCGTCGGCCGGCCCACCGCGTCACGCTGGGGAATCTGGGCGTCAGACCGTCGGCTCGGCTGCCGCAGGGAGCCCGCGCAACTGCTCGAGGCGCTGGCGTCCCTGGTCATCGGAGCCGTAGTGCTGGTCTTCGTCCTGGTCGACGGGCTCGCGAAGTCCGGTCCCGTGGCTGTCGCGGGACTGGCCGCCTATACCCTGATCAGGCAGTTCATTCTTAGCCTGCGCGCCGAGCCGCCGGATAGGTCGCGGTACGGGCGCCAGCTGACCATCGCGGCCGCCGCCGTCGCGCTCATCGTCAGCGTGGTCCTGCTCGCGGTCCACTAACTCGTCGCGAAGCACGTCGCGTTCCAGTTCCGGGAACACCTTGGACACCTTGCCGAGCAGGTAGTCGCCGTAGGTGCCGGTGAAGGCCTGCAGGTTCTGGCCGTCCCAGCGCGGCTGCCCGCCGCTGGTGACCGCGGCCCGCCCGGGCAGCGGCGGAATCGGCGCCGTGAAGTCGGGGTCAAAGAAGAACGGGAAGGAAATCCGGTCGCGGCCGCTGACGTTGCGTACCCGATGCGTGGTGGACCGGTACCAGCCGCCGGTCAGGCGGTCCAGCATGTCGCCGATGTTGGCCACGAAGGTTCCTGTGAGCGGCGGCGCGCTGATCCAGCCGGCCGGCGTCCTGACCTGCAAGCCGCCGTTCTCGTCCTGGGCCAGCAGGGTCAGCAGCCCGTAGTCGGTGTGCTCACCCGCTCCCCAGCCGCTGTCCGGCGTCGCCGGAGCCGGGTACCGGAACACGCGGAACAAGATCGTCGGGCTGGCCGTGTACCCGGCGGCGAAGTAGTCCGCGTCAAGCCCGAGGCTCAGGGCCACGCCGCGCAGCACCGCCTGGCCCAGGCCCGTGAGCGCGTCGATGTACTCCAGCACGGCATCGCGCAGCTCGGGGACTTCGGAAGGGAAAAGATTGCGGCCGTGCAGCGGGAGCCCGGCCCGTACGCGGGGGTCGTCGTCCCGGAGTTCGGTGCCGAAGTAGAGACCCTCCTTCAGGTCGGGCTCTCCCGAGGTGAGCTCGGCCCCGACGGGAAAGTAGCCGCGCCAGGCGCGCCCGCCGCGGGCCATGGCGATCTCCATCTTGGCCGCCAGCGGCAGCTCGAAGAACGCGGTACTGGCCGCCGCCAGCCTGGCCAGCAGTTGCGGCTCAAGGCCATGGCCGGTGACGTAGAAGAAGCCGTGCTCGCGGCAGGCGGTCTCGATCTGCCGCGCCACATCGGCGAGCTCTACGGGCGAGCCGCCCGCCACCAGCGGCGCTACATCGATGACCGGGAGGGTTGCCACTAGTTCATTCTGCCCGGCCTATGCCGTTAGCGGCGGACCCAACACGTTGCGCCGGTGTCCGTAGTAAGCGGACCTGCCGGATGACCGGCAGCGGGCGTGGACCTTCACCGTGGCGAGGAACCTGTCGGCTGACACGCACCGGCACCAGCGCACCCAGGCCCGGCGGATCGTCGGGGACGCCACCGCCCGCCTCCGCGGCCATGCCCCGCCTCGCCTATTGACAAGCCATCGCCCCGGCGGGTACATGGCGATAACGCGGTCCCGGCGGCTGCGCGGAAGGGGCGAACATGGCTGAGACGACCGTCGACCCCGTGCGGGTGGACACCGCTCCGATCCGTGCGGATCTGGGTCTGATCCTGGCGCGGGCAGCCGCGCGGTTCGGACCCAAGCCCGCCCTGGTCGCGGGCGGCCGGACCTTCTCGTACGGCCAGCTGCATGATCTCTGCGAACGGGTGGCGGGAGGCCTGCGGGAACTGGGCGTGCGGCCAGGCGACCGCGTCTCGCTGTACTCGCTCAACCGGTGGGAATGGGTGGTCGCCTACCATGCGGCCCTGCGAGCGGGAGCGGTGGTCAACCCGATCAACGTCATGCTCACCCCCGAGGAAGTGGCCTTCGTCCTCAACGATTGCGGCGCGGCCGCCATCTTCACCTCGGGGGAGAAGGCCGAGGTGATTGTCGGTCTGACCCGGGACGTCCCCACCTTGCGCCGGGTCATCAGCTTCGACCCCGCGGGCGCCGAGGTGACCGCCTTCGACGACCTACTCAGCCACTCGGCGCTAGCCGAGGACGTGTCCAGGCCAACTCCAACCGACTTGTCGACTATCGGCTACACCTCCGGCACTACCGGTCACCCCAAGGGCGCGATGCAGTCGCACCGGGCGGTCTACCTGAACACTGCGACGCTGTTCGCGCTCCAGGCGCGAACGGACCGGGACGTGATGCTGAACGCCCTGCCCTTGCCGCACGTCTACGGCAACATCGTGATGAACGGCACCTTCATGACCGGGGCCACCCTGGTCATGATGGAGCGCTTCGACCCCGCGCAAGCCCTAGCCGAGATCCAGCGCCATCAGGTGACCGTCTTCGACGGCGTCCCGACCATGTACGCGATGATGCTTGCCGACCCGGCGCTGGCCGGGACCGATCTGTCTTCGCTGCGGATCAGCGCGGTGGGCGGCCAGACCATGCCGGTCGCGAAGATGGAGGAGTGGGAGCAGCGTTCCGGCGCACCCCTGCTGGAACTATGGGGGATGACCGAACTCGGCGGCGCCGGTACCAGCGCCTGCGTCTACGCCCCGAACGTCCACGGTTCGATCGGCTTCGCCCTGCCCGGGCTTGAGGCCCGGGTCGCCGCCCTCGATGACGCGAGCGTGACGGTATCTGACGGCGAGCCGGGCGAACTGATGGTCCGCGGACCGCTGGTCATGCTCGGCTACTACGGCAACGAGCAGGCCACCCGCGCCGCGATTGAGTCAGACGGCTGGATGCACACCGGGGACATCGCCACGCGCGATGACGAGGGTCACTACTTCATTGTCGACCGCAGGAAAGACCTGATCATCACGGGCGGGTTCAATGTCTATCCGGCCGAGATCGAGCGCGTCGTCGCCTCGCACCCCGCCGTCGCCATGGTCGCCGTCGGCTCGGTCGCAGACGAGACCTACGGTGAACTGGCTCGTGCCTACGTGGTCCTCCGCCCCGGCGCCGCCGCGACCGAGACCGACATCATCGAGCACTGCCGACCCCACCTGGCCGCCTACAAGCGGCCCCGGTCGGTGCTTTTCGTGCCCGACCTGCCCAAGACCTCAACGGGGAAAGTAATGCGCCGGGAGCTGAAGACCCTCGACGCCTGAGGTTGGCGACCCGTCACCCTGGCTCGCTACTCCGGGGTTGGGGGTTTTGCACCACGACGGTCATGCTCCGGGCAGGCGGGTCGACTAGCCGATTCGATGCGCCCTGCTCAAATGGGGTACCGGGTGGGTTCGGTGGTGTAGGTCCGCCCGGAGGGGGCGGTCCACCGGATGGTCCCGTCGGGAAGCCGGTCGGCCTTCCACCGCGGGTGCTGCTTCAGCCGGTGATCATGGCGGCACTTCGGATCCCCAGTCGGGTAGCCGGGGCGCGTCACCGCGCCCCGGCCCCCTAAGAACCGGACGTGCGGGTTTCCTCGCATCCGGCTCAAGCAAGCCGCTAGGGCGTTGCGGGCAGAAGTGCTGTGTTCCTGGGCTGCCGGGCCGGGAGGCGCCGGGCGCAGGAGAGGTGTATCAGGCTCATGACGGTGCTGCCCGTCGCGCCGGGCTGCCGGGGGGTGCCGGGCGTGCTGGGTGCGCGCCCGGGGAGCCGACGGGTGACGCCGAGCCACCAGTGTTCCCATCGTTCGGGGGAATCGGGCAGGTGGCCGGGGTCGATGAGCAGGTCTCCGCAAAGTGGGCAGCGGTTATGTTGCCTGCTGAGCAGGGTCATGGTCTGGCTGTCCAGCGGGGAGCCGTGCTTGCGCCGCCGGTATCCCCAGTAGCCTGCCAGGCCAGGGTCGTCGGGGGATGCCCCCCCTTTGACCATGACGTGGCGGCGGATGCTCGTCCAGGCGTGCTTGATCAGGTAGGCGCCGGTCTTACGGTTGCCGAACACCCAGCGATCGTTCCTGGACGGGCAGAACTTGCCGAAGTACCTGGACATGATCCAGGTAGTGGGCTTGTTCCGGTGGTGGGCGTGGCGCGCCCACTTGTAGGTGAGCTGCCATGTGTAGTGCTCCAGCGCAGAGAACACCTTGGCGGAGACTACGCCCCGGTAGTAGGTCGTCCAGCCCCGGATGACGGGGTTGAGCGTGGCGATGACCGCCCCCGCGTTGGTTCCGCGCAGTCTGCGCATTTCCGCCGCGAGCCGTTGCCGGTGCTTCCTGATGGCTGCCTTGGACGGTTTGATCAGCAGCTTGCCGCTGGGGTAGCGGCGGAGGCTGAAGCCGAGGAAGTCGAACCCTTCGGTGAGGCGGACGATATGCGTCTTGTCCTCATTCAGGGACAGGCCCCGCTCGGCCAGCCATCCGGCAAGCCGCGCCCGCACGTCTTCGGCCTGCTGCCGGGTATAGCAGCACACCACGAAGTCGTCGGCATACCTGACCAGGACCGGGGAGCCCTCCTTGACGTGGCCGGCGTGGACGCCGCCGCGGTAGCGGACTCCGGCAGCCTCCTCAAGGCCGTGCAGCGCGACGTTCAGCAGGCACGGTGAAATGATCCCGCCCTGGGGAGTGCCCTCCCCGGTGGGCGCGAACCCCTTGCCTGCCTCGAACACCCCCGCCGTCAGCCACCCGGCAATCATGTCCCTGGCCGGGAACGACCCGAGCTGGCCGAGCAGGAAGGCGTGCCCGATCTTGTCGAAGGCCGCTGTCAGGTCCGCGTCCAGGATCCACACCCGTTCCGCCGCGCCTTTCAGCACGCCGTAGAGCGACCCGATCGCGTCCTGACAGGACCGTCCCGGCCGGAACCCATACGAACGGGGTTCAAACCGGGCTTCCCACTCCGGCTCCAGCGCGTTCTTGACCCGCGCCTGATGGCACCGGTCCATGATCACCGGGACGGTGATTTCATACTGCCCCTCCTGTCGCGACGTTTTCGGATTCCGGTGTGGTGTGCCCGTGGGATGCTGGGAGAAATGATGCCAGCGGATACTGACTTTTCTGGGCCGTCTTCAGTGGCGC
>Ga0335074_10000577_pt1 | contig 51365 bp, 38 predicted proteins | sample Lox_Sample_23_FD_206715 | JGI IMG/M metagenome (GOLD analysis project Ga0335074, IMG submission 206715) | Soil microbial communities from Loxahatchee National Wildlife Refuge, Florida, United States - Lox_Sample_2.3 | ecosystem: Environmental > Terrestrial > Soil > Wetlands | place: USA...
CCTGCGCGCGTGAAGGAGCTGCTCGATGCGGATCCGAGCGTCGTGTTCTTTCACGAGGAGGCGCTCGGGGATCCGGCTCTCGGGCCGCAGGGCGCGCTCGGTGCCCCCCTCACGGCGGGACGCTCCATCGCGGTCGATCCTACCTACATTCCCCTCGGTGCCCCGGTGTTCCTCGCGACGACCTTTCCCGGGTCCGATGCCGTGCTCGAGAGGCTGGTGTTCGCGCAGGACACGGGCGGGGCGATTCGCGGCCCCGTTCGCGCCGACCTGTTCTGGGGAACGGGAACGGAAGCTGCAGGCGAGGCGGGGCGGATGCGCCAGTCGGGCCGCCTGTGGCTGCTCTGGCCGAAGGGCGCACCGCTCCCCGGCCGCTCACTCGCGAGAACCCCGCAATGACGACGAGCGCGATGCGTAAGAGCCTCCTCAGCTGAGCGATGCTCACCGGGTCACCCCAGCCAAATGTCGGGGGCGAGAGCACGGGTGGGCTGCGCTTGCGGTTCTGGAGCCTCATCCCCCTCATCGGAATCGGCACCGGGCTCGGTGCGGGGCTCCTCATGAGGCTCCTGCGGGCCGTGGAGCATCTCGCGTGGCCCGCCTATCGGGACAATTTTCTCGCCGCCGTCCAGGCATCGAGCTGGACACACCGCATCCTCATCGTCCTGCTCGGCGGGGTGATCGTCGCGGCCCTGCGCCTGTTGCTGCGCGAGGGGACCGGAGGCCACTCCGCCGAGCTCGTGGAGACGATCTGGTTTCATGCCGGACGGGTAGCCACCGGGCGCACGCTCGCGCGCGCGATCGTCTCCATCATCGTCGTGGGACTCGGTGCATCGGTCGGACGCGAGGCGGCGCCCAAGCAGACCGGGGCAGTGGTCGCGAGCCTCCTCGGCCGTGGCGCCGGACTACCCCCCGGACAGCGGCGCCTGCTCGTCGCCTACGGTGCCGGAGCAGGCATGGGTGCCGTCTACAACATTCCCTTTGGCGGGGCACTCTTTGCCCTCGAGGTGCTGCTCGGAACGCTGTCGCTGCCGCTCGTTGCGCCGGCGCTCGCGACCTCGCTCATTGCAACCGCGGTCGCCTGGCTGCTGTTGCCGCAGCACCCGACCTACGACATTCCGCAGTATTCCGTCTCGGCCTCCCTCATGCTCTGGTCGCTCGCGATCGGTCCGCTCGCCGGAGTCGCCGGCGTCGCCTACGTGCGGCTCATCTCCTGGGTGGATACGCTCGAGCCGAGATCGGCCTTCGGACTCATCGTGACGCCCGTGCTCGTTTTCGCAGCGCTCGGGATCATCGCCCTGCCGCTGCCGCAATTGCTCGGTAACGGCAAGGACGTGGTGCAGCTCGCCTTTACCGGAGAGCTCGCGGTCGTCGTGCTGCTCCTCGTCACGGCGTTCAAGCCGCTCGCCACGGCCGCCTGCATCGGCAGCGGCACGCCGGGCGGGCTGTTCACCCCGACGTTGACGCTCGGGGCGGTGCTCGGGGCGCTCGGCGGCAAGGCGTGGAGCCTCACCGGCGCGACGGACCCGAACGGTGCGTACGCCGTGATCGGGGCGACCGCAGTGCTTGCGGCTTCGACCCAGGGACCGGTCTCGGCGATCGTCATGGTGCTCGAGCTCACCGGGCACATCAACACGCTGATGGCCCCGACGATGCTCGCCGTGGCGGAGGCCGTCCTGATCGCGCGCCTTCTCGAGTCCCGCTCGGTCTACTCGGGCCGCATTCGCACCGGCAAGACGGTGGCGGAGCAGACGCACGCGTACGTGCCGAGAATCTCCTCTGCCGCCCGCTACGTCGAGCTGCTGCAGGTGCTCCTGCGAATGGGCCGCGAGCCGCAGCCGCTCAAGGTGGTGGACGAGCGCGGCGAGCTGCTCGGTGAGATCTCCCCCGAGCGCATCCGCACGCCCGATCCCGAGCGCCTCCCACTCGAGATCGCGACCGCGCGCGACTTCATCGATTCACCCCAGGCGCGCGCCCCGGGTACCGATGCTGCGCGCGGTGTGCAGAGTTGAGCACACGGCGTATGCTCGGGCTGTGCGGATCATCGCGGTGACCAATGCCAAGGGCGGCGTCGGCAAGACGACGACCGCCGTGAACCTCGCCTATCTCTGTGCCGAGGGCGGTCGCCGCACGCTGCTCTGGGATCTCGATGCGCAGGGCGGTGCCACCTACACCCTGCGGGGCGAGCCGCAACAGGATGCAACCGCGAAGAAGCTGCTCGCCGGCAAGCGCGAGCTCTCGGAGCTCATCTTCGCAACGAGCTATCCGGGGCTCGACCTGCTGCCCGCCGACTTCTCGTACCGCAACTTCGCGGTGCACCTCGCCGCGCGACGCCACCCGGTCGAGCGGCTGCTCAAGATGAGCCGCTCGCTGCGCGAGATCTACGATGTGCTGTTTCTCGATGCACCCGCCGGAATCTCGCTGCTCTCGGAGAACGTGCTGCGGGCGGCGGATGTGGTGATCGCGCCCGTCGTCCCGACGCCGCTTTCGATGCGCATGCTCGTGCAGCTCAACGAATTCATCGCCGCCGAAGGATGGGCCGATCTCGCCATGCTGCCGTTTTTCTCGATGGTGGACCGCCGGCGAGCGCTGCACCAGGAGATCATTGCGAGCTTGCGGGCACAATTTCCGCAGATGCTGCGCACCGAGGTGCCCTACTGGAGCGAGATCGAGCGCATGAGCGTGCGCCGCGCACCGCTTCCGGCTGTGGCGCCCCGCAGCGAGGCGGCCCTCATCTACCGCTCGCTGTGGGAGGAGATCGGGGAGCGCACGGGCGATCGGCCCCGCGCCCCGGGACGTCCTCACCCCCCGCAGCCCAGCGGCACTCACGCGAGCGCCTGAAGCCGACATTCCGCATGGAGGCGCGCATTCCGCGCGCCGCGGCGCTCGAGCTCGGTGCTCGGCTCAAGCGAGCTTCTCGGCCACCATACGCCCGATCGGCAGCGCCGCAGTCGCCGCCGGTGAGGGTGCGTTGAGCACGTGGAGCATGCGCGCCGACTCGGCGAACAGGAAATCGTGCACGAGCGTGCCGTCGGGGAGCATGGCCTGCGCACGGATCCCGGGAGGGTATGGCTCGAGATCGGCGAGCGTGAGCTCGGGACAGTATCTGCGGCACTGCTCGAGGTAGCGCGCCTTGAAGAGCGAGCCCGTGAGCTCGGTCAAAGCCGAGCGCCAGTGCCTCGCGAGCAGGCGCCATAGGCCCGGGTATGCGAGCGACTCGGCAGCGTCGCGCAAATCGAAGCCCCAGCGCGAGTAGCGCTCGCGCGCAAGCCCCAGAACCGCATTGGGACCCACGGTGATGCTGCCGTCCACCATCCGTGTCAAATGGATGCCGAGGAAGGGCAAGCGCGGATCGGGCACCGGGTAGATCAGGTGCTTGATCAGGCGGGAGCGCTCCGCGCGTAGGCGGAAGTACTCCCCTCTGAACGGGACGATGCGCGCGGCAGGGGCAAGGCCCGCGCGCCGCGCGAGACGATCCGCTTGCAAGCCCGCGCACGCGATGAGCCGTCCAACACAAACCGCCTCGCCGGATGTGGAGCCGATCACGATGCCATCGCGCCTCTCGCGGATGGCGCCGGCCTCGAATCCGAGGCGCACCAAGGCGCCGCGCTGCTGCAGCTCCCGCGCGAGCGCCGCGCACACGGCCCGGTAGTCCACGATTGCGGTGCTCGCGACCCGCAGCGCCGCGAGGCCGCGCACGTGCGGCTCGCGCTCGCGCAGCTCATCGCCCGTGAGCTCCTCGACCGCAATTCCGTTCGCCCGAGACCGCTCGCGCAGATCCGCGAGGCGCTGGACTTCGACGGGCGAGGTGGCGATGACCAGCTTGCCGCATACCTCGAACGGTATGGCGTTGCGCTCGCAAAAGCGCTTGGTGTCCTCGTTGCCCTGGCGGCACAAGCGTGCTTTGAGCGATCCCGGGGGGTAGTAGATGCCGGCGTGGATGACGCCGCTGTTGTGCCCGGTCTGATGTCGCGCAAGAGCGGACTCCTTCTCGAGCACAACGATGGTGGCATCGCCGCGACGCTCGAGCAGTGCGTAGGCGGTCGCAAGGCCCACGATGCCGCCGCCGATGATGCCGTACTGAAAATCCATGGAGATTCGCGATGCGGGAGACTCTATGGGCGAGCGCAAGGCCGCACGCAACGAGCCGTGGAATCACGTATCATCATGCACCACCAGGCCTCGCAGTCCGCGCCGAGGGGATGCACCTTCCGGAGACTCGTGGTGAGTGTCGAGGCGGAATTCATTCTGCTGTTCATCGTGGCGACCGCGGTTGCAATCGCGACCAGTCGTCTGCGGCTGCCTTACACCGTCGCACTGGTCCTCGCAGGGCTGGTGCTCGGAGGGCTGCAGCTGTTTCCGGCGCCCCATCTGACCGAGGCCCTCCTGTTCTCCGTGTTTCTCCCGGCCCTGATCTTCGAGGCGGCATTCCACATCGATGGGCGCGAGTTTCGCGGCACCTGGCTCACGCTGCTGCTGCTCGCTGTTCCTGGTGTCGGCGCATCCATCGGCCTCGTCACGATCGCGCTGACCGCTGTGCTCGGCACCCTGGACCACTCTGCCGGGTTCACCTGGCAGTACGCGATGGTGTTCGGCGCATTGATCTCCGCGACCGACCCGGTCGCGGTCGTCGCGCTGTTCCGCAACCTCGGCGCTCCGCGACGGCTCACGACGCTACTCGAAGGGGAGAGCCTGCTCAACGACGGGACCGCCATCGTGTTCTTTGCCCTGAGCCTGTCCCTGGTCGCAGGCGAGGTGGCGAGCCCGCTTGCACTCACCGGGCAGTTTGTCTCTGCGGTCGGTGGCGGTGCCGTGGTCGGCAGCGTGGTGGGTGTTGCGGTCTCGTTGCTGCTCCGTCGCATCGAGGATCCGATGATCGAGATCACCCTGACCACCATCGCGGCGTACGGCTCGTTCGTTGCGGCGGAGGTGCTCGGAGCCTCGGGGGTCATCGCTGCGGTGGCAGCCGGTCTGATCTGCGGAAACGTCGGTGCCCAAACGGGCATGTCCCCCTCCACCCGCATCGCCTGCGAGACGTTCTGGGGGTACATCGCTTTCGCGCTCAACTCGATCGTGTTCCTGTTGATCGGATTCGAGATACGCTTGAGGGAGCTTCTGTCCCACTGGCTGCCCATACTCGTCGCCTATGCGGTGGTGACGACCGGTCGCGGCCTGGTCATCGTCGCCGCGCGAGCGGTGCTCGGCCCTGCGGCCCGGAGCTTTCCGTGGCGCTGGACGTTCGTGCTCACCTGGGGAGGTGTGCGCGGAGCCCTTCCCATGGTGCTCGCCTTGAGTTTACCGATGACCTTTGCGTATCGCGAGCTGCTCATCTCCATGACCTTCGGGGTCGCCGTGCTCTCCATTCTCGTCCAGGGCGCTACGATGCCCGCCGTGCTCGCGCGGCTCGGAATCGGGGCGCGGACGACCGAGTCAACGGCCTAGGGACATAGCGCCGATGAGCTACATCGAACGATTCAGGGTGAAGCCCGGCAGCCGCCTCAATCTCAAAGAGGTCGACCCTGCGTTCAAGGACCGTCACGAGACCCACAAGGATGCCGCCGAGGAGATCGAGCACTATCGCAAGCGGCTGCTCGAGCTGCAGGAGATGCTCTACGTCGAGCGGCGGCGATCATTGCTCATCTGTCTGCAGGCGCTCGACACCGGGGGCAAGGACGGCACGATCAATCACTTCCTCAGCGCCATGAATCCGCAGGGCTGTCGAGTGGTCGGTTTTCGGCAACCGTCGGAACAGGAGGCGTCGCACGATTTCCTCTGGCGCGTGCACCGCGCAGCCCCGGCGCGAGGCGAAGTGGTCATCTTCAATCGCTCGCACTACGAGGATGTGCTCATCGTGCGCGTGCACAACCTCGTCCCGCGGGCGGTATGGTCCAAGCGGTACGACCGCATCAACGCCTTCGAGCAGGGATTGATCGAGAACGATACCCACATCCTCAAGTTCTATCTGCACATCTCGAGCGAGGAGCAGCTCGCGCGCTTCAAGGCGCGACTGGACGATCCGACGAAGCAGTGGAAGATCAGCGAGTCCGATTACGAGGAGCGCAAGTACTGGAACGACTACAGGGCGGCGTACGAGGAGGCGCTCGCACGCTGCAGCACCGAGGGGGCGCCGTGGTTCGTCATTCCGGCCGACCACAAGTGGTTCCGCAACCTCGCGGTCGCGAGAATCGTCGTCGAGCACCTCGAGGGTCTCGGATTGAGCTACCCCAAACCCCGGGTAGACCTCGCGCGCATCCGCCGCGAGTATCACCACGAGGCCCGCGAGGGGGCTTCGCCCGCGGAGCGGAGCGGGGACCCCCCACGCGGGTGAGCGTTGCGTGCAGTCCGCCGCTGAATTTCGAGCGCTGGTGCTCATTATGGTGAAGGTGGCAGGGGTATTGTTCCAATGGGGGACAATATGAGCGTTGAAGCACGCGAAGCGACGAGCGATGCCTGGACCAGATGGCAGGGCCACGTCATCAACGGGGTATTTCCGCTCGGACGCCTTCTCGGATGCTCAGACCACAGCGGCGTCTTTCTGACGATAGCCGGGGGGCGACATCCCGCGGAAGTCGCAATCAAGCTCGTCCCCACCAATCGGGCGCTCGCAGAGTCGTTGCTGCCGCGATGGAAGAGGGCCAGCACGCTCGCGCACCCCCACCTGATGCGCTTGCTCGAGTGGGGCGGATGCCAGCTCGAGGGGCTGCCCTATCTATACCTCGTGATGGAGTACGCCGATCAGACGCTCGCGCAGCTGCTGCAGCACCGCGCCCTGACGCAGGACGAAACGCGAGAGATGCTGCCCCCGATGCTCGAGGCACTCGCGTTCCTGCACGGCCGCACGCTCGTGCAAGGGCGGTTGAAGCCGGCCAACATCCTGGTCGTCGGAGATCAGCTGAAGCTCGCCAGCGACACGATCCGTTACGCCCAGGAAGGCACGCTGAGCCCCCATGCACGCAGCGTCTACGATCCTCCGGAAGTCCAGCACGGCGTAGGCTCGACGAGCGGTGATGTGTGGGGCCTCGGCGCGAGCGTCTTCGCAGCGCTTACTCGCCGTGCGCCTTCGGCTGGCGGTGAGCACCGGGACACCGTGCTGCCGGACGATTTTCCGCCTGATTTCCGCGATCTCGTGACTCGCTGTCTGAGCCCGAGGCCGAAGGACCGGCCGCGGGTTCCGGAGCTTCTGGCATGGCTGTCAGCCCCCGCGGCCGATGCCGCGACGGCACTGGCCAGTGAGCCACCCTCGCCCGCGACGGTCGAGCCGCCGACGCCCGAGGCGCCGACCTCCGGCGCAAAGGCGGTGGAGGGGGCAAAGGCAGTGGAGGCGAGGGCGCCCGAGCAAAGACCAGCCGAGCCAAGCGCGGCCGCACCGCGCACAAGCGAGCCAAGCACGACCGAGTCAAGCACCACCGAGCCAAGCACCACCGACCGGGAGGCCCCGGCCGTCAGGATGTCCGGCGGGTCTGTGCCCCCGAGGGTTGTATCCGCGCCCGCCGTCCCCGAGCCGCTGCCGCCCGCGCCCTCCGGACCACGGTCTGTGAAGCTGCAACCCGTGCCTGCCCTCATCGTCGCCGGGGTCGCGATTCTGGCGCTCGGCTGGGCCGGGGTACACGCCCTGAGGAGCCACCACACCCCGAGCGCCCCTTCACAGCCGCTTCGAGCTTCCGGGGAGTCAACGGCGGGGGGTGCCGCGACGCCTGCGGCAGCGCGGGTGCAGGCACCTGCCGCTGCAGCCGCCGCCCCGCGCCCGGGCGCGCTCCACCAGGTGATGCCCGATGTTCCATGGGGCGCTCGCCGAACCATTCGCGGCCACATCAAAGTGTGGATACGCCTGATCGTCGAGCAGGACGGCTCGGTGCTCGCCGCGGCGGCGGACCGAGCGGGCCCCAGCAGGTATTTCCTGCGGCTCGCCATGGAGGCAGCCAAGAAATGGACCTTCCCGTCGGTTGCGGCCCCGTCCCGGCGCCTGGTGCAGGTTCGGTTCGACTTCAGTCGCGACGGGACCACGGCACGTGCCGTGGCGCTCCAGTGATGGCGCCTAGGCTCCCACGGGGGGCTCGAGGGGCAGGCTGAACGAGAACGTGGCTCCCTCTCCCGGCCGGCCTTCCGCCCACACTTTGCCGCCGTGGCGCTCAACGATGCGCTGCACGATCGAGAGGCCGACGCCGGTTCCCGTGAACTCTGCCTGCGAGTGCAGGCGCTGGAATACGCCGAAGAGCTTGGCGGCATACTTCATGTCGAACCCGGCCCCATTATCCCTCACGAAGTAAGTCCGCTGTCCGTCGGCTTCGTAGCCGCCCACCTCGATGCGCGCCACGTCTCGGCCGGAGGTGAACTTGAAGGCATTGGAAAGCAGATTCACGAGGACCTGTTTGAGGAGCGGGGCATCCGCATAGCAGGGAGCGAGGTCGTGCAGGCTCAACTCGATGCGCCTCGTGGCATGCTCGCGCGTGAGCATGCCTGCGATCTCGCGCGCGAGGTCGTTCATCGAGACCTCGACGACCTTGAGCGATGCACGTCCTGAGCGCGCGAAGGACAGCAGGTCCTCGATCAGCTGACCCATCCGCGCGGCACCCGACTGGATCTGCTTCAGGAGCTCACCACCCTTGGCGGAAAGACCGGGTCCGCATTCCCCGGGCAGCATGTCGCACAGCGCCCGGATCGCTCTGAGAGGGGCGTGCAGATCATGCGAGACGGAGTATGAGAAGGCCTCCAGGTCGCGATTGGCGAGCTCGAGCTCGCGCGTCCTCTCGAGAATGCGCCGCTCGAGCTCCTTGTTGAGGCGGCGCAGGCGCCGCGACTCCAGCGCGCGGGCGATGACAGGCAGCAGCTGGTTCATCCGGAAGGGCTTGACGATGTAGTCGCAGGCGCCGGCCTGCATCGCCTTGACCGCCGTATCGATCGTCGCGTGTCCCGTCATGACGATGCCGACCATGTCCGGATCGATCTGCTGCGCGGCACGCAGCAGCGCAACTCCATCCATATCGGGCATCATCAGGTCCGTCAGGAGCAGATCGTAGGATGCCTCCTGCATCGCCTCGAGGGCCGCCGCGGCGGACTCGAACCCTGCGGTGGCAAAGCCCTCGATCCCGAGCGTGTCGCAGAGCGCACGCGTGTGCGCCACCTCGTCATCGACGATGAGTAACCGTGGGTTGGATTCCGGGGCCGACGTCGCCGCAGCCTTCATGTGACCTCGGCGGGCCGGGTGACGAGATCAGCCAGGGCCGAGCGCAGGTCGGCGATTTTCGGGGGCTTGCTCAGCACCCGATCGACGTGCGGCGGGATGTCATCTTCCGAGAGCATCCGCTTGCCCCAGCCGGTGAGCAGGATGACGGGGGTCTCCGGGGATGCGGCCGCAACGGCGGCGGCGACCTTGCGGCCGTCGACGTAGGGCATTCCGAGATCGGTGATCACGGCATCGAAGGGCGCACCGCGCTGAGCGGCCCCTGTGACCGCATCGATACCCTTCTGCCCGCCATCGGCTGCCGTCACGAGGTGCCCGTCGGCCTCGAGAATGTCGCGCAGTGACTTGAGGAGGAGCGGGTCGTCATCGACGAGCAGCAGTGCGAGTCGCCGGTTCGGCATCGCAAGCGCAGAGGCCCGCTCGGTCACACCGGAGGAGGCTTCGGAGACGGGGAACGAGAGACCAACCGTCGTCCCATTGCCGATCACGCTTCGGATATCGAGCTCGGCGCTGTGCCGCTGCACCATGCCGTAGACCATCGCCAGACCCAATCCCGTTCCGCGCTCTCCCTTGGTGGTATAGAAGGGCTCGAGGCACCTGCGGCGCGTCTCCTCGCTCATCCCGATGCCGGTATCGCAGACCTCCACGCGCACCTCGCGGTGCGGCTCCTCGTCCTTGCTCGATGCCTCGCGGGAGCGCAAGGTGAGCGTGCCCCCCTCGGGCATCGCATCGACGGCATTGAATACGAGGTTGGTGAGTGCATCTCGAATCTCACCCTCCGCCCCCATGATCTCCGGGAGATTCGGCGCAAGGTCGGTCTCGAGGCGTATCACGACGCCTCGTTGCTGCGGCAGATCGCTCCAGCGTGCGCGCGTGAGGTCGAGCACCTCGCCGATCAAGCGGTTCATCGTCACGCGCGCGAGCACGAGCTGCTGCTCGCGGGGCCGATAGAACTCGCGCATCCGCGCCACCGTCTGCGCGACATCCTCGATGGCGCGCTGAATGGTGACGAGGTAGCCGCGTGCGCGCTCGCTCAAGCCGGGCTCGCGCTCGAGGAGCGTATCGGTGTAGAGCGATATCGGGGAGATGGCGTTGTTGATGTCGTGCGCGATGCCGCTGGCCATCTGTCCGAGGGCGCGCAGGCGCTCCTGCTGCATCACCGCCTGCTGGGACTGACGCAGGTCGTCGTAGGCACGCTGCAAGGCATCGTGGAGCTGCGCCTGACGCGCGGCGAGGGCCGCATGCTGACTCAATTGCAGCAGGAACTCGCAATCGGTGCTGCTGAAGGCATGGTCGGAGCGGCGGGCACACACGAGCATGCCGAACACGCGGTTCTCGACGAGGAGGGGGGCGATGACGAGCGAGCACAATCCTGCCTTGGCGAAGCGGCTGGGAAAGGGAAAGCGGACCTCGCGGGTGTCCGGCTCGTAGACGAGCTGTCCTTCGATCGAGCTCGAAAGACCGTTCTGATCGATCGGGATCGTGTCGCCGATTTGCAGGCCGAGCGCCTCCACGAACGCAAGGCCGTGGCCCCCGAGTGTTGCGAGCTTCACCGTCTGCGTGTCTTCCTCCTTCAGGCACGCGCAGCCGAAGTCGATGGGCAGGTCATCCTCGAGTGTGCGCAACAACACCTGAAAGATGCTCGGCAGGTCCTGCCGCTCGCTGATTGCTCGGGTGATCCGGCGCAGCAGCTCGAGACGGGTGAGCTGACTTTGAAGCCGGCCTTGGTCCTCCGCGATGCGCGTGAGCATGTGATTGAAGGCATGGGTCAGAAGTGCGAGCTCGTTCTCCTTTGCGGGCGGCGCGCGCACCGAGTAGTCGTGCTTCTCGGATACGGCCCGCGCCGTCTCGGCGAGCGCGAGGATCGGGCGCGAGATCTGTCGCTGCGCCCGGCTCGCGATCAGGTAGGCGACGACGGAGCTCAGCCCCATGATCACCAGCGTGATCAACCCATAGAGGCGAAATCGCTCGTAGATCGCCCCGAGATCGGACTTGAGATAGAGCGTCCCGAGGCTCCGCCCCTCCTGAACGACGGGCTGCGCTCCAATGAGCGATCCCTCCTCGAAGCGATAGCCGAGCCGCGGTGGAGTTGCCGGGAGAGGCTCCGAGCCGCCGCTCGGTCGGTACTGCGCGAAGAGCTTCCCGCTCGAGGTGTAGAGGCCTGCAGCGACGATGTGCGGCTCCGCCTTGAGCGCGGAGAGGGTCTCGGTGGCGTCGTCGGCATTTTCGAAGGCGAGCGCCGCGGTGCTGTTCGAGGCGATCGCCTCGCCGAGTGTCATGAGGTTGCGCTCTGCGAGCTGCCGCGCGCTCAGCAGCTCATAGGCGCTGAAGGCGGCGGCGGTCACCAATACGACCACGCCGCTCGTCAGCCACAGCATGGTCATGAGCGAGCGCTTGATGCCGGTTCTGCGCATCGCCTAGCCCTCCACCGGGCCCACGATCTCGGCTGGCCGCAGCAGCTTCGAGCTGATCGTGAGGCCGCCGGCGCGCGCCGCCGCAACGTTGATCTGCATGCGGATTCGATCGCTCTGGGTGACGAGGTTGATCATCACGCCCGCGCGCGCGGCGTCGTCGATGTCGCTCACCGTGAGAATGCTCCGGCCGCGCAGCGCCTGCACGATCGCACCGAGCTGCGTCGCCTCGGAGCGGTCGATGAACAGGATGTGACAATCCTTGACCTGCGAGACATCGCTGTAGCGGCGCACCTCGAGCGGGTGAGCGCCGACCCGCTCGCCCTTGACGACGGCATCGAGCTCGTGGCCGAACGGGTCGGTACCGAGAACGGCGATGATCAGCGGCGCATCTGCGGTACCGAACGCCGCAGGCGGCCAGGAGACGAACTGCGAGAAGTTGAAGAGGAACACCGCCTTGACCTCGTACTCCGACGGGGCGGCGGCGATCGCCCCGCAGCACGTGCATGCGGCGAGCGATACCAGCAGTGCGATGAGTCCGCGGCGCTGCATGCTAGAGGTGCAGTTCGACACTTGCGAGAACGCTCCGGCCGATGAGGTCGGCAGGCGGCGCGAACTCCTCGTGATGGGCGTGCAGCAGGTTGAAGCCGCTGAGTGCGAGGTCGCAGTGCGCGGAGACCCGCCAGGCCAAGCGCGCGTCGAGCTCGGTGTAGGCGGGAACGGCAGGGTCGGGCAGCGCGCTCACGTAGCGCAGGGTGGCATCGAAGCTGAGATCGGTCGTCAAGTTCGAGGACGACCGGAGCATTGCTCGGTAGCTCGGGTCGTCTCCGACCTGGCTGGTGCCGAGCAGGCCGCTGCTCCAGGGCTGGAAACGCAGATTCTCGTGCTCCTGGGCCCCGCCGAGCGACAGACGCCACCCCTCCAGGACCTGGTAGTCCCCCCAGGCCTCGACCCCATAGGTCTCGCCTTCGATTCCGTTGCCAAAGTGCAGGGGCAGGATCGCGCCGTCACCGGCGAACTCGATGCTGCGCAGGTCGTCGTAAACGTTGTAGTAGGTCGAGGCCGAGAACGACAGTGCGGAGGTGGGTTGCGCGCGCATCCCGGCCTCGTAGGCCGTGAGGGTCTCGGGGGTGAAGTCCTCGCCGCCGACCAGGAAGAGCGTGCTGCCCAGGTACTCCTCAACGTCCCGATCGAACGGGGTGGGCGAGCGGATGGCACGCGAGACTGCCGACCAGAGAAGCACCTTGGGGCTCACATTCCAGGCGAGCCGCCCGTCGGGCAGCGGCGTGGTGCCCGAGTAAGGGTCATCCTCGAGCTTCAACCCGAGGATCAAGCGAAGCGCCGGGGTCAACGCGATGGTGTCCTGCCCGAATATGTCGCTCAAGTTGAGCGCACGGTGAGGCGGCACGAACAGCAGCCCGGCGGCATCGGTGATGTCGTAGTCGTTCACGCGCTCGCCGACGCCCCATACGATCGAGTTCCAGCCGAGAACGTCGAAGCTGTGCTGCAGCTCGAGATCGTAGGTGTTGAGCACGAAGGCGCCGCCTTCGACGTTGAAGCGCTCGACGTGGTCGAAGTAGGTGAGCAGCTGCAGCTGTGAGTCGCTCGCAAAGGAGTGGACCCATCGCCCGATGAGGTCCGCACCCGAGATTCCGGTATCGCCGGTCGGTACGCTCTCGTTCCCGCGATACGCATCCCCCTCGGCGGTCACCGAATCCGCATCCTCGCTCCAGTCCGTGCGAAACCCACCCTGAGCCTTCGACCACCCGTCCTCGGCGCTCCCGCCGGTCGGGCTCTGGAGCGCATCGCCGACCAATCCCTTGGCGTATACGCGAAAGGCCGTGTCGTCGATCTGATCCCCGACGCGGGCGGATGCGGTCTGCTCCAGGTTGCCGCCGGCCGCGGTGAGCAGGGTGCCCTGGGTGGAGCCTGCGTTACGCGTGATGATGTTGATCACGCCGTTCATCGCATTGGCGCCCCACAGCGTCGCGCCCGGACCGCTGATCACCTCGATGCGCTCGATGTCCGGGATCATAGTGTCGAGGGCGTCCCAGTAGACTCCGGAGTAGAGCGGGGAGTACACACTGCGTCCGTCCACGAGGACGAGGAGCTTGTCGGAGTAGCTCTCTGCTGCGCTATTGCCGCTGAAGCCCCGCGCGGTGATGACGTAGCCGCTCGCGCTCGTCTGAAAGACCTCGAGGTTGGGCGCGAGCCGCAAGATCTCGGGAATCGTGGTGGCACCCGAGCGCACGATGTCGTCATGCGTGATGATGTAGACGGCCGCGGGGGCATCACCGAGGGGCTGTGAGGTCTTGGAAACGGAGGTGACCTCGACATTCATGAGTTGCTCGACGCTCAACTTCTTGAGGTCTTCGGTCGAGGACGAGTCGCCGTTGCTTTGGCCGAGGGCGGGCCGTGCCAGAAGGACCGCGGCAAGGAGCGCAAGCGCCACCGAAGCCCTCGAGGGGCTCACGCCGGCCCTTTCGCTCGTCTGACGTTGGACACTCATCGCGGACGCCACTCGACTGATCCCTACGGTTGGGGCCGCAGGATGCCGCGCGTTCGCAATAAGTGAACAGCACGAGGGCGAGGAACTGTGAGTGCAATCTCATCGCGGCTTGGAAAGCTGCGAACTTAATCAATCCTCGCCGTCCCCGAAGGTCGCAGCCTCGCGGGGTGCTCGAGTATTGGACACGGAGCGCGGGCTTACGGCCAAGCTGGCTGCGGCCGTCTCGACCCGGACGCGACCGGATTCTGAGAAGTAGAGTCGATGCACTTCACAGGTGCAATGCGGCACCGGTGTTAAGTTATTCGTCTCGTTGAGCCAGGACTCGCCGCTGATAACAGGGACTGCGAGGATCTCGCCGGTGAACTTGACATCTCCAAAGCGCTCGGGACCGCACGATCGCGAGGAGCCCATTCGCGTCCTGCTGATCGAGGACGTGGAGGTCGAGGCGGAACTCACCGTCCGGCAGCTGCGCCTCGATGGTATCGAGCCCATCGTCGAGCGAGTGGAGACCGAAGAGGCGATGCGTGCGGCGTTCAAGGAGTTCAAGCCGAGCATCATCCTCTCGGACTTCAGTCTGCCCCGGTTCAACGGTCTTGCCGCGCTCGAGATCGCCCGCGAATGCGCCCCCGAGGTCCCCTTCGTGTTCGTCTCCGGGACCATCGGCGAGGAGCGCGCCATCGAGGCACTGCATCGCGGCGCCGTTGACTATGTGCTGAAGACCAACCTCGCGCGCCTGGGTTCCGCCGTGCGACGCGCGCTCGAGGAGGCCGCCGCGCGTCGGGTGGCCAGGCGCCAGGAGCGCCAGATCAAGCATTTGACGGGCGTGTTGCGCATGTTGGGCGGGATCAACAGTGCCGTCGTGCGCATCCACGACCGCAACGAGCTGCTGCGCGAGGCGTGCAGGCTCGCGGTGACCGTTGGCGGTTATGCCTCGGCCATCGTCGCGCTCAGGCGCCCGAAGGCTCAGCTGATGGAGCCTGTCGCATCCCACGGCGCCGATGCCGAGGCGGCGGCGCGGCTGTGCGAGTTGATCGGCCGGCGCGCGCTAGCTGACTTGAAGGCGGGAAAGATGCGCCCGCAGACACCCGAGGTGCTCGTCTTCAGCGAGGCCGAATATCGGCCGAACGCGAAGGGGGTGAGCTCAGAGGAGGCTGCGGGGCGTCCCATGGTCGCCCTGCCGCTCATCGTGGACAAGACGGTCATCGGTGTCCTGAGTGTCTGCAGCCTCGAGCCCGGCCCGGTCGGCGACGAGGAAATGCGCGTACTGCGGGAGGTGGCGGCCAATATCGCCTTCGCGCTGCAGTATCTACAGCAGGGCTCGAAGGTACGCCTGCTCTCATACTTCGACGTGCTCACCGGACTTGCCAAGCGCACGCTGTTCTGCGAGCGCGTGGCCAAAGGCCTCGAGGCAGCGACCGCGAGCGCATCCCGCTACATCGTCGGAGTCGTCGATGTCGCGAACCTGAGCGCGGTGAACGACTCCTTCGGGCGCCACGCCGGGGACCAGTTGCTGCAACTCGTCGCCGACCGTCTGAAGCGGCGCTTCGAGGACACGGAGCGCCTCGCGCATTTTGCGGGCGGAACGTTTGCTGTCGCGCAGCCGATCACCGGTCCCTGGCAGACCGGTCAGGAGAAGCTGCGCCACGAGCTCGATGAGCTCTTCGCTCCGGCATTCCAGCTCGAGGGCAAGGATGTACCGGTCGCCGCGCGCAGCGGTGTGGCGCTCTTTCCGGATGACGGGCGGGAGCCGGACGTGCTCGTCCAGAAGGCCGAGGCGGCACTGCGCAACGCGAAGGACTCCGGCGAGCGGCACGGCCATTACAGTGCGGAAGAGCACGCGATGCGGCTTGCGCAGGTCGCCCTGGAGAGGAAGCTGCGCGTTGCGCTCGAGCGGAATCAGTTCGAGCTTCACTATCAACCGAAGGTCAGCGTCAAGACGCGCCGCATCGAGGGCGTCGAAGCGCTCATTCGCTGGAAGGACCCCGACGCGGGCTTGGTGGCGCCCGCGCAGTTTCTCCCGATTCTCGAGACGAGCGGCCTCATCATCGAGGTCGGGGACTGGATCATCGAGCGTGCCGCGACCGACTGCAGGCAGTGGGAGCACCTCGGGGTGCCGGTACGGGTGGCGGTGAACATCTCCCCGGTGCAGCTGCGCCGACCGGACTTTATCGCGCGGTTCTTCAAGCACACGCAAGGCTGGACGAGCGACGGTTGCGGACTCGATGTGGAGATCACGGAGGGGGCGCTGCTCGGTGAGTCCTCGGCGGAGGTGGGTAAGCTCAAGGTGCTGCGGGCGGCCGGCGTGCATGTCGCGATCGATGACTTCGGCATGGGGTACTCATCCCTCGCACGCCTCTCGGATCTGCCGATCGACACGCTGAAGATCGATCGAACGTTCATCAGCAAGATGAGCGCCGATCCGCGCTCGCGCAAGCTCGTCTCCGTCATGATCTCGATCGCTCGCGTGTTCAAGATGAAATGCGTCGCCGAGGGGGTCGAGCACCAGGAGCAGCTCGATGCACTCTGGCAGCTCGGTTGTGATCAGTCGCAGGGTTACCTGCACAGCAAGCCCGTGACGACCGAGCAGTTCGTCGAGCTGCTGCGTAACGGCCGCGGTCGCTTCATCCTGCCGCCGGACTCGGAGGCGGAGGTCTCGGAGCCCGCGGACCACAAGTCGCGACGGTGAGCTCCCGCTGATCGCTGCTCGACAGCGCTCAGTGACTCTCGAGCGCGTGTGACAGCAAGCCACAGAATTCGCGCGCGAGCGGAGAGGGGGGCCGCGCCCTGAGCTGCAGCAGGTAGAGCGGTCGCAAGAGCGATGTGGCACCGGCGTGAGCGAGCGTCAGGACGCGGACCTCCTCCATGCGCATCAATTCACGCACCACCCGTGCCGGCAGCATTGCGACGCCGAGTCCGGCGGCGACCGCACGGGCGATGCCTTCGTTGCTGCCGAACTCGACGGTACGCTCAGGCTCGATGCGCTCGGCGCGCATCACGCGATCGGTCACCTCGCGCGTGCCCGAGCCCGGCTCGCGCAGCAGCCACGCCTCGGCATTGAGCTCCGCGAGAGTTGCCGGGCGGCGCCGTGCGAAGCGCGCCTCGGGGTGCGCGATGATATGCAGCTCATCATCGCGCCAATGGGTTGCCACGATGCGCTCATCGTGCACTTGGCCTTCGACCAGGGCCAGGTCGATCTCGCAGTCGACCAAGGCCCGTCCGACCGTCTGGGTGTTGCCGACTCGGATTTGCAGCTCGGCTGCAGGGACTTGGCGCGCGAACTGCGCGACGTAACGGGGAAGCCAATAGCCTGCGATGGTGGTGCTCGCGCCGATGACCAAGCGCCCGCGCTTGAGGCCGACGCGCGCCCGCACCTCATCGGTTGCAGCCCGCTCGAGCGCGAAGATTCCCCGCGCATGCTCGAACAGCGCTTGGCCACTTTCCGTCAGTCGTACTCCCCTCATCCCGCGCGTCCCTGCGGCTCCACGCTCGATCAATGCCAGATCGAGCTGATGCTCGAGCTGCCGTACCGCCTTGGACACCGCCGGCTGACTGATGAACAGGCTGCTCGCGGCGCGCGAGAAGCTACGGTGCTCGGCGACGGCAGTGAAGATCCGCAGCAAGTGCAGGTTCATGCTCGTGAATAACCAATAGTTATCGAATAGTGAACTAAATACATTTGATTTATATCACAACGGTGCCTAGGGTTCGCTCAACGGACCATGAGTCACCCTGCGCACGCCCCGCACCAGGCCAAACGCCACCCGCTCGCGACAGGCGCCGGCTGGCTCGGCCTTGCGCTCGCTGGCGCCATCGCCACCGCGGGGATCGTCTCGGCATCGATGCCCGCAGTGCAACACTACGGACTGAGCGCCCTGACCCTCGCCATCGTGTTGGGCATTGCCGCGGGCAACACGTTTTTCCCCGCGATCGCAGCACACACGGCAGCGGGCGTGGACTTCTCCAAGAGCACGCTGCTGCGCGCCGGGATCATCCTCTTTGGTCTTCGCATCACCTTCCAGCAGATCGCCGCCGTCGGTTGGGCGGGTGTCCTCATCGATGCGCTGATCGTCGTACTGACGTTCACCCTCGCCGTGCAGGTCGGCACGCGCGTGTTCGGGCTGGATCGGCAGACCTCGATGCTGATCGGTGCGGGCAGCGCACTCTGTGGTGCAGCCGCCGTGATGGCGACCGAGCCGGTCATTCGCGGGCAGGCCTACAAGGTGTCCGTCGCCGTGGCCACGGTGGTGGTTTTCGGAACGCTCGGTATGTTCGCGTACCCCCTGCTGTACCCGTTCCTCGGATTGTCGGAGCACGCATACGGCGTATTCACCGGCTCGACCGTGCATGAAGTTGCGCAGGTCGTGGCGGCCGGCAGGAGCGTGAGTGAGGCGGCGGCGGCGGCGGCGGTCATCGAGAAGATGCTGCGCATCATGATGCTCGCGCCATTCCTGCTCGCGTTGTCCGGCCTGCAGCGCGAGGGCGGTTCGGGCGCGTCAGCCGGGGGACGTGCGGTGCGCGCGCCGATCGTCATTCCATGGTTTGCCGTGCTGTTCATCGTCGCGAGCGCGGTGAACTCCCTTCATGTTCTGCCCGCACGCCTGATCTCGGGCCTGATCGAGATCGACACGGTGCTCCTTGCGACGGCGATGGCGGCGCTCGGCCTGCGAACGCACGTCGGCGCAATTCGCCAGGCGGGCTTGCGGCCGCTCTTGCTCGCGGCCGCCTTGTTCGGCTTTCTGGTTGTCGGTGGCTACGCGATCAACCGATCGGTGACCGCTCTGCTTCGATGAGGCCGTGGCCGGGTGATGGCCCAGAGCAGCGCTGGCTCGTCGCCGATCCGGGCGCACGCATCCTCGGGGGGCGCCGGCTGCGCCCGAGCAGGTCCTCGCCGCTTCTTCTATTCTCTTTGGGTGACCGCGGCCTGCTTTTCCCGGGGGAGCTCAGGGCAAGTGCGAGCTTCGGACTCGGCCGGAGCGGCCGCGTGACGCACGGGCAGTAGTGCGACTCCGTGCGCCAAGCGCCGGTAGAGCTCCACAGCCAGAAGCAGCATGATCTGGACACGCTGAATGCAGAGTCGCAGAGCTCCTCGGCCCACGACGCGCAGATCACGGGACCCGAATAGGCTGCGCGCCGTGACGATCTCGATTCTCATCGGAATGAGCAGGAACAGCAGACAGGTGAGAATGCGTACTGATGCGAGCCGGAACACGCTGGGACACGGATAATTCCATTCGGAAAAATTCTCGTATTGGACTGCGAACAGCAGGCACCGGTCGGTAAACGACGAATAGCGGCCATTGCGCACGGCCTGCGCGGGTCGGGCGCCGGACCATACGGTCGTACCCTGCGTCACCGTCCAAGGACGGCCGCTAAACGTGCTCTCCAGCAGCGACGGCCGGTAGGGCAACCGCAGCCAATCGGCCACGGTCCGCATGGTTTCCTGAAGGCGCAAGTGCAGGTCCTCGAACCGCACCGCGAGCGTGCGCGATTCCATCCCGAGGTGCGGCTCATCCCCCAAGATCAGGCTCGAGACTGCGTTGACAGAACCCCTGAGTCCTTCATCTTTGAACGAGTACTCGAACGTGCGGCCGCAGTTCGTAATCGGATCACGCACCGTGTGAATGAACTGAACGTCTGCAAAATCCTCGCGGAGATATCCTGCGAGGATCTCATTGCGAGTGTGCTGCTCATAGACGATCAATGGGCGGGGGTTTGCAGGTATCCGGCCACGCGCCACGCAGTAGACGATGAACAACAACCGGAAGAACACGGCACGCGATTCCAGAAACTCCGCTGGCCGATCTGCATAAGCCTCGCAGGCCGCATCGACGGCGGCAAGATAGTCTGCGGCCTTCACAGAGTGATCGCTGTGGAAGAAGGAAGTGCAATGGCCTTCATCCAGGAACGGATAACACAGCAATTTCGCGCGCAACGACAACGATGGGTACCGATAGAAGAACTGGTAGGTGGCACAGCTGAGATATGCCGGGAGAGAAATGAGATCATCGTGCCCGTCGAGATAACTGGCCAGCAGCAACCCGCCGCCCTTGCCATAGGGAAGGATGCTCACAACACGCTGCATGCCGGCAAGATCGAAGCGCCGAATATCGGACAATGCGCGGGCTGTCGATGAGTGCGCCGCCCCGGGTTGCTCGGAGCCAAAGAAGGCGTGGGAACGTTCCAACAACTGCTCTGCCGTGGGCGTTGGCCGCGAAGCGTCCGCGACGGAAGGGTCGGCCCAGTGCCCCCGTGTCATCAGGCCTTTCCAAAACCTTGTGAGGCCTCCCGGCCGGACTATCGTTTCGCGCTTGGCCACACCTAAAGACTCGCTGTTCGATTTGCGAAGCTCAAGGTTAGCACGGGAGCTCAGCCGGCGTCGGGCGATACTCCGCGTCGCACCGCACGCTGGAAGGACTGCGAGTTTGCATATTCTGGCAGTCGCATCTTTAGTCCCCCCCGATGATTGCAGCCTCTACTCGCCAGCGTATCCCGCCTCGAGCGGGTGGCGAACGGCAAGAATCACAACGATGTGCTGCATGGCTGCATGCGCGTCATCAACAGATCACGCGGAGCGCGCGCACACGGGGAAATCGCGATCATGGATGACCAGAGCGTCCGCACTGATCGACAGCGCGCTCGCCGCCTGCACAGCATCCGAGAGCTTCAGGCGCAACGAGGCTCTCAGCCTGGCGGCACCCGCCGCGATGTCAGCGGTGAGATCGAGTACCTGCCAGGATTCGAGGATTCCTCGATAGCGTCGTGATAGCGTTTCCTCGCCAGCCTGCAGCGGACCGGTGAGCACTTCCACAATCGCCAGTGTGGTGACCGCGGCGATCCTCATGTAGTAGCACACTGCGGAGGTGAAGTCCGCCTGGGATAATAACCAAAGGCGTGGGTTTGCAAGAAGGGTCTAAGCAGCGGGGTTGGACCGAGCTCTCGGATGTGAGCTCAGGAGAAACGCTCGTTCGATTTCTGATCCTTGTCATCGCTACGTTGCCAACTGTCGGCGCAGTTCGAATTCGATCGCATCGAGGCGATCCTGGTGTTCCGAACGCTGCCGTTCGTTGAGCATCCGCTGCCGGAAGTCGGCCCGACTTCGAGTCTCCACCTTGCCGACCTGTAATGCTCGGGCAATCAGGTCGCAAGCTTGTATGTCGCAAAATGAGGCCGACAACCAATCCCGCCCACGGTCTCGCTGACAGTTGACACGGTTGCGCTGAACAAGTTGACGCAGTGACAAATAGGCGCCTCACGCGAGCGAAGGGCGGCGGGGCAGCGCGCGATGAAATGCCTAGTGATCGAGGATGATCCTGAGGCCTCGAGGTACATCTGTCGAGCATTGCAGGAGGCGCTGTACGCAGTAACGCTCTGCGGCAACAGTCTCGATGCCCTGCACTACATCACCGATGACACCTGGGACCTCATCATCCTGGAGCGGCACCTGCCGGGAGGTGTGGACGGTCTCGCCATTGTTCGCAAGCTCCGAGAGCTCGGCAAAACGACCCCCGTGCTCATCGTGAGCTCCCTCGCGAGCGCCGATGAGCGCGTGAGAGGCTTGCGCGACGGTGCCGACGATTACCTTGCCAAGCCCTTCGTGGTTTCCGAGCTGTTGGCGCGCGCCGAGGCGCTGCAGCGCCGCCACGGCGCGAAGTACGACACGTCCTTGCTCAAGGTCGCTGATCTGACTTTGGATATGCGTGCCTTCACGGTCACCCGCGGCACTACACCAATCGCCTTGCACCCGTGCGAGTTTCGGCTGCTCGTGTACCTCATGCGTCACGAAGGGCGGGTCGTCACGCGGACCATGCTTGTCGATGCCATCTGGGGGCACCCGCTCACCTCACCGAATGTCCTGATCGATGTTCACATCAGCCGGCTGCGCAGCAAGGTTGACAGAGGGTTCTCGCCTGCATTGATCCACACCGTCCGCGGCGTTGGATACGTCCTTCGGAATCCTTCCAATCCGTAATCCGGTGGAAATTTCATAGTAACGCTGCTGCGCGCATCGTTGGCGGACCGCCAGAGCCCCAGGTCGGGGATCGAGGGAGGACGTCTCGGAGAACCCGCTCACAAGGCGGGTCACGGTGACAAACGATGCGTGCACAGCGTCTATCCTGTCTTGCGACGACCGGAATGGTTTCGCTCGTGGTCGCCGCCTGCGCGGTAGGTCCGAACTTTCACAAGCCTGCGCCGCCCCCCGGTGCCGGTTACACCGCGGCAGCCCTGCCCAAGGCGACCGCCTCGGCAGACATCGCAGGCGGGGAGGCTCAACGATTCATGTTCGGACGGGACGTCGCCTTCAAGTGGTGGGAAGCCTTCGGAAGTCCCGCGCTGAATGCTCTGGTCGAGCAGGCGCTGCACGCAAATCCGACCATTCCTGCCGCACGGGCGGCGCTGCGCCAGGCGCAGGAGCTCGTGTACGCGCAGCGCGGATATTTTTTCCCGAGCGTGGCGGCCGATTACGCCTTCGAGCGCCAGCAGATCTCGGGCAATATTGCGAGCTCGGCGGCGATCGGGTTGCAGGGGAACGGCCAGAACGTCGTGCCGAGCGGGCCGGTCGAGCCGCTCATCTACAACTACCACACGGCGCAGCTGACCGTTGGCTTCACGCCGGATGTCTTCGGGGGCAATCGGCGACGCGTCGAGTCCATGCAGGCGCAGGCCCAGATGCAGCGCTTCGAGCTCGAGGCGACCTACGTGACGCTCGCCTCGAACGTCGTCGCGGCGGCGATTCAAGAGGCCTCCATCCGGGCACAGATCGCGGCGACCCGGCAGATTATCGACGACAACCGCAAGTCGCTCGAGGTCCTGCGCGACAAGTACAAGCAGGGCTATGCCATGCGGATCGATGTGGCGGCGCAGGAAGCGCAGCTCGCACAGGCCCTGGCGCTGCTGCCGCCGCTCGAGAAGCAGCTCGAGCAGACCCGCGATCTACTGCGCGTCCTCGCCGGCAAGCTCCCCAACCAGGAACTCGCGCAAACCTTCGATCTCGACTCCCTGAAGCTGCCGCGGGATCTGCCCGTGAGCTTGCCTTCCAGGATCGTCGAGCAGCGCCCCGACGTGCGCGCCGCCGAGGAGCAGGTGCGCTCGGCCAACGCACAAGTGGGGGTTGCGATGTCCGCGATGCTCCCGCAGTTCTCGATCACCGGCGCCATCGGAGGCGGGGCGACCGAATTCGCCTGGATGTTCGCGAAGGGCGGGCCGTTCTGGAATCTATTCGCCGGAGTGTCGCAACCGCTGTTTGCCGGCGGCACGCTGTTGCACACCAAGCGCGCGGCCGATCAGGCGCTCCTCCAGGCGGTGGCGCAATACCAATCGACCGTGCTCACCGCATATCAGAACGTCGCCGACACGCTGCATGCGATCATCTCGGACGCCGATGAGCTCGCCGCTGCGGTTGCAGCGGAGCGCGCCGCGAAGGTTACCCTGGATCTCACCCACGAGCAGATGCGCGACGGGTTCGTCGATTACCTCGCCGACCTTGCCGCCGAGATCACCTACCAGCAGGCCTTGCTCACGCTGGTCCAGGCGCAGTCGACGCGGTTCGGCGATACGGCCGCGCTCTATCAAGCGCTCGGGGGCGGCTGGTGGAATCGAAAGGGAGCGACTTGACTCATGCGCAATCCGATTGTGCCCGCGCCCTTCAATCATCGACCCGCAACGCTCAGCGCGGCGGCCGTGACCCTCGCCGCGCTCGTCGCGGCGCTCGTTTACGTGCTGCATCCGGGCACCGCCGAGGCCGACCACGTCTCCTCGACCCCCGCGAATCCAACGACCGCCGATAGCGTCGAACTGGAGCCCTCGCAGCTCGGTGCCATCACGATCGCCCCAATCGGTGAGCACGAGTTCGTCTATCGTAAGCAAGCGGTGGGCATCATCGATTTCAACCAGGACATGAATGTCCAGGTGTTCACGCCCTATCAGGGCCGCATCCTGAAGACGTACGCCGATCTAGGCGATCGGGTCAAGAAGGGGCAGGTGCTGTTCACGATCGAGAGCCCCGACTTCATCGCGGCGGAGTCGAACCTGATCGGGGCGGCCGCGACGCTCGATCAGACGACGAGCGCCCTCAAGCGCGCGATCAAGCTCTATGCGGCGCACGGCATCGATCAGAACGACTACGAGACCGCGGTCGCCAATCAGCAGACGGCGGAGGGTGCCTTCAAGGCGGCGCGCCATGCGGTCGCGGTGTTCGGCAAGACCGAAGCCGAGATCGACCGCATCGTCGCGAAGCGACAGGTCGAGCCTGCGTTGGTCGTGAGGAGCCCTATCACGGGTCGCATCACGGCCCGCAATGCGGCACCCGGTCTACTCGAACAGCCCGGCAACGCGCCGGCACCCTATTCCGTCGCGGATCTCAGGACCAAATGGATGGTGGCGAACGTCATCGAAAGCGACAGCCCGCTCTATCGTGTCGGCCAGCCGATCCAGGCAAGGCTGATTGCTTACCCCGGACGCATCTTCACAGGCAAGGTCTCCCGGCTCGGCCGATCGCTCGACCCCAACACGCACCGCATCGTCGTCCGCTGCGAGATCGCCGACCCCAGGGACGAGCTCATTCCGGGAATGCTCGCGAATTTCGCGATCCAGGTACAGGCGCCGCTCACCTCGATTGCTATCCCGGTGAACGGTGTGGTGCGAAACGGCGACGGCAGCTTCACCGCGTGGGTCACCACCGATCGGCGGCATTTCACGGAGCGAGCAGTGCAGCTCGGGGAGCCCCTCGATGGGGAGTATCCGGTCAGACGCGGCCTCAAGCGTGGGGAGCTCGCAGTCGTCGATGGCGCCGTGTTCCTCAGCAACATCCTCTTCGCGCCGCCGACGGACTGATCGCCTAGCCCCTCCCCGCAGGCCTTTCAGAGCGCACGATGCTCAAAGCGATCATTGCCGCATGCTTGAGTCGGCGCACGATCGTTCTGTTTGCGCTGCTCGGTGTAGCCATGGCGGGCCTCTACGCCTTCAAACTCATCAACATCGAGTCGTACCCGAACCCGACGCCGGTCATCCTCGAGATCACTGCCGAGGGGCCGGGCCTCTCAGCCGAGGAGATCGAGCGGTACTACACGATCCCGATGGAAGTCGGCCTGTATGCGACGCCCGGCGTCCAGGTCATCCGCTCCACCTCCTTCTACGGACTGGCCTTCGTGCGCGTGGTGTTCAAATGGGGCGTGGACTACGACTTCGCCTATGCCCAGGCGACCCTGGCGCTCGCGCAGAATGTCACGCTGCCCGGCGGTCAGATCCCCTCGGTCAATCAGAACAGCGGCAGCGGCGAGATCTATCGCTACACCGTAGAGGGACCGAAGCGGTACTCCCTGACCGACCTCCGCACGATTCAGGACTGGATCGTGTTGCGGCGGCTGTCGACCATCCCGGGCGTCATCAACATCAACAGCTGGGGCGGCACGACCAAGGAATTCGAGGTGCAGGTCGATCCGCTCAAGATGGAGGCTTTCGGCGTCACGATACCGCAGATCCTGACCGCCCTCGGCAACGGGAACATCAACGTGGGGGGACGCGAGATCGTCATGGGGCAGCAGTCCATCAACATCCGCGGCATCGGCCTGATCGACGACGGCGGCAACGACGATCTCACGCAAGGCTATCACGTCGGCGACATCGAGAAGATCGTTCTCGGCCAGTACAACGGTGTGCCCGTGCTCATCAAGGACGTGGCGAAGGTACGGATGACCTACACGCCGCGGCTCGGGATCTTCGGCAAGGACTACAACGACGATGCGGTGGGTTCGATCGTGGTCATGACCCGGACCAAGAAGACCTCGGAGGTGCTGCCGCTGGTTGAGGCCGAGGTCGCCAAGATGAACAGCGACGGAAGCCTGCCGCCGGGCGTGAAGGTGGTGCCCTTCTACGATCGGTCCTACCTCATCCACCTCACGACCCACACCGTGCTGCACAACTTGCTGTTCGGGGTTCTGCTGGTATTCCTCGTTCAATGGGCGTTTCTCGGCAATCTGCGCAGCGCGATCGTCGTGGGTGTCAACATCCCGTTTGCGCTGTTCTTCGCGCTCATTCTGTTGGTGCTGCGGCACGAGAGCGCCAATCTGCTCTCCATCGGGGCGATCGATTTCGGGATCATCGTCGACTCAGCTGTGATCATGGTGGAGAACATCTTTCGCAATCTCCAGCGCCCCGAAGAGGAAAGACGGGGCCTGCTCGCCCGCCTGACGCAGGGTGTTTACGGCTCAGACCCCACACGGTCGCTCGATGGGCAGGCGAGCCAGGGATGGACAGATCGCCTGCGGCTCATCCTCGTGAGCGCGTTGCAGGTGGACAAGGCCGTCTTCTTCTCGACGCTCATCACCGTGGCGGGATTCGTGCCGCTCTTCACCATGCAGGGCGTCGAGGGTCAGATCTTCGGCCCGATGGCCCGCACCTACGGATTCGCTCTAGCGGGGGCGCTGATCGCGACTTTCACCGTGACGCCGGTTCTGAGCCACGTCTTGCTTCCCGAGCACCTCGCGAGCGCGGAGACGTTCGTCGTGCGACTCCTCCACCGCGCCTATGAACCGGCGCTGCGCTTTGCGCTGTCCCGGCGTGCGCTCGTCGTAGGCATCGAGCTCGCGTTGATCGCCGGGACGTTGCTCCTCATCGCGCCGCGGCTCGGGAGCGAGTTTCTACCGGCGCTCGAAGAGAACAATTTCTGGATCCGCGCCTCGATGCCGACCACGCTTTCGCTGCAGGCGGGCGAGGCCGCAACGCGCAAGATGCGGCTGATCCTGCTGCGTTACCCCGAGGTCGTCACGGTCACTTCCCAGCATGGACGGCCCGATAACGGCACCGATGCGTCGCCTTTCTCGAACGTCGAGCTGTTCGTGCCGCTCAAGCCGCCAGAGGAGTGGCCGCGAGGGGTGACCAAGGAGCAGCTCACGAACGAGATCCAGCGTGATTTCGAGAAGGAACTGCCCGGGGTGGTCTTCAACTTCTCGCAATACATCCAAGACAACATCGAGGAGGCTATCTCCGGGGTCAAGGGCGCCAATTCCGTAAAGATTCTCGGTCATAACCTGGCGACTCTCGAGAAGCTCGCGCACGAGGTGCAGAGCGAGATGAGCGAAGTGCGGGGAATCACCGATCTCGGCATCTTTCCGGTGCTCGGACAGCCCAACCTCAACATCAAGATAGACCGCGACAAGATCGCACGGTACGGACTCAACACCGGTGATGTGAACACCGTGATCCAGGCGGCCATGGGCGGGGCGATCGCCACCCAGGTGCTCGAAGGAGATCGGGAGTGGAACCTCGTCGTGCGCTATCCGCCGGAGTACCGGGACAGTATCCAGAAGATTCGCAACATCAAGGTCGGCTACACGACCCCAAGCGGCACGAACGCCTACATCCCGTTGAGTGAGCTCGCAACGATATCACTCGATACCGGAGCCTCCTGGATTTACCACGAGACCCTGGTGCGATTCATCCCGATCAAGTTCAGCGTGCGGGGTCGGGACCTCGGTGGGGCTGTCGCCGAGGCGCAGGCGCGCATCGCAAAGAACGTCGTGCTGCCGCCCGGCTATCGCATCGTCTGGTCAGGCGAGTTCGAGGACCTGCAGCTCGCGAAGCAACGGCTGGAGTTCATCGTGCCGGTGAGCCTCATGCTGATCGTGTTCCTGCTCTACTCATTGTTCAATTCCATGCGTGACACTCTACTCTCGCTCGCCGGCATTCCGGTAGGCATCATCGGCGGGGTGTGGGCGCTGTGGCTAACGGAGCAGCCCTTCAGCATCTCCGCGGCGATCGGGTTCGTCTCGCTCTTCGGTGTTTCCGTGATGAACAGCATACTTCTTCTGACGTTCTACAACCAGGCGCGGGAGCGCGGCCTCGTTCCGACCGACGCGATGTTCTACGCCGCGACCCGCCGCATGCGCCCACTGCTCATGACGAGTCTCTCGGCGTGCATCGGCCTGCTGCCCGCCGCGATGTCTCACGGCATCGGCAGCCAGGTGCAGCGACCGCTTGCGACGGTGATCGTGGGCGGCATGCTGCTCGGCCCGATCATGCTCCTGCTCGCCGTACCGCCGCTGCGGATGGTGTTCATCGGCGAGGACGATGGAAGCGCACCGGGCGGCGGCGCAGGCCCGCAAGCTCCACCCGCACTCGAGCGGGAATCTTAAGGGTGTAACATGAAGCCTAAATCTCTCGTGGTGGCGACGCTTCTGACCTTTGCGTGCGCCCTGGTCGGAGCATCGGCAGCAGCAGCCGATGTTCACGCACCGGCACAGAGTCGCCTCCATGATCGAATCCCCTGGAGCGCGATTGCTCATCATCAGAGGTTCCCCACGCGGGCTGCCCTAAGGACCCGGCCGGCCCCACGCGGCTCGCCCGTGAACACTGCCCAGCAAGCATCCAACGTGCAGCTGAAACTCCGGCCGGTGGGGGTCAGTGCGATTCCCCACGTTGCACCTCTCGCTGCCCGAGGCGGCATCGTGCGGGGGGCCTCTGGAAACTCCGTCATGCACCATGCGCCGCTCAACAGCATCCTCGGCGGCCCTTCAACATTTGACGCGCGAAAACTGGTCCGCCGATGAGTGTGCACTTATGTTTTCGGCTAACGGGATGGGCCGAGAAACATCGGCGGCCTGAACCGTCGCTTCATCAAGTCCATCGTCCGAACCGTATTTCGGTATAGCCGTCGATTCGACAGCTTCGATCGGAAAGCGCTCTGGGTGTGCACCGAAGCGAAGCAGGACGTGATGGACCATGAGCATGAATGCGAAGCTCAGCGAGATGCCCACAACGAGGAATGAAGGGGAAGCCCGCGGGATGAACAGCTTCCCAGAAGAGAGCCGTCAGGATTCCTAGCAATGCGAGCGCGTCCAGCACGAAGCTGACGACGGGTTCCAGAATGGCGAGGAAGAAAAATAGCGGTAAACGGACCGACTGCCGCAGCAGCCGCAGAGCGAACCGCAGAAGGACGCTCGCAGTAGTCGACCTGCTGTCCACGGAGAGGCTTGCACTTGTGGTGTTCACCACTGCCTTCCGGTCCTAGCGAGGGTCGGCCGCCGCTCGGGCCCGTGGTCGGCCGCCCTTGCGGCCGTTCTTTCGGGCCGCCGCCGCTTTTGCCGGTGATGATTGTCTGCCACCGATACGACCTAGCTCCGCCAACCACTCCCGACCTTCGAAGACCGAGGACACGAGAGCCGAAACGCTCAAGTCCACATCGAGCGACTCCCAGTGGAGGTCGCCTTCGCGACCGAGCACCTCAACGCTGCTGATGTCGCGAGGTGAGGCTCGCACGAGCGCGGGAATGAGCTTCACCGGGATCGTGAAAGCGGCACCGTTCGTGAGCTTGACGTGCAGCGCCTCGTCTCGCGCGCGATAGGCGGCGGTGGCCGCGCGCGGCTCCGTTCGGGCGGCCCGCCGGCCCGCACGAGAGGCCTTCGCGAAGTTGTCGCGTAGCTCCTTCTTCACCCTGCAAGGCGAAATCAACGAATGCGCGAATCCGCAGCGGCACGAACTTGCGGCTTGTGTAGATGACGTAGAGCGTAGCCTCGTGGAGCGGCCGATCAGGAAAAATAGGAATCAACCCCTCTTTGAAGAACGGATCTTCGAAGATCACTCCGGAAACCGCCCCAACCCTTATGCCAGCAGCGATGGCGTTTGCCACATCACCCGTCGAACGGTAACGCACAGCGATTCGAGGCAGGACTTCGAGCTTGTCTTCCAGCCTCGCTATAGGGAGCGAATTGAAGCTTCCCACTGCCACAAATTCATGCTTTGCCAGATCTGCGAGCGCCTTCGAAAGTGCCACGCCTCTTGAGATACTCGCGCGAGGCCGCGAGATAGAATGTTGCGCGTCGCATCGGAAGAGCAATGAGGCCTAGCGGCAGGGAGGTCGCACCGTTTCAAATCCTCTCGAGGCGCGCTCTTTCCTCAAGTCACCTTCGAGTTATCTGAATATCGACCTAGAGACGGGATAATTCGTCAATATCGTGCGGCCCGCGGGGTCGGAGAATGATGATGCCGTTGCGACCACGGCGAGTCAGGACTCGATGGTCGTCTCATCAGGAGATTCGTATGACTATCCTCCACAAGCTCGCGCGCCCCGCGTATCGCACGGTGCATTGTGTTTTGCTCGCGTTCGCGACGCTGACGGTGAGCTGTGCGGGTGTCGCACTCGCGGGGCCGATTCGCTCCGTCGGCGTGTTGAAGTTCGTAAACGCCGACACGCTCGTGATGGCGGATTGGCGGGCGGGCGAGATCCATGCATTGCATCTTTCGACCGTAGCCTCGGTCGCGCCAACGCCGTTCAACCTGAAAAACGTGTCCAGCCCAATCGCGGCGGCACTGCGCACGGTGCCAGACAATCTTCGCTTCGAGGACATGGCGTTCCGACCCGGGAGCGAGTTGGCTTACATCACCCTCTCGGTCATTCGGGGGAGCGGCATTCCCAGGCCAGCGTTGGTGGCAGTCGATGCGACCGGTAAGGTCAACGTGGTCGACCTGGCCAGGACGCCTCGGACATCGGCGCAGATCAAGGACGAGCCCGCACCAGACGAGGAGCTCTGGCACATGCCCGAGGCGACCTACACGGTAACGGACATGGTGTTCAATGCGGGCAAGCTGTATGTCGCCGGCCTGTCGAATGCCACCTTTGCCTCAACACTGCGGGTGTACGACTTTCCGTTCACAGGCGATGAAACGGCCACGAGCATCGAGATGTATCACGCCGTTCACAATCAGATTGAGACGCATGCTCCGATCCGAAAGATGACCATACTGAATTTGAACGGCGAGCCCACACTGCTCGCCGCGTACACCTGTACGCCGCTCGTGACTGTGCCCCTCAAGGATCTCAAGGACGGTGCACACGTCAGAGGCAAGACCATTGGCGAACTCGGTTGGGGGAGCATGCCCGTGAGCATGGTGAGTTTGGACTATGGCCAAGGTCAGATGGTTCTGCTTGCGAACTCTCACAAGGCGGCGGACCTCTTGTCGGTGGCGGCGATTGCGAAGGCGGCGGCTGCCCCCGGATTGACCACACCCATCAAGTGGCCGAGCGAGCCGCTGCTCGGAGTGAGGTCGACGTACATTCCGATGCCCGGCATCGCTCAATTGGATACGCAGGACGACAAGTTCCTAGGTGTACTGCGCAGGGACGAAGCGTCCGGGGTGATGGAGCTAGTTTCTTTACACAAAGGCCTATTTCTGCGCTTGAGTGACTTCGTCAACGAGTATGACTTCGAGGACTTTAAGTACGGACCGAATGATCCCTGGCGCAGTGTGCATCAAATGCTGCGGACAGAGGAGGGATTCCCTGACTTAGCGGCAAGGGCGGCCCGTTGACCCCACGTCGCGAAACGATGGCGCTCTGGCTGCTCGCGATGGCCCGATGCGCATTCGGAGGGGTGGGGATATCGACTCCGACAACGGCGGTCGTCTTCCCCTCGGGACCGGCGGTACCGGAGAATCTTCTGCGCGTCGAGCTGCGTTTCTCGGCACCGCTCCGGATTCCCTTCAGCATGGATCACGTGAAGCTCATCGGCAGCGGCGGTCGCGAGATCGAGCATGCGTTTCTCGATCTGCCATTACCGAGCGCCGACGGAAGACGAGTGACCATCCTGATGGATCCGGGACGGGTGAAATCGGGGCTCATGGAGAACCGCATCCTGGGTCGGGCACTGCACGTCGGATCGACCGTGACGCTCATTGTCGATGATCCGCAGCTGTCTGCGCCCGTTCGCAAGACTTGGTGGGTGACTAGCTTCGACGCGGAGGTACCCCGGCCGGCACGTTGGACGTTGGACTTGCCGGTGCTTGGCACGCGCGATGCGCTCGTGATTCACCTACATGCACCACTGAGCTCGACGGCGGAGAGCTTCATTGCCGTTCGTGGGCCAGACGAACTCAGGGTGTCAGGGGTCGGTCGCCTCGAGAGGGGAGAGACGCTCTGGCGCTTCACTCCGAGGCAGCCTTGGAAGCCCGGGGCTTATGCCCTTGTAACCCACCCAGATCTCGAAGATCCCGCTGGCAACCGGCCGTGCGGCCTATTCGAGGCCGTTGCGGCCAGCCGTGTGCAATGTGAGGGAACGGTTCGGGTGTTTCGGGCAACCGAGGCAAAGGAGAAATCATGAGAGGCATGTTCGCGTCTGTGCTGAGTATTGTCGCACTAGGGCTGTCTGCATCTGGAGATGCAACCGAACGTGCAGGAGCCATTCAGGTGCACGTTGCGAAAGTCAACGGCGTCAAGCTTCAGTACTTGATGGCGGGCAAGGGAGGTGAAACCCCGGTCGTGCTCCTGCACGGATACGCTGAGACCAGTCGTATGTGGCGGCCGCTGATGCCCAGGCTGGCCGACCGCCGGGTCGTCATCGCGCCCGATCTGCGCGGCGCGGGTGGATCATCGAAGCCTGAGTCCGGATATGACAAGAAAACGATGGCGCAGGACATCCATGCACTCGTCCAGAAGCTGGGGTACCACAAGATTAAGATCGTCGGGCACGACATCGGTCTGATGGTCGCCTATGCCTACGCCGCCCAATATCCAGGGGAAGTCGAGAGCATCGTGCTGATGGATGCGTTTCTCCCCGGTGTGGGCGATTGGCAGAAAGTCTGGCTTCTGCGGGATAAGTGGCACTTTAACTTCTACGGCGAGACGCCTCTTCGGCTCGTCAAGGGCCGGGAAAGGATCTATTTCGAGCACTTCTGGAACGACTTCGCAGCCGATCCCCGGCATTCGGTTTCCGAGGACGATCGACGGTTTTATGCGGCACAGTACGCCAAGCCCGGTGGGATGCGTGCGGGCTTCGAATACTTTCACGCATTTGAGCAGGACGCGCGCGATTTTGCCGAGTTTGCCAAGATGCCGCTTTCAATGCCGATGTTGGTATTGACGGGCGAGAAAGCCTCGGGGGAGTTTCTGATCGATCAGGCACGGCTGGTCGCGACCAACGTACAAGGCGTCATCATCAAGGGGTCGGGGCACTGGCTGATCGACGAATCGCCCGAAGCGACCATGTCGGCGTTAGTGAGATTCATCGATACTCCTGAGGTCGCGGCGACGGGCAGCAAGTAACGCCGGACCCGGACCTGAGGGGTCCGGGCAACCCGGTCAAGACTCGAAACAGGGACAGCCGAATCCCCAGATGCGCCCCATGGCGCTGACCACCCGGGGATGGCTGCGGCGGACCTTGTTTTGCGCACCAGGTGCCCTCGTGCGCTCTCCGGGGGCGAATCGAGCGTGCGGGCTCCAGCCTGGACTGACAGGTAGGTCGGGAGGCGCAAGGTCTTTGAAAGGGCCGGCTGCGTATACGACTTGTCCGCCCAGGATGGTCAGGAGGCTCTGCAGGCTTGCGATGTCCTCGTCGGATACCGAGAAATAATCGGCATCGAGAATCGCGCAATCAGCGAACATGCCAGCCTCCAAGCGTCCCTTGAGCCCCTGTTCCTTTGAGATCCAGGCGGAGCCGTCGGTCATGACGCGCAGTGCCTCCATTCGATCGAGGCGATTTTCCGCTACCGTGATTTCGGTTCCGCCAACCGTCTTACCGGTCGTCATCCAGTACAGGGATACGAAGGGGTTGTAGCTCGATATGCGTGTGGCGTCCGAGCCGCCCCCGACGGGAAGACCGATCGCAAGCATCTTCTTGATGGGAGGTCGTGCTTCCGCCGCAGGACGCCCGTAACGACGGACGAAGAGTTCTCCCTGATAGGCCATACGGTGCTGCACGGCAATGCCCGCGCCCAGGCGTGCCGCGCGTTCCAACGACAGGTCGCTGATCGTCTCGGCATGGTCCAGCACGATACCCAGAGGAGCGAGCGGAATGTCGGCGTTGACACGCTCGAAGACATCGAGAAACCGCGTGACCGTCTCGTCGTAGGTGCCATGGATGCGAAACGGCCACTTCTTCGCGGCAAGAACGCGAATCACAGCCTCGAGTTCAGCTTCCATGATCGGCGCCAGAGTGTCGCGGGAAAGGAGGAAGTTCTCAAAGTCGGCGCCTGACCATACGAGGTTCTCCCCGGCGCCAAGGAGTCGCAGGAGCGCATCACCTTGACCAGGAGTCGCGCCCGCTGTCCAGCGCGTGTAGTCCTGGAGTTCCTCACCTGGGCGCTGCGCGAAGAGGCTGTAGGCGATGCGCACGGTCATTTGGCCGGCGGCGTGCAGCTCCTGGATGACCGAATAGTCCTCCGGATAGCTCTGATTGCCGCCCGCGGCGTCACAGACGCTCGTGATTCCGAGGCGGTTCAGCTCGCGCATGAACTGCCGGGTCGAATTCAACTGATCGGCGCGCGACAACACGGGCGCCCGGCCTATCGTGCTGTACACCACGAACGGGCTCGGTTCAGCAATCAGCAGGCCGGTAGGCTCGCCCCGGATGGTACGCTGAATCAATCCGCGGGGCGGGTTGGGGGTATTCCGGTCGACCCCAAGTACCCTCAAAGCGGCCTTGTTCAGCATGACCGCCGCATAGTGAATGTTGATGAGGCAAGGTACGTCCCCCGTCGCATCGTTGATCTCATCCAGAGTCGGCAGCCGGCCCTCCTCAAACTGAAATTCGCTGTATCCGCCGATAACGCGCACCCACTGCGGCGGCGGAGTTCGCTTTGCCTGAGCCCTGAGTATAGACATAGCCTCGGCGAGGCTCCTGATGCCATCCCAGCGCAATTCGAGGTTGAAGTTGAGACCCCCGCGAATGAGATGCATGTGACTGTCATGCAGTCCAGGAATGATCGTTCGGCCGCCGGCCTCGATGGTTCGCGTATGGGGTCCTGCGAGCCTCCGCATCTCTCCCTCATCATTGCCGGCTGCCAAGACGAGGCCGTCCCTAATGGCAAGGTGGCGCACGAATGGCCGTAACCGGGCCATGGTGACTATCCGCCCGCTCAGTATTAGGAGATCCGCCGGCCGTTGATCTGAGGCCCACTCCTCGAGCGACCGGTAGTGCCCGAGTATCTGGACGGCCGAGGGGCTCGTCGCAGTCGAACGTGGCGACATGGGTGACGTCTCCGACATGGCCATAGGAAGGACTGTGAGGTACGCAGAGTGCTACGGATTGCACGTTTGTCCGTAGCATTGGCACGTCGTCACGTTGTTGTCGCGCGCGTGTGGCGGAGCTCTTCGGGTTTACCTTTTCTTGTAAAAGTGTCGTTGGGCGCGGGCTAGATCTCGAGGATGCCCCGCTTTACCGCGATCATGACCGCATGCGTGCGATCGCTCGCCCCGAGCTTCGGCAGAATGCTCTTCATGTGTGCATTCACGGTGCTTTCGGAAATGCCGAGTTCGGCAGCGATCAATTTGTTCGACTTGCCAGCGGCAACCCTCTGCAGCACGGCGATCTCGCGCGCGCTTAGAGCGTCGTCGGCTGCGTGCTCGGCAATTCCAGTCGCCACATCAGGTGGTATTCGACGCTTGCCGAGGTGCACCGCGCGAATGGTGTCGAGCAACTCAGTGCGCAGCGCTCTCTTGAGCAGGTATCCGGCTGCACCGGCCCTCAGTGCGGCCAGTGCTTGTGCGTCGCCGTCGTAGGTAGTCAGCACAATGATGCGCGCCGCAGGAAACTCCGTTCGGATCGCCTTTATTGCCTCAATTCCGCTCATGTCGGCGAGGCGCAGATCCATCAATGTCACATCCGGTAGGTGCCGCCTGAAACTTGCGATAGCCTCCTCCCCGTTGCTTGCTTCACCTACGAGCTCCATGTCCGCCTGCGCCTCCAGAACTGCGGCGATTCCCTCGCGAAGCAATGGATGGTCGTCAACGCTGAGTATGCGAATGCGCTTGATGTTGGCCGTAACCGCACTCCTGCCGTACTTCGCGTGCGTCTGGTTCGAAGCGCACGCTGCACGTAACTATGGTGGCGCCGATTCGACCGGGGAGCAACTTGACCGGGCAGCCAGGATGCGAGCACAGACTATGTCGCGGTTCTCGTCGCTGGACGAAATCGCCTCAGTGCGATCATTCCCACTGCAAAGAAGCCCGAGACGACGAGCGCGTGTGCGAGCGCATAGGAGGGCCCGGCGCTCAACGCCCGCAAGTCGGGCAATTTCTGAAAGGCCTGAACGACGCCGACGAAGGCATTGAGGTAGAGAACCATTACCGCGCTCACGACGTAGATGGAGCGCCAGCGACCATCGAGACGACGGGAGTAAAGCGCGTGGACTGCGAGGGCCAGCAGCCCAAGCGAAATGATGCCTATCACGTGGGGCGGTCCGAAAGTAGCGGGGTGGAAGAGAAAGCCGGTCATGCTCGTCGCGCCAGCGGTCACAAGGAACGTCAGCGTCCAAGCGCCGAGGAGCCTTCCGTGACACATGCCAAATATCACCACGGCACCGGTCGCAATGGCCATCAGACTGATGGCCACGTGGAGCAAGGTGAATGTCGGTGTGGGCATTCCGAGAATCATTTCGGCCGCTCCTTACCTGTTCGCGCGTTGTGCGGGACCAACACTGGTCGCGGGCATCCGCGTCAAAGGGACTCGAGGGTCTTGAAGCCGCTCGTGGCGTCGCTCGCGACGCCACTCACCTGGGGCAATTCCGGTGTGCTTCCGGAACACGCGTGTCAGGTGGCTTTGGTCGGAAAAGCCGCATGCCAAAGCAACCTCGGCTACCGCCATAGGACCGTGTAGGAGCTGTTTCGCTTTCTCGATGCGATATCGCAGCAAACAGGCGTGGGGGGTTTCCCCGGTGCACTGACGAAAGGCAGTTACAAAATAATTCCGCGAGAGACCACAAACGGCGGCCAGCTCGGCGTTCGGAATTCGAGACGCGAGATTGGCGAGGAGGTAGGACTTGGCGCGGCGCTCTTGCCAACGACTTAGGCGCTGTCGGAGCGGGCTGCGAGGTGTAGGCAGCACCGGATCGACGTGCGCCAGACCGGCCTTCACGACAGTGAGCGTCCTGGTCAGCGCTGCGCTCACCCTCACCAATGCGCGGTAACGCTCGGCGATACGACGCATCTGCTCTGTCGAGTTGCTTGGAGCCTGAGTAGGAAGGTCCTCGCGAGCGTCCCTATCGGCGATCTCGGGATCACTGTGGAGTACGTGTGGGGTGATCGCCAAGTGGATCTCTCTCAGCATGGCCGCTAATGCACCGAGCCAGCTCCACGCGGAGTCGCGCGCCAACTGCTCCGCCAGGACGAATAGTCCGTCTGACTGAGCCGTCGCACCGAGTGGCGCGTCGGAATCCTGCGACTCGAGCCAGCACGCCCGTTCCGGGCCGTAGCTGGTTAACGGGTTATCCATCGGGCGACTGCAACCGGAGTCGGAGTTTCGAGCGATGACTGCGATTCAGACATCTTCCTTCCCTTGCAAAGTGCCGTTACGTGCTGATCAGGTTGCACCGGGCAACGGCCGCTCGGTACCCTAGAAATGGTAATGCGCGCCTTACCAGAAATGGCGATTCGCGTATTGCCGAGAGAGAGTAGGCTGAGAACAGCTCAGGGAGCTCTGCTCATGAGGCGAACGACTCTGTGCCTGATCGGACTGCTTTGTTGGCGTTCTGGCTTTTCCATGGATGTCGAGCAGCCCCCCTGGCAGATGAGTCATAGGGTTTGGACGGCGGCAGACGGAGCGCCCGATTCAATCGTCGCCATTACCCAGACCACGGACGGGATACTCTGGCTAGGCACCGAGAGCGGTCTCTATCGCTTCGACGGCATACGATTTCTCCGTTTCAGGGGCGCGACGGAGCGGCCATTCGAATCAGATAGCATCTCGGACGTCGAGGCCTCGCCCGGCGGTGGCCTTTGGGTCGGGCTCCGCTACGGGGGTATCGCCTTCGTCAAGGACGGCGAGGTCGTCAACTATGGGATGGGGGACGGCTTACCCGATGCTTCCGTTTGGAAGATCGTGACGGATCAGAGCGGCACCGTGTGGGCGGCGGTCTCGCGAGGCCTATTGTCGCTGCGTGGCAGCCGCTGGGAGGAAAGCCGCTCGGAATCAGGTGAATCGGTGCAGCCCGTCGGCCTCACTGTGGACGGTGCCGGGACGTTGTGGGTGCAGACAGGGAATGGAATTTTGGCGCGCCCCGCCGGTGAGAGCCGCTTCCGAACGGTCGCGATGTATGCACATCCGAGCAACTTCCATAACACCATTGCGATTGCTCCGGACGGCGCGATATGGGTTGGTACTCCACTCGATGGGGTGCTGCGGATAGATGCACCAACGACCTCGAAGCCGATGGTCACACGGTTCTTCGCTGACCCGGGAGTGGGATCTTTGCTTTTCGATCGGGACAGGAATCTCTGGCTCGCTGCAGACGGACAGGTTCGTCGGCTGACGCCAGACACCTGGAGCGCCTCAAAGGTGATCGACGAGAGGCCGAGTCAGCTCCCGCGTGCTGGTCCAGAGGACGCGCTGACGTTAGGGCGCATTTCAAGCAATTTCCTGGAGGACCGCGAAGGAAACGTCTGGATTGCCACTTTGACTGCGCTGCATCGCTTCAGTCACGCCAACGTTCGTGTCCTCGAGCTTCCAGAGTCTCATGTCCCGGAGGGGCTGACTGCCGGATATGGTGGAGTCGTATGGGCGATCGCGCCGGTGTTGACGGGCAAAACCAGTTTGTTTGAGATTCGTGACGGTGCGATCGTATCGCGGCGTGTCTTGGACGGCAGATTTTCAAGTGAGTTTTGGGCGCCGGACGGGTCGCTCTGGCTGGGAGGTATGGCAGGGCTTGCACATCTGGTCGGCGGCCAATTCATCACCACACCTCTTCCGAGGCAGGCGCATGGTTACGATGTGCAGACCCTCGTCCGCGACCCGACGGGAGCACTCTGGGTTTCAATCGTGCAAAAGGGGGTCTTTCGCTGGGTTGACGGCCGGTGGATCGCATATGGCGGGCTGGTCAAGCTCCCGCGGGTTGCGGCGATTACCGAAGTCTCCGATCCGGCAGGCGCTCTGTGGTTTGGGTACACGCACTCGCGCATTGCTCGGGTCCACGGAAGCACACTGCGGCTCTTCGACGCCAGCGACGGCCTTGATGTCGGAAACGTTACGGCGCTCTGCATCTCCGGTACGCAGCTGTGGGCCGGGGGAGACTTCGGCCTGGAGCGTCTCGATGGTGCGCATTTTGTGTCAGTCCGCGCTGCATCTGGCGATCCGTTCGTGGGGCTTACCGGCATCGTTGTCACGGCGACCGGAGAGCTATGGGCAAACGGCAGCGCCGGAATCGTGCGCGTACTCCCCGCGGAGCTTGCGCACGCGATGCGCGATCCGGCGTACCGTGTGCAGTCGGAGGTGTTTGACGAACTTGACGGGGTTCCGGGAAGGACCAGGAGTATTCGTCCCACGCCCTCGGTAATCGAGGCAAGCGACGGCCGTCTGTGGTTTGCGCTCGCGCACGGCCTGGCCTCGATCGACCCGAAGCGGCTACGTCGAAACCCGATTCCTCCGCCCGTAGAAATCTGGACGGTTCGTGCCGGCGATCACACGTATACCGCGCCTTCTGAGCTGAGGCTGCCGGCCAAAACGAGCGATTTAGCGGTCGACTATGCTGCCGGAAGCCTGACAATCCCGGAACGTGTGCAATTCCGCTACATGCTGGAGGGCTTCGACCGCAGCTGGCAGGACGTTGGGGGTCGTCGGCAGGCGTTCTACACGAATCTCGGTCCCGGCAGGTACACGTTTCACGTGGTCGCCGCTAACGAGGACGGCGTTTGGAACAACCTGGGTGCCTCACTCCACATCACGATTCAGCCTACCTTCTACCAGACCCGCTGGTTCTACGCTTTGTGCACGCTCACCGGTATGGCCGTCTTGTGGACGCTCTACGGGATCCGCATGCGTCAGGTGCGCAGCCAGGTCCGTGGTCGACTGGAGGAGCGACTCATCGAGCGCGAACGCATCGCGAGGGACCTGCACGACACTCTCTTGCAGGGCATACAGGGCCTCATTCTACGTTTCCAGGTCGCGACCGACCGCATTCCTCGGGGCGAGCCTGCGCGGGATCTGATGGAGCGAGCACTCGAACGGGCCGATGAGGTGCTGGAAGAAAGCCGCAGTAGAGTGAAAGAGCTGCGGGTGCCCTTGGGAGGAGCGGGCGAGCTCTCCGAGGGGCTTGCCGAGACTGCCCAGTCGCTGTCGGCCGCGCACTCGGTCCCTTACTCGATCACCGTTGCGGGCACCCCGCGGGCCCTGCACCCGATCGTGCGCGAGGAGACTTACCTGATTGCCAGCGAGGCCATCGCCAATGCCTACCGTCACGCGAAGGCGAGCAAGATTGAGATAGAGCTTTCGTATGACGATGCTGCATTCGCAGTCAGTATCCGAGATGACGGCCGAGGCATCGACGGAGGGGTACTCACCGCCGGAGGCAAGCCGGAGCACTGGGGGCTGCTTGGGATGCGTGAGCGTGCACGGAGAATTCGGGGTCAGCTCTCGATTCGCAGCGACTCGCGCGCCGGAACCGAGGTGCGACTGCGCCTGCCGGCGGAAATGGCCTATGCGAAGCAGGGTGATGTTCCCCGAGCCCGCGGGTGGCGCCGGTTTTTCCCCGGCGGAGGCACGGCGAGTCTACTCGTCTGACTGCCTAACTCTCGCACCAACGAGCTGCATTGTTGTCGGCGGATTTTCGTCCACGATCCAGTTGTCCGAAGCGGGGACAATGGCGCCAGTTGCGTCGCTGGCAACCGAGCGCAACTCATGAGCCATGCTGGAGCCAAATGGCTTCTCATCTGCGATTACAAGGGACTGGCACACAGATCTTGCAGTCTGGATGGTGTGGTCAGGAGAAAACTCAAACGAGGAGACACGTGGACTTGGGCTTGAAGAATCGACCGGCGCTCGTGGGCGGTAGCACGGCTGGAATTGGCTGCGCGGGCTTGGCGTTCTAGCGTGACAAGCGGGGTGCAACTTCACGGCATACTCGCCACGTCCGGCGTAGCTGCTGCACGCGTCCTACTGGCATCCGTATTCCTCTACAGCGGTCAGGACAAGCTGCGACATTGGCAAGCCGGCACCAGAGAGGTTTCCCACCTCGGCATGCCGCTTCCCGCGGTGTTCACCATCGCGACCATCGTGGTGCAGCTCCTGGGTGGCGCAGCGGTTGTGCTCGGCGGACTTGGCGCGCAGGTCGGGGCCGCGCTCCTCGCAGGGTTTACCATTGCCGCCACTGTTCTCGGACACCGCTTCTGGCTGCTCCAGGGTGCAAGCGCCCAGCGGGAGTTGACGACGAGTCTCGAACACGTCGCGATCGTCGGGGGGCTGCTGCTCCTCGCTGTGCGGCCGAGCTGAGCCAATCGGGCGCCCTCGTGAGCTCGGAGCCGCCACAGACGACAGCGAGCGCGGTGCTGACACCCACGCAGGTGCGGTGGCTGCTGCTCGGGCTGGGACTTGCGACCGGGATGGAGTTCTTCACTTTCGATGCCATGAACCTGGTGCTAGTGGATCTCGCTGGCACGCTCGGGGTGTCGCTCGATGAGGCGAGCTGGCTTCTCACGATCTACTCATCGACGCTGTTCCTCGGTGTTCCGGTGTGCATCTGGCTGGCTGGCCACGTGGGATACAAGCGATATCTGATGGCGACCACGCTGCTGTTCGCAGTGGGTTCGCTCGGCTGCATGCTGTCCCCGGACCTTAAGACCATGCTTCTGTGGCGCTCCGTACAGGGATTTGCGGGCGCTGGGCTCGTTGTATGGTGGCGCGCAGCTATCTATTTCATCCTGCCGCGCGCCCAGCGCAGTGCATCGATGATGCGCGTCTCGACCATGCTGTATCTGTCGAGTGCCACCGGCATCCTGCTCGGCGGCGTGCTCACCGATCATGTCACCTGGCGGCTGATTTTCCTGCCCGCTATTGCCTACACTGCGGGTGCGCTGTGGCTGATTGCGCGCTACTTCCCGAGCGTGCCACGCTCGAGCGAGCCACGCGTGATCGGCACCGACTGGCCGGGAATCACCTTGCTCGCCGTCTCGCTGATCTCACTCCAGGTCGTGCTCAACCGCGGCCATATCGATGACTGGTTCGAGTCGCCGCTCATCCGCGCGCTCACCTGGGTCTCGCTGTGTGCCTTGAGCGGGTTTCTGTGGTGGCAGATGAGCGCGCGCAACCGCGTGCCACTCCTCGATCTGCAGCTGCTGCGCAACCGCTTCGTCATGGCATCGGTGCTGATCGGGGTCTTCACCGGCATGATCCTCTCCGGGAGTCTCTATGTTCTGCCCGAGTACCTGCGCAGCGTCGCATCCCCGCGTCTGAGTGCCACCGAGACCGGTGAGGTGATGTGCGTATACGCACTTACCGCCAGGGCGATCCGTCCGCTGGTGACCCCGACCATCGCCCGGTTCGGCCAGCGCAGAACAATCATCGCTGCGATGGCTGCGCTCATCGCTTCGATGTGGATTCTGAGCGTGATCATGACAACCGATACGCCGCGGTTCTACTACGCGTTGCCGCTCGTGCTGTATGCGCTTTGTCTCGCGCCGCTGTTGTCCGCGGTCGGTAGCGGCACGGTCGCGCGCGTCGAGCTCAACAAGCTCCTCGACGGCGTGTCGCTCTACATGACCTTCCGACAGTTCGGTGCATCGCTCGCCGTGGCGCTGCTCACCCAGCTGATCGAGAGCCGCGAGACGCTGCACTCGGAGCGGTTGTTCGAGCATCTTCAGGAATCGGGCACGCTCACGGCGTCGTGGCTCGCACGCGCCGGCAGCACGGCTATCACGCGCGCGGGACTATCGCCTGCCGACAGCACGCCGACCGCGATCGCGCTGCTTCGAGAGGTGGGCACGGCGCAGTCGGCGACCCTCGCCTATGCCGATGCCTTCCTGTTCATGGCCGGCGTTGGGATCATCGCGCTCTGCCTGGTCCCGATCGCGCCGCCGTCGCCGGCGCCCACCAAATGACCGACGCCGCCGAAAGCAAGCCCGCGAGCACTCCGCGACTGTGGCTGGCGTCTCCGCGAACACTGCTCGGCTCCGGCATCGTCCTCGCGCCCGTGCTGCTGGCGCTCTATCTGTTTGTTCCCGACCTGATCCGCGCGACCACCGACGATGCCTACGTCGAGGCACACATCGAGCCGATCAGCGCGCGGGTGAGCGGCTACGTCGTGAAGCTGTACATCGACGACAACTCGCCGGTGGGGCAGGGCGAGGTGCTGCTCGAGCTCGATCCGCGCGACTATCAGGTGCGCATCGAGACGGCGACCGCCAATCTCGCCGCCGCGCGCAGCAGGCTCGATGAGGCCCGTGCACAGTCGCAGGTGGCAGAGCACGCGGTCGTGGTCGCCACGGCGGACGCCGCAACCGCCGCAGCCAACGCGCACCTCGCGGCGGATGATTTGCGGCGGTTTGCGGGGGTGAGCGACGTACGGGCGGTCTCAACGCAGCGGCTCGATACGGCGCGGGCTGCGGCCGAGTCCTCCGCCGCCACGCTGCGCGCCGCCCATACCCGCATCGAGTTGACACGCGCGCAGGCGGACCTCGCCCGCGCTCAGCAGCACACGGCGGAGGCCGTCATCCAGCAGGCGCAGGCCGCGCTGGAGCAAGCGCACCTCGATCTCTCCTACACGCACGTGATTGCCCCGCAAAGCGGCAGCGTCGCCGACAAGCTGGTCGAGCAAGGCAGCTACGTACAGCCTGGCCAGACGCTGCTGTCGCTCGTGCCGACTGTCGCGTACGTCGTTGCAAACTTCAAGGAAACTCAGATCGAGGGGATCGAGGTCGGTAGTCGCGCAACCGTGCACATCGATTCGTTTCCCGATCTCAAGCTCCGCGGTCACGTCGACAGCTTGCAGAGGGGCAGCGGCTCGCGCTTTGCGCTGCTGCCGCCTGAGAATGCCACCGGCAATTTCGTCAAGATCGTGCAGCGGATCCCGGTCAAGATCACGCTAGACGAGCCGCCGAACGTACTGTCCCGACTCGCTCCCGGCATGTCGGCCGTGGTCTCGGTTCGATACTCGCGGAGGAAGAGGGGATGGCATCTCTTCCAGTAGCCACGCTTGCCGTGGTTGTGCTCGGCGGCCTGACGATTGCGGGGTGCCGCGTCGGCCCGGACTATCACACGCCGAAGACATCGGTGCCCGAGCGCTTCGCCGAGCAGGCACTGCGACCTTCGACCAAGAGCCACCGGCCGGAACCCGATTGGTGGCGCGCGCTCGACGATTCGGCGCTCGATCGGCTCATCGCAGAAGCGCTCGAAGGTAGTCCCGACCTCATGGTGGCCCGAGCACGCATCGTCGAGGCTCGGGCGGAGCGCGCTGCCGTCGCCGGCGAGGAGCTACCGCAAGTCTCCGCGACGGCAGCCTATGCACGTCAGCACGGCAGCGCCAACGTGCCCACCGGAACGCCCCCCGGCGGCCTTGGCCGCGGTATCAATTCGAATCTCTGGTTCGCCGGCTTCGATGCGAGTTGGGAGGTCGACCTCTTCGGCGGAACACGGCGTGCGATCGAGTCGGCCGACGCCGTCCTCGGGGCCGCCGTGGCGGATCGCGACGATGCGGAGCTCGTTCTCATCGCCGAAGTCGCCCGAGATTACATCGAGCTGCGCACCGAGCAACGCCGACTCGCGATCGCGCAGGAGCTGTTGCAGGTGAGGCGGGACCAGCTCGCGCTGGTGAAAGCGCAGTTCGACAGCGGGCTCAGCGGGGCGCTCGATACGGCACGGGCTCGAGCCGCCCTCGCCGAGAGCGAAGCCGAAGTTCCCCAGGTCGAGGCGGCCGAAGGCGCCGCGCTCTATCGACTCGGCATGCTGGTCGGGAGGCCGCCCGAGGGTCTGGTGGTGGCATTGTCCTCGACCGGTCCGATCCCGAACGCGGAGTCCGATTTCCCTGTCGGTCTGCCCTCGGACCTGCTCAGGAGGCGTCCGGATGTGCGCGCCGCCGAGCGGCGCATTGCCGCCGCCAACGCGCGGATCGGGATGCGCGAGGCCGATCTGTATCCCCATTTTTCGCTGACCGGAGTCGCCGGGTTCGAGAGCCTCTACGCGAGTAACTTACTCTCCGGGCCGAGCCGCTACTACGCGGTTGGACCTTCGATCACGTGGCTCGTGTTCGATGCCGGCCGAATCCGCGATGAAGCCCTCGCGGAGCGGGCGCGCACCGATGTTGCCGCCGCCGAGTACCAGAAGATCGTGCTCGGCGCGCTGGGTGAGGTGGAAACCGCACTCGTCACCTACGGGCGCTCGCGCATCCAGCGCGCCGCCCTCGAGCGGGAGGTTGCAGCCGCCCGCGACGCCGCAAGTCTCGCTCTCCGACTCTACGGGGCAGGACTCGAGGATTTCCTCACAGTGCTCGATGCGGAGCGCACGCTGCACACGGCCGAGATGAGCCTTGCTGGAGCGCAGCAGGACACCGCCGACTCCTTCATCGCTCTGATCAAGGCGCTCGGCGGCGATTGGCCGGGCTCACGCGCGCCTTCCCCAAAACCCTGAGTACACGCGCGTTCGGACGAATCGTCTTCCTGCCTCCGACGCTTTGTCTGTGAACTTACGAATCTTGCGGGAGTGTTACAAGATGGACGAACGGCTGCGCTTTGTGGCTCGGTTGCTCGAAGGGGAGAAGATGTTGGTGCTGTGCCGGGAGTTCGATATCTCCCGCAAGACCGGCTACAAGTTCTTCTCGCGCTGCCAGGATTGCGGGTCGTTGAAACTCTCGCCCAGCTCCACCAACCGGACGCTGACGGCCCTCAAGGCGGCGCTGAACTTGGCCGTTAGGCGAAAAGACGTCTCGCCTGCGCTGACCGGAGAGCTGCGCCTTGTGGAAGTCATGCCTGGCGGCAAGAAGCGCCGGGAGCTCTATCTCGATGTGAAGCAGCGTCGAGCCCTGCTCAGGGCGGCTACAGAGGTCGGCCAGGGCGTACGTGACCTCATCGAGGCCGCAGCTCTCACGGGTGCCCGTGCAGGTGAACTCGTCAGAGCCACGGTATCGCAGTTCGAAGCACGCACGAAGTCGATGACTTTCATCACCGGCAAGCAGCGCAAGAACAGTGGGGAGCGGAAGGTGTTGCTATCACCGCCGGGCGTGCGCCTGTTCCAGCGGCTCGCCAAGGGCAAGGCGCTGAAAGCTCCGCTCTTCCTGCGCGATGACGGTCAAGCGTGGGCGCATAGTGATTGGGACGAGCCAGTGCGCGAGGCGGCGAAGAGGGCCGCCCTACCGGCAGATGCATACACTGGCGTGTGCCTGTACACGTTGCGCCACAGCTTCATCACCCATGCCCTAACTTAACTAAGGGGTCGAGTACGCTGGAGGTCGCACACTACGTAGGAACATCGGTGCAGTTGATTGACCTTCACTACGGACAAGTTGCAAGTGCCGCCCAGAGGCGACTTGCGCGGGTTACGATGCTCTGATGCGCATGAAGTAGAGCGTCCGGGCTTGGTGACCTACCGCGCAAGTCCGCTGGGCAGCTGTCACGTTCGCTCGGTTCGGAGCCCGGGATTGACGCTGCAAAGCAGCCTTGTGCCGCTAAGGGTGCCCTCGACTGCGACGAGCCGATTTTCCTGCTTCAAGAAAGCGCTCTCACAGCCACGTCTCGATTTCCTACTGATGACGGCTGGAGAGCGCGGTCTCCGTACTACTGAGCGGCGCGGTCTCGGTGCGCGGCACTGAGCTCAAGGAAAGCAGTGTAGCGCCGAGGGCGGCCGCCACCGCTGACCCTGCCAGCACACCGATCTTGGCTATGGCGGAATAGGAATCACCGTGAAATGCCTGATCGGCCATGAGCAGCGACAGCGGATCTCCGATTCCACACAGAAAGCTGGCGCCGAGTAACGCCAGGGGGGTCGCATCGGCGGGCAGTGTGGCGAGTCTCGTCTTTGCGGCGGCCCAGCTCGTTAAGGCAATGCCGACGGGCTTCCCAACTGCGAATCCCAGCGCAACTCCGGCGAACACGCCCGAAGCATGCGGAACGCTGAAGTCTGCGACGAGTGAGATTCCGGCGGCAGTGAAGGCAAACACCGGAAGCACGGCGTAGGTCGACCAGGGTCCCACGGTGCGTTCCGCTCGCTCCGCGGGGGAGAGGAGTCGTTCGGCTGCTGCGGAGAGATTGCGGCTTGCCCAACCCCAGACGGGCTCTCGCTGCAGCGCGGCGCGTATGCCTCCCTGGTGCTCCAGCTCACTTTCGGCCTGCTCGAGCGCCGCGAGCGCCGTAGCGGCCTGCGCCAGCAGTGGAGCCGACATGGGTGCGGGTCGGCGGGGCAGGAATGCGGCGAGCGCGATGCCACTCAGCGCACCACTCACACCACCTGCGTGCAGCGCGAGCCACAAGCCGATGGTCGCGACGAGGTAGGGCCATACCGCGTACACCCGCCACCGATTCAATAGTGCGAGAGCTCCAATGGCGGCGCAGCCCGCGAGCAGCCACACGATGTGAACACTATGCGGATAAAAGATCGCGAGAATGAGGATGGCGAGCACGTCGTCGGTCACCGCGTAGGTCGCAACGAATACCTTGAGCCCCGCGGAAGCTCGGGTGCCAAAGAGCGCAAGAACACCCAGCGTGAAGGCCACACCGGTGTCGGCGGGTACCGACCAGCCGGCTGCCGTGGAGGCCCCGTTGAGCGCCAGATAGAGGAGCGCGGGTACGAGGATGCCTCCAATTGCGGCGACCACCGGCGTCGATGCTGACTTCCAACTCGCCAGGGAGCCTCCGGTCATCTCGCGGCGGATCTCGAGCCCGAGAATCAGGAAGAAGATTGCGAGCAGACCCTCCGAGCACCATTGTGCAAGGCTCAACGAGAGCATGTCGGCGGCTGGACCAACGTCGATCGGTGCGCCCACGAACCGCTGGTAGTCGCCCGCCAAGGGGCTGTTGGCGCAGATCACAGCCGCAATTGCCGCAATCATCAGCGCGATTCCGGCTGAGGCCGGAAGGTTCGCGAAAGCCCGCGCGGTGCGCTTGACCTGAGCACCCAGGGGCGGCTTGAGCGCCTCGAGCATAGAGTAGAAATCCCAAGCCCCTTCGTACCGCACGCCGTCGATGAAGATGGTCGGGGTCCCGCTCACTCCGTCGCGGCGACCATCCGCAAGGTCCTCGTCCACGCGCTGCCTGAGAGTAGGATCGCGAAGATCAGCGTCGAAGCGCCGCATGTCCAGGCCGAGCGAGGCCGCGATCTCCCGCAGTACTTCCTGGTCGATCGGCAGCGCATGTCCGTAGAGGGCGTCGTGCATATCCCAGAACCGGCCCTGCCGGCCAGCAGCCTCCGCACCGAGAGACACGAGGACGGCGCCCGGATGTGCGGCTTCGTGCGGGAAGTGCCGGAATTCGTAGGCGAGTTGCTCGCCCAGGGCGCGTCGTAGCCGCTCGAGCACTTGGCGAAGCCGGCGACAGTACGGACAGAGATAGTCGCCGTAGACGAGAAGAGTCAGGCGGCGACCTGGCGTCCCTCCGCCCCGGACGTGATCCCTCTGACGGTCAATTGGCCGAATCCGCTGACGCCCGCCGATCAGCGCGCTCATGTGATGCTCCCAAGTCAGGGCCGTGGATCCGGTGCGACGTTCGATGTCCAGGTTCACCGCATCAGTATGCGCATTCGCACTCGGCGCTCACCGTTCAATGTCGGTCTTCGGTCTATCCTTTCCATCCGCTCTCGCGTGATGCCGCTTACCCGTGTCATCCTCATAGTCGATGGCCGTGGATTGACCTGGCTGCATCTGTTCCTGCGCGGCAAGCTTCGCGGCTCTTCTCGCCGCATCGCGCGTGGGGAAGGGTTCGGAGAACGTCCCCTTGGCTTCGTAAGCCCAAGCGCCGTCGTGTTTCACAATCTTGTAAGTGAGCTTGCTCATTCTGCATTCTCCTGCACTGTGACTGCGGGCGAGCGCAGTGCTCAAGGAATCGTGTGGACAACACCCACATTCGTTTCGGCGCGACACGACGGTTTGGGCTGTGCAATCATGGAGAGCGACTCGACGATGAAGTCGACGAATGTGCGGATCTTGAGTGGTAAGAATTTGCGGCTCGCATAGACAGCGTACAACATTGCCTCCCGCACTGGACACGCCGAAAGAATCGGAATCAAGACGTTCTTGAATGCTGGGTGCTCGAATACGAGTGCGGGCACGGCCCCAATACCGACTCCAGCTGCAATTGCGTTTGCGACCCCGTCCATGGAGCGGTACCGCAGAACGACGTGCAATGGGATGTTAATTCTTCCCTCGGACGCCAGCAGTGATAGAGAGCTCAGGTTGTCCACCGCCACAAAGTCGTGTCGGAAAAGGTCCTCGGGCACCCCCGGCAGCCCATGGCGCCGGATGTACTCACGCGAGGCAGCGAGGTAGAACATTGCCGGCCGAATGGGGCGAGCGACGAGGCCGGCCGGCAACGAGTCAGAGTTCGAAGTCAGGCGCAGCGCGAGATCGAAGCCTTCGTCGATGAGATCAACGAAGCGATCCTCGAAGGAAGCATCGACTAGGACGTCCGGGCAGAGACGGTGATACTCTGCGAGCAGACGCGCGAGGCCCCGCCCGGCAGCGAAGCTTGGGAAACTCACCCGTAGAGTTCCGCGGGGCTTGCTGCCCAGACATGTGAGTTGCAGCTCGGTATCGTCCAGGTCCTCGAGAATACTCTTGCAGCGCTCGAAGTAGACCTTGCCGGGCTCCGTCAGACTCAGCTTACGAGAATTTCGATTGAGAAGCCGCACACCGAGCCGTTGCTCAACGTGCATTACACGTTTGGTGACCATTGCGGGGGAGATGGCGAGGCGCTCGGCGGCAGCAACGAAGCTGCCCGATTCAACGACCTGCCGAAACGCCTTGATGCTGCTCAGTGTATCCATCATTCGTCCACAAGCTCATGATCAAGGGATCAAGAGGGCGGGGCGCAGCCGATCGCCGCTCGTACCCCAGCGCCCTAACGGGCGGATGCGCACTGCGCGGCTGTCCGCCGGTGACAACAACGCTAGCAAACGTCGTTACGCGGAAATTGGATGATCGTGTCGACTGTGGTGCGAGTTTGATCCCGAGTCCGAGTCCCTGCGCCACCGTCGGCGGGCGACGATCGCATCACCCAAAATCCTGAACGGGAGTTCGTGGGGGGATTGCCGTCTGAACCCGCGTTCGTCAGCGGAGTGCGCCCTCATCAGACCCTGAAGGACTTACGGGTGCGGAGCTCTCCGGAAGCCCCTTCAGCTTGTCCACCATTCGGCAGAGCTCTGCGACCGATGTGGCCTTGAACTTCCTCATCATGTTGCGGCGATGCACCTTCACCGTGGTCTCGGTGATACCCAGCTCACCGGCAATCTGCTTGTTCAGTCGGCCTTTCGAGACCTGAAGCAGGACCGCGCGCTCGCGCGGCGTCAATGCCTCGAATCGTGCCCTGAGCGCGCGCAGTGCTTCCTCGCTTTCACGCCGCGCACGGTCGCGGGCGAGCCCAAGATTGACAGCATCCAGAAGATCCTGTTCCCGGAACGGCTTCGTGAGGAACTCGATGGCGCCGCCCTTCAACGCTTGCACCGTCGTCGGCACGTCGGCATGTCCGGTGATGAAGACGATCGGGACTCTGGAGTTCGCCGCGGCCAGGTCGCGCTGAAGATCCAGCCCGCTTTCCCCCTGTAATCTGATATCGAGCACCAGGCAGGTAGGACCACTCGGCGGCTCGGATGTCAGAAACTCGGTGATGGTTGCAAACAGCCTGCAGCGCAGGCCCGCCGCGCGCAACAGTCGTCCGAGCGATTCGCGAACTTGTTGATCGTCGTCGATGACGACTATGCAGGCAGTTGCGTCCGGCACCGCTTTTATTCTCGATCCTGTGTCCACAGAAAGCACCGCGGCCCCCTCCCGCAGGACGAGTTGCGGCAGTGTAGTCTCGAGCTATCGGCTTGGACAGGTCGAATCGGCGTGGGAAAGGTCCACTCGCCACTAAACCAAGGTTTAGATTTTACGGGATTCCGGCCGGGTCATTCTTGCCGGCGAGCGTGGTGCGCGCGCACCATTGTGCGAGAGCGGCTCCTGCGAGCGAGCAAGCGGAAGCTATGGTGGCCGGGAAACCATTGATTGCGATCATCGATGACGACGAGTCTGTTCGCGACTCCATACGAAGGCTGCTCAAGGCGCTCGGCTACACGGCTGCGGTGTTCCCGTCCGCGGCGGAATTTCTGGCGTCGCCCCAACTCGCCAAGACGGCCTGTCTCGTGGCCGATGTGCAAATGCCCGCAATGACCGGAGTCGAGCTTTATACCCACCTGTTGAAGAGCGGGCGCCCGATCCCGACGATTCTCATTACCGCCTACCCGGACGACAGCGTCCAGAAGCGCATGCTGACTCTGGGTGTGAAGTGCTATCTTCGCAAGCCGCTAAAGGAGGCGGATCTGCTCGGCTGTCTTGTTAGCGCCTTCGTGTGAGGCAAGTGTCATGAGCCATCGGATCCGTGGCGTTGATCGGTTGGTGAGCTTCTAGT